>Ga0207421_10008527_pt1 | contig 10606 bp, 11 predicted proteins | sample SodLakKL_010_SED_4_FD_187542 | JGI IMG/M metagenome (GOLD analysis project Ga0207421, IMG submission 187542) | Alkaline sediment microbial communities from Lake Tanatar, Kulunda Steppe, Russia - 8KL_010_SED (SPAdes) (version 2) | ecosystem: Environmental > Aquatic > Non-marine Saline and...
TCACTCTTGCCATGAAGACTCCCCATGAGCTCAAATTCCGTGATCTCAATGATGCCGGGATCGACACGTGAATTGTGAGAGAAGTTTGTTCGAGGCCACGGAATACTTTTCTGGTGATGCTCTCTGGCGCTGCAAAGTTCAAGAGGCCCAAAAGGTTCGGGATGCGAGAGCCCGGGAAAAGCCCTGGCGGAAAAGGCCGTGAGCGATGAAGGGCACGAGGGAGTCAGGGTTGAAGCACCAATGCCACCATCTGCAGCTGAGAAACGGCTTTTTATTTCAAGATATTCCGGCTCTTTTTCCCCTGCTTTCTTCATGGGTTCCATCGCCATTTGAACCGGATTTGACCTGGACGAAGCAAGAAAAAGGTCAAAGGCACGGTGGATGGAGATTTGAAGCACCATCACAGTGAAATGACGGCTAGACTCAAATCATGAAACTCACAGTTCTCGGGTCTGGCGGCTGCGCCGTCATCCCCAAACCCTGCTGTTTCTGCAGAGTTTGCCAGCAGGCCCGCGAGAAGGGCATACCTTATGCCAGGAGCGGGCCCGCTCTTTTTTTTCATGGCATCAATCTGCTGGTGGACACTCCTGCGGAGATTGTTCAGCAGCTGAACAGGTGCGCCGTTGATGCGGTGGATTACCTCATGTTCACACACACGGATCCCGACCATGTGGAAGGCTTTCGTGTGGTGGAGCAGATCGCCCTGGATTTTCGCACCTGGAAAAACTATGGGGAAAAGCAGGTCACTCTGGTTTTGCCCCAATATTTACACGAGAGAATCCAGCGAGTGTGTTCGGCCTATGGCCCTCTGCTTTCCTTTTATCTTCAGCAGGGCTATGTTTGCACCAGCGTGTTTCAGGAGACCACGGCCATAGGCGCTGTTCATGTCACCGCTCTTCCCGTGGATCGGGGAGAGCAGACGGTTTACATCTATGTCTTTGAGGCTTCAGGTAAAAAAATCGTTTACGCACCCTGTGACATCCGACCTTTTCCTGAAAACCGCCCGGAAGTTTACGGTGCTGACCTTCTGCTCATTCAGCCGGGAATTTTTGAAGAAGGTTTGAAACACGGTTTTGTTTATCCTTCCGATCATGTCTCGAGAACCACCTTGTACACCTTCCATCAAACTCTGGCCCTGGTGCGGCGGATCAGTGCCAGACAGACCGTGTTCGTTCACATGGAGGAATACTGGAACCGGAGTCATGACGATTACCTGGAACTGGAAAGGGTGCATTCCAACATTCGTTTTGCATATGATGGAATGGAACTGACCATTTGAATGAAAGGTTTTTTGAATGTTTTACACTGAAGAGTTTCTCGAAAAAATCCATGGGGATGCAGTGCGTATTCTGGAAGAGGTGGGCGTCAAATGCCTCTCGGAAAAGGTACGAAAGATCTTTGAGGACACGGGGCTGGCGGCCTATGATGACACAACGGGCCACCTTCATGTCCTGTCGCCTCTCATCGAGCAGGCCCTTCAAACCACGCCCAAGCGGGACCAGTTCTTTGTGCCCGAAAATTCGTTTGGTGTGGGGGGGACAGCCCCTTTTGTCCATTCAGATGACACGGGAGAGCTCATTCCTCCCACTTTTGAGCACCTGGTGAAGATCGCCAAGATTGTCAACGAAGCCGATGTGGTGCAGTTCATGGCGAGAGGTGTGCTCATCCCCAAGCAAGAAGTCCAGGTGATGAACACCATCATCGAGCACTGTCACAAACCTGTCTATGTAGCGGCTCTCACGCCCGAAGGCATATCGCGGGCAGAGGAGATCCATCGGACCAGGGGAAATCTGACCGTTCAATTTTCCATCATCAACAGTCCTTTGAATGTCATTGAATCCATGGTGGATCCCTTCCTGTCCTGTGTGGGAAAAGGCATTCCCATTTATGTTTCCACCATGCCCATGGCGGGTCTTTCGGGGCCCTACAGCATGTCGTCCCTGCTGACATTGACGCATGCAGAGGCTCTTTTCGGCATCACCCTCGCTCAGTTGGTCAACCCTGGAGTCACAGTGGTTCATGCGGGTCTTCCATCCATTGCGAGCATTCAAAAAAAATATGCGGTGGACATGGGGCTCATGTCTCTCAATGTGGCCAATCTGCTCATGGAAAAGGTCAACAAACGGTTGAACATTCCCTCCATTCAGACCGCTTGCACCACCAGCCAGGAACATCCCAATGAAATCTCCGAGGAGGAAGCCATTCGAGGGTACGCGCTTCTCAAGCACCACGGCTTTCATCAAATTCGGCACGCTTTTGGATTTCTCAAGGAGCTGGTGTCCTTTTCCATTGCCAAGCTCGAGCGCCACGTCCAGCTGTGCGCGGAAACAGCCCCGGCAGACAACTATGTGGAACCGGTTGTCTACGATGCCGAGGGGTATGATGTCATTGTGCGCAATGGAAGCCAGGCCAATTACATGGGGGATGCGCACACTCTGAAAAATACGGGGGTAGAATTTTTGTATTGATTCGCATGCATTTGAAACATGAACCCGTGTTCTTTTTTCTCCATTTCAGTTAGAAAATATTGTAGTATGATATTATCAATACAATCTTGAGGAGGAACTGACGTTGACTTCTCCCTCGCTGATCCGGCTGCTGCACATACTCTTGTCAAGCCCTTCGATCTCAAGCCCACACTCATGCGGATATACTTGTCCTGTAATGAACAAACGTATGGTTCGAGAGCTGTCATGGCCAGACTTTTCCTGAAATGCGAGCCCGAGCATTCACTTCCACGCTTGGGGGTATTTCACGAAAGGCAAGTATAGGTGTTTTTTTTGACCTGTCATGCTCACCAGGGGGTACAGAAAGGAGGTGTGAGAAGCTTCTCGAGGTGGATAGAGTTTTTTGTCATCATACCCGTATAAATGCTTGATAAAGGAGGGCTTTATGTACAAGAAAATCATGGTTCCGCTGGATGGATCAAAGTTTGCTGCCTCGGCACTCCCTCATGTGGTCGAACTGGCCAAAGCTTTCAGTTCACAGGTGATCGTCTTTCATTCATGTGCTTCCGCCGAAGATGCGGGGATGGCAGATGCCTATGGCAGCGTTCGTGATGCGGCTGACACTGCCGAGCACAAGGTTTGCGAAACCTTCCTCAACGAAACCGCTCAGGAACTGAAAGAAAAAGGGGTGGATGTGGAGGCCGTGTGTGTCACCGGCAATCCCCCTCGTGCAATCATCGGGTATGCAGACAAGAATTCAGTGGATCTCATTGTGATGGCAACCCATGGCAAGGGTGAGGTGGCCTGGGTATTGGGCAGTGTGGCAGAAAAGGTTGTGTCTCATGCCACAGTGCCCGTTTTGCTGCATCGCGTGGTCGAGCGCAAACAGCCTATTCTTGGGGGAGAAATGGTCGGCATGCCGTAGGTTTGATCGGGAAGGCCCAGGAAAAAGCCCTGATTCGGCTGCTCAAGTTCCCATTGCCTGGGCATTCTGGCAGCCGCGCAGGGCTTTTTCAGAAGGTGGCCTCCTAAGTGATCCAATGAAAAAAGGGACGGGAGCAACATGTGCTCAAGTCCCTTTTTTTATTCTGTTCTGGTGGAGCTGAGGGGAGTCGAACCCCTGACCTCTTGAATGCCATTCAAGCGCTCTCCCAACTGAGCTACAGCCCCGTCTGCGATGTGGGTGTATCAATACAGAAGACCTCACACCTTGTCAATAGTTTTATTGAATCATTTCCCGTTCAGTTCAGAGGGAGCCTTTTGGAGAGGAGTGCATTTTTTTCCATTGCGCAGCCTGTTCACCGGGGGCTTTCAGTCCAGCTTCCACTCGATTTCTTCAAAAATGTCTTCCAGCTGATAGAGAAGCTGGTCTGCGTCGGACAGCTTCCATTCGGCCACCTTTGTCTCAATTTCTTTCTGCAGTTTTTTCAGCTTGTCTCCATGAGGCAGAAGCGCTTCCCTGAGCCGTGTTCCCTCGTAATGATACAGAATCTGATCCAGCTGCTCCGCAAGATCATAGAGGGAGAGGTTCTCATTTGCCCACTGAGTGTCCAGATACCCGAGGTGCCGCGTCAATTTGGGGTATGCGCCTTCCATTTTCCCCTTGTAATAGGGAAGAATTTTGATTCTGATCTGCATGTGTTTGCTCATGGCTTTTTCTCCGTCTTTTTGGGGAAAAATGACCGGGCTTTATGGCTTCTTTCGCACACAAAGGGCCCCTCCTTTTTCATGTGTCCCCCCTGAGGTTTTTCACCATGCCCCTGGTGACCCGAAGGCATTCATTCCAGAGTACCCTTTTGCCCGCGGATGGACAACTTTGGATGTTGTCTGAGGATTGTCAATTGATTTCATGTTCTGAATTTTCCATAATATTGCGTGGGCGCTGAAGAGGCCGCAAGAAGGCAGACCTCTCACTTTGTTCTCCATTTCCTTGACTTCTTCCCGACGAATCCCGCTGGGGCGCTGCTCATGAAGAGTTCACATGTCAGGGTATTTCTCCTGGTCGTTTTTGCTGCCCTGGTTTTGACATCATTGGCTTTTACAGCCTTGCAATCGCCCAGGGTCCAGGGAAAACTGCTGGCCGGCCTTGTTCACAGGCTGGAAACTTTTTCGGGATATTCTCTGAAGTTTGACACCCACCGCTGGAATCCACTGTCCCGAATCACCCTTTACAACGTGGTGGCCACAGGGGAGACCAAAGAGGTTTTTCGAGTTCGTGAAGCGGAAGTCCATTATGCTTTCTCTCCCCTTTCCTTGGGGGTCCGGGTGCGCCGCGTTCTTTTGGACCATCCCGTGCTGCTTGTGCAAAAGAACGATCGGGGCCGATGGATCCCTCCCGCGGCAAAAGGAAGAAGCGTGGGATCTTCTATGGAGGAGAAAAAAATCCGGAGATTGAATTGGAAAGGGGCCACCGTGAGCATCCTGTCGGGAGTGGTCATGGGGCTTGATGAAAATGACGGCGTGATTTTTAAAACGGGCTTTTCCGGTGAAATCCGCCTTGAAAATGTGATTGAAGGAGATCTGGGTAGGCTGTTTTTTAATGTAGAGTCCCTGAACGGGGAGCATGCGGGTTTGGGGTCTGGTTGAGGTTTTCAGACCATGGATGGCCGCTGAAATGCCGGAATCGGGGGAGGGGGACTGGCCGTTTTCCATCACAGGAGTGGATCCCATGAAAATGCAGGAAGTGAGAAAGATTGCCAAACAACTGGGTGTCAACTCGTTTGGTAAAAAGAAGGTCGATCTCATCCGTGAAATACAGAGAAAAGAAGGTTATTTCGACTGTTACGGCACGGCTGAAGGTCTTTGCGATCAGGAGCAATGCATCTTTCGTCAATCCTGTTTGGGAACAAATGACGCCAGGCGGTGAACGGTGTTTGTCCCGGCAGTGTGATCTTTGGCGAAGTGAGCTTTCGAAGCGGGTGAGTTCCGCAAGGGATGGAGAGACGCCAGCAGCGATGGGTTCTCCGTGAGGGCATTCTCACGGGAATTCTTCCAGGAAGAGTTTGTTGTTTTAAAAGGTGATATCAAGCGGTTGCCCCTCAAGGACGGGGGTGAAAAGGAGATTTGCAGTTGAGAGAAAAGTCCCGTGAGTTCAAATACAGACGCGAAGATTTTGGCGACCTGCCCGTGAAACCGGAGCACCTCACCATCTACCTGAATTTCGGGAAAGACCGGGTGGAAGGCACCAACTGCCTGGAAATGACCGCACAGGGACCCATGAATGAGCTGAAGCTCGACGCCACGGACCTGGAGATTCTTCAGGTGGACTGGGTTTCCCTTTCTTCCCCGGCATCTCCCTTGGCCAGAGAAGGTGTGCCCCTGAGCTACGTCCATGACACGGCGAAGAACAAACTGGTTGTGCAGATGCCTCACCGCCTGGAGGAAGGGGAACGCTTCTGCATCCGCACTCAAAGCGTATGTTTTCCATCGGATCATATTCTTGAGGGAATCTACAAGGACACCACACCCCCGGGGGCCCCCCAGCAGTACATGTCCCAATGCCAGCAGTGGGGTTTTCAAAGAATTCTTCCCATTCTGGATGACTGCCGGGCCAAATGCACCATGACCACAACCCTGGAGGGTGACCGGGGCTACACCCACCTCATCACCAACGGGAATATCTCCAGAGACACAAACCCGGAAGGCAAGCCTGTGCCCAAGGCCCATGACCCCTCCCGGCAGGTCATCACTTACGAAAACCCGGTGCCCATGGCCCCCTATCTCTTCATTGCCTGCGCCGGAACCTGGGAGGAGCTGGCGGATCATGTGAGTTACAAGTCGGGGAAAAGCGTACGGCTGGAGTATCTTGTGCCGCCAGGTTCCGCGGAGGGTGCGCGCGTTCCCATGGAAATTTTGAAGGACTCGGTCCTGTGGGTGGCCCGGACTCAGGACTATGAATACACGGGTGACACGTATCGCACCCTCACCATGAACAAGTCCAATTTCGGCGGCATGGAAAATGTGGGGAACACGACCATCGTCACGGATGCGGCCCTCATTGACGAACACACACTGGATCAGTCTCTGCTTTATGCTCACGCAGTCATTGTCCACGAATTTGAACACAACCAGTGTGGCAGTGAAACAACCATGGAAACGCCTTTTGACGTGTGGCTCAACGAAGCGTACACGGTGGATGTGGAGCGGCAGTATATGGCCAGCCGCTTTGACCCCTCTTTCATCCGGCTTCAGCAGGTGGAATCCATACGCAATCCCCTGCTTGGTCCCCTGGCTTTGGAGGATGGAGGCCATGTGGGGCGCATCGTGCGGGAAGGGTTCAATGATCCCGACGAACTCATCGATGGCGTGACATATGTGAAGGCGGCGGAAGTCATTCGAATGCTGCGCCTGGTGCTGGGGGAGGAGCATTTCAGTGCGGGGAAGAGTCTTTATTTCGAGCGGTATCGACACGGCAATGCCAATACGCAACAGTTTTTTCAGTGTTTTGAAGAGGTTTCGGGTGCCTCTCTGGATCAGTTCCGTCGCGTGTGGCTTCACACCATGGGGTATCCCAGGGTGAGCGCCCATGGCCGTTACGATCCGCAAGCCCGACAATACCGCATGGTCTTCACTCAGGAGCTGAGGGAAGGGCAGGAGCCCTTTCACCTTCCCGTGGTCATTGCCCTGGTGGATTCCAGGGGAAAGGACATGGACGATACCTGCAGGGTGGTCCGGCTCAGAGACAAGGAGACGGAGGTTTTGCTTGAAAACGTGGAATCTGCTCCCGCCTTTCCCTCTCTCAACCGCGATTATTCTTTTTACGGGACCTTTCACCATAGTGGCGCCACGCGGGAGGAATTGGCTCTTCAGACCCGCCTGGACCCCAATCTCTACAATCGTGTGAACGCCATGAGGCAGCTCACCGATGCGGAGCGGGTGAGGCTGCTGACCCACCATGACGCAACCGTGGAGCCTCAATGGCTGGCCCTTTACGGGGAGGTGCTGGAAGAGGAGGACATGTCCCATTCCCTGAAAGCCTTTTTTCTGCGAATCGACGAACAGCCGCTGGATCGCGCCTACTGCATCTGGTATCCCGAATTGGTGGCGGCCCGGGAAAAGCTCATGAAGGCGGTGAATGGCAGGTACCGGGACCGGTTGCTCGAAAAGTTCACGCGGCTCGACACCTACACGCTGAAGGATAGCTCCTCACCCACTGAAGGCATTGAAGCGCGTCTGCTGAAGCAGGTGCTTCTGGATCTGATCGTTGTGGACGACACCAGGGAAAGTCATGACCTCATCGTGAGCCACCTTCGCAGTGCCACCACAGCCAATGACCGTGTGGCCGCTCTGCTCGCCCTCAACCGAAGCAGTGCTCGGGAACGCCGTTCCATTCTCGAAGAATTTTACTCCCGCTGGCACGGTCATTTGAGTGCGTATGCCAACTATTTGCGGGTGGTTTCCAGTGGCACGCAGGAGGATGTGTTTCACATGATCGAAGAAGAAAGCCGTCGGCCCACCTTTGACATCACCCAGCCCACCTGGTGCCGCGCTCTTTATTTGCCCATGGCTCTCAACAACAAAAAGCTGTGGACGGAAGAAGGCATACAATGGGTGGCCGATTCCGTGGTGAAGCTCGCTTCCGTCAATGCCACCACCGCCAGTCGTCTTCTCAACACTTTTCAGCATGTGGGCAGACTCAGGGCGGATTTGAAAGGGCGGGTCCGGAAAGCATTGGAGCATATTGTTTCGCAGGTGCCTTTTGAGGTGAGTCCCACCATTCACGGCCAGGCCAGGGCCTATTTGAACCATGGGTGAATTTCATGACGCACGGGTTCCCCATGGGATGGAGTTCATGGCAGGAAGCCTGCCCCGGTTGGCGTGGTGGCCGGCATTGACCCTCAGGGAACAGGGGAGGAATGGAAGGTGGAAAAGTTTTATCTCGGCGTGGCCTGTTTTTTGTTGGCGACCATGATCGTTGGCCTGGTCCGTGTCTTTGTGGGGCCTGATCAGGAAGACCGCCTGGTTGCCGTGCAGCTTTTCGGGACCACCGGCGTGGCCATTCTCCTGTTGCTCGCCGAGGCTTTTGATGCCTCTTCCGTGCGGAATGCCGCCCTGCTGTTCACCCTGCTGGCTGTGCTCGCGGTCGTGGCTTTTGTGAGAAGCCCCGGAAGTCTGGGTGAAAGGGAAGAATGAACTCATGGAGATTTTGTCTGGAACGTTGTGTCTTTTGGGCGCATTTTTTTTCATGGCCGGCACGGTGGGCCTGATCCGCTTTCCCGATTCCCTGAGCCGCATTCATGCCCTCACCAAGGCTGACAATCTGGGACTGGGTTTCATTGTGCTGGCCCTTGTGGTCACCAGCCAGTCGTTGACCGTGGCTTTCAAGCTGATCCTCATCTGGCTCCTGGCTCTGGTTGCCAGTTCCAGCATTTGTTTCTTCCTGGCCCGAAAGCTGATTCACAGGGGCTGAGGCGAATTTTATGAATCTGACGCTGCTGTTCGATGTCTTCCTCATCGCAGCCCTGCTGCTGGTGAGCTGGAGGCTGCTCGGAGCTTCGGATCTCTTTCAGGCCACGGTTTTGTTCATCTCCTTTGGACTCTTTCTGTCTCTGGCCTGGATCAGGCTTCAGGCTCCCGACATTGCTTTGGCCGAGGCGGCAGTGGGAGCCGGCCTGGCAGGTGTTCTTCTGTTGGGCACTTTCAAAGGCCTTGAACCGGAAGAAGACCGTGAAGGGGAAAACCTTTCTTCCGAAGCATGCAGGCTGGATCCCATTTCTCCATGTCCGGGAAGAGCGCATCTGCTTCTTGCCTTCACATTTGTGGGAAGCATGACAGCACTTCTCCTGCTTGCGGTATTGGATCTGCCGGCCGAAGGAGACGGGTTGACCCTGCTCGTGTTCCAATCTCTCGACAGAAGTGGTGTGGAACATCCCGTGACGGCAGTGCTGCTCAACTTCCGCTTTTATGACACCTGGCTGGAACTGGGAGTGCTGGTGGCGGCCGCCCTGAGCATTCTCTGCGTGCGGAATCGCCTTGATCTGAGAGAGCTCAGGCCTTCAAAGGTTCCTGACGTGATGCTTCGAAGGCTTGTCATGGGGCTGACACCGATCATGATCCTGGTGGTGGTCTACCTTCTGTGGCTGGGAGATCATGCGCCGGGAGGCGCTTTTCAGGCAGGTGTCGTTCTGGCGGCGATGCTCATTTTGCTCTGGTTCTCGGGCCACGCCTCCATCACGAGCCTGTCCCGCATCCTGTGGCTTTTTTGCCTGATTGCCGGTTTTGCCATGATGTTGCTGGCTGCCGTGATCACCGCTTCATGGCCCGAAATGAGACCTCTGGAGTTCGCCGAAGAATGGTCCGGAGCGATCATTCTGGCCATTGAAGTGGCTGCGACCCTTTCCATCGGTGTTGTGCTCTCATCCCTGGCCATACTGTCCCTGGGCGCAGTGGAGGACTGAGGAGGCAGCCGAGATGGATCTTTCAATGGTCATGTCCACGTTCTTCCTCTATTCCCTGGCCGCCATGCTCCTGGTGGGAATGGGCATCTACGGACTTTTAACCCGACGGCATCTGCTGCGCAAGGTGATGGCTCTGAACGTCATTGCAGGAGGGGTTTTTCTCCTTCTCATCACCACGGCATACCGAAATCAGGAGCATTTTCCCGATCCCGTTCCCCAGGCCATGGTGCTCACGGGAATCGTCGTGGCCATCAGCGCCACGGGTTTTGCACTGGCTCTGGTGCGGCGAATCCACCAACGAATGAAAGATGCCAAAACAGATCCTTTCGGGGAGAAGTGGGACCGGTCATGAACCAAATGATCTGGGTGGTGCTTCTTCCCTTTCTGGGAAGTGTGGTCTGCTTGCTGGTCCACAGAAAGCTTGTTTTTGCCCTGGCCATGGCCGCGTCCCTCGGGACTTTGGCCGTGGCCGCAGGCCTGGTGGCCCATGTTTGGGAACATGCCGGTGCCCGCGTGGAACTGGGGGGCTGGGCTGCTCCTCTGGGCATCGCCCTCCAGTTGGACGGACTGGCAGCCCTCTTTCTGCTGCTCACTGCCGTGGTTGGAGTTTTGGTCGGAATTTATGCGGGAAGTTTTTTTGCGCAAACGTCTGAACTGCGTCCGATGGGGATTCATTTCTGGCCTTTGTGGCTGCTCCTCTGGGGTGGTTTGAACGGGGTCTATCTGTGTTCGGACGCTTTCAACGCTTACGTGTTGCTGGAA
>Ga0207421_10008529_pt1 | contig 10605 bp, 15 predicted proteins | sample SodLakKL_010_SED_4_FD_187542 | JGI IMG/M metagenome (GOLD analysis project Ga0207421, IMG submission 187542) | Alkaline sediment microbial communities from Lake Tanatar, Kulunda Steppe, Russia - 8KL_010_SED (SPAdes) (version 2) | ecosystem: Environmental > Aquatic > Non-marine Saline and...
TACCCGCCGATCCTTTATATCTTTGGTCCCTAGCTTTTGGAGAATCTGTTTCAGTAGGTCGTTGGTATTGACTTTTGCGCTATTCGCAGTATCTTCAAATTCCACAACATCGTGCATTTTTTCAGGCATAAGGGCGGCATAATGCTTGCGGCAAATTTCCGGTGAATTACCCATTAATTTAGCAATCTTATAAAGAGACACTCCTTTCTGAGCAAGATGGCTACCGAAGGTATGTCGAAAATCCAGACAAGACCATTCCAATCCATGACCTCGGTTAATTTCTCGCAGTTTCTGTGAGAAATTATCTGGATCCCAACGTTTCCCTTTGGGCGACGGGAAAAACCAACTGCTTTTGGCCTGAGGTGAATAATATTTTAGAGTTTCGCAAAGACCGATACTCATAGGAACTACTCTGTTGCGTTTGGTCTTAGCCTGCCAATACTGGCCATCAATATCCTTAGTACGCACATGGATCAATCGGTTTTCAAGATCAATGTCATCCGGTGTGAGCCATAAAAGTTCTTCTCTCCGCAAACCAGCATATATCAGCGTTGCTACCATAGTACGGATGTTGGTATCTTCAATTATCCCTAATTGTTTGCTTATTTGTGGAGCTGTCAAAAATTTTATATTAGGCGCAGGTTCTTTTCTCCGTTCCACATCAGCGGCCGGATTTGACTTGCTTCCATCCGAACCCCGATAGTTCTTTTCTTTTATTGCATAACTGAACATTCGGTGTAACACCTCCCGTAATCGGTTAGCGGTCTTTGGGGAAATTCCATCTTGGAGTACCCGCTTAGAAATAAAACATGAAATGCTTTCAGTAGTTATTTCTTCCAAAAGTGTAGCGCGAATATGCCTGCCTTTCAAAGGATCGGTAATCTTCGGATTTTCTGCAGTCAATTTTTTGGCTTTGTTGCATGTATTGCCCGGCCTAAGAGATGGACATACTGGCCCAAAAAATGTTCTCATACAGGAAACATCATTTTTATAAGATTTGCGTGTCCTTATAGTTCGCAGGTATTGGCAAAAGTCTTCCAGAAATTGCGCTAAGGGAATCTGGGAAGGAAATACTAATCCCTTGGTTGAGAGTTTGTATTCGAGCTGTCGCATCTTGGCACGAGCCACACGTGCCTCTTTCGTGCGCAAGGACTGCTGGATACGTCTTCCGTTTAGATGGTATTTAATCCACCAAATATTGCCTCTTTTGTAAATGCTAGCCATAGCCGACCCTTTCCGATTTTTTGGTCAAAAAGGTGTCGAATTTCCTGCTGGCAAAACATATGACGGCTACAATTTGGCTACAGTCCGAGCAAAACCAGCCGCCAAAAAACAAGCAGGAACCGACACAAGTGCCTGTCCCTGCTAGGCTTACAATACATAGCGGGGGGAGGATTCGAACCTCCGACCTCCGGGTTATGGGCCCGACGAGCTACCAGACTGCTCTACCCCGCGATCAAATTTAAAATGTTAGCATAACAGCAATCGCCTGTTAATGCAATATTCTAATCTAAACAATTACGAATTTTTTCGCCTATCTGTTCTGCCTGCCCCGGCAAGTATTTACCCGCAGGCCAACGATTAAAAACACCATCGCCGCTGTTTCGAGGAATTATATGAAAATGCACATGCTCTACCACCTGCCCAGCCGCCCGGCCATTATTGCAAAGAATATTGTACCCATCGCATTTTGTTGCATATATTACCGCCTTGGCGATTTTGACAAGTCGCTGCCCCAGCTCAGCTAATACTACAGGCTTACACTCATGTATCTGTTCCGCATGCTGTTTAGGTATTACAAGAGTGTGGCCTTGCTTTACCGGCCCGATATCCAGAAACGCCAGTACAGCCTCATCTTCATAAACTTTTTCAGCCGGAATCTCACCTGAGACCATCCGACAAAAAATGCAATCAGCCATAAACGATCTCCGGCAGAAAATTACTCTTTTTCCTGTTCAGCCTGTTCTTGCTGTTGGTCTTCTTCCCGGCCTTGATCTTCTGCCTTTTGCTCGCTTTGCTTTTCTTCGGCAACTTCGGGGTTTTCCTCATCATTGGCAACAGACTCAGCCTCTTCCTTAAAAGGTTCACTTCTCGGCTTTGGTTCAGCCTTTTTCTCTCTTTGCTTAGGCTGATATTTTTCGCCTTCGCCCAGAAGCTGCAACAAAACAAGCTCGCCATTATCACCAAGCCGCCTCAGCGCCAGCCTGATAATACGAGTATATCCACCCGGCCTATCCATATAACGCGGCCCAAGATCGCTGAATAACTTTCCAACAACAGTACCTTTGCGAACTCTCTGGCCATCCTCATAATCTATAATATCCTTATTACCACCCATTATCGCTATCGCCCGCCTTCGCGAAGCCAGATCACCTTTTTTTGCCAAGGTGATAAGCTTTTCAGCAAAAGGTCTTAACTCTTTGGCTTTCTGGATGGTAGTTGATATAGTCTCATGCTGGATCAGCGATGCGGCCATATTTCGCTTCATTGCTATACGGTGCTCGCTTGTCCTGTTAAGTTGTCTTCCTGCTATTTTATGACGCATATTCCCACATTCCTACAATTATCGTCATTACCTAATACCTAATAAATTCGTCACCAAATCAAACATCCATACCTAACTCTAGACCCATATCGGCGACTTTTCTTTTTATCTCTCGCAAACTTGTCTTGCCAAAACTTCTGATTTTCAAAAGATCAGCTTCTGCCATTCTTACCATATCGCGCACTGTCTCAATTTTAGCAGCTTCGAGGCAGTTGCTTGCCCGCACAGAAAGCTCAAGTTCCTGTATAGGCGTGTCAAGTTTATTCTCAAGCTCTTCATCAACAGTCTCCTCTTCATCTTCAGCTGGAGCTGCTTCTTCAGCAACAGTTTCCTTGCCTACCTGGAAGTACTGCACGAACGGATTGATATGCTTTCGCAAGATTTTGGCAGCTTCAACCAGTGCAAGCTCCGGTTCAACCGTTCCATCTGTCCATATTTCCAGAATCAGTCTATCGTAATTAGTTATCTGCCCAACTCGTGTGTCCTCGGTCTTATAGCGAACTCGCGTAACCGGCGAATACACGGCATCAAGCAATATCCTGCCAATTTCCTGATCATGCCGCTGGGCAACATCAAACCGCTCTTCAGCCGGCCTGTAGCCACGACCGTTTTCAACGACCATTTCCATCTGGAAATTAACATCCTCAGTCAGCGTAGCGATTACCTGGTCTTTAACCACAATCTCAATTGAGGGATCGGCTTCGATATCAGCTGCTTTAATGACCCCTGCCTTATCCGCTGAAACAGTCATAGTCTTTGGCTCATGGCCGTCAAGTCTTACAATCAGATTCTTGACATTCAAAACTATCTCTGTAACATCTTCTAATATCCCTTTTATCGAGGTAAACTCGTGATCAACATCCTTGATTTTAACCGAAGTTACCGCACTGCCCTCCAGCGACGACAGTAACACACGCCTTAGGCTGTTGCCTACTGTCGTACCGAACCCGCGCTCGAACGGCTCAATAAAAAAACGCCCGTACTTTTCGCTGGACACTGTAGTGTCCTGTTCTACACGCGTCGGCAATTCCAAACCACGCCATGTAACTCGCATACGCATCTCCTAACACTAATGACTGGCAGTCATCTTAAGTTTCGCTGCAACCAAAATTTTATCTCGAGCAGAACTCAACAACAAGCTCTTCTTCAACCGGTATCTGCACATCCTCTCTGGACGGCAGCGCTACGACCGTTGCCGCAGGTGCTTGCCGGTCAAGCTGCAACCAGCTTTGGGTGGTAAAATTCGGGTTGCTCTCGAGTTGCTCCTTTACCAGCTTTACGCTCTTGTCATTTTTCTTAACTGTAATTTTATCACCAACCCTGACACCGTAATCGCTGATATCCACCTTTCGCCCGTTTACATACACATGGCCGTGAGCAATAAGCTGCCTAGCGCCCTTACGACTCGGCGCCCAATTGAGCTTATAAATAACATTATCGAGTCGGCGCTCAAGTAGTTGCAGTAATGTTTTACCGGTATTGGCCTTGGTGCTTTCAGCTAAGCCGAAATATCGCATAAACTGCTTATCCCAAAGTCCATAATACCGTTTCACTTTCTGCTTCTCGCGCAACCGAACACCATACTCACTATCGCGACCACGCCGCCAACCGTGCATACCCGGAGCCATGCTGCGCTGTCGTTTTTCGATCTGGCATTTGGCTGTTTCGCATTTTGCACCTTTGAGCATAAGTTTCATACCTGCTCGTCTGCAAAGCCTACAAGATGGACCAATATATCGTCCCATGCTTTTATATATCTCCAATCATACCTAAAGTTATACGCGTCTCTTTTTCGGAGGCCTGCAACCGTTATGAGGCAAGGGGGTAACATCCTCAATAGCTGATATTCTAAGCCCAGCCGATTGTAAAGCCGAAATGCTCGACTCTCTTCCCGGCCCCGGCCCTTTAACACGAACCTCTATCTCGCGGAGCCCGTTTCGCATCGCTGTTGCAGCGGCCTGCTGAGCGGCCTGCTGAGCAGCAAAGGGCGTACTTTTACGGGAACCCTTAAAACCAATCATTCCGGCGGAACTCGAACAAATGGCTTCGCCATCCATATCAGTAATCGTAATAAGAGTATTGTTAAAAGTCGCCTTGATATGGGCGATACCCTTAACAACATTTCTTCTTACTTTTCGTTTTGTACTTTTGGCCATTATCTAATCCTTTGCACCAGCTAAAACTACAGCCTTATCTCTTAATTAACGCTTTTCCTTAACACCCTTTTTACTGGCAACGGTCTTTCTCGGTCCCTTGCGGGTACGAGCATTAGTACGTGTGCTTTGCCCACGAACCGGCAAGCCCCGTCGATGACGCAATCCGCGGTAACAGGCTATGTCCCGAAGCCGTGCTATATTCTGAGACAACTGTCTGCGATACTGTCCCTCTACCATATAATCGCGGTCAATAACCTGAGCGATTCGGCTTATCTCATCTTCGGTAAGTTCTTTGGCCTTCGTATTTTCTTCAACTTTGGCCTCTTTTAGTATCGCCCTGGATATATGCTTCCCGACACCCTGAATATAAGTCAGAGCTATCCATATGTTCTTATCGTTTGGTACATCAACACCCGCTATACGCGGCATACTTACACCTCTTTTAATAATATATAAAGCAAAACCACTTAACCCTGACGCTGTTTATGCCTCGGGTCAGAGCAAATAACCCGGACAACACCTTTGCGGCGGATAATCTTACAATTCTCACAAATACGCTTTACTGAACTTCGAACTTTCATTTTAACAACCTGCTCTCATATTTTATCCTGAGTATTACCAACCAAAATTATAGCCTGCGAACAACCCTGCCACGATTCAAATCATAAGGTGACATTTCCACAGTAACCTTATCGCCAGGCAATATGCGAATAAAATGCATTCGCATTTTACCGGATACATGAGCAATTATCTCATGACCGTTCTCAAGCTCAACTTTAAACCTGGCATTTGGCAAAGCCTCTTTAACCACAGCATCCAGTTTTATCGCTTCTTTTTTCGCCATATTATTGCCTGCCTGTCAAAACCTCACAGCCATTTTTAACAATCGCTATCGTATGCTCAAAATGAGCTGAACACTTACGATCGGCAGTAATGACCGTCCAGCCATCGCTAAGCGTTCGAGTTCCTGCCTTGCCTTCGTTAATCATAGGCTCAACGGCAAGAACCATTCCTTCCTCAAGTACTATGTCGTGTGCCTTTAATTCTCTACTAACAAAATTCGGCACTCTCGGCTCTTCGTGCATCTGTCTGCCAATACCGTGTCCTGCGAACTCGGTAACAACAGAAAACCCGGAAACCTCAGCATAGCTCTGCATCTGGCCTGCTATATGGCTCCACTTAACTCCAGGAGCCGACTTTTCTATCGCTATATCTAAAACTCGCCTGGTAACATCCATAAGTCGCTGCTTTTTTTCAGTTATCCGTCCGATACCTACCGTTAAGGCTGAATCGCCGCAATACCCATTTAGCCTTACCCCGAAGTCAACACTTAGTATATCACCATCCTTGAGCACCACATCCTCAGACGGTATGCCATGGACTATCTGTTCATTAATAGATGCACAGATAACACCGGGAAACGGCACTGCAGTATATGAGCCCCGAACACCTTTAAAGAGCGGATCGGCACCTGCCTGTTCCGTCATTCGCATCGCCTCATCATCAAGCTGGGCCGTGCTGACGCCCGGCTTGGCGAGTTCCTGTATTTGTGAAAGAACATCAGCTACAATAGCTCCGGCTTTTCGCATTAAGTCAATTTCTCTGCGACTTTTCAATATTATCGCCATGCGACCACTTCCGCCATAGACGATTAGGCCTTTGCCAGGCTATCCAGTTTATCAAATATCAAATTGCTGACCTGGTCAACCGCTTTGTCAGCATCAACATCAAAAACAGAACTGGTTTTCTGATAATACCCTATAACAGGTTTTGTCTGGTCATGATAGGTTTTGAGCCTGTTCTGAACAACCTCAACAGTATCATCACTTCTATGTACCAGTTCAGCTCCATCTTTATCGCATTTGTTGTCAACCTTCGGAGGCATATTCTCAATATGATACACTGCCCCGCATTGAGGACAGCTTCGCCTGCCTGTAAGCCGTCTGGTTATAACGCCATCATCAATTACCAGATTCACTACCGCATCAATGCTCTGATCTTTAGCCTTTAGTGCTTTGTCAAGCTCAGCGGCCTGATTCACAGTCCGCGGAAAACCGTCCAGAACATAGCCTGAGTCAGGAGCATCGTCTATCGCCTTAGCCATCATTTCCACAATAAGCTCGTCTGGCACAAGAGCCCCTTGATCCATATAACCTTGCGCCTGCTTGCCAAGTTCACTGCCCTCTGCCCTTTCTTTACGCAAAATATCGCCGCTGGAAAGGTGCAGCAGATTATATCTTTCCACAATTCTTTTGCACTGTGTACCTTTGCCGGCACCAGGTGCTCCAAGTAATACTATACGCATCAGCGAGCCCCCCTTATTCTGCCCTTACTCGTGAATCCTTCATAACTTCTCATAAGTAGGTTCGCCTCTATTCTCTGCACCAAATCGAGCGATACGCTGACAGTAATCAGCAAACCCGTTCCGCCAAGAAATGTCGTTACCCGCCAGTCTATTTCCAGCAAATAAGATATAACCGAAGGAACCACTGCGATGATCGCCAAAAATGATGCGCCATAGAATGTAATTCTTACCATAACAGACTCAAGGTATTCTGCTGTGCGTCTGCCGGGCCGCAAGCCAGGGATAAAACTTCCCGAGTCACGAAGATTCTTGGCCATATCCTTAGGCTGAAACTGAACCGAAACCCAGAAATAAGAAAACAGGAAAATCAGTAACATATACAACACATTATATGTAAATGCCGCCGGCCCAAGCGCTCGCACTAAATGATCCAGTATTGCAGAGTCACGCAAACCTTCAATTCCCTGCAAATAACCAAGCAGCACTGGTGGGAAAATCATAAACGAAGACGCGAAGATAATCGGCATAACACCCCCGTGATTTACCCGCAACGGTAGATAGTGCCTTGCACCACCATACATACGACGACCGCGCATTTGTTTAGCCTGCTGAATCGGGATTCTTCTTTGTCCCTGTGTAATCAATATAGCCCCTGCAGTGACAAATATAAACGCCGCAACCAAAAACAGCAACCTGGCAGGACCAATAGCGCCAACAGGTGCGCCGATACTCAAATCAACCTGCTGCCATAAAGTCAAAATCGCCCACGGCATCCGCGCCACGATACCTGCCATAATAATAAGACTGATACCATTACCAATACCGTACTGGTCTATCTGCTCGCCGAGCCACATCAAAAATACTGTTCCCGCCGTCATACCGACGACACCCATAAACAATGCCCGGCCGTGCATTCCAGGATAGGTCAGACCCTCTCCGCCCAGAAGCCGCATAAACATCAGCGACTGGATAAGACATATAAACACCGTCAGATAGCGCGTATATTCCTGTATCTTTTGCTGGCCGCTTTGCCCCTCCTGCCGCAGTTTCTTCAATGCCGGGACAACCTCACCAAGAAGCATCAGAATAATCGATGCGGTAATATACGGCATAATACCCAGCGCAAAAAGGCTACTCTGTTCAAGCGTCCCTCCGGTAAACATCTGCATATACTCTGCCGCTCTGCCAATAGGCGAATCTGTCTCCCGCTGGCCGGCGATCTCAGCAACACGCTCCTGGTCAAAACCCGGAACTGGAATATGAAACCCAACGCGGTATATAACCAGAAGAGCCACCGTGAACAGAATCTTATTCCTTAAATCAGGAATACTAAATATGTTTATAATCGTTCGAATCATTTCCTATCTTCCGATTTTTCCTTAAACCTATTTAAGATAACACAGTAGCAGTTCCGCCGCAGCCGGTAATTTTTTCCTGAGCCGATTTACTGAATTTATGAGCTGAAACTTCAAGTTTTTTGCTCAGCTCACCATCGCCCAGTATCTTGATTTTGGAGGCTCCACTGCGAGCAAGATCAACCAAGCCGGCATTTTGAAGTTCCTCAACGCCAACCTTGGCGCCATCATCAAACGATTCAAGTTGAGAAATATTTACTATTTCATATTTTGTCGCAAACTGATAATTGCTGAACCCGCGTTTAGGCAATCTGCGAAACAGAGGCATCTGACCGCCTTCATAAATATCCCGTTTCTTAAAGCCGGCCCTGCTGCCTGCGCCCTTATGACCTCGTCCGCATGTCTTGCCATGGCCGCTGCCCTGGCCTCGACCTATTCGTTTGCGCTTTTTATTTTTACCTGCAATAGCGGTTATTTCGTGAGTCAACATCGCTATATCACCACCTTTTAACTGGTTCTACTTTTACACCGCGAAGAGCCTCAACTTGCTCTTGGCTGCGAAGCTTCAGCAAACCGTCGAGCGTGGCCTTTACAACACTCTTGCTCGACATACTGCCGTACACTTTCGTCAAAATATCATGTATCCCCGCATACTCAAGTATCGCACGAGCACTCGAGCCTGCGATTACGCCCGTACCCGGACTTGCGGGAACAAGCACTATCTTAGTGCCGCCAAATCGCCCCTCAATTTTATGCGGTATCGTCCTGCCTGACAGTGGTATATTATTAAGAGACCTTTTAGCGTCCTTAACGGCCTTTTCAACCGCCATCGGAACCTCGTTAGCCTTGCCATAGCCGATACCTACCTGACCGTCACGATTGCCGACCACCACTAAAGCAGCAAAACTAAAACGGCGACCACCTTTGACTACTTTCGAACAGCGAAATATCTCTACAACCGTGTCTTCCAACGGGCTGCCTTCTTGTTCCGGCATTTTCATGGGTTCTGATGCCAATTTAATTTCTCCAAGCTATACTATTGTTAAAAAACAAGACCAGCTTTTCGAGCTGCCTCAGCCAACGCCCGCGTCCTGCCCTGATAACGGTTCGAGCCGCGATCGAAGCTGACTGTTTTAATTCCTACTTTTAATGCCGCTTTGGCAATGGATTCACCTACTTTGCCTGCGGCCTCTTTATTGCTTGTCGTCTTAAGCTCGTCGCGTAGCTCCTTGCTCATAGTGCTCGACGAAGCTACTGTCACACCGGCTACATCGTCTATCAATTGCGTATAAATATGCCGATTAGAACGATAAACCGAAAGTCTCGGACACTCTGCAGTGCCTACTATTTTATTGCGCACATGGTACTTACGCCTTTTTGCCGCTCTGTATTTTCTTGCCTTTTCCTGAAGCATGGTTCGTCACCAATTCTTTTTTAATTTATATGTTAAGCTGACCCGGTAGCAAATGCCTTGCCGACTTTACGCCTGACCTGCTCATCCGCATAACGAATGCCCTTGCCCTTATAGGGTTCCGGCGGCCTGATACGACGAATATTCGCGGCGAACTGCCCAAGAATATGTTTATCGGGGCCGCTCAAACTAAATCTGGCCGGAACATCATTTCCACGCGTAGCCGGCACATCAATATTCACTTTAACACCTTCGGGCAATTTCATCTCTACCGGATGACAGAAGCCGACCTGGAAAACCAGCTTTCCGCCCTGCTCTTTTAGGTTGTAACCCGTACCGTAAATTTCCATCTTACGCTCGAAACCTTTGCTCACACCCGTAACCATATTGGCCAAAAGCGCTCGCATCGTTCCATGCATCTGACGGTGCTTCCTGACATCCGGTTTTGGATTGATCAGACGAATCTGCTCTTCGTCCTTGTCAACCTCAAGGTTAACAAGGCTGCTGACATCCATCTGCATCTTGCCCAAAGGCCCACTGACCTTAACTTTACGGCCTGAAGCTTCTACCGTCACGCCCTTAGGGATACTAATTGCCTTTTTTCCTATGCGACTCATTTAGCTCACCATACAAAGTATTTCGCCGCCGACTTTTTCTTCGCGGCATTTTCTATCACTCATTATGCCTTTACTTGTAGACACAACCACAATTCCGAGCCCATCGAGGACATGAGGCAAATTATCCACATTCGAATGGACACGGAGTCCGGGCTTGCTGGTGCGTTTTATCTCAGTAATCGCAGGCCTGCCCACCTTGTCATACTTCAGCTGAAT
>Ga0207421_10008530_pt1 | contig 10604 bp, 8 predicted proteins | sample SodLakKL_010_SED_4_FD_187542 | JGI IMG/M metagenome (GOLD analysis project Ga0207421, IMG submission 187542) | Alkaline sediment microbial communities from Lake Tanatar, Kulunda Steppe, Russia - 8KL_010_SED (SPAdes) (version 2) | ecosystem: Environmental > Aquatic > Non-marine Saline and...
AGCATATAATATGCTGACTAATAAACATATAGATGATTTTAATATAAATTAATGCGCTTGAGCAGTAATAACTTAAGTCAAGTGCGAAACTTTAGTTATAAAACTATCAATTTAGCCGGGAGGGGGATTTATTTTTTTAATTTTATTATTTTGCATTGATTCGAATTAAAAAACTTGTTATTATGAAAAAGTTGGTAGTATTGTCCGGAGCCGGCATAAGCGCTGAAAGCGGCTTAAGTACTTTTCGTGATATGGGAGGCTTGTGGGATGAATATGATGTAATGGAGGTCGCAACCCCCGAGGGGTGGGAAAGGAATCCTGAACTTGTTCAAAAATTTTACAATGAACGCCGAAAACAACTCCTGGAATGTTCGCCAAATAAAGCTCATAACGCTCTGGCTGAGCTTGAGAAATATTATGATGTTGAAATTATAACACAGAATGTTGATGATTTGCACGAAAGAGCCGGCAGCTCAAAGGTTCTGCATTTGCACGGAGAATTGAGAAAAGCTCAAAGCTCTGTTGATCCGCAGCTGGTTTATGATATTGACGGCTGGGAAATAAAAATGGGTGAAAAATGTGAAAAAGGTTCCCAGCTCAGACCCAATGTTGTTTGGTTTGGGGAGCCTGTTCATGCCATGATGCCCGCCATTGAAATTACAAAAAAGGCGGATATTTTAGTAGTTGTAGGCACTTCGCTTAACGTATATCCGGCTGCGAGCCTTGTGGGGTATGTATCCGATGGTGTTCCGGTGTATCTTATTGATCCCGGTGACGTTACAATTCCTTATAATGTGGATGTCGATATTATCAGGGAAAAGGCAGGTAAAGGGGTTGAAATACTCTTTAAAAAACTTACCGGAGAAAATTACACTGGTTAAGAAACAGCAAGTGTAACTATGCTCACTTTGCATACTGCGGCCTCTTGCAATTTTTGTGCACAGGCCTCAAGTGTGGCGCCGGTAGTTACAACATCGTCAACAAGAAGCACATGCTTATTATGAATTTCGTTTTCTGATACAACAGTGAAAATGTTTTCCACGTTCTCCCATCTTTCATAACGTGTTTTGCGGGTTTGAGTTGCGCTGTCAATTGTGCGCTCCAGTATTTTTTTCATCGGTTTTCTCAAGGCATCTGCAATGCCTTGAGCTACCCGTTCGCTTTGATTAAAACCCCTCTGTTTTTCCTTCGCCGGATGCAAGGGAACAGGCACTACAATATCCGTGTCGGTAAAGACATTGTTTAGCAAAAGCTCCGAACCGTATGCTTTTCCAAGGTAGTAGCCTATTTCTCTTTTCCCTTTATATTTAAGATGATGCAGTAGCCTTCGGAATTTGCTCCCTTTTGTGAAATAAGAATAAGAAGATGCATGTTCTATGTCAACTCTGCCCCAGAATAATTTTGCCACGGGATTGCTCCTGTCAAGATGAAAGTTTGTTTTTGGAAGGTTATAAATGCATTTCGTACATACATATGCTTCAAAGTTTATTAGCAAATCATTGCAGGAAACGCATAATCTTGGATATATAAGGTTTAAAAGATCACTGCCAATTGTTTTTATATGGGAGATTCTCTTAAACGGGTGCATTCTTTAAAATATGCTTAATATATGTTTTTTTGTGAGCTTTAGCTCATGGTGGTTCATCCGGCCACATAAATTTTATTTTGCGGGCTTATGCAGCCAGAGGGTTTTACCGTATGGAAACAGAGAATACAATTCTTTTTAAAAAAGCTTTTTAATATTTAGGGTGCTCTTGGCTGTTTTCCTCCATTGAGGAGTCATATTGTTCCAGAGTGTTTTTTAATTCCTTCAGCTGGGCTTTCAGGTTCTTTATAGTTTTGTTTTTTTCAAGTATGAAACCGATGGAATAAATAAGGGTAAGGATAACGCCAATAAAAACACTTATAAGCAGTGCAAGGGATAAAGATATGTTAAAAGTGCGGAAAAGAAGTTTTATATCAACTGCATGTGAATTTTGAACTGCAAACATTACAAGAAAGGTCGCCACCAGCAATATTATAATTAACGGCACATACTGTTTTATCAAACCTTTTTCCTTGTGCCTTGAATATTTATTCTCCATTTAAATTAAATTATTTTAATACAAATGTACATGAATTTTTTTATCCGAAAATCAGACTGATGAAAAAAAATTGCGGGAAAGCTAAACCGAAGCTTCATTTTTTCGCTGAGCATATATTTTCTATCTGATAAAACTGCAAAAATTTGCAAACATGAAAAACCGGTTAATTCAAATTTTTTAACCTGATTACCAGCCAGAAAAAATGTTGTGGCTTGCGTAAAACAATACTGCAGACTTACAGCCTGGGATTATAATCGCCGGAAAGATCAGAACCAAAAGTGTATGTTAGGCTAATATTTCCGGAAAATTCGTAATCTGTAGCTCTCCTGCGCTGCTCCAGAAGTATCTCTTCCTCTGATAGATCCTCCATCGGTATTGAAACAAGATCATTTATAAAATCATAATTAGCCCTGAGACTCAACGAAAAACCTTTAAAAATTCTGAATGTCAGCCTTCCAAAAAGTTCTACACGGTTTGACTTAAAGTCGTGAAAATGGTGTGACCCTGTTACTCCGGCGCGGAAATTTCCCCACGGTTGACGGAAATTTGCAGATGCAACAAGTGAATGGCCGAAAAGTGTTTCTTCTGTTTTTTCAAAAACCGTTTCTTCAATGTAATCGTTGTAGATAAAATCAACTTTATAGGCAAATGTTATTGAACGTCTTGTGGCCTCATCGTATGGGAAAATGCTGTACTCAACTGCGGGGGACGCAATAGCCTGAAAGTCCATGTTGTGAAAGGTGCTTGAGAGCATGTCGGTGAAAATACCTGCCGACCAGTGATCTGTTATACTTTTGATTACATAGCCGTCGAAACCGTCTCTGTGTGAAATTGTAGTTACTGTAGTATCATTTACCTCATAGCTTCTCTCATTGTAGTTAAAATAAGGCCTGGCCCTGATTTTCCAGTCTTCGGTAACCTTGTCGGCATAAAATCCGTACCTTACATGTATTGAGCTACGTGTTTCTTCCATGCTGAAGTTTGTACCTCCGTATATTTCAAAAATCCACCTTCTCCAGGGATCTTCTTCCTCTTCAGTGATCTCGGGGTCTTCCGGGTCCTCGATAATATCGGAGTCATACTCAATAAACATTTTGTCTGACATGTTTTCTATGTTGGCCATGTAAGGAGCGAGGCCGAATTTGATCATATTGGTATAACCCTCTCTTATTTCATGACTGGTCATAGAGGCAGAAGCCCAAAAATTAAGTTCATTATCCATACCTTCAAAGTCTCCCGCACCTATAAATGAGATGAAATAATTTGTACCTGTACTGCCTGCACGGTGTCTTGTCATGATAATATGGACATCAGCCAGCTCTTTGTCGCGTACATAATCTACCACAGGGATCTCCTCACGAATAAAATCCTCATCAATGCGCCTTTCAAGGTCTAGATATACTGAAAGGCTATTTGATGAAAGATTGAAAGAGTTTAAATTGTTAGTATCGCTTTTAACTATCTGGGAGGTGGTTAATAATAAAAAAGAAATAGCTAAAAGAAGCACTTTTTTAGGCAGTTTTATAAAAATCATAGAGATTTTGAATTTTCTTATTAAAGAGACCTTTTGGTTGAACCTGATTACACAAATCGATAAACTCTTTGCTTTGAATACTAGAGTAATCGGAGGTGTTTGCTTCCAATTTTTTTAAAGGTTTACTTAAACCCTGGCAAATATAATTTTTTTTCGGTTATAAAAAATTAACATTTTATTTCCCACGTAAGATATTGGATTTGAGAAAAATCAATGACTTTTAGTAAGAAATAAATGTGGTTAGATTAATCATGTTTGATGCCGCAGACAACACTTTTATTTATTTACATATGACATAACGTTTTTTGCATAAATGTTGTTGTAAAAAAAAGGACTGATTTGCCTTTTTTTTGAGGACTTGTTTTTAAGTGCGGACATTTTGCAGGTTGCCAAAATTGTACGATCACCTTCTTCTGTCGTGTCATCTTTGATGGTCCGTTCCGATTATATATTTAGGGTATATATTAGGAAAAGATTATCAAAGTCTAGGGTTATAGGCCCCCGACAGGCTTGAGCCAAAGGTGTATGAAAGACCTATTGATCCGGAAATCTGAAAATCAGTTGACCTTCTTCTTTGTTCCAGAAGAATGTCTTCCAATGAGAGATCACCAACAGGTATGGATATAAGGTCATTTATTAAGTCAAAGTTGCCGCTCAGATTAAGTGCAAGTCCCTGAAAAACCCTAAGGTTCAGACTTGCAAAAAATTCCGCACGGTTCAGATTGAAATCATGAAAATAATTTGAGCCTGTTAGCCCGGCACGCAATGTCCCCCATGGCTGCTGGAATCTTGCAGAAGCTTCAAGTGACTGGTTGAATAAAGCTTCTTCTGTTTTTTCAAAAATGGTTTCTTCAAGATAAATATGGTATCCATACCCTATACGGTAGGAAAAAGTGATTGATCTTCTGGTGGCTTCTCTGTAAGGGAAAAGACTGTATTCAATTGCCGGGGAGACCTCTGCTTTAAAATCTATGTTGTGGAATGTGCTTGAGAGCATATTTGTGAACACTCCGGCAGACCAGTTGTCGCCAAGGCTTTTAACGACGGTTCCGTTAAATCCGTTCCTGTGGGTAATTCTCGTAATTGTTTCATCGTCAACCACAAAATTCCTTTCGTTGTAATTAAAGTATGGCCTGAACCTGAGTTTCCAGTCCTCAGTTATTTTGTCTGCATGAAAACCGTATCTGTAATTTGCTGAACTTCTTGTTTCCTCCTTGCTGAAGTTTCCTCCTCCGTATATTTCAAATACCCACCGGCTCCAGGGATCTTTAACTTCCGTTTCAACCTCTTCAATTGCCCGGGGCATGGGGTCGGATGAATAAACAATTGATAATTTCTCGGCCATAAGTGTATTTGCTATATAAGGTGCAAGCCCAAACTTTATCATATTGGTGTAAGCTTCCCGGTTTTCATAACTGGTGTTTGATGCGGGGGCCCAGACACTCAGTTCATTGTCCATTCCCTTGAACTCTTTTGCCCCGATAAACGAGAAGAAATAACTGGCTCCTGCACTCCCGGAAGAATGTCGTGTCATTATGATGTGAACATGAGCAAGCTCTTTGTCCCTGACGAAATCTGCCACAGGAATCTCCTGTCTGATATGATTCTCATCCGCCCAGCGCGGCAAATCGAGGAATACGTTTAGCCGGCTGTTTTGCAAGGATTTGGAACCGGAAGACCTGCTTTCCATGCCATATAAATTGTTGCCGGATATAGTAAATAATATAAATAAATTTATCAGGATAAAAGAACAGCTTTTGAAAATATTTTTAAACCACATTTCAGTAAACAGTTAAAATGTTAAATATTAACGCTTTATAAATATGCTGCCAATATTTGGTTATTCATTTATTTCTCCGGGGGCCGATTAGAGCTTTATTCGCGCTTTGCTACTGCTTCTTATTAGGGAGCTTGCCGGCAATTACCCCTTCAGTCTTTGGCAGATAAATAAAATGTACAAATATTTGGGGCAATATGACAAAGAGAAATGAACTTAAATGATGTTCTATAATAACTCATTGAATATTAGCTTAGTTAATTTTGTTTGTGCAAATATTAAATTATTTAAAAATTCTCATAAAAATATCCGAAATATTGTAAATAACATAATTAATAACAGAAATAATAAATAAATGTTGCATAATTAAATTTTAATTTATGTTTATATAATATTTCAGAATCACAGCCAATTTTTTTTAAAAAAAAGAGGCTGCCCAATTTAAGGACAGCCTCGCAGTAAAATAAGGTTTATATATTTTTCGGGTTAACAGAAGTTACTGTGCAATATTTTTTTGCAGCGTACTAAAAATTTAAGGAAAAAATTATCTTAAATTATCTTCAAAAAGATTCAGTATCCTTCTGTATTCGTCAAGCCAGCTCGAGGGCTCGGTGAAGGAATGTCCCTCTACCGGATAAACTGCCAGCTCCCAGTCCTCCTTGCCAAGTTCGATCAAACGCTGACTTAAGCGGACAATATCCTGGAACTGAACATTACCGTCGACCATGCCGTGGCACATAAGTAGACTACCCTCAAGTCCTTCCGCAAAATTTATTGGAGAGCTTCGCTCATAAGCTATAGGGTCGGCTGTGGGTGTATTGAGAATATTGGAAGTATAGCCGTGATTGTAATGAGCCCAGTCTGTTACCGACCTTAGTGCGGCGCCGGCGGAAAATACATCCGGGTTATTAAACATAGCCATAAGTGTTATAAAGCCTCCGTATGAGCCTCCGTAAATACCTATTTTATCCGGATCTATACCGTGTTCTTCAACCAGGAATCTTGCACCGTCTGCATTGTCCGATAAGTCTTTGCCCCCCATATGCCTGTATATGCCGGTGCGCCAGTCCCTGCCGTAACCGGCGCTTGCTCTGAAATCTATGTCCAGTACTGTATATCCCATGTCAACCAAAAGATTGTGAAACATGTATTCCCGGAAATAGCTGCTCCACCATTTGTGGACATTTTGCAGGTAGCCGGCTCCGTGAACAAAAATAACAGCAGCATCATTTTTAACATCTTCATCCGGACGGTAAAGACGCGCCCATACATCTTCCCCGTCTTCTGCAGTAAATGTAATAACCTCGGGAACCCTCCATTCATAATTTTTAAAATCTTCCGAAAGCGAGCGGGTTAAACGCTTTGCATCAGCTCCCGGTTTGTTATCCATAATATAAAGCTCCCATGGCTTGTTTGAGTAAGAATAGCGAATTGCAAGTTTTTCTTCATCTGGGGAAAGGGTAACATCATTACGACCTTTCATCTCAGTTATTTTAATTCTTTCTCCGCCTTCTATTGGCATCCGGTAAAAGTGCCGGATTCCGGGGTGGACTTCATTGGATGAGAAGTACCACCAATTTTCATCCCGGGAGATAAACGGCCCGTAAATTTCAAATTCTCCTGAAGTCAGCGCTTTTTTCTCTCCGGTTACCACATCAACTGTGTAGAGGTGTGAATATCCGCTTTCCTCTGAGTGGAACCAAATCCTTCGGTTATCGGGCATCCATCCCATTCCTGAGCCGTGCCTTGCATATATGCCGGGACCTGCAATCCAGGCTTCATCACGTTGTCTGTCCAGCGGAGAAAGTTCGCCTGTTTCCGGGTCCACCTGCATTATCCACCTGTCTTTGTTGTCATGAGAACTAATATTTACAACTGCATGCTCTCCGTTATCCGACCAGAACAGTGCAGTAATATTGACATCCCGGTCTTTTTCATATTCGTCTCCCTCAAATCCGTACTCGTATTTGTATTCGGGAACATCTCTTATTCCTGGAATTTCTGATGTTTCAATCCTGTAACTGTCTTTATTTTCCAGGTCGTAGATGCCCATGCCAACAACTGTTTGAGGAGATCCTACCTTTGGTCTGGCGTTAAAATCTTCAGTGTATCCCGATTCAGTTATAAAGTTTGGAATTACTGTACTCTTAACATCAGAGGGTTGTTTATAAATATTGTAGGTTACAAATCTCTTCTGCGGACAAAGTTGGATGTTTGCCACTCTTTGATTCCCGAGGTAGATTGTTTCAGGTCTTTCAGGTCTTGTCTGTTCTTGTTGTTTTTCACGAAGCTCCCGCATTTCCTTTCTTTCCCTGAGGTAATCGAAAAGTTCCATTTGCTGATCTTTAAGCCATTGTTCCTGTTCAGAGGGGTCTTTTTCGCTGGGCGGTGATTCCTGTCTGAAATCGGTTAGTTGTTTGACTTTTCCGGTTTCAATATCTTTTAAAAAGAGATTGTTTTCCAGCACATAAGTTATTTTTTTACCTTCTTTGGTAAAAGAGGGGGAGCTGATACTTTCAAGTGTGTTTGTAAGCTGCATTTTTTCACTGTTTTCCAGATCTTTCAAAAACAGATCTCCGTCCCTGGTGTATACCATCATGGTGCGGTCGCGATTGTACACTCTCTGCCTGGGTGGTATTTGCTTGCGTTTTTCGGAATCCACTTTTTCAATTTCATTTGATTTTAAATTGTAGCTGTAAAGTGAATCAGATGGGTAGTCCTCGGGATTCCACATGAAATAAATTGTTTCACTGTCTTCAGACCAGCGAAACTGACTGGGGAGAGAACCCACCCAGTCGTAGCCTTGCATAATTTCTTCAAGACACAGCTCAGGCTTTTTCTGTGAATAAAGCTGAGCCGCGCAAATTGAAACAAGAAAAAAAGAAATGAATGTTTTGATTTTAAATTTCTTCATTTTTAAAATTTTTGGTTAATAAACAATATAGGTAATTTGAATTTGGCCGGGATATTTTACATGCAGGTGAAGCAAAAATGGCTGCTTTGGGTTGATATTATACAGCTCCTTATTTTTCACGGGTTGATGAATTACAGATAGTTAAACGTTCAGGCTGACCTGGTTCAATAAAAAGTTTGAATCTAAAAATATAAAATTCCGGTGTTTTTTGAGGTAGTATTTATTTATTTTATTTGACTAAATTTTGCAGGAATGGAGTCTAGTATTGACAATATTTCCTCAGGATCTGTTGAGGTCAGCAATTTGAGCTTTGTTTCCCTGAAGTCTGCAATTCCCTTAAAGTAAGAAACAAAATGTTTCCGCATTTCAAATATACCTTTTTTTTCTCCTTTTATCTCAAGTGATTTAAGAAAGTGCTCACGGGCTATGCTGGTTTTATTCTCAAGGTCTGGCTGGTTCGGTATTATACCGGTTTCAAGATATTTCTTTGTTTGACTGAAGATCCATGGATTTCCGATAGCCGCGCGCCCTATCATAATGCCGTCTACCCCGTAGCGGTCAAACATTTCTTTAGCCTTTACAGGTGAGTCAACGTCGCCGTTTCCAAAAACCGGAATTTTCATTCGCTGATTATTTTTCACCTCACCTATAAGCCTCCAGTCAGCTTGCCCCTTGTATAGCTGGGCACGTGTTCTGCCGTGAATGGTAATGGCTTTTATCCCTGCATCCTGCAATATTTCTGCTATCTCTACAATGTTCTTGTTATCTTCATCCCAGCCCAGCCGGGTTTTTACCGTTACCGGAAGTTTGGTTGAGCGAACAACGGCCCTGGTTATTTCAGCCATAAGGGGAACATTTCGCATAATGCCGGATCCTGCCCCTCTATTGGCTATTTTTTTTACTGGGCAGCCGAAATTTATATCAATCAGATCAGGATTGGCTTTTTCTGCCATTTTGGTAGCTTCAGTCATTGAATCAACCAGATGGCCGTATATTTGGATCCCAATCGGTCTTTCATGCTCAAAAATATCCAGCTTTGCAATGCTTTTGCGGCCGTTACGTATTAGTCCGTCTGACGAAATAAATTCGGTAAACATCAGGTCTGCTCCAAGCTTTTTGCAGACAGAGCGGAAGGAGGGATCTGTAATATCCTCCATGGGAGCAAGTAAAAGCGCTTTGTCGGGTAATACAAGGGATCCTATTTTTACCACAATGAAAAAAATATTTATTTTTGAGCAATGTTAATATAAAAATTCAAAAAAATGATAAAGGCAGCTTTTCAGCAAGCAAGTCCCTTAACTAAGCTTTTCTTTTCATTTTTTATTATAATTAGCAGCTTTCTCATTCTTACTTTTTTCGGGTTTATTTTGGCAATGCCTGTTTTTGGAGCAGGGTTCACGGAAATTACACAAATATTGTCAGATGTTGACCACCAAAAGCATGTTTCTTTATTGAAATATTTTCAGATTATCCAATCCACTTCACTTTTTGTTGTTCCCTCGTTTATTTTGAGCTACTTTTTCAGCAAGACTCCGCTAGCTTATCTTTCAATAGGCAAAAAACCGGGAATCAGATCTGTTATAATCTCTATACTTATTGTTATTACTGCTGTTCCTTTTATCAATGTTTTGGCTTATTTTAACGAGCAGCTTCAGCTGCCGGATTTCATGGAATCAATTGAGAGATGGCTCGAGCAAACGGAGGAAAGAGCCCGTATGCTAACTGAAACGTTTTTACAGGTTGAAACTTATGGTGCTCTGGCTTTAAATTTATTTATGATTGCTGTAATACCTGCAGTGGGCGAAGAGCTTCTCTTCAGGGGTGTTATTCAGCGGTTGTTTACCGAATGGACCAAAAACGTCCATTGGGGAATATGGATATCCGCCGCTCTTTTCAGTGCAATGCATTTACAATTTTACGGGTTTGTTCCCCGTGCAGTTTTGGGTGGGCTGTTTGGTTATATGCTGGTTTGGAGTGGGAACATGTGGTTACCTGTAATAGCTCATTTTTTTAATAATGCAGTGGCGGTTGTTGCGTATTTTTTCATAGAAAGGAACTGGATTGATGAAAGTGTAGAGGAGATAGGCAGAGAGCCCGGCCAATGGGTTTTTGTATCCTTCAGCTTACTGTTTATGATACTTTTTCTGTCAATGTTGCGTGCCTTTAAAAAAGAGAGCGGTGAGCCGGATTCTGGCAATAATTAGGGTTTACTGATTTTCTCATGCCGGCATTACTCTTCTATTATCTGCCATGTAATAATTATATTCAAAAACCGGCGAAAAAATTATTCGTAAT
>Ga0207421_10008532_pt1 | contig 10604 bp, 8 predicted proteins | sample SodLakKL_010_SED_4_FD_187542 | JGI IMG/M metagenome (GOLD analysis project Ga0207421, IMG submission 187542) | Alkaline sediment microbial communities from Lake Tanatar, Kulunda Steppe, Russia - 8KL_010_SED (SPAdes) (version 2) | ecosystem: Environmental > Aquatic > Non-marine Saline and...
CGGCGGGACCTGCCCGGCCCGGTCGGCGGGACCTGCCCGGCCCGGTCGGCGGGACCTGCCCGGCCCGGTCGGCGGGACCTGCCCGGCCCGGTCGGCGGGACCCGGCCGGTCACCTACGCGCGTAGGTGACGGATCGGCCGACCACCACGTTGTGCTGGGTGCGGTCCCCCGACGCTCAGGCGTCCAGTTCCGGACGCCGCGGTCCCCGACCCCGTTGGATGCGGGACATCGGATGAGGTCGTGGGCTTCCACGCGGGCAACGGCCCCCGATGACCACATCCACACATCACGATGAGAGGGAGTACGCATGATCGAGAGCCAGCAACTCGATCGACTGCCGGGCATGAACGTGGTCGGCAGCGACGGCGAGAACATCGGCAAGGTCGACGAGGTCTACGTCGACGACGCCACCGGCGAACCGAGCTTCGCTTTGGTCAACACCGGACTGTTCGGCCTCAAGTCCTCGTTCGTCCCACTCGACCAGGCCGACATCACCGGCGAGGACCTGAAGGTCGCCGCGACCAAGGACAAGGTCAAGGACGCCCCGAACATGGACCCCGACGGCCACCTCAGCCCCGAGGAGGAGGACGAGCTCTACCGGTACTACGGCCTCGAGGCTCCCACCGCCCATGAGACCACCGGTGAGCGCACGGCTGCGGCCGGGACGACCGAGACCCCGGACACCCTCGACACGATCGGTACGGGTGCGGGCGCGGAGACCTCCGAGACCGCCGGGACCCCGGCCGGCGTCGATGCCGGGACGGCACCTCCTCGCGGCGCACCCCACGAGGAACCCGCTGCGGGCGGCACCGGAACCGTCGGACGCGACACCTCCGGTCCGGAGACCGACGACGCGATGACCCGTTCCGAGGAGGAACTGGAGATCAAGAAGCGGGAGAAGCCCGCCGGCAAGGCGCGACTGCGCAAGCACGTGGTCACCGACCACGTCACCAAGACCGTCCCGGTCGAGCGTGAAGAGGTCACCATCGAGCGGGAGCCCGTCGACGCGGCCAACATCGATGAGGCCACCGAGGGCCCGGCCCTCTCCGAGGAGGAGCACGAGGTCGAGCTGAAGGAGGAGGAGGTCGAGGTCGAGAAGAAGACCGTTCCGAAGGAACGGGTCCGTCTCGACAAGGAGACCCACGTCGAGGAGGAGACCGTCGAGGAGGACGTCGCGAGGGAAGAGGTCGACCTCGCCGGTCTCGAGGAGTCCCGCCAGGACCAGCGCGGAACGTGAGCTGACCGCTCGAGCAGCCAGGCGGTCCTGCCCGGACCGGGCGACACCGACGACGGCCGGACCCGAACGGGTCCGGCCGTCGCTCGTGGGTAGCGCCCGGTCGCCGGTCAGATGCGGAAGCTCGGGTCCGCCTCGATCGCGGCCACGTCCATCTGCGCCTTCTGCAGCTTGCCCGAGTGGTCCCAGTTCATCGACTGCCACGTGGTCACCTGATCGAGCACCCACACACCGGATTGACGCGCTCCGGTCCCCGACTTGCCGTTGCCGCCGAACGGCAGATGGGCCTCGGCCCCCGAGGTCGAGTTGTTGACGCTGACCATCCCGGCGGTGACCCCTTCGCGGAAGCGGAACGCGTGCGTCGGATCGGTGGTGTAGATCGACGACGACAGTCCGTAGCCGTGGGCGTTGGCGAGCAGGAGCGCCTCGTCGAAGTCGTCGAACGTCGCGACCGGTGCGATCGGACCGAACGTCTCCTCCTGGTAGAGCCGATCGTCGAGGGTGACCCCGTCCACGATCACCGGGTGCTGGTAGAGCCCGGCATCGGGGTCGCCGAGGAAGCCGGCCCGGGGTGACGCGGAACTGATCCGGCCGATCGCGCTGGAACCCGACACGGTGTGGTGTGGCTGGATCTCCTCGAGCCACCGGGTGTAGGTCGCATCGAAACGTTCGCTGATCATCGGGCCGTAGAGCACGGCCTGCATCGGATCGCCGATGACGGCCCTCTCGACCGCCGTGGTGAACCGGCGCAGGAACTCGTCATGGATCGATCCGTGCGCGATGACGACCCCCAGCGAGGTGCAGCGCTGGCCTGCGGTACCGAAACCGGAGAACAGCGCACCCTCGACCGCCAGATCGAGGTCGGCGTCGGGCATGACGACCAGCGGGTTCTTGCCGCCGAGTTCGAGCACCGGCGAGACCAGGTGGCGACCACACATCGCGCCGATGTCCCGGCCCACGGCGGAGGAACCCGTGAACCCGACCTTCTGCAGGTGCCCGGCGCTCAGCGCGGTCTCCAGGCCCTGCGAGGTGTCGGCTCCGCCGGCCAGCACGAGCTGGAGCACCCCGTCGGGGATCCCGGCCGCGCGGATACAGCGCGCGAAGGCGTCGGCGATGGCCGGCGCGTACTCGGCGGGCTTCCACACGATCGCGTTGCCGGCGACCAGTGCCGGGACGATGTACCAGGAGGGCACGGCCATGGGGAAGTTGCCCGCCGTGATGACCGCCATCGTCCCGACCGGCTTGCGGTAGGTGAACAGTTCCTTGTCGGGCATCTCGGAGGGCACCGTCATCCCGTACAGCCGGCGGCCCTCCGAGGCGAAGAAGATGCAGGTGTCGATCGCCTCCTGGACCTCACCGAGGGCCTCGGGGAAGGGCTTGCCGATCTCGCGGGTGATCACGGTCGCCAGGGCGGCCTTGTTCTCCGCGAGGATGCGGCCCAGGTCGTGGATGGCCACCCCACGGACCGGTGCCGGGACCGAGGCCCACGCGGGCTGGGCGGCGTGCGCCAACTCGGCCGCCCTGGCGAAGGTGTCCGCATCACCGAGGTGCACGCGGCTGACCACGGTGTCGAGGTGGGCGGGGTCGGTGAGCTCGACCGGTGGGTTGCCCGCCGCGACGGGTCGACCGTCGAGCACGGAGTGGAGCTCGCGGATCTGGGGGTCGGACATGGTGGCTCCTGGAGACGAGTGGATGTGGGCGGTGTCGCTGCCGGACCCCGGCGGGGCACGCGAGGTGATCAGCCGACGACGAGCTTCAGGGTGCGATCGAGCGCGGCCAGGCCGGCGTCGAGCTCGTCCTCGGTGACGGTCAGCGTGGGCCGGAAACGCACCGTACGGGTCCCCGAACCGAGCAGGAAGACGTGCTCATCGGTGAACATCCGGGAGGTCACGGCGTCGCGCAGCGCAGGATCGGGCAGATCGATCGCGCACATCAGGCCGCGACCCCGGGCCCCGGTCACCGCGGCGTGCCTGGCCTGGAGGTCGACGAGCCCGGCCAGCAGCTGGCTGCCCAGGCTGGTGGCACGATCCATCAACCGGTCGCGTTCGATGACCTGGAGCATCACGGTGGCCCGGACCATGTCGACCAGTCCCCCGCCGAAGGTCGAGTTGATCCGTGACGAGGTCGCGAAGACGTGGTCATCGATGTCGTCGAGTCGTCCGCCGGCCATGATCCCGCACACGTGGGTCTTCTTGCCGAAGGCCACGACGTCCGGCTGGAGTTCCAGCTGCTGGTAGGCCCAGGCGGTCCCGGTCATCCCGACACCCGTCTGGACCTCGTCGAGCACGAACAGCGCGTCGTTGCCGTGAGCCAGCGCCTGGAGCTCGCCGAGGAACCGCGCCGAGAGATGCCGATCGCCGCCCTCGCCCTGGATGGGTTCCGCGATCACGCAGGCGATGTCGTGCGCATGGGCCGTGAACGCGTCACGGGCCTGGCGTAGCGCCTGATCCTCCGCCGCACGGTTGGCCGCCGCGTTGGCCTCCAACGGGAACAGCAGCGCCGGGGTGTCGATGCGCGGCCAGTCGAACGTCGGGAACCTCGCCACCTTGTTCGGATCGGTGTTGGTCAGACTCATCGTGTAGCCCGTGCGTCCGTGGAAGGCCCCCGTGAGGTGCAGGGCCCGGCCCCCGAGCGACGGGTCGTGTCCGGCGCGCTCGTTGTGACGCGACTTGAAGTCGAACGCCGTCTTGAGCGCGTTCTCCACCGCGAGCCCGCCCCCCTCCACCAGGAACAGGTACGGCAACGCCGGGTCACCGAGCACGCGGGCGAAGGCGTCGACGAACGTCGCGAGCTCCACGGTGTAGACGTCGGAGTTGGACGGCTTGTGGGTCCCGGCCCGCCCCAGGCGCGCCTGCATCTCGGGCGTGGTCAGCGCCGGGTGGTTCATCCCGAGCGCGTTGGAGGCGAAGAACGTGAACAGATCGAGGTAGGCCGTGCCCGTTCTGGCATCCACGAGCGTCGAGCCGGCACTGGCATCGAGGTCCAGGACGAAGTCGTAGCCGTCGACGAGGAGATGACGCTGCAGATGGGTCAGGACCTCAGTCGCCGGAACCTCGCTCGGGGCATGAGCAGCGGCACGGCTCGGCGAGCTCGCAGCGGACCGGTGGGTGCTGACCATGAGCTACCTCCCTCGGGGTGTCGGACCACGCTACGCGTCGGCACGAGGCCCACCGCGACACCGCGCCCGATAGGCGCACACCGGCGCTCCGGGCCAGGCTCGGCGCAACCGTCGAGACCCCCGCACCCTCCCCTGGTCCTCGCCGATTACCCTCCGGCAGTCCACCGCCCCCGAACGAGGCCTGCCCCGTGCGCATCGCCGTCACCGGCTCGATCGCCACCGACTACCTGATGACCTTCCCCGGTCGCTTCTCCGAGCAGCTCGTCGCTGATCAACTCGATCGCGTCAGCCTCTCGTTCCTCGTGGACGAACTCGAGGTGCGCCGCGGGGGGGTCGCGGCCAACATCGCGTTCGGTCTCGCCCAGCTGGGCCAGAGCCCGGTGCTGGTCGCCGCGGTCGGCGAGGACTTCAACACCGACTACCGGTCATGGCTCAAACGGCACGGTGTCGACACCTCCGGGGTCCGTGTCTCGGAGCTCAAGCACACCGCTCGGTTCCTGTGCACCACCGACCTCGACCAGAACCAGATGGCGTCGTTCTACACCGGCGCGATGGAAGAGGCCCGCTTCATCGAGCTGGCGCCGATCGCGGAGCGGCTCGGCGCGCTCGACCTCGTCGTCATCTCGCCCAACGACCCGGAAGCCATGGTGCGTCACACCGTGGAATGCCGACAGCTGGGGGTGCCGTTCATGGCCGATCCGGGACAACAGCTCGCCCGGATGGAAGGTCCCCAGGTGCGCAAGCTCGTGGACGGCGCCACCTACCTGGTGACCAACGACTACGAGAAGGCACTGCTCGAGACCAAGACGGGATGGTCCTCCGACGATGTGCTGGCCCGCGTGGGTACCCGGATCACCACCTTGGGCGCCAAGGGCTGCATCATCGAGACCTCCGACGGCGTGGTCTGTGAGGTGCTGGCCGCTCCCGAGCAGCAGCGCACCGACCCGACCGGCGTCGGCGACGCGTTCCGGGCCGGATTCCTCGCCGGGCTCGCCTGGGACCTGGGGCTCGAGCCCAGCGCCCAGATCGGTTCGATGGTGGCGACCTACGTGCTGGAACACATCGGGACCCAGGAGTACGAACTGGACGCCGACGAGTTCTGCCAACGCCTCGGTCGCGTCTACGGCACCGATGCCGCCGAGCGCGTGCGCCACGAACTGCCCTGATCGCCGCTCCGAGACCGACGCCTCCGAACCGCGGGGGTCGGTCGAAGCGCTTCGCCCGCAACCACCGGGGCCCACATGAGTGAACTCGCCGCCTACGTGACGGTGTTTGTCGCCGCGGCGATCCCCTGGCTCGAGGTACTGCTGGTGGTGCCGGCCGGCATCGTCGCCGGGCTGCCGGCGATCCCGACGGTCGTCGTGGGCGCGGCCGGCAACGCCACGACCCTGGTGCCACTGGTCCTCGCCGGCGACCGTCTCCGGTCGTGGTGGCGGGACCGACGAGACGAGCGCACCACGCCGTGGCACGCCGACGCCGACGCTGCCCCATCCGAGCCGGGCGCCGATCCGGACGACCCGGCCGGCCGCGGCGGACGGGCACGACGTCTCTACGAGCGCTTCGGTCTGCCGGGGCTCGCGCTGCTCGGCCCGCTGCTGACCGGGGTCCACGTGGCCGCCCTGGCGGCTCTGGCCGCAGGCTCGACGCGCAGGCCGACCCTCGTGTGGCTGCTGGGGGGCATCGCGCTGTGGGCCGGGCTCGCCGCCTTGGCCACCGTCTATGGGATCGAGGCGTTCTTCGACCCCGACGACCTGCCGGATCTGTTCGGGCTCGGCACCTGAAGCGTGCTCCCGCCGCTACGCGCCGATGCGCTCGACCACCCAGTCGACGGCGGCGGTGTAGGCCTGCAGGTCGGCGGCGTCGACGGCGGGGAACATCCCGACGCGCAACTGGTTGCGACCGAGCTTGCGGTAGGCATCGGTGTCGAGCACCCCGTTCGCCCGGAGCACGGCGTTGATCTCGTCCGCACTGACGGACGCGTCGAGGTCGATCGTCGCGACCACCAACGACCGGGCCGCCGGGTCGGTGACGAACGGGCTCGCCCAGTCCCGCGCACCGGCCCAGTCGTAGATCGTCGCGGCCTTCGAACGCTGCGCCGCGACCACGGCATCGAGGTCGCCGAGCTCGCTCAACATCCAGTCGACCTGCTCGGCGGCGAGGAACACCGTCGAGATCGAGACCGTGTTGTAGGTCTGGTGCTTGCGGCTGTTGTCGAGGGCCGTGGCGAGATCGAGGAACGCCGGGACGTAGCGGTCCGAGGCCGCGATCGACTCGATGCGCGCGATCGCCGCCGGGGACAGCAGCGCCACCGTCAGCCCGCCCTCGGACGCGAAGCCCTTCTGCAGGCTGAAGTAGTAGACGTCGGTGTCCTCGACGGTGAACGGCAGGCCACCCGCCCCGGACGTGGCATCGACCAGCACGAGCGCGTCGTCGTGACGCCGGGGCAGCTGCATCACGCCGGTCGAGGTCTCGTTGTGGGTGAACGCCTGCACATCACATCCGGGCGCCGGAGCCGAAACGGGGAGTGAACCGGGTTCCGCACCGACCAGATCGGGTTCCGCGAGCCAGGGCGCCGAGGACGTCGAGGTGGCGAACTTGCCACTGAACTCACCGAAGACGTAGTGCCGGGCGCGTTGTTCGATCAGACCGAACGCGGCCGCATCCCAGAAGGCCGTGGCACCGCCGAGGGTCACCAGGACCTCGTAACCCGCCGGCAGGGCGAACAGTTGCGCGAGCCCGTCCTGCAGGCGACGCACCTGGTCCTTGACCCTGGGTTTGCGGTGCGACGTGCCGAGCAGGGTGTCCGCGACCTCGGCCAGCCGGGCAACGGCCTCGGGACGCACCTTGCTGGGGCCGCAACCGAAGCGGCCGTCTGCGGGCAGGAGTTCGGCGGGGATCTGCAGATCGGACACGGGGACGCCTCGTCGCGGTCGGGACGAGGAGTCAACCGCGCGGTCGGGCGGGGCGCCAACCCGAGGGCCGGAGCACCACGCCGACCGGGATAGGCTCAGCTCCGACCTCGACCCAAAGTGAGCAGCCGCATGTCCTTGTCCCAGCGCATCCGCGACATGGAAGAGTCCCCCACGCTGGCCGTGACGGCCAAGGCGAAAGCGCTCAAGGCCGCCGGTGAACCGGTCATCGGTTTCGGCGCCGGCGAACCGGACTTCCCCACGCCCCCCCACATCGTCGAGGCCGCCCAGCGCGCCGCAGCGGACCAGGTGAACCACCGCTACACCCCGGCGGCGGGACTTCCCGCCCTACGCGCGGCGATCGCCGAGGTGACCGCCAAGAGCTCCGGTCAGTCGGTCGCGCCCGAGCAGGTCGTGATCGCCAACGGCGGCAAGCACGCGCTGTACAACATCTTCATGGCGCTGCTCGACCCGGGTGACCAGGTGCTCGTACCCGCCCCCTACTGGGTGAGCTATCCGGAGCAGATCCGGCTGGCCGGTGGGGTCCCGGTGACGCTGCCCACCACCAAGGCCACGAACTTCCAGACCACCGTCGAGCAGCTCGAGGCGCACCGCACCGACCGGACCAAGGCGCTGGTGTTCGTCTCGCCCTCCAACCCGACCGGTGCGGTCTACCCGGCTGACGAGATCGCCGCGATCGGCGAGTGGGCGGCCTCACACGGCATCTGGGTGATCACCGACGAGATCTACCGTCAGCTCGTGTACGGCGATGCCACCTTCGCCTCCCTGCCAGGGGTCGCACCGGCAGCCGCCGAACGGACCATCATCACCGACGGGGTCGCCAAGACCTACGCGATGACGGGGTGGCGCGTCGGTTGGGCCGTGGCACCCCTGGCGATCGCCAAGGGCATGGGCAAGTTGCAGAGCCAGGTCACCTCCAACGTGTGCAACGTGGCGCAGGTCGCGGCTCTGGCCGCACTGACCGGCCCCCAGGACGCCGTCGAGGAGATGCGCACCGCCTTCGACCGGCGACGCCGCTACGCGGTGGATGCGCTGTCGGCGATCGACGGGATCGCCGTGGTCGAGCCGGAGGGAGCGTTCTACGTCTTCCCCTCGTTCGAGGGTGTGCTCGGTCGGCACATCGCCGGGCGCCGGGTCGACACGACCCTGGAGCTCACGGAGGTCCTGCTCGAGGAGGCCAAGGTCGCGGTCGTGCCGGGAGAGGCGTTCGGCTCCCCGGGCTACGTCCGGCTCTCGTACGCGCTCGGCGACGACGACCTCGCCGAGGGGATCGCACGCATCGCCGAGCTCCTCACCCGCTGAGTTCGGCAGTCAGGTGTGATGGGATGTGGATGACACCTGGCGGTGAACCCGACCCCGTCGCCCTTGTGGGTGGCGGGGTCGCGTCCGTCGCTCATGCCGCCGGGACCGAGAGGTCTCGGCTGCCCGCACGTGGCGGGCTGGATGGAACGGTTGCGGCCTCGGACGATCCGTGCCCACCCACACACGAAAGCTGTGCGGGTTCGGTCTCACCTGATCTCGGCGCGCCGTTTTGGGTCTCCCCGCGTATCGAGGCGACCTGCTGCTGTTCGCGCATCAGGCGTTGGCCTTCGGCGCGGATGTTGCGTGCGGCGTTGACGTCCCGGTCCAGGACCAGGTCGCAGGAACCGCAGTCGTAGATGCGTTGCCACAGTGCGAGCTTGGTTCTCGTCGCGCACTTCGAGCAGATCTGGCTGGAGGGGTAGAACCGGCCGACCTTGACGAGCGCCGCTCGTCGGTCGTCGGTCTTGTAGCCGAGCTGCCGGACCAACTCGCCCATGGAGGCTTCCGCGACGGACCGGCCGTTGCGTAGCCCTTTGCGGGCCGCCATCCCGGCGACGTTGAGGTCCTCGACACACACGACGTCGAACCCGCCCGCGAGCCGCCGTGACAGCTCGTGCAGCACCAGCTTGCGGGTCGCGGCGATCTTTCCGTGCAGCTTCTCGCGCCGGCGCAGCAGCTTGGCCCGGTTCTTCGAGCCCTTCTCACAGCGGGCGATAGCTCGGTCGAGGCGCCGCAGCCGGGTCAGGTGTCGCTCGAGCACCCGCGGGTTGGGGACGTGGCCGCGTTCGTCGGTCAGACCCTCGATGGGCCGGTCGAGCGTCACCAGGTGCTTGAGCCCCAGATCGACACCGACCGCGCCGCCGTGATGCCTGACCGGCTCACCGGGGTTGCGCAGCCGTCTCGAGCCGTCGAGCAGCCGCAGGCGGAACACCGCCTTCCACCGACCACCCTCGAACTTGATCGTCAGCGCCTGCACCTTCACGCGGCCGGTCTCGCACAGTCGCCACACCTCACGGACCGCATCCGACTGGTGGGTGTGCAGCCACGCGACCTCGGAACGGCGGTCACGGCCAGCCAGCTGCTCTGAGCGCGGTCGGGTATGACGTCGCTCCCACGTACCGTCACCGGCACGTCGGGGCAGCATCAACCGGACATGTTCGCGAGTGCCCGGGTTGATCCAGTGACGGTGATCGATCCCGTCGGCGAGCTCGACGAACGTGACCGCCTGCCGCGAGTGCCGGTTCTTGAACCGCGGGAACCCGACACGTCGGCCTCGGCGCTTGCCCGAGCGCGACTCGGAGAAGTTCTCGAGCGCCAGTGCGGCGTTGTTCAGACCGGTCTCGAACGCGTGGATGGACACGGCCCGGTGCCAGGGATGCACCTCATCACGCACCGCACGCCAGCGCTTGGCGAGGCCGAAGCCAGACCACAACAGCGCCAGCGTCAGCTCGTCCTCGTGCACCCCACGGTCACGCTCGACCCGGCGAACATCGAGGTTGTCGCGCACCTCGACCAACGCCCAGTTGTACGCCGCGCGCATCGAGCCGACATACGACCGCAGCCACCGCTGCTGCGAAGGGGACGGGTCCAAGACCACTTCGACCGCGCGGCTGACATGACCGCGCTCGGCGGCGGCCTCGGAAATCATCGTGTCCATCATCGACCAACACTGTGCCGCACACATGTGACAGCCACGGCAGTTGTCCACATCCATCACACCCAACTGCCGAACACGTCACCCGGTGACCACGGCACGCGAGCGCCGGCGACCGCCGCGAGGGACCGACCTTCGCCGCTGCGCCCGTCCGGCATCGACGGCGGGGTCGCTCACTGCTTGAGGTACGGCTGGCCCCCCGCGGCCGGCACCCGCAGCCGACCGATCAGTCCGGCCACGACCAGGATGGTCACCACGAACGGTGCCGCCCGCAGCAGCTGCGAGGGGATCGGCACCGGCAGGCGCTGCAGGATCGTGGCGAGCGCGTCGGAGAAGCCGAACAGCAGGGCGGCGCCGAACGCGCCC
>Ga0207421_10008534_pt1 | contig 10603 bp, 7 predicted proteins | sample SodLakKL_010_SED_4_FD_187542 | JGI IMG/M metagenome (GOLD analysis project Ga0207421, IMG submission 187542) | Alkaline sediment microbial communities from Lake Tanatar, Kulunda Steppe, Russia - 8KL_010_SED (SPAdes) (version 2) | ecosystem: Environmental > Aquatic > Non-marine Saline and...
AATTTATTTTAAAAAATAGCTTGCATTTTTATTTCAACTATGTTAGAGTTATTAGCAGTGGCAAGAAAAAACTAATCTTCTTGCTTTTTTAGAAAAATTAGGAGGAATAAATTTTAATGATTTACACAGGTACAGTAAAATGGTTTAATGATCAAAAAGGTTTTGGCTTTATTGAAAGAGAAGGCGACGATGATGTATTCGTTCATTATTCAGCTATTCAAGATGAAGGTTTCAAATCTTTAGAAGAAGGTCAAGAAGTTGAATTTGAAGTCGTTGAAGCAGACCGCGGTCCACAGGCCGAAAACGTTGTTGTAATATAATAAAAATAAATGTAAAATATATGATATAGCAACTAATTCCCTGACTATATGTAATGTGGTCAGGGATTTTTTAATGTATTATAAAAATAAAAATTTAGGAAGTGAATATATATTGAATAAAATTAAATTTACAGAGTTAGGGCTTTCATATGAAATATTGAAAGCAGTTGATGATATGGGGTTTGAAGTAGCAACTCCAATCCAGAAAAATGCAATCCCGGAAATTATGCAGGGCAAAGATATAATCGGGAGAGCTCAAACAGGAACAGGCAAAACTGCAGCATTTGGAATCCCCTTATTAGAAAAAATTGATGAAAACTTAAAAAAACCCCAGGCAATTATTTTATGTCCAACTAGAGAATTGGCCATCCAGGTTAGCAGAGAACTAAAGAATCTAGCCCGGTATAAGCATGGTATTCAGACTTTACCAGTTTATGGTGGCCAGAGTATTGGCAAGCAGATCCAGGCCTTAAATAGAGGAGCCCAGATAATTATTGGAACTCCTGGCCGGGTAATGGATCATATGCGAAGAGGTACCTTAAAGCTTAACAACATAGATTTTCTTGTTTTAGATGAAGTCGATGTTATGCTGGATATGGGCTTTATTGATGATATCGAGACTATTTTAAGAGATATACCTGAAGATAGACAGACTCTATTCTTTTCAGCAACTATCCCAAAATCTATCCATAAATTAAGCAAAAGATATCAGAAAAATTCCCAATTCATAAAAGTAGCCAAAGAAAAAATGACAGTCCCAAGTATTGATCAATATTATTTAAAAATAAAGAGAAAAAATAAATTTATGGCCCTAACTAGATTGCTGGAATACCACAATCCTAATCTAGCACTGGTATTCTGCAATACCAGAAAAATGGTTGACGAACTCACCTCTGAACTAATGGCTGACGGCTATTTAGTTGATGGTCTCCATGGAGGTTTAAATCAAAATCAGAGAGATAGAGTAATGTCAGCATTTAGAGATAAGAGAATAAAAGTTTTAGTAGCTACTGATGTTGCAGCCAGAGGAATCGATGTTGATAATGTAGAGGCAGTCTTTAACTTTGACCTACCACAGGATACTGATTATTATGTCCATCGGATTGGCAGAACAGGTAGAGCAGGTAACAGTGGCAAAGCCTTCTCCTTTGTAGCTCGAAGAGACAATAACCAATTAAAGAAAATCCGCCGCCATACAAAAAGCCGGATTGACCAGGGTAATATACCTACATTAAATGATATTGAGAAAATCAAATTCAAACATTTAATTGATGATATCGCAGAATATATTGAAACTGAAGATCTAAGTAAGTATTTAAATATGATCGAAAACTCCCTTAATAATGATTATTCAGTTAAGGAAATCGCCGCAGCCCTATTAAAGAAATCTTTAACCCAGCAGGAAGAAGAAGCTGAAAACATCGAAAACTTCGGTGATACAGGAGCAGAGCCTGGAATGGTTCGCCTCTTTATAAATGCAGGTAGCAGAGATAAATTAACTCCAGGCCATGTTGTTGGAACAATTGCTGGAGAATCCGGAATAGCCGGCGGAAACATTGGAGCCATCGATATCTATGAAAACTTTAGCTTTGTTGAAGTTCCAAGAGAAGATGGTCAGCAGGTATTAACAACTATGAATAATAACTTTATTAAAGGTAAAAAAATCAATATGGAACCTGCTCAAGCTAAATAAAAATAACCAAACTAATATTAAAATTCCACTGAACTCAGCTTAATTGCAAGAGCCAGTGGAATTTTTTTATTACAATAAATAAAAACTTTCAACCCAAATAATAATTAATTATAAACACTTTGTATTAACCTCTGATTCGATACCAACCCAGTACCAACCCAGTACTAACCCAGTCCCGATCCTATAACAATACATATTCGATCTTTAAATTAATTTATGTTAAATAACTATTAAAGTTTATATATTATTAAGAGAATCTAATGCCATTCCAACCTGGATCATACTACTTCCATCATTCGCAGGAATAGTTGCAAACTTAAACAGCTTATCATCTTCTATTCTTCTATGAATTGGAGTAATTAAACTATCATCAGAATCATCTAAGTCCAGATTCTTAATCCACTCATTAATTTCAAAAATATTCACCCCGATAATATCCGGACTGGTACTCAATTCAAACTCTCCCCCTTTATCAATAATCGAGGCGATATCAATATTATTATCTCTTATGAATTCCTCTAACTTTTTATTATTTAAATCATTGACTTCACTTATTTCTCTTAATTGATAACATAAATTAAGCATAGTCCTATCTAAAATTTTTGAAGCAAGTCTCATCTCAGCTTCAGAAGCTTCATCATATAACTGAACCGTCATCTGATTAATCTTCTCATATAAATTATTTAACTTTTCAACTGAAGAAGAAACTTCCTGACTGGTAGCAGTATTTTCCTCAGAGCTTGCTGTTATCAATTCCAGTGACTCTTCAGCTTCATTCATTGACTTTGAAAGCATTTCAGTCTGACTATTTAAATCCTCTAACTCCTGATAATTATCCTTTACTATCGATTTCATATTAACAAGCATTGAATTAATTTGCTCTGTCTGATCATTTTGCTTTTCCATTATTTCAGCATTATTTTCCATCTGATCATGAACTAAGTCTAACTTACTATCAACACTTATTAAAAGTTCACTTATATTTCCTGCAGATTGATCAACTTCTTGCGCCAGCTCTCTAACCTGACTTGCAACAACTTCAAAACTCTTACCCCTCTCCCCGGCCCTGGCCGCTTCTATCGAAGCATTCAAAGCCAAAAGATTTGTTTCACTGGCTATATTAGTAATAATTTCAACGATATTTTTTGCCTCTTCAAAAATTTCATTTAGATTTTCTAAATCATTTAATGTCGACTTAATTGCCTGATTATTTTTGATAGAACGCTCAGAAAGTTCAGTTAACATTTCACTACCTTTTTCTGCAATCTCGGAACTTTCTTTTGAAGTTGTAACTATTTCTTCAGTCTTTTCATTGGTATTAATAATATAATTATTAATCTTATTAAATGTACTACTAATATCTTCAATCTTATTTGCCTGATCTTCACTGGCCTGTGCAACATTATCAATAGCTTCAGTAATTTCAGCAGACATTTCACTTACTGTTTGAACTTCTTCTTCAAGATCCTTAGCTCTACTCTCTGTATGGGCTGTAGTCTCAATAGTCTTTGAACATAATTCCCTAATATTGTTTAATAATTGATTAATTTTAGTTGCTACAGGATAAAAATTATTAGACTTATCAAGTTCAATCTTCTGGCGATAATCCCCCTGATTAATTAAATCCATTATTTGATTAAACTTTGATAGATCTTTTCTCCCCTTTGCCTGATAAATACCTATAAAAAGCAAACCAGTAATTACATTAAGAACAATTACAATATGTAACAAAGATAAATTAACTAAATCACTGATTTGATAAGCAAAAACTGGACCAGCAATTAATAATAAGATCATCAATATTGGTAATAAAAATTTTCTATCAAACAATACAATTAACCCCCCAAAGAATAATTTATTTAAATATTACTTAAATTTATTATTCTTGGTTAACTAAAAAATACCTGCAAAAAATCATTAGTTATTTTATAAATACCAGCTAAAACTATCAGTCAGTTAAAATAAATATTAAATTAAATATCAAACTCTTTTTAAAACAAAAAATTCTGCCTTTCAGCAGAATAGTCAATTAAAAAATAAATTCTTTATATAATAGCATAATAATGATATAATTGATTATCAATATATATTAAAGTAATAAAATAAATAATGGAACAAAAGCGGCACATATCTTACCCAAAATAAAAAAAGACCACTTTATTAAAAGTCGCCTAATCGTTGCAATATCAATGGCGGAGAGACGGGGATTCGAACCCCGACACCTTTCGGCTTCACCGGATTTCAAGTCCGGCCCCTTAGCCATTCGGACATCTCTCCTCTTTGATTGACCATTAAAATTTTACTACATAATCAACTCAATGTCAAGGGTTTTTATTGAAAGGAGCTAATTATTTTGCAAAAAAAGAGAGAAACCTTATTAAATGAATTTATTCCTGGTCGAGCTATGGAAATATTAAGAGAGATCTCCCTTTTCCACCGGGCAAAGGGCAGCAAAGATTTCAACAAAGCTATCAACTTAATAGAAAAAGATTTAGCTGAGACAGAGCATCTCAAATTTAAAACAGAAGAAATCTATGGTGGCTGGCAGGCCCCAGAATCTTTCTCAGTTAAAGATGGGTACTTAAGATACAGCAATAATGGCGAATATATAACAGACAGATTAGACCATTCTCCAGTAGGAGCCATCTTCTTATCAGGTTCAACTGATGGCATAGCAGAATTTGAAGTCTATGATGCAGGCAAGGGCGAATCACCTGAAGACTACAACAATTACAAACCAGGCCAGGCAGTCCTGGCCTCCGGTCAGATCACAAAAGTATTCAAACAGGCCGTCATAAAAAGAGATGCCCCCTGTATTATCTCTTCCTATATGAGAATGCATAATCAAAAAATATCCAGAACTCCAGAGGAAATGCCTGATGCCGTAAATTATACATCCTTTCCGTCAAACCAGGAAAAATCAGCAGTCGGTTTCACAGTCAGCTGGAGAGAATATAATAGACTAAAGAATAAAATCAAAGATGGAACAACAAAGGTCGAAGCATATCTTAAAGCTGACCAGCAAACAGATAATCTCGAGGTCCTAACAGCCAGGGCAGGTCAGAAAAATCCTAATAAAAAACCAATCCTATTAACTGCCCATCTCTGCCATCCTAAGCCAGGCGCCAATGATAATGCTAGCGGTGCCGCCCTTTTAGCAGAACTAACCAGAGTTTTCCAAAGAATTAATCCAGATAGAGAAATTTACAGCCTCTGGATTCCAGAAATGTTTGGCACAGCAGCTCTGCTGGATCAGGGCTGGTTCGATAAGGATTTTGAACTGGCAATAAACCTTGATATGGTTGGAGCCGATCAGTCAAATACTGGCTCCACAATGAATATCTTTAGCACACCCTGGTCAGTTCCATCATTTATCAGTGAATTAATGGCAGAGAGATTAGCCAGCTCAGAGTTCCGCTGGCAGCAAAACTCATATGCAGGAGGCACAGATCATTTCATTCTGGCCAATCCCCAGGTAGGAATCCCTGCTATCTCTTTAACCCAGCAACCAGACCGATATTACCATACCGATCAGGATACAGCTGATAAATGCTCAACTAAAACCCTGGGCTGGGCAGGCAGAGCCGTTATTAACCTAATCCATGACCTGATAGAACCTGAGCAGAAAACTATCTCAGCAACTGCTGGCAGAATCTTAAATAATTATTATCGAGATTTAGGCAAGGCCGAAAATGAACTTACCAGAAACTATTTAAATTATCTCACCTCCCAAAAATTAACCCAGTTAAAGGCATATGGTGAGATTGGCTCAGCAGAAGACTGGTTAAAGAGCCAGGCTGAAAATTTCCAGCTTCCTGAGTATAGAAATGATTTCAGAAAAATCTCAGGACCGATTGCCAATAGCCATCTTGATATTGATGATCAAATCAAATTAATTAACCTCAGAGATAAATTCGATAACTGGGGTGTCTTCCAGGACGAGCTAATCAACTTCCTGGAACTAGGTTTTAGTCAGGAACAGGCTATCCTGCTGGCAACAGAAGAGTTTAACCTATCAGAGGATATTAAGCCAGAAGCTATTAAATTCCTAAAGAAAGCTATCAACAGTAACTTAATCAAAGATATAAATTAAATTTAAAGGGGGAAATCAAAATGAAGTATTATCGCAAGCTGGTTGGAGAAAGGCTCTATCTTTCACCTATTAACTTAGAGGATATTGACAAGTATACTGAATGGATAAATGATCTTGAGATCGCTATAAACCTTGGAAATGCAGCAGCAGTCTTCAATCAGGAAAAAGAGAAAGAGATGTTAGAAAAACTTATAGAGGAAGGCCATCATTTTGCAATAGTTTCAGAAAAATCAGACGAACTCCTTGGAAATTGTGGCATATTTGATTTAGATAAAATTCACAAGACCGGCGAGATTGGTATCTTTATTGGAAACAGGAATTTTTGGAATAAAGGCTATGGTTCAGAAGCCATCAACCTGCTCTTAGATTATGGTTTCAATATCCTAAATCTCCATAATATTTCGCTTAGCGTCTATAGCTTTAACAAAAGAGCTATTAGCTGCTATGAAAAATTAGGTTTTAAAGTAATCGGAAATCGCCGTGAGGCAAGAGAAATAGCAGGTCAAAAATATGATGAAATCTATATGGATATCCTGGCTTCAGAATTTGAAGGCAGAATCTTTGATCAATTAAAACTCAATCCAGAGCATTAATTTAATCAGCCATTTCAGCCTTAATCCTTGCAAAGATCTCTTTTACAGAAAGTATCTCTTTGATTTTACCAATTCCGGCACCTGAAAAGAAGAGGCCTTCATCTTTATTGCCCTCTTTTCCTTTGATTAATAATTCCCTGACACAGAATTCTTTACTGCATTTTTTAAGACAGTCTATACAGTTTTCAGGTGCTGGTGCTTCACCATTTAGGATCTGCTCAACCAGTTCATTATCAATAGCCATTGCAGGCAGACCAACTGAACTAATAATCTTTTTCAAATCTTTAAAATTACATTCAACACATAATTGCTTAAAATACTCATCAACACTTGACTCCTTAGAAGCCAGAAATCTGGTCCCCATCTGAACTCCATCAGCACCTCTTTTAAAGGCATCTTTAACATCAGCAGGGGTAACAATATCACCGGCTGTAATAATAGGAATAGAAACCTTGCCTTTAATTTTTTCAAGCAAAGTTGCACTCTTTTCAGCTGTTCCTAAATGCCCGCCGGCATCTCCTCCTTCAACAACAATTGCAGAGGCTCCTAATTTCTCAGAAATTCTTGCAAGTTTTAGCGATGATACAATCGGCACAACTGGAATACCAGCCTCTTTACCCAGGGTAAACATATCCCTGGAAAAACCAGCTCCTGAAACAATCACATCAATTCCATTCTCAATCGAAGTCTTTAATAGATCCAGAAACTCTGAAGCAGCAAACATTATATTAACTCCAATAATGCCATCTGTCATAGCTCTGGCTTTCTTGATCTCTTCCTTTAATTTCTCAGGAGAAATCGCAGTTCCAGCAATCAGACCAATTCCACCTTCTTCAGCAACAGCTGCTGCCAGCTCTGCCATCGATACCTCAATTGCCATACCACCCTGAATAATTGGGAACTCAGGATTCAAATCTCCTATTCTTAAATCTGGAAACTTAATGATCTTCACCTTCCTTAAATAATTATTGATTCAAATAAACCCTTGGAACTCTTGAACTAATACCACAGGTAATCTCATAATTGATCGTCCCGGCCAAATCAGCCAGTTCTGTGGCTGTAATCTCTTCATCTCCCTGTTCACCAATCAAAACAACCTCTGAACCTACTTCAACATTTGGAATACCTGTAACATCAACCATTATCATATCCATACAGACCCTGCCCCTGATCGGAGCTCTCTGGCCATTAACCAGCACTTCAGCCTTGTTGGATAAAATCCTGGGATAGCCATCTGCATAGCCTAATGGAAGCGTTGCAATATACTCCTCATGCTCTGTCTTATAAGTACCGCCATAACTGATTGCAGTCCCGGCAGGCACCTTCTTTAAATAAACAATCCTGGTCTTCCAGCTTAAAACAGGTTTTAATGGGAATGGACTGCCAACCTCATGGGATGGGGGCAGGCCATACATCATAATTCCAGGTCGGACAATATCCAGGGCAAACTCAGGCAGATCAAGAATTGTAGCACTGTTGGCCACCTGTAATTCAGGCAGATCTTCTTCCTTAACACCTAAATCTCTAATATTTTCAACTGCCTTTTGATACTGCTGCCACTGATACTCGGTATACTCCTTATCTTCCTCATCAGCCTTAGAAAAATGAGTCATAATGCTATCAACTTCAAGATTATTATCCCTGACTGTTTTCTGATAAAAAGCAGAAACCTCAGCTGGCTTTAAGCCAAGCCTTCCCATGCCAGTATCAACTTTAATAACAACAGGTATCTTTTTATTATGCTTATCTGCAATCCTGGCAATCGCCTTTCTGGAATCAGACCGGCAGATTGTCGGAATCAGATCATATTCAACCAGCAGTCTAACCTGTTCAGGCATTGTCTCGCCAAAGACCTGAATCGGAACCTTAATTCCTGCTGCCCTCAATTCCATACCTTCCTCAGGAATAGCAACAGCAAGCCTGGTAGCTCCAGCTGAGATTGCCGCCCTGGCAACCTCAACTGAGCCATGGCCATAGCCATCTGCCTTAACCACAGCCATAATCTCGCTATCTTCCCCGACATGTCTCCTGATAGATTTGATCTGATACCTGATATTGGCCAGATCAATCTCAGCCCTGACTGGCCTGGTTATCTCCTGCATATCCATTCCCACCTTCCTGTCAAATCAATTATTCCTCTATATTCTCACAGGCATCCTCGATCTCGCCTTTAAGCTTTTTAACAATAAAGCTAGCAACATCATCGCCATGGGTTCCCCGGCCAAAACCGGCATCCATCCCTGATTCACAGGCAATATCGTCAGTTACCTGAGTACCGCCACCGATCAGGATTACATCATCTCTCAAGCCTCTCTCAATACAGAGATCATGGAGCTTCTGCATATTCTGACGGTGGACATCATTATGGGTAATAATTGTACTGATCATAATCACATCTGCATTAGTCTCAACTGCAGCATCAACAACCTTATTAATCGGCACTGAAGTTCCAAGATAAGTCACCTTAAAACCATATTTCTCAATTCCACCATGCTTAATATCAATAATCTCTCTTAAGCCGACAGAATGCTCATCTTCACCAACAGTAGCCGCAACAATCTTTAACTGATTCTCTTTAACATATTTCTCAATCTCATCATCAGGCAATAACTCTTCCTTTTCAGGAATCTCAAGATTATCAACATCTACAGCAAAATCAACCTTACCTTTAACTTCAATTAAAGTACCCTCTGCTGGATGCATAACCTCACGATGTATAACCTCAGCATTCTCAAGACCCATCTTCTTGGCAATCTCTAAAGCAGCCACTTCAGCCACAGTCTCTTCAGCCGGGAGGAACATTGTAATATTAACCCAGCCATCTGCAGCCCATTCAACCTCAGGCTTTAGCTTGCTGCCTTTTCTAAATTCACGGGTCTCTTCCAGCCTGTTATTTACATTATCTTCAGGGTCAAGCTCATCTATAAAATCAATCATCTCAGGATGCTCTAAAGAACAGCCATCAATTAAGTCACAGCCCTTATCAACGCCATCAGGTAGATTATTATAACCATAATGGTTACAGACAGGGGCCATATAATCGTCATCTCTAGGAATAATACTATCAGCAGAGACTCCGCCATCTTTATCTCTGGCTATACCATCATCATTCCGTCCAGGATAACGGCCAGAATCAACAAAGAAACCCTGGGAGACAGCTTCAAAATAGCCGCCAACTTCTAAGATCTCTTCCATAAAGAGAACTGCTCTCTCTTTTAGCTCTCTGGCATCCTCTCTTAAGCGACTCTCCTCTTTTTCTTCTAAGTTAAGAATCTTCTTAATCCCGTCAAGAGCAGCAAATGTCTGCTTGGCAGTATCAACAGCCATAATATTATTATAATGCCATGGCACATTTCTACCCTCATCAGGAGTAATTGTACTCTGAATATCAGCAGATGTCAAAGCAGATATTAAAAGATTCAGGGTATGGGTTACAGTTGCCTCTCTAATTGATGACTCCATATACTTGGTATTCTGCTGGGCTCTAAATTTAAAGCCATCAAATAATTCTCTAAGAGCAACAGCATATGGCATATTAAGCCTTAAATCAGGTGCCGGAGCTGCCGCCGGTGGCACAGTTGAAAGCGCAATTAACTCCTTTGGCATCCCGGCCTTCATGGAAAATTGAGAATTAATCGCATGCTGAACAAAGAGTTCAGGCATAACATTCCAGGCTTTTCTGGCAGTAGCATTGGCATTATGGGCACCATCAATCTGTAACATATCGACAGAAGCCATAACCTTCTTAGCTACCGCAGCATCAACAAAGGAGCGGAACATATTAACATTTCTATATAAAACATTGTACTGAGGATCCTGGTGGGCACCATTGACCCCCTCTTCAGCAAATAAAACAGCAATCTCTGGCCCGGCCACACCACTAACATAGGAGTGGAAATTCAAT
>Ga0207421_10008535_pt1 | contig 10601 bp, 12 predicted proteins | sample SodLakKL_010_SED_4_FD_187542 | JGI IMG/M metagenome (GOLD analysis project Ga0207421, IMG submission 187542) | Alkaline sediment microbial communities from Lake Tanatar, Kulunda Steppe, Russia - 8KL_010_SED (SPAdes) (version 2) | ecosystem: Environmental > Aquatic > Non-marine Saline and...
TCTTGTTTGTTTCTTGTATCTTGTTTCTTGTTTCTTGTTTGTTTCTTGTCTCTTGTCTCTCTTGCTTTTTGACACGGGGTCTGTTTTTTGGTATTATGAAAGAAGTTACAAACAATTAATGTTGGAGTCGAAGCCTATAAAACCTATGTCCGAAATCGAAACCCATATTCTTACTGTCGTCAAATCAAAAAACAATTTAACTCTAAATGGAGATTATTTAGAAATTCTCGGTTACTCTAAGAAAACGGGTAAATAGTCTTACTATAAATACGGACGGAGGTTTTGTGGGGCGTAAAGCTACCAAGCGTTTTGAATATGGAGGAAATAATTTTACTTTTAACGGGTACGGCAGCCCTTTTTGCTGGTGCCGCCTTGGGTTATTTTGCAAGGCAGTCGATTGCAAAGAGAGACCACAGAGCATTAGAGACAAAGGTACAAAAAAGAATAGATAGCGCAAGAAAAAGCAGCAAGGAAATTATAGTTAAAGCGAAGAAAAAGGCGGCGGAGATGGTGGAAGAAGCGAGGAAAGAAACAGAGGAGAAGACGGATGAGCTTTTTAAGAGAGAAAAGTTTCTCTTAAAGAGAGAAAATACACTTGACCAAAAGGTTACTGCTCACGAGAAAAGAGAAAAGGTCTTCAACCAAAAGATTAAGCGTTTGCGCGAGTTGAAAGCTGAGGTGGATGAAATGCAAAAAAAAGCGGAGGAAGAGCTTACGAAGATTTCCGGATTCTCCAAGGAGGAAGCTAAACAAGAGCTCTATAAGGCGATGGAGAAAGAGCATGAAGCGGACATTTTGGAAAGAATAAATAAACTTGAAAGAGAGGGCGAGGACAGGTATCTCGTGAGGGCAAAAGAAATACTTTCTTCCGTTATACAAAAATATTCTTCGTCGCAAGTTCAAGATCTTACTACCACCAATGTAGGCCTTCCCGATGATGATATTAAAGGAAGAATCATAGGGAAGGAGGGAAGAAACATAAAAACATTGGAAAAACTCACAGGAGCGGAAGTGGTGGTTGACGATACTCCCGGAACGGTTATTATTTCCAGCTTTGATCCCGTAAGAAGGCAAATTGCAAAGATTGCTCTCGAAAAACTTATTTTTGACGGGAGGATACAGCCTGCGCGAATCGAAGAAATGGTGGAAAAAGCCGAAGAGGAAGTATCGGAACAAATTAAAAAAGCCGGTGAAGGAGCCGTGTACGAGACCGGAATCATAGATCTCGATCCCAAAATAGTAAGTTTATTGGGAAGACTGCACTTTAGATCCAGTTACGGGCAAAACGTCTTAAGTCATTCTTTGGAAGTCAGTTTTATGGCGGAAGCGCTTGCTGAGGAGATTGGGGTGGATGCTTCTGTCTGCAAAAAGGCGGGATTATTGCATGATGTAGGAAAGGCTCTTGATCACCAGGTAGAAGGGTCTCACGTTGATATAGGGGTGAGGATATTGCAGAAGTTTGAAGTGGAGGAGGAAGTGATAAAAGCGATGAGAGCTCATCACGAGGAATATCCTTACGAAACCATAGAATCGGTTCTTGTTCAAACAGCGGATGCTATTTCCGGAGGAAGACCGGGAGCAAGAAAAGATACTTTGGAAAATTATTTAAAGAGACTGGGAGAGCTTGAGGATACTGCCAATTCTTTTGAAGGAGTAGAGAAATCTTACGCGATACAGGCAGGGAGAGAGATAAGAGTATTTGTGAGGCCGGAAGAAATAAATGACCTGGACTCTAAAAAGATGGCTCGAGAAATTGCAAGTAAAATACAGTCGGAACTGAAATACCCCGGAGAAATAAAAGTAACTCTTATAAGGGAAACCAGAATAACCGAGTACGCAAAATAGTAAATTTTATTGATTAGTAATAAAAAAAACACGCAAGAAAATTGCGTGTTTTTATTATGTGTGGAGCGAGAGACGGGGGTCGAACCCGCAACCTTTTGCTTGGAAGGCAAATGCTCTAGCCAGTTGAGCTACTCTCGCGCGACTGGCAGGATTATACAAAATAAACCTCCTAATTTCAAGGACAAAACCGTTGTTCACCCTTCGGGTGTACAGCGGGCATCATTGTCATTTTTCTGTCGGGGCGCCGAGATTCGAACTCGAACTAAATCCTCCCAAAGGACTCGTGCTACCATTACACCACGCCCCGTATAGCTCCCTTTGGTGATTATATGGGGTTACACCCGTATGCCAAAAGGATAATATCACATTTCACGGACAAAAAAAAGTATGATAAGATAAAACAATGAAAAAGAAACTCCTTCTTCTCGATGCAAACTCTATTGTTCACCGCGCTTTTCATGCTCTTCCTCCTCTTGTAGATAAGGAGGGAAGTCAGAGCGGAGCGGTGTACGGATCGCTTCTTGCTTTTTTTAGTATAATTTCCGAAATCAAACCTCATTATGTAGTGGCGGTCTTTGATTCTCCCGGGAAGACTTTCCGTCACAAGGAATACAAAGAATATAAAGCACACCGACCAAAAGCTCCCGAGGAACTGGTTTCACAAATAAAAAGAATGCCGGATGTATTTCGTGGGATGGGAGTTTCCGTCTTGGCAAAAGAAGGACTGGAAGCGGATGATATTATAGGGATTTTATCCACAAATGCGTCTTCTCGGATTGAGACGGTAATTGCAAGTGGTGATCGTGATGTTTTGCAACTTGTCAACGAAAAAACAAAAGTATATAATCTTAAGAGAGGAGTAAAAGATGGTGTGTTATATGGCAAAGAAGAGGTAGAAAAACGCTATGAGGGTCTTCCGCCCGAAAAAATTACGGACATAAAGGCACTGGAGGGAGATTCCTCCGACAACATACCGGGTGTTAGCGGTATTGGTGAAAAGACGGCAATAAAAATAATCAAAGAGTACGGGAGTATAGAAGATTTATATAATGCACTGGAAAAGGGGGAAGGGAGCGCTCTTTCCGATCGTCAGCGGGAAATTTTGGAAGAGGAGAAAGAAAAAGCTTTCTTGAGTAAAAGTTTGGCGACGATTAAAAAGAAAGACTCGCTTAAGATTAAATTTTCCGACTTTATTTTTGAACATGACCAAAGAAAGATAGGGAAGCTTCTAAAGGATATCGGGTTTTCTGCTTTGGCCGAAAGGTTTACGGGAGAGAAAAAGAAAAATCTAAAATTAAAATTATAAGACCTAAAAAATGTATTACGAGACAAACAAAGAAGAAATGCAGGCCATGATGAATATGCCCGGTGAGATACGGGGAAGCACTTTCGATACGGATAAGAAATTCATATTAAAAAAAGGTGGAAAGAAAAAGCTTGGCGAAGTAGAGGGAGAAACGAGTGAAATGGGGCATGCTCTTTACTATAACAAGACAAAAAGCAAGGAGTTTTATCCGTGGGGAGAGAAAGTACTTTCTTTGCTTGCAATAAGCAGGGTTTTCAATATGGATAAAGGAAAAGTAAAAGAGATAGGAAATTTTGCTCTTCAAACATCATTTTTGGGAAAACTTTTCACAAGATATCTTCTTAGTACAAAGAATACTTTTGAAAGGGAGGCAAAGATATGGAGGAAAAGCAGTACGGTCGGAAGACTTGAGGTGGTAAGCGTGGACGAGAAACAAAAGACGGTCACTATTCGGCTTTATAATGTAAATTTTCATCCTATAGTTTGTGATTATCTCGAAGGATATTTTAAAGCGGTCGGCCAAATGAAGAAAGGAGAGGTGGCAACTTGCGAAGAAACAAGGTGTTACTTCAAAGGCGAAGATACTTTCCACGAATTTTTATTAACATGGTAATTTTTTTAAAATGGCTTACGAAATAACAAAAGAGGAAATAGAGAAAGTGGAAAAATTGGAGGGCGAGGTTCGCGGAGCGGTATTTAAAACCGATCAGAATTTTATTCTTAAGAATTTCGGGGAGAGTGGAATAGAAAAAGTAGAAAAAAAACTTGATGAGATAGGGCACTCTTTCAGTTATAACGAGGTGAAAAAGATGGAATTTTACCCAATCAAAATGAGAGTTTTTTCCCTCCTTGCCATAAGCAGTGCATTGAATCTCGATAAAGAAGGAATAAAAAAAATGGGAAAAAACGCTCCCCACGCATCTTTTCTGATAAAAGTTTTCACAAAATATTTTATGTCCGTTGAGGCAACACTAAAAAAGGTGGGAGAGATATGGGAAAGGCATTTCACGACAGGGAGAGTGGAACCTGTTGAAGTAAAAGAAGATGAAGGCTATGCGGTCTTTAGATTATACAAAGGAGATTTTCATCCGATTTTTTGCACTTACCTTTCCGGGTATCTTACTGCCATTATCGGGATGGTAGTGGGAGCTGATGTCGAGGGAAAGGAAACGCAGTGCGGTTTTAATGGGGATAATTATCACGAGTTCTATATGACATGGAAATAATTATAAATTAATACCACGCAAGTGGAAAATAATCATGCCACACGAAATAACAGACGAAGAAATAAGCGAAGTACTTAACGCGGAAGGTGAGGTCCGCGGGGTAGTCTTTAAAACGGATCACCGCTTTTTATTGGATAAAGGGGGAGAGGAGACGGTGAAAAAAGTAGAAGAGGAACTGGAAAGGATGAACTGTCCCTTTAATTATGGTGAAGAAGCGGACAACATGAGCTTTTATCCTATCGGTGTGCGAGTACTTTCTATTGTTGCAATAGGGAGAGCACTAAATCTTGATAGAGAAGGGGTAAAAGAAATGGGCGAAAACGCTCCCAAATTCTCCTTGATGATAAAGTTTTTTATGAGATATTTTCTTTCGGGAGAGAAGATTTTCGAAAAAGCGGGAGAGATGTGGGAGAAACATTATTCCGTGGGAAAGTTGGAAGCGGTAGAGCTAAACAACGAAGAAAAATACATGACGGCTCGTCTTTATGATATAAACCTTCATCCCATTTTTTGTGATTATCTTACCGGTTATTTTGCTTCCATCTTAAAAATGGGCGTAGGGAGTGATATAATTGTGGAAGAAAGAACCTGTATCCATAAAGGTGGGGATTATCACGAGTTTATATTCAGATGGTAGAGGAAAAGCAGGAGAAAAAAATAAAAACATTGCAAGAGGATGTATCTATGCTCGAGAGCTATGTGCAGGATCTTTTTGCTTTTACCCCTCTTCCCCTTTGTTTTGTAAACCCTAAAGGGATGGTCTTGGAGGTTAACCCCGCTTTTATCAAGGCGACGGGATATGACGAGTATGATATTGTCGGTGAGAGCTTGTTTAAAATTATGGAAGAAAAGGATGTGCGGGAAATTTTAAGACAGGCTACGGAGGAAAAAGTGGTAGAGGAACAAGAAACGGTAATTAAGACTAAAGAGGAAAAGGAGATTCCTGCTACAGTATTTGCGAAAAGCAGAAGAATAGAAGGAGAGGGGGTCAACGGGATATTCTTTTCGTTTTTCAATCTCACCGATATTAAAAGGAAGGAAGAGGAAATAAAAAAAAGAAAAGAAGAATTGGAAGAAAAAGTGGAAGAAATGGAAAAAATCAACCGCCTTACTATCGGAAGAGAAGTAAAGATGGCAGAACTAAAAGATAAAATAAAAAGGCTCAAAGAAGAGATTCGGGAACATAAGAAAAAACAAAACGAATGAGTGAAAAAGAAGAATTAAATAAAGAAACAACGGGAGAATTAGAAGATCTCCGGCACTATATAGAGGATTTCACCTCTTTTCTTCCCCTGCCTTTTTGCGTAGTCAATACGCTGGATTATATTCTTGATAGCAACAATGCTTTTCAGGATATTACAGGCTACGAGAAGATGGAACTCATCGGAAATAACATAAATTTTCTTTTTAAAAACAAAGGGAAAATAGAAAGCTTTATAAGTAAAGTTGCCGGGAAAAAGACCGCGATAGAAGAGGAGATGGTTCTTGTGACCAAAGAAAAGAGAGAGGTTCCCGTAAAAGTATCGGCGCATGCAAGGCGGGACAAAGATGATAATTTTTTAGGGTATTTTCTCACAATCGGTGATATTACCGAATCAAAAAGATTCGAAGAAGAGTTGGAAAGAAAAATAAAAGAACGAACGGAAGAGCTGGAAAAAGCTAAGGCAAAATTGGAGGAATCGGAAGCGATATTGGAGATAAAGATTGCGGCAAGGACAAGAGAACTGGAAGAGCTTAACGAGAAACTTGAGGAAAAAGTAAAAAAGAGAACCAAAGAAGCGGAAAAGAAGGCGGAGGAACTTCAAAAAAAGGCGGAGGAAATGAAAAAAACGCAGACGGCTCTTCTTAATTTGGCGGAGGATACCGATAGCGCCTCTAAAAATGCGGAGAAGGAAAAAGAAAAGACGGTGGCTATTATTAATAAATTTGTTGACGGGCTCTTCTTTTTTGATACCGGAAAAAGACTTTCTCTTGCCAACCCAAAAGCAGAAGAAATGTTTGACATAAAAGCTCGGGATCTTTCCGGAAGATCCGTCAAGGAATTAAAAACATTTCCTACCCTCAAGCCGTTATTTAATCTTATCGGAGAAGACATGAAAGAAGTCTTCCGTGAAGAGCTTCACCCGGACAATGAGAGCGAAACATTTTTTGAAGTTACGACCATACCCGTTAAACATAAAGGAGAAGATATAGGAACGCTTATTAATATACACGACATTACAAGAGAAAAAAGTATAGAAAAAATAAAAAGTGAATTTGTTTCCGTTGCCGCGCATCAGCTCAGAACTCCTCTTGCGGGAATAAAATGGACACTACAAACCATTTTGGAAGAAGAAGAGGATGCCGATGTTCCCGAAGAAATAATGGACTTTATTCGTAAAGCGTACGAGGCAAATACACGGATGGTAAATCTGGTGAATGATCTCCTCAATGTGACCCGCATTGAAGAGGGTAGGTATGTTTACGAACCTAAAGAAGCCAATCTTATGGAAATAGTGAATTCTCTCGTAGGCACTTATAAGGAAAAGATAGAACAGCAGGGACTCAAATTCGAATTAAAAGAGCCTGAGGAGGAGCTTCCACAAGTTAAGGTGGACAAGGAAAAGATAGGGGTGGTGATACAAAATTTCTTGGAAAATGCCATGAAATACACTAAAGAGGGGGAAATAATCCTTAAGGTGGAAAAGGTAAAAGAAGGGGCTAAGGTAGCCGTAAAGGATACCGGTGTGGGGATACCCGATGACCAACAAAAAAGGATGTTCAATAAATTCTTTCGGGCCGCAAACGTACAACGCATGGATACGGAAGGTTCGGGGCTGGGACTTTTTATAGCTAAAAATATAATAGAGTCCCATGAGGGAAAGATAGGGTTTACCTCGAAATTCGGAGAAGGAAGTGTGTTTTATTTCACTCTTCCGGCGGCCCAAAAGGAAGTGGAAACCTTTTTTGAGGAGTTTTAAATTTTATCGGTATAGAATACTTTCGGTTTTTGCCGACTTGCTTAAAATAGAGTTGACATTATTACTAAATGTGAATAGAATGAAAAAAGGTTGAAAAATAATCATATTATTGTAGTAAAATGAAAAAAATTATTATAGTGGAAGACGAAGAAATTCTTCGCAATCTCTTACAGAGAAAACTTACTGAAGCGGGGTATAATGTTGAGGTTGCCGAAGATGGGGAGGTGGGGTTAAAAATGATAAAAGAAAACAAGCCGGACCTCATTTTGCTTGATATTATTATGCCGAAGATGGGTGGGTTTGAAATGCTTGAAGCCATGAAAAAGGAGGAAGGTCTTTCCGATATACCCGTGGTAGTTGTTTCTAACTCCGGTCAGCCCGTGGAAATTGACCGCGCGCAACAACTCGGGGCAAAAGATTGGCTTGTAAAAACGGAGTTTAATCCACAGGAAGTAATTGATAAAGTGGTTAATCAAATTGGTGAGGGAGAAAAAGCAGCGGAAGAGGCCGCGGCGGAAGAAAATCATTAATGCAATAAATTAATATTTAGACATGACCAAAATATTAGTTGTCGAAGATGATAAGTTTCTTCGCGAAATGATTTCGCGAAAACTGGATAAAGAGGGTTACGAAGTAGCCCAAGCGGTTGATGGAGAGAAAGGAGAAAACAAGATTAAAGAAGAAAAGCCTGATATCATTCTTCTTGACCTTATCCTGCCCGGAATTGACGGGTTTGAAGTTTTGGAGAGGATAAAAAAGGATCCGGAAGTAGCTGATATCCCGGTTATTATTCTTTCTAATTTGGGTCAAAAGAGCGAAGTGGAAAGAGGTCTTAATCTTGGCGCTATAGACTTTTTGATTAAAGCGCACTTTACTCCTGCCGAAATCGTGAAAAAAATCAGAGAAACTATCTAAATCGCATATACAAATAAAAAGGAATGCCCGAACTGCCGGAGGTAGAAACAGTTATGCTTTCGCTTAAGGAAAAGGTCTTGAATAAGACCTTTGATTTTATTTGGGCGGAAAATAAACGGAAAAAGAGTTCTTTGGAAAAATTAAAAGGAAAAAAAATAAAGGATGTCCAAAGAAAAGGGAAGGGAATTTTTGTTTTTTTAAGTGGTGAGGAGGTACTTTTTATACATCTTAAAATGACAGGCCATTTGCTTTTGGGAAAGTGGGAGGAAAAGAACGGGTCTTGGGAAAGCGAAGGAGAAATAATGCAGGATCCCAAAAATGGATTTTTACGGGTTATATTTTTCTTTAGAGACGGAAGCCAGCTTGCGCTCTCGGATCCGCGGAAGTTTGCTACGATTTCCCTAATTTCAGAAAAGGAAAAAGAGGAGCGTATTGGAAAGCTTGGACCCGACCCCCTTTTTATCGGGGAGAATGAGTTTGTGAATCTTTTTAAGGGCAAAAAAGGAAGAATAAAACCCCTCCTTATGGAGCAGAAGTTTATTGCGGGAATAGGGAATATTTATGCCTCGGAAATTCTTTTCAAAGCAAAAATAAATCCTTACAGAAAGGTGAGCGCCATAGAAAAGAAAGAATTAACAAAGGTTTTTAAAGAGATGAGAAAAATACTGGAAAAAGCGATAAAGCTCAAAGGAGACAGCACAAGTGACTATCGGCTTTTGGACGGAAAGAAGGGCGGATATCAAAGAGAGCACCTTGTTTATGACAGAGAGAGGCTCAATTGCTTTGTTTGTAAAAATAAGATAAAAAGAGTTAACTTGGGAGGAAGAGGGACATATTACTGTCCCGAATGCCAAAAGTAGGGAATAATTTCTAATGTTTTATGCTCATACTACTTTATGGAAAAGATAACTACCGCTTACACGAAAAAATAAAAGCAGTTATTGAAGGTTATAAAAAAAAGCACAGCAGTGGACTGAATTTGGTTTTTCTTGATAAAAAAAGTTCTTTCAAAGAACTATATGATGAAGAAAGACAAGTTTCAATGTTTGGTGAAAAGCGTTTAATCATAGCACCAAGTGCCTCTTCTTCTGAAAATTTTAAAAAAGAATTTCTCGAGGGCGCGGAAAAAATAGTTTCGTCGGAAAATATTATCCTTTTATACGAAGAGGGGGAAATAAAGAAAAATGACAAGCTGCTTTCATTTTTTCGGGAAAAGGCGGAAGAGAATTCGCAAGAAGTGATGTACCAAGAATTTGAGCCGCTCAGCGAAAAGAAACTTCTTTCTTGGATAAAAAAAGAATTTTCTAAAAGCGGAACGGAAGTAGAAGACGAGGCGACTCGATTAATCGGAAAGATAGGAAGTGAAAATCTTTGGAGGATAAAGAACGAAATAAATAAACTCGCTCTTTATAAGAAGAAAATAACACGGGAGGAAGTGGATCTTTTGGTGGACACGGGGATAGAAACAAATATTTTTAAAACAATAGATGCGTTGGCGCAGCGAGATAAAGAAAAAGCGGCACTTCTACTTTATGATCATCTCCAAAAAGGAGACAATCCTCACTACATATTCTCAATGATAGGATACCAGTTCCGTAATTTGATTATGGTTAGCGATCTTTTGGAAAAAAATTTTTCCTATAAAGAAGCGAAAGAGAGGGCAGGACTTCATCCGTACGTTTTCCAAAAAACGCACAGCCAGACAAAACATTTTTCCTGCGAAGAGCTGAAGAGGCTCTATGAAAAGCTATTTGAGATGGACCTTAAAACAAAAACAGGACAAATTGATCCTGTTCTCGCGCTTCACTTATTTCTCTTTGAGATGTCTTCCGTATAAATCTAAGCCAGTAATCTGCTGAGTTGTGATTTTTTTCTGGAAGCGGTATTTTTCTTTATCACGCCTCTTTTTGCCGCTTTGTCTATAGCCTTATAAGCCTTGGGAAGAATTTTTTTTGCTTCACTTTTCTTATTGGCAAGGGCAAGTTCTTTTACTTCTTTCACCACTTCTTTCATTTTTCTTTTATACACCAAATTAACAGAGTGGTTCTTTTTGCTTTGTTTGAGTCTCTTTTTTGCTGACTTTATAATAGGCATAAGTTTTGTCTTTTAACGGCTTCTTGTATATCATTTTTTCTTTTTTTAGTCAACCGAGTAGTAGAAGTTCGGCAACCCGCCAAAGGAGGGAAAATTTCAGCCGAACTTTCACTACTCGGGAAACTTTGATAGAATAGAGGAATAAAAAAGAAACAAACAAATCTCAAACTTTAATTAACCAATAACCAAATAATTGTTTGAAATTTGTCAAATTGGTTATTGAATATTGTTTGCCTCTTGTTTCTTGTATCTTGT
>Ga0207421_10008537_pt1 | contig 10600 bp, 10 predicted proteins | sample SodLakKL_010_SED_4_FD_187542 | JGI IMG/M metagenome (GOLD analysis project Ga0207421, IMG submission 187542) | Alkaline sediment microbial communities from Lake Tanatar, Kulunda Steppe, Russia - 8KL_010_SED (SPAdes) (version 2) | ecosystem: Environmental > Aquatic > Non-marine Saline and...
GCCTGCTGTAAATGAGTAATTACCGATGATGATTTTCATAAAGATGATGCGGTTAATATATGTTATAAACGTTTCAGAGTATTTTTATGCAAATAAATGTCTTAAAATCGACGCCTATATTACAAAAAATCATCGGGATTGGTTTGAGCCATTTACAATTTAATACGCTTACTTACAAGCTATTAACGGGGACCTGTTTTTTGTGATTAAAAAAGCCCTTTTACCCATCTGCATACACCGAACGCCTGCATAACGGAACTACAGCTGCATGGCGGCAATATGTACCGGCTTAATGCATTGCTGAGACAGGCTGATGGGCACCCAATTCCATCATTATAAAAGGCTTGAAGTTCGTATATTGCCAAGTTTACTGATGCAGCCATTCCGTTATGCTATGAGAACCAGATTCCATCACGGGGCGCATCATCCTAAAGCAACACACGATTTTTATTTATTCATTCTCCAAAACGCATACACACACAGCATGTCTGACTTAACCAGCCTTGACAAAATTGTATCACTCTCAAAATCACGCGGCTTCATTTTTCAATCATCTGAGATTTATGGCGGTTTAGCCGCTGTTTATGATTACGGCCCCCTCGGTGTAGAGCTCAAGCGCCGCCTGAACCAGGCATGGTGGACTGCAATGACCCAGAAAAACGACAACATCGTAGGAATCGACGCCGCTATTCTGATGCACCCGAAAGTCTGGAAAGCCAGTGGGCACGTGGATGGCTTCAGCGATCCTATGATCGACGACAAAGCCTCCAAGCGCCGCTACCGTGCCGATATGCTTATTGAAGATCACATCATGAAGCTTGAATCAGCCGGAGAAACCGAACGTGCGGAAGAGCTGCAGCAATTACTCGATACCAGCGGCACGCGCAAAAGTCTCACCGAAGATTTGTACGACATCATAATTGAAGAGAAAATTCAGGGGCCCGATTCTGGCGCTTTCGACTGGACAGAAGTTCGCCAGTTCAACCTGATGTTCGACACACAGTTCGGAGCTACCGCCAGCGGAGAAGACTCCAAAGTTTACCTGCGTCCGGAAACGGCACAGGGTATTTTTGTAAACTTCCCGAACGTGCTCAACACCGCGCGCCAGCAGATTCCGTTTGGTATCGCTCAGGTTGGCAAGGCGTTCCGTAACGAAGTGGTTGCACGACAGTTTATCTTTCGCATGCGGGAATTCGAACAAATGGAAATGCAATATTTTGTGAAGCCGGGAGAAGACAATCAGTGGTACGATACGTGGAAACACGACCGCCTCGAGTGGCACAAAAGCATCGGTATTCGCGAGAAAAACCTGCGTTATCTGGATCACCCGGAAGACAAGCTTGCCCACTATGCCAAAAGCGCTGTAGACGTTCAGTACAAATTCCCGTTCGGCTGGCAGGAAGTCGAGGGTATCCACAACCGCACCGATTTCGACCTTTCGCAGCATCAGGAGTTTTCAGGCAAGAAGGTTGAATACTTCGATCCGCAAACACAGGAGCGCTACGTTCCTTTCGTAATCGAAACCTCTATCGGTCTGGACCGCTGTGTACTCATGACGCTTTGTGATGCCTATCGCGAAGAAGAAATAACCGACGATAAAGGCAAAACCGAAACCAGGATTGTAATGAAGCTGCATCCTAAGCTTGCACCAATTACAGCCGGTATTTTCCCGCTCATGAAGAAGCCCGAGCTCATGGAAAAAGCCCGCATGATTCAGAATGAGCTTTCGGATTCCTACAAGGTACTTTTCGACGAAAAAGGCTCTATTGGCAAACGTTACCGCCGTCTAGATGAAGCCGGTACGCCATACTGCATAACCGTCGATTTCGAAACCCTCGACGACAATGCTGTAACCGTTCGCCACCGCGACACCATGGAGCAGGAACGCGTGTCTATAGACGCGCTCGAACGCTACATACACGACAACATTCGCTCCTGGAAACCACAGGATTAAGCGAGCCCGCTTTTTTTCCAGTCCGGAGCATCAGCGCTTCGGACTGAAAACCGGCCTCTTATTGTTAAATGAAGCATGAGCAAAGCCGATTCACATACTGAAAAGCAGGAAGGACAGGCCGTCATTATGTTCGACGGCGTGTGCAATCTGTGCAATGCCTCGGTCAACTTTGTAATTGACCGGGATTCGGATCGTTATTTCCGATATGCTCCGCTTCAGTCTGATGCGGGTCAGCGCTTTCTGAAGAAGCACGGGAAGTCGGTTTCCGATTTCGACTCCGTTATTCTGGATGAAGGCGACCGTTTCTTTACACAATCAACAGCTGCGCTCCGGATTGCCCGAAAGCTCGACGGAGCCTGGCCGCTTTTGTATGGCTTCATCATCATACCGCCTTTTTTACGCAATCTGGTTTATAACATTATTGCCCGAAACCGCTACAAATGGTTCGGCCGTAAAGATGAGTGCCGCATTCCAACGCCAGAACTGAAAAGTCTGTTTTTGGATTAGGTACTTCTCCGGGCTCAACCTTATTAATTAATAACAACGCCGTTTACCAATGAAAGTAATAGAATTTTACGAGCAGTCTGATGAACCCCTTATTTCGTTTGAGATTATTCCGCCCCGCCGCGGAAAATCCATAAACGGAATCTTTGAGGCCCTGGATCAGGTGATGCCCTACCGGCCGCCATTCATCGACGTTACAGCTCACGCAGCCGAAGCTTATTATGAGGAACTCGAAGACGGAAGCGTAAAGCGGCATATTAAAAGAAAGCGTCCGGGCACTATCGGGCTTTGTGCAGCCATCAAGCATCGCTACGACGTAGAGCCGGTTCCCCACGTGCTTTGCAAAGGCTTTACGCGCGAAGAAACCGAAGACGCGCTCATCGAATTGAATTATCTCGGCATACAGAACGTGCTGGCCATTCGCGGGGACGACCAGGGAACTTCCAAACCCTACAATAAAAGCAGGGGCACCAATGAGTACGCCGTAGACCTGGTGCGCCAGATTAAGCGCATGAACAGCGGTATGTATCTCGAACAGCTTATAGATGCCGATAAAACCAACTTTTGTATTGGCGTTGGCGGCTATCCCGAGAAGCATTTCGAAGCGCCCAATATCGACTGGGACGTAAAGCGCCTCAAGGAAAAAGTTGATGCCGGAGCCGATTATATCGTAACGCAGATGTTTTTTGATAATCAGGTGTACTTCAACTTTGTGGATAAATGCCGCGAAGCCGGAATAACGGTCCCGATTATCCCCGGACTAAAGCTCATTACCAATTACAATCATCTTACTTCCCTTCCGCGCTCGTTTTACCTCAACCTGCCTGAAAGCCTGTCTCACGAAATATCGCTGAAGCCAGAACGGGCGAAAGAAATTGGTATTGAATGGGCCATCGGGCAGTGCAACGAGCTGCTTAATTACGGTGTACAAGGCCTTCATTTCTATGTGATGGCCAATCCGAGCCCGGTCATTACTCTTCTCGACCTGATGAAAACAGGCCTCAAATCCCGCACCTGATACCGGAGAAAAAAAGTGTCGAGTGTTTCCTCAACTTATGGTTTTGTATTTGTGATGCTGCTGAGCCTGAGTTTGCTTAGCGGCTGCCGCTCGTCTCAGCCGGGCGGAAACCAGGCGCAGATAGAACAGCGTCTGCTACAGCAGTTCGAGCAGTGGCGGGGCGTTCCGTATCGGTTAGGAGGCTTCACCCAAAGCGGAGTAGACTGCTCGGCTTTTGTTATGAATGTGTACAAGAATGGATTCAACGTTACTATTCCGAGAACCACCGGCGATCAGATGAACGCCGGTGTAGCCGTAAATCCGCGACAGCTAATGGTTGGCGACATGGTCTTTTTCCGCACCGGCAGAAACACCATGCACGTGGGAATAGTGATGCGCAACGGCCGCTTTATGCACGCATCTACCTCGCAGGGCGTTATTATGGATGACCTGAACCAGAAATACTGGCGCGACAGATTTATCCGGGCAAGGCGCGTGTTATAGTTTTTCCTAAAGGGTGATGACCTGCGGGAATGATGAAGCACACTCAGGAATTCATTACATTCTGTAAGAGAACAAACTATTTCCGCTTCTTCATCTTTTATTGAACTGAAAGCTTAGATTCGACTTTTCAACCTACTATTATTACATAAGCATGAAATTACTCGTAAACGTAGATCACGTAGCAACCCTTCGTAACGCGCGGTCGGAAGGCTACCCTGACCCCGTGGAAGCAGCCCGAATTTGTGAAGACAACGGAGCGGCAGGTATCGTTTTCCACCTGCGCGAAGACCGCCGCCACATTAAGGATGACGACGCCTGGGGCCTGAAAAAAGCCGTCCGGGGCCTGCTGGACTTCGAGATGGGCGCCACCGACGAAATGATAGACATCTGCTGCCGCATGAAGCCCGAGCTCTGCACACTGGTTCCGGAAAAGCGGGAAGAAATCACAACTGAAGGAGGCCTGAATATGCCCCTGATTATGGATGATTACCGCACGCGGGTGCTGCCAAAACTTGCCGAAGCCGGCGTGCCCGTCAGCCTTTTTGTGGAGCCTACTATAATAGATATGGAACGCTGCGCCGAGCTCGGCGTGCCGGTTGTTGAGCTGCACACAGGTACCTATGCCAATGCGACCGGTCAAAAGCAGAAAGATGAGCTCATCCGCCTTAAAGACGCAGCCGAAGCGGCGCATCAGCTGGGAATTAAGGTAAACGCCGGACACGGACTGGGTTTTAATAACATCCGCGATTTTCTGGAAAATGTGCCTCATCTGGAAGAAATAAGTATCGGACACGCCCTGATGGCAGACGCCATTATGCGTGGTATGCCAACCTCGGTACGCGAAATGGTAGCAATTCTCAACGAATACAACTCCTGATATTATGACCGACGTGCCCGAATCTACCGTTCCGATTGGCTCTTCCCTTCCGGAAAATTATAAGTCCGGCTTTGTAGCTATTGCCGGAAAACCAAACGCGGGGAAGTCCACCTTTCTGAACGCTATTCTGGGCACAAAGCTGTCTATTATCTCACCAAAGGTGCAAACCACGCGCCACCGTATAACCGGAATACATTCGGATGATAATGGACAGATTGTATTTCTGGATACGCCCGGTATTCTTGAGCCCCGCTACAAGCTGCACGAAAAGATGATGCAGGCCGTAAAGCGCTCCGTGGAGGATGCCGACCTGGTGCTCTTCATTCTGGATCCGGCCGACCTGCCCGAGCCCGAGGAAATGGCTTGGTACAAACCCTACGCCCGCAAGCCGCTTTTTCTGATGATCAACAAAGCCGATCGTTTTGGTGAAGGTCAGATTGAGCATGCAAGAGAGCATATGAATGAAATTGTTAACCCGGCAAAAACGCACGTTATTTCGGCACTGAATGCACAGGGGCTGGATCAGCTGGTGGAGGAAATATTCGAAACGCTTCCCAAGGGGCCGCCCTTCTATCCGCCGGATCAGCTGAGCGAGCACCCCGAACGCTTTTTTGTATCCGAACTGATTCGCGAGCAGCTTTTCGCTCTCTATCGGGCCGAAATCCCATACTCCTGCACGGTAAACGTAATCGAGTTTAAGGAAGAAGACAGCATCATAAAGATAGATGCCGAAATTGTTGTGAACCGAAACAGTCAGAAGGGCATCCTGATTGGAAAAGGCGGAGCGGCCCTCAAAAAACTGGGCACGGAATCAAGGATCGAAATTGAGACCTTCCTGAATAAAAAAGTATTTCTGAACCTGTTTGTGAAGGTTCGCGAAAAATGGCGTGATAGTGAGACCTTCCTTCGTAGCTTTGGCTACTAAAAAAGACAGGGCTGCGTAAAGACATCACATCACAAAAAAACTGTCTGCATCACGAATGAAAAGTAAAAATACACCATCAAGAGAAACCGTTTTACGCGAGCTTCGGAATAAAAACGAAGTGCCGAAATGGTATGCCCTCAAAACGGGTCCGCGAAAAGAAAAGAAGCTCAACGAGCGTCTGCAGGCTTCGGGTCTGAATACGTACTTGCCGCTCAAGAAAGAACTGCGCCAGTGGAGCGACCGTAAGAAATGGGTCGAGGAGCCCATGTTTAACGGCTATATTTTTGTTAAAACCGTAAGCAGTGATTTTGTGAAAGCGCTCGAACATGATGGGGCCATACATTTTGTACGCTTCAGCGGGAGGTATTCGTCAATACCCGACGAGCAGATCGATTTCATCCGCAAGGTGGCCGAAAACGAGCTCAGGTACGAAATTACCGAGCAGACATTCGAAAAAGGTGACACCATTGAAATTATACAGGGCCCTCTCAAGGGCCTTAAAGGCATTTGGCTGAAGCATAAATCGAAGTATAACGTCTCAGTACAGATCGATCAGCTGGCTTCTGTTCTTTCCGTGGAAATCCCCGTGGCTTTTCTCAAAAAGGTGAAAGGCCCGGAAGACGATGAAGAAGAAACCACGTAAACATGATACGGCCACTGAAGCCATCATCCTTTAAAGCACAAAAGCCCGCTGCTCTTGATCTGAGAACAGCGGGCTTTTGTTTTGCAATGAGCTTTTTCTGAACAGATGCGCTTATTTGCTTGCGGCAATTTCGCGGCAGATGGCATCGGTAAAGGAAGTGGTTGAACCTTTGCCTCCCAGATCGCCTGTGCGGAGCTCAGGATCTGCAAGGACTTTAAGCGCAGCATTACGGATAAGGTCGTGCTTATCGTCCATTCCAAGATGGCGAAGCATCATCAGAGAAGAGAAAAGCAGCGCGGTTGGGTTGGCTTTATTCTGTCCCGCAATATCCGGAGCCGAGCCGTGTACGGCTTCAAAAACGGCATATTCATCACCAATATTGGCACCCGGCGTAACGCCAAGTCCGCCAACCAGGCCGGAAGCCAGATCCGATATGATGTCGCCAAACAGGTTGGTTGTAACAATTACATTAAACTGCTGCGGATGCATTACCATCTGCATGGCCATATTGTCGATAATCATATCCTCAAACTTTATATCCGGATAATCAGCGGCAATTTCGCCACCGATTTTAAGGAACAGACCGGTAGATTCTTTCAGGATATTGGCCTTATGACCAAGGGTAACTTTTTTAAGCTTGTGCTTGCGTGCATATTCGAATGCAGCATGGATAATTCGCTCACAGGCTATACGTGTGATTACGCCAACCAGCTCAATATGGCTGTCCGGCTCAATAATACGCTCTTTGCCGATGTACAAACCCTGAGTGTTTTCACGAAAGGTTACCAGGTTAACATCTGTATAAGGCGACTTAACGCCCGGCAGAGATAGCGCAGGGCGCACATTTGAGTACAGTTCGAGGCGCTGACGCAAAGTTACGTTAGCAGAACGGAATCCTTTGCCGACCGGTGTAGTAAGCGGGGCCTTCAATGCCACCTTATGCTCTTTAATGAGTTCAATTACTTCTTCAGGAAGGGGATTACCGGTTTTTTCAAATGCTTCGTTACCTGCAAATCCTTCGATCCAGTTGATGGGCACTTCCGCCTCGGCAAATATTTTCTTTACTGATGCCGTGATTTCAGGGCCAATGCCATCACCGGGAATAATTACTACGTTGCGTTCCATTTTAATAATTTTTAAAGGTTACACTCGCTTGAGTTGAAAATAACAGTCGTAAGCCCGATATAGCCCGGGCTTTGGGCGCATTTGGCCATAACTGCCACTGCGCCATTTTGATGCGTGAAAATAACAATAATATTGATGAATATCCCGACCTTTAACGACCTCGGCCAAGTACCAGATACCCGGCAAGGCATGCAAAAGCTCCGGTAACGGCACCCACAAACAGCGTGGCGGCATAAACAGCCCAAACCGGCAGATCCATTACGGATGCCATCTGCCCGGTTAGCACTCCGGAGTTCTGGAAATCAGCGAACAGGGCAAGGGCCAGCCACAGCCCGCCTGAGGCAACCAAGCCGGCCACAAACGCTTTATAGCCGCGATCCGGGCCAATGAGACCCGCAATAAAACACGGGAAAATAATCGTCCACCAGGGCAGAAACAGCATCAGCCCCCAGCTTCCGAGTACGATTATTACAACTGATGCTTTCATGGTGATACCCTCTGTGTTTGATGTCCCTGCTGAATCCAAGAGATGGCTTCTTCACCACTTTCGAAAAAGTGAAGCGGGAAAAACTCCCCGTCTGCCCATGGCTGTATAAAATCATCGTAGTGCACGCTGCCGGGGCTGCCCGACTGTCCGCCCGGATACACGCCCCAGGCTCGTATTTCGTCCTCCAGGCTCACAACCATACGCCATGAGGGTCCCACAGAGCCCCGCTTGGAGTTAAGTGCTTCACTGGCCCCGTGCGTCTGAATTCCGGCACGGGTTAGCGCATCGATACGACCAAGGTGAACCACGCGCACGTTCTGCACATCGGCCCAGTTCCAGTTGTCGGGCGTTCCGCGCTCCTCCCGCAGCTGACTGATGGTTTCCTTCCACCCCTGTGCCACGATTTCCGGCAGCGAACTTCCGTTACCACCCGCGAAATCGTTGAGCATCATTTCATACTCATCAGCATCAGCCATGAGCTGGATTGTACGGCTGTTGTCTGGATAGCGTACGGGTCTGCGGTCGGTACGGCTGTACACCTGATCCCAGATTTTCCGGCGCGTTTTAGTTAGCCACAGCCGCGATAGTGTCGGCTCGATGGCATCACCCAGCATTTCGTAATTCCAGCTTCTGAGCTGCTCAATAAACTGCTGCTCTTCTGAGCTCAGTTCCTCGTACGATGAATGCTCCTCAAACAGGCTTAGCAACAGCGGCAGTCCCGTGCGTGCTGTGAGGCTCACATTATCAAGCTGGAGACCGAGCATATCGGCATAGGTGAAGTCGTAACGCTCCGAAAGCACTTCGTTAATTCTGGCGCCGCGCTCGTAGCTTGCAAAGAAGCGTCCCAGAAAGTACGGATACTCCGGATCAGTTGGATTCTGATTAGCCGAGCTCACAAAACCACGCTCCGGATTGGTGATGTTCGGCACATGATCTCTCGGGATGAACTCATTCCAGTCGTAGGCCGGATCTGAACCATCGCTTATGAAATCTCCCATCCCCTCCCAGCGAACAGGGAAAAGCCCGTTATGCCAGAGCGAGATATTACCTTCACGATCCGCGTAGGTAAAGTTCTGTGCCGGCACGTCGAAATACTGAAGACCTTCAACAAACTCTGTATATCCTCCGGCCCGGTTTATTTCATAAAAGGTGCGCAGGTCGACCGATGCCCTGTGGGCTATCCACTGGGTTGCCTGGCCTTTCAGGTTTTCGCGATCCAGAAATCCAACCGGCCCGTGATGCGTGTACCAAACGGTATCAATTACGGCATGACCGCCGGCTACGGGAATTTCCTCAACGACGTAGCTGGTTTCTTTCCACTGCCCGTCGTGGCGGTAGCGGGACAGCGACTCGTCTTCGAACGTTATTTCATACACGTCGAGCACGTTGGCACCGGAATTGGTTACGCCCCAGGCCACATCACTGTTAAAACCCACGATTACCGTAGGCGCTCCGGGCAAAGAAACGCCGTACACGTTCATGTCCGGCGATGACAGCTGAACCTCATACCATATCGATGGCAGCGACAGCTCCAGATGCATGTCGTTGGAAAGCAGCGGCCGGCCGGACTCAGTTCTGTAGCCGCTTACGGCCCAGCTGTTGCTTCCCAGGTACGGGCTAGGGAATGCGTAGTTTGCATCGGAAAGCGTAACTGGGCTGAAGGCATCGGGGACCTCGGCCGGACTTACCGGGTTAAACGGCCATTGGGTATTCTCCGGGATGATGGGATCCATGTCGGCCGGATATGCGGGCAGAAATCGATTGATGAAGTCATCACCCAACGCTTCGCGTACATTGCTCATTCCGGCGGCAGAGGTTCCGCTAGCCAGAGTTGAGGCCATATTCATGTGCATAACCAGTGTGTGAAGCGGTGTCCATGGCGCCGGCTTGTGGCCAATAAGCTTGTACTCAAGCGGATAATCCCGGTGCGACAGCTGATTAATCCAGGCGTTTACACCATCGGTATAGGCCGTGAGAGTCGGCATGAGCAGCTCGTCCTGCTCGTAGACTTCAAGTTTGTTGAGGGCGCCGAACATCATGCCTTTTCGCCTCTGCTCCTTATCGATTTCAACCAGTCCTTCACCCAGGATTTCGGCCAGTGTTCCCGCGCCGCTTCGGGCCTGAATATCCATTTGCCACAAACGGTCCTGAGCAGTAACGTAGCCCTGTGCGAAGTAAACGTCGTGGTTATTTCGGGCAAAGATATGAGGAACCCGGCGATCGTCGTAGACCACAAGAACAGAGTCCTGAAGCCCCATGCCGGTAAGCCAAACGTGATGCGGCTTATGCTGCGGTCCGTCGCTCTGCCAGAACCCGCTCACCGGATTTAACAGCGGTCCCAAAGCCGGAACCGGGCCCAGCTGACTGCTGAATACTATAGCAAGGGCCAGCGTAATAAGAAGCGCCCCTCCTGCTTTAATCCACTTCATAAAGTACAGTTTGGTTAATTAATCCGAGTCGTTCGGCTACCGACCCTGAAAGTAATCAGCTAAATCCAAATCTGCTACTTTTTTTGATGACAGGATGGTAGATAGATGAAGGATGAAAGGTTAAAGGTCGAAAGTCGAAGGTCGAAGGTCGAAGG
>Ga0207421_10008538_pt1 | contig 10598 bp, 9 predicted proteins | sample SodLakKL_010_SED_4_FD_187542 | JGI IMG/M metagenome (GOLD analysis project Ga0207421, IMG submission 187542) | Alkaline sediment microbial communities from Lake Tanatar, Kulunda Steppe, Russia - 8KL_010_SED (SPAdes) (version 2) | ecosystem: Environmental > Aquatic > Non-marine Saline and...
CTAAATTAATAATTGGGACATCAGCAATAACATTGTCGTTTTTCTTCACCAATACCCTTTGCCTCTTCTTAGATAATGAAATATTATTTTTAGTTATATAAATAATACTCATTATAGATCAGCTTTTTTTACTGTTCCAAACCCTCTACTAACTGATTTGCCAAGCCCTATATAATCAGGCAATTTAATATTAGAAGTGAATTCACCTTTAAAACCCTGCATCTTATTATTTTTATAATATATAGGTACCTCTTCTAAATTAGCATCAACCAGAATATCTTCTTCAACCCACCAATCAATGCCTTTGGCAAAACTTAAAATATTACCTATTAAAATCCTGTTTAAAAAGTCATCCTGTTCTTTTTTTCTATCCATATTTTTATACTTCTTAAAGTTCTTCTGATTTAAGCCATGCCAGGGTGTGATAAATTTATACTTAAATGAATCTTCACCTGCAAGTATTGTTTCATTTTTCATCTTAATAACGCCTTCAGGCTCTTCATACAATTTATCATCCAGTGTCATCTTATCTATATCTAAAAAATTATTGACTATCAACATGGCCCCTTCATCAATTCCTATTATAAAGGGGTTACCATTTAAAATTTTATATTGTATTAAAGGATAACTATATCGAAAATTGTCGTCTTTCTTATGATTATGAAACAAGACATCTTTGAACTTATTGGCAAAGAAACCTCTTAATTTTCTACCATAACTTAACGGCAAGTCGTCATTTAAGTTATATTTCAATTCTGCTTTTTGTACTTTCAACTTAATTCACCCTCTCATCCTTGTTTTAATGGACTGTTTCTTAGACATGAATTCAAACACTAAACTCGAGTTAACTTTATCCAACCTAATGCATTTAATACCTGTGAACCATCTGTTACCATAGTCCTTGTTACAGGAAAGGGGCTACCATCTCCCAGTTCGGCCTCCTCTCTGACTTCCTTTAAATCCTTATCACTAAATAAATTAGCAACCGTATTATCAAAGTATGTCTTTCCGGCTCCAACCCTAAATATCATAGTATCTGCTGATTTTTCAGATTTCTCAATTTCATTAAAGATATCATTATATATACTTATTAAATTATCTAATTTACCTTTATTGTTGCTTTTTAATATATCAATTTCTTTTTTTAAGTTATCCCTGGAATATTGATTAACCATTTTAAAAATCATATTTTCATTACTTTCTTTTAAATAATTCAATCTTGAGTTGATTTTTTTAGCTTTTAAATTTATGTGAATACTCATTTCATTTCCCGAATTAATTGCTTCTCTTGTTATAGGTATGGTAGTTTTTTTATTTTTTAAATTCCACCTGTGAGTATTCAATATAACTACAGATTCAGGATCTAATGGACTACTATCAGAAACATGAAGATACTTCATTTTGTCATCGCCATATTTACCAAAGATATCTCCACCTATATATCCCTTTTTCATTTTATTTAACTTATAGCCGTCCTCTTTTAAATGATTATATAATAAAGCTGTTCTAATAGCACCTTTAATTGTACTTCCAGGTATTATAGGTCTATTTGTTGTCTTTAGAGTTTGGCTTATTTCTTCGTTATTAACTTTACCAATAATTTTAACTTTAACACTACTAAAATTTTCAACCTTCAAATCATTATTTATGAAAAAGTCTTTAATTGTATATCTTACGCTTTTATTACTTGAGGCCTGTTTATTAATAATCTCAACAAATTCATCTATAATTTTATTAGAATTTTCTGCGTCTCTTATAAACTCCTCTAACCTAGTATAATCTAGAATATAAATATAATCACCAGATTTAATATAGTCACCATAAGGAGATAAGACTTCTCCATTACCAATGTGAACTGGAGTTAATGCAATAATTTTCAATTTCATTATTTATCTCCTCCAAACCCAAGTGCCAGAGATTTGCCAAATAAATACACAGGGTGTTCCTGGAAAGAATCGGGCGATATATCAACAACCATACCATCAATATTATTTTTAAATATAGCACCTTCAGAAATAGTTCTAATTGTTTTTTTACGCATAGGGACTCCACCCACAGAATAAATATAACCACTCTTTTTTTCTAACTCATAGTTCAATAAATAATCTATTTCTTTTTTATCTGGATACACAGTCGATAAACTTAAGTAATATTTCCCTTTATCTTTAAGAGACATATTCAATATATTTGCCTCGCTAATTTCAAATGACTTAAATTTACCTAAACCTCCAGTTCTTTTTCCACCAATGCCTTCATCTGCTAGAAGTCTTATAGCAGCTAATAAATTTTTATTTATCTCTCCACTTAATATTGAGTACATTAATGGTTTTATAATATAATTATTAACTTTTTGATACCTGAATTCTATATTCTTTTGATAAAAAAAGTTTTCTGATTCATTTGTATATCTATCAATACTAATTCTAGGCCTATCATTTTTCTTAATAAATTTTAATCTTTTGAACCTGGATATATTTATATCAAGGTTTGATACTTCTTTATTTAAAATTAAGAAGTTGTTTGATATTGTTATAAAATCTAAATTATTTATATTAAAGACTTGTTTATTTTCATCCCAATTATGAAGAATTCCTCTTAAAGCTTCAACAGAAATATATTTAACTTTCTTTAATAATTTTCTTGTTTGGATGTCATCTTCATCAATGATCATTGGTGCATACGGCTTTGGGAGAAAATATATTTCTTTAATATTTTTATGACTTTTATTTTCAAAGTTTAATCCATATAACATAGAAGATAATTTATTATTTGAATTAAAATTATTAATAAGCTCAGTTATATTTTCTGGATATAATATTGCTAACTTATTTATTATAGCTGAATAAAGTTGATCTGATGAAAATATTTCTTTTAAATCACCTTTATTATCGCCAATGTGAAATTTAATTTTATCATCCAGTTGGAATTTAAGAATCTTTTCCATGATTAACTACCTACTTTATTTTTAACTTTTGATTCTAAATCTTCAAAATTAAATTCGTCCAGTTGACCTTCAAATATATCAATAATTTTATTGTCATTTTCATATTCTTTTCTAGTTTTCATACCTATACTCAAGTCATTAAATTCAATTCTTCCATATCCTCTAGATCCACTGCCTCCCAGGTAATCATCTTCTAGTAATCTTAACCCTACAATTAACTCTCTAAGCCTATCATAATCCTTTTCTTCTAATATATTAAACACCATCTCAAAATCAAATAGAGCAGAAGCAGGTACTCTTTCAGATTGCCTTGGGTTAGTAGCTTTAGAGGTTTTTCTGTCAATTGTATTTTCCCATTTACCTTCTGTATAAGTAAGCTCTAATTCTTTAAAAATACCTGTTTTATTTTCCATCATTTCTTTTGTCTTTTTGTCCATTAAAGCATCCCTTGCAAATAGCCTTGTAGGCCCTACTTCAGGATCTTTACCTGCTGCCCCTGTTCCAAAAATTGCACAGATATCGCAGGCACCACATTGACAAATATTTTTTCCTTCTGTCTTTTCAAGTAAACTTCTTAATTTACCTTTAAGTGATGAGCCTGGGATAAAGGGTACACCCTCAGAAGTCTTAATAACATTATTATCTATTCCACCAATCATTACATCCTCGTTTGAACCACCGATGGAAAGTCCAGTTAAAGTTTTTATCTTACCTTTTATAAAAAACTTAGCTAATAGCTTCATATATTATATATCTCCCTTCTAATAATTATTTATCTCCACCAACATATTTTCTATAAGCTACAACAGCCTCAATAAATTGAAGGAAGTTTTCTAGTTGTTTTTGATTTTCTTCCTCCATCTTCTTAACAAGAAAATCTAAAAGATCCATTAAATCTCTTACTCCAGCTTTATCACTTCTTCCGGCAGTATAAGCAAATTGAGGCCTCAACAACTTTAGATCTCTTGGAGTTTCAGCATTCATAATTCGTGAGTATATTTTTCTTATTTGGGAAGTTGTTAATTCTTTATCTTTAAGATTATCTGCATATTCAAGTGTATTATCACAAAAATCATCGTAATCTGTTTCTTCTAAAAATAATACATTTTCTTTTAGAAATTCAGTCACAGGATCTGCTATCACTTTAACTTTTGTAGCTTTCGGCCCCTTTTGACCCTGCTCTTTAATAAACTCAACATTATCTCCTTCAGAAAAATTTTGAGAAACTACATCACTCTGGTGAAAGAATATATCATTATTATCATTTTTAACACTAATAAATCCATAACCTTTTCCATCTAAAAAATTGTCAATAACTCCAGTTTCTTTATTACTCAAGATTACCCCTCCTTAAATTTTCGAGTCGCCATCTCTGTCCACCTAACGGCTGCTGGTATAATCATAATATTATTAATCATATCTTCATCTGATTTACCAGTTAAATTATGAATTACTATATCTTCATATTCCTGTATTAATTTTTCAGCTATTTTTTCGTCATTGTCTTTTACTTCCCTTAGATAATAGGAAAGCCTCCATAACTTAATGTTTTCATAAATGCCTCTAGTTGAATCTTCAAGTATGTTTTTAAACCCCAAAGTACTTTTATAAACTTTTCTTAAAACACCATGACCATAACCTTTGTTTTCTACCAGGTCATATAAAATATCTTTTATAGATTTAATTCTTTTAAGTTCTTCCCAGTTAAATGTTTCTCCTAAAAAGTTAATTTTATTTTTAATTGGTACAACCTCTTCTTGACTAGTAAATTCTATAGTTTTTGCTTCATCTAAATAATTTTCTGTAAGATGGGCAGATCTATTGATAGGATAATTATGTTTGAAGACACCTAAGCCAGCTGAAAATGTTATATATTTATTATTACATGTATATTCTCTAAATTTATTATAAAACTCTTCCGCAAACTCTAAAATTATATTCCATGATCCTACTATAAAGGTATCATCACCACCAGAAAAAACTACATATATTTTATCTTCCCAGTCATTGTCACTTATAACTTTATTTATATAGCCCTCATAAAATAATCCCATCATTCTGCTTAAGTTAGTTACTCTGGCTATCGACCTATCATCTTCTAGCCCTTTAGTAAATATTGCTCCTAAATTATCAACATCCAGTTTTAAAACTCCTAATTTTTTATCACCTAAATCTTCATTAACGCTACTTTCAGCTAATTCTTCAAATGTAATCTGTCTATAATTTTTGTGTGGTAAATTATAAGCTCCAAACCTAAATCCTGTACACCCTTCTTTTATAAAATCAGTATTATTTAATTTATATGTCTCATCAGAATTCAGCTTAGTATTTGAAAAACTAAAAGAATAACCAAAGGAAGATAAGATTTCATTATAATTATTATGCTTCTCCAAATTTTCAACTGAATCAAGGTTTAAATAATTACTATCTTTTAAATCATTCGTAAGGTCAACAAAACTGTCGCATAAAACACAGATTTTTTGTTCTGTATTATCATCTTTAGAACTTGATTCAACTCTCCTTATTTCTTTACTAACGCCACATATATGACAGTGATCATTTTCAGCAGTTCCCTCATCTAATGGTCCAAATATTTTATTATAATTATTATCTAACCCTATCTCATTCCAACGGCTATGCTTTTGCTTTTCTACTTTTTTCTTAACCTTACCCCAGAGTTTAGTAAAATCTTTAAACTCTTTAGGTGCAAACTCAATACTATCTAAAGCCAGATACAAATCACCTTGGTGAGCTTTTAATAACTTCTCGGATATATCTTTTTGTAGTTCTAATATTTCTTTTTTCTTGCTTTTAGGAGCAATTATATAAAAATTACCTCCCCCATTATATAAAATATTTGCTCTTTTTAAGTTTAAATTCTTGATTATGTATTTAACTATGACATCCAGTAATAAGTTTAAATACATTGATCTTCCTTTTAAACTCTTTGAGGCTTTCTTGGAGGGTATATCAAAGATAAAATCCTGAATTCCAGACAGATCTCCATTTAATAGTATAAATTGTTCTTTATCCAGATTCTCTATATCTTTCAATTCATCTTCAGAGATATATCCATTCTCATATTGTTCATATAAAGATAAGGCAATTGCTGCTTTTGTTTTTGAATGATCAAATAATGAAACATCTTTACTTTCTTTTTTTGCTGATATACTCCAAAAATATTTTTCCAGTAAAAAATATAATTGTTCCTCTTTACTAACAAGTTTTAGTTCTTCTAAGAAATCTTTAAATAAATTTAAGGTATTACTTTTTATATTTGCATTATTTTTCATTGGAAAGACATTATTTAAATCTAGTTTTTTCGCTGAATAGTAATAATCATTTGAAATATTATTGTTGTCTTGAAATATTCCTGTGAATATTGGGATTAATTCATTATCAACGTTATTACATTCTTTTTTACTGCTAAAGGATAATTTATCTGCTGAATCAACTATCTTTTTACTTAATGCATTAGTTTTATCATTAAGAAATATTGTTTTTATAATATTACTATCTTTTAATTCACTTAAAGTATTTTTTAAATTATTAAAGTATTGCGTATTTTCTTCATTGCTTAGTATTTTCCAAATATCATCAAATAACCCAGTAAAATAAATCTCATCCCTACTTATTAGAATATGTATAACCCCCTTATTTTTATTATTAATAAATTGCGGCAACTTAGTTGACAAACACCGGAATTATTAATTATTGAAGATAATAATGATTTCTTTTTAATAATCTAATTAAATTGTCAGTTTCAATATCAAAAAAATCTATTATGCTCTGACTTGTTTCAGAAGAACTATCACTTAAGCCCAGATGAGAAACATCATTTCTTTTTTGCTTGAATTTTTTTATTAATGATAATAATTCTTCAACATTATCTAATCCTTCTATTATGGAATTAATTTGATTATATTTATCTTTGTCAATATTACGTTTATCTATATCGAACTCTGGTAATATCTTCGAATTAATAACGGTGTTTATTTCTTCTCTTATTTCTCTTAAATTATATTCATTATCTCTATTGTGTTCAGGAAGATATGGCATATCCATTTTTTGAGCAATAAGAGAAATGAAATTTTCTCTTACTATTACCAGACCCTGATGGACTAGCCCATGTTTTTTACACCACTTGAGCAAAATAAAATAATTTTTTATTCCAGTCTGATCATTTCCATCAAAAATTTTAAATTTATCATCTATTTTATTGATTAAATTAATGAATGGAGATATATTGCTATTCTTTTCTAAATCAAAAGTTTTTAATTTATTAAGATTATTAATTATATTAAGCAAGGTATCGTTAATTCTATTACCTCTTGCTGTTTTAATTTCATTATTAAAATATTTTAAAGACTTTCCTAATTTACTTAAAAGTTCGAAAAATTCTTTTTCATCTTCTGATTGCTTAATTGAATTTGCGATACCCTTTCCTATAGGCTTTCCTGATAATTCAACAATCTTATTTGCTTCCCCTGTACTAATAAAACTATCTATTCCACTAATCCAATCATTTAAATAATCAAATGTGGTTAAATCTAATATTTTGGCATTTCTATTTTCCAATTTCATTTTCTGAACTTTAGAAGCCGGGCCTAATTTTTCAAACAATCCATACTCGACTTTTTTAACATTAATATCCTTTATTAACTTGGCATAATTTAAAATATTCATTATTAAGAGAGAATAGTATCTATAGCCATGAGTAACATCGAAATATATTTCATCTTCTTTATCTAATTCCGAAATTATTATATTAAAAATCTCCCATAAATCTTTTTCTGAATTTACTTCTGGTATTATTTTTAACTTTAATTTGAAATCAAAATCATAATTATCTCTAATTTCTTCTAATCTTTTTTTTAAACCTTTTTTGTTTTCTCCTTTCCTGGATCCATATCTGTATTCATTCTCATAATAATTAATATCTCTTGCTTCATCTGTAGCAAAAATAATAATATTTGTTAAATTATTACCATGTTTTCTCGCCAGAGCTTCCTGGATATATTCGCAGTTTTTAAATTCCTCGTAATTACATTTAATGTAATCATTAGTTCCTAGAATTGATATTAATTTGCCTTTATTTTTACACATTTTTTCCTCCTTTACATAATGATTTTATTTCTTAATATTAAAAAACATTTATTTCTTTAAAGATTTAAAAACTTCAATTTCTTTTTTGAGTCTTGCTTTAACATCTTTTAAAAATTCAGGTTTTTGCAATGCTTGATTAATTATTTTGCTTGTTTCTTCAGATTCTCTTTTTGTAATTTCTGTTATTTTTTCTGCTTCTTCTGAACTTAATCTATTAATGAAAGATTCAATTATTAACATTTGAAAATGTTCTGTTAATTTCTTTTCTAAAGAATTTCTTTCTTTTTTTTCAAGTTCTAAATATTGTTCTGAATTTATAATGATTTTTACACTATTTTCAGTTAAATCATTCATTGTGTTACCTTTTAAAACATTTGATTTGCCACTTTTATTTAAATTTAATACTCCAATAATAAATAATAAAAATATGATAGTACCTGAAAATATATTTAAGTTGTTAAAATAAAACAATAAAGCTAACAAAATAATTGATAATAAGATTATAAAATTACCTGTTTTTTTAATTTAAATCAACCCCCTTTGAAATTATTAATTTTATTTTAAGTTTAATAATGTAATTTATTCTAAATATCTTCAGGTAAATTAGATGACATCTTACTAATGTTCTCTTCTAATTCTACATCATTGGTTATTTCACTTAGGCCTTCATCAGATGATATTTCTTTTAAAAATTCACTGTCTGCATCTTTTGTTCCCAGGGTCATTATATGAACTCCATGTTCTTTTAATATATTTGCTTCCGATTTTGAGCCGTCTTTATAATCTGGTTTACCATCAGTTATTATATATACAACTTTCTTCCCTGATAATTTTTTCAGCCTATTTCTGGCTAATATTAGAGCAGATTGCAAATTGGTGCTTCCTCCAGCTTCTAGTTTGTACAAATTAGTCTGTAAATTTTTTAAACTACTATTAAAATTAGCTATTTCTTTAGGATGAGATGCAAACTCAATAATACCAGTTTTGTAATTTAAATTATAAGCCTCTTCAATAAAAGAGATTGCACCTCTTTTTGCCTGAGAAATCTTATCTCTAACATTCATGCTGCCTGAAGTATCGAGTAATATATATACATATCCTATTTCATTATAATTTTTTGGAATTCTAGATTTTTTATTTACTACATTGTTTTCTTCTCTATCACCTACTTTTATACCTGAATATTCTTCTAATTTGTCTTTCCAGTCATTATTTATTTCTTTTATTTCATCAGAATTATTATTGTCTTTCATTTTACTCTCCTTTCTTTTATATCATTTTTTTTATTCTATTTAATTCTTCGCTAACTTTCCTATTATTTTCTTCACTAAGTAATGACTTCAAATCTCTTTCTGCTTTTTTTAATTTTTCTTTTTCTGAATTGGACAAGGAAACTTCTTCATTCTTTAATTTCTTTTCTATTTTATATAGTAAATGATCTATTTCATTCTGTAGATTTATTCTCTCAGCCCTCTTTTTATCTTCTTCGCGATATTTTTCTGCTTCTTTGATCATTCTATCTAATTCATCTTCTGATAAAGCATCTATATTTTTTATTGTTATTTCTTCTTTTTTGTTTGTCTCTTTTTCTCTAGCAGATGCCTGTACAATTACATTTTCATCAATATCAAATTTAACTTCAATTTTTGCCTGCCCCCTAGGTGCTTCAGGAATACCAGATAACTGAAAACGCCCTAATGATTTATTTTCATTGGCAATTTTGCGTTCTCCCTGAAATACATTTATAAGAACATCAGTTTGATTATCATATGCAGTACTAAACTCTTTACTTTTTGTAGTTGGTATGGAGGTGTTTTTTTCTATTATTTTACTAAATAAACCACCTTTTACTTCAACACCTAAAGATAATGGAACAGCATCAATTAAAATAACTTCATCAATTTCTCCTGTTAAAACGCCCCCCTGTAAAGCTGCACCAATTGCTACAACCTCATCTGGATTAATACTTTTCAATGGGGTCTTACCTGTTATATTTTCAACCATCTCCTGAACTGCAGGTATTCGAGTTGTACCTCCAACAAGAATTACTTCATCTAAATCAGAAGAGCTTATATTAGCATCTTGAAGAACTTGTTCACATGGTTCTTTGGTTTTTTCAATTAAATGTTCTGTCAATTGATTAAACTTAGTTCTTGTTATATCCATATCTACATGGAGAGGTCCTTCAGTAATATATGGTATACTAATATTAGTTTTTTTCGTGCTTGAGAGTTCAATTTTTGCTTTTTCACTTGCATCCATTAATCTTTGTTTAACTTCTAATTCAAGTTCTAATAAATTTATGTCATGGTTTTTTTCGAAATCTTCAGCTATATATTCCATTAAAGCTTTATCAAAGTCGTCTCCACCAAGTTCATTATTGCCATTAACAGCTAACACTTCTATTAAACCACTTTCAATATTTAAAAGTGAAACATCAAAAGTTCCTCCTCCAAAATCATAAACCATAACAATTTGATCCTCTTCATCTTCATTATCAAAACCATAAGCCAAAGCAGCAGCAGTGGGTTCGTTAATAATTCTTTCA
>Ga0207421_10008539_pt1 | contig 10598 bp, 7 predicted proteins | sample SodLakKL_010_SED_4_FD_187542 | JGI IMG/M metagenome (GOLD analysis project Ga0207421, IMG submission 187542) | Alkaline sediment microbial communities from Lake Tanatar, Kulunda Steppe, Russia - 8KL_010_SED (SPAdes) (version 2) | ecosystem: Environmental > Aquatic > Non-marine Saline and...
CTGCTCTCAACCTGGAAGTAGGGATAGAAATAGGACCAGATATCCTGGCTGCCATTTTCATTTACCAGAATTGCCTCCTGCCCGAATATCTCGCTGGCATGGGGCAGGATCTGCCGGGCCAGAAGGGGGCGGGATAGTGCAGCTTTTTCCTGCTGAACCTGATCGAAAAATTTCTCCTTCTCCTCCCTTATCTCAGCAGCTACAGCTTTACGATCCTCTTCCATCTTCGCTATTCGCTCTGACCGGTTTTTCTTTCTCGCCTCGAACATATCCAGCAGCTGCTCCATCACCGTGCGGGCATCCCCAATCAGGTGGTGGTCGGGCTGCCAGCTGCGGCCTATGGCTTCCGGTTTGATATCAAGCTGTATGTAATCAGCCTCTGCCGGCATATGCTGCCAGCCTCCTGTCTGAAATGCCTCATTGCTGCTGCCCACTGTGAAGATGAGGTCTGCACTTTCCTGATAGATGCGGGCCGGCTCTGTGCGGTAACGGCCTGATACACCCAGTGCCAGGGGATGACTTTCCGGTATAAGACCGCGGCCGCCGGGTGTGGTCAAAAAGGGCAGTTTGAGATCATCGATCAGCTTCTCAGCGGCGGCAAAGGCCCGTGAAAATACGGCTCCATTGCCGAATATGACCAGAGGCCGGTCGGCTTCTATGAGCATCTCCAGAGTCTTCTGCACGCTTTTTTCATCGGCCTGCATTCTGGAGCGGGTGGCTTTATCATGATCACCGGGAGTGCTCAGCTCCTCACCATTATCTCTGCTCTCCGTCCGGAGCGGGCCCTCTCCCATCACATCATCCGGAAGATCGAGATAGACAGGCCCGGGTGAGCCGGCAATAGCGTTTCTGAAAGCCCGCTGCACATACCAGGGAAGCCGGCCGGAGTCAGTTACCCGGGCACTCCACTTGGTCACCGGTTCCATCATGCCCACCTGATCACATTCCTGGAACTCACCCCGACCGGAAGTGCTGAGCGGAGAAGAATGGCAGGGCATCACCAGGGGAGTGTGACCTGAATGGGCTTCAAGTGTGCCGGGTATAAGATTGGCAGTACCGGGGCCCTGGGAACCCGAACAGACACCGACATTGCCGCTCAATCTGCTGTAGGCCATGGCCATAAAAGGGGCTGAGCTCTCGTGTCTCACATTAACCGCCAGCATATCACTTTTCTCCCCGGCCAGCATATTTATATAGTTATCGCCCAGGCCGAATACCATCTCCACTTCCTGCTCCTCTATCATATCCACCAGAACTTGCCAGGGAGTCATTATGATTTTTCACCTTCCTCTTCTTTAAATTTATCACCTTCAGGAGGAACGATACACATGAACTCAAACACACCCTCACCTCTGCTGGCAAAATTGTGTTTTATACCGGCCGGCACAAAAACATAGGTGTCCCTCTCCAGTTTATAGTTTTCCTCCTCGGTCACAAGCTCTCCCCGGCCGGCCAGTACATAGACCCAGTGCGGCCAATCATGTGAATGGGGCAGGGTTTTTCCCCCTTCTTCCAGCGTGAAAACTCTCATAACATGGCTGTCCCAATTATTATCGGGCGAGAACACCACTCTTTTTTTGGTCTTTAGGGCATGTTCTTCATCCACATCAGTCGCCTCGAGTTTTTTTCTGTCACCAACTCTAATTTTCATGTTATCTCTCCTTCCCCTTGAATTCCAGGTCAACATTTTCGGCCGGTGATAGACCGGTAACTTCTCTTTCCAGTCTGTTTGCCAGTCTGTACCATCTCTGCACTGTATTCTCCAGAAAATAATAATGTCTTATATAGAAAAATGTCAGCACGAGCAGAACAATCCACAGAAAAGCTGCCGGCAGTGATTGGATTACATAGAGTATGATGGAAGAAAATATAAAAACCACCACAGTGAGGAACATAACCAGTAGATGCATCAACCTCTCCTGCTGCATATGCTCGATCTGTCTGTTATGATATCGGAGTATTTCCGCGGGATCCTGCTCACCGGCAGAAAGCAGCTCCCTGATATATTCTTCGTGATTTTTCATGTAATCCTTCACACTTTATCCCCCTCAGTTGATGCGATTGGGCATCCTCTCACCCCTGAGTCCTGCCAGCATATTCTCAGCTGCCATCACGGCCATCTCAGATCTGGTCTCCACACTGGCACTGCCAATATGAGGAAGCATGACAAGATTATCCAGGCCGGCCAGCCCTGGTGTGAGTTTGGGCTCATCCTCGTAAACATCTATACCGGCCCCGGCTATCTTCCCCTCCCTCAGGGCATGAAGCAGTGCATTCTCATCGACCACCGCTCCCCGGGCGGTATTGATCAGATAGGCCTCATCCTTCATCTTATCCAGCTCCTTCTCCCCGATCAACTTCTCAGTGGCCGGTGTGAGCGGAAGATGCAGGCTGACAAAATCAGACTGCTCCAAAAGCTCGTCTAAAGGACGATATTCCACTCCATATTCCTGTTCAAATTCTTCATCTCTGCTGCGGTTATAATAGATAACATCCATATCAAAACCCGCGGATCCACGTCTGGCCACCGCTTTGCCGATGCGACCCAGGCCCATGATGCCTAATGTTTTGCTGTGCACATCACTTCCCAGCATCAGCATAGGCCCCCAGCCCTCATATCTGCCTTCTCTGGTGTATCTATCGGCTTCAGGAATGCGTCGGGCAGCTGCCAGAATAAGTGCCCAGGCCAGATCTGCAGTGGTTTCCGTCAGCACTCCCGGTGTGTTGGAGACCGCTATATCCCTATCACTGCAGGCTTCCACATCGATATTGTCATATCCCACTGCATAGTTGGCAATGACTTTAAGGTCGGGATTGAGATCCAGCAGTTCAGCATCTATATTATCGCTGAGGAGAGTAATGATTCCGTCGACACCCTTAATAGCTTCCTCCAGTTCTCCTCTGCTCAGGGCTCTATCATTGGGGTTGATTTCCACGCTGCACTCCGGTTTTAGCATCTCCACTGCCTGTCGGGGAAGCTGACGTGTTATATATACATCGTGTTTTTCTCTGCTCATATCTATAACCTCCACGAGTATTTATGATGGAACTCCAGAATTTCCTGCTATTCTATTTATACTGTTCCACAGACTCTGCAGGTCTCCTGCAATTCTTGAGAAGGAATCAGCTCGAAGTGGAGCCAGAGGCGGAGAAAATCTGAAAGGAATTGAGCAGGACCGCGCTGACACTGGAAATCATTGCCACCATAGCCCAGATGGGATGCAGCAGACCGGTCGCTGCCAGGGGAACTCCTATACCGTTAAAGAGAAAAGCCAGAATCAGATTCTGTACTGTTTTGCGGTAGCTGTCCCTGCCGATTTCATAGGCTGTCAGGAGAGAGGTGAGTTCGTCACCGGTTATAATGATATCGGAAGATTCGATGGCTATATCAGTACCAGCCCCGATTGCTATCCCAATATCCGCCTGCATTAGAGAAGGTGCATCATTGATGCCATCACCAACCATAATAACTTTCTTATCTCCGGACTGCAAACTGCGGATAATCTCCGCCTTTTCATCGGGCAGAACATCTGCTATCACCCGTTCAATTCCCGCCCTGTCAGCTACGGCTCTGGCCGTCCTCTCACTATCACCTGTCAGCATTACGGGTTCTATACCAGCTTCACTGAAGTCAGCAACCACCTCTTCGGCATCATCTTTCAGACTGTCAGCCACAGCAATCAGACCGACGGGCCTGCCGTCAACTTCAACTCCTGTTACCGTATAGCCTCTATCTTCCAGCTTTTCTACCTCATCTGTAATATAATCCCGACCACCGGTTTCATCACTGAGAAAATCGATGCTTCCGACTCTCAATCTGCTCCCCCCGCTCACTGCCCTTACTCCACTGCCAGAAATGGCCTCAAATTCTTCCACAGCGGCAGGAGATATTCCTCCCTCTTCTGCCTTCTGCAGTATGGCTTCAGCCAGGGGATGCTCGGAATGCTTTTCTGCAGTCGCCGCCCATTTGAGAACCTCCCGGCGGGAATTATCTCCTAGAGAAATTATCTCTTTAACCTGTGGTTTCCCCACCGTGAGTGTGCCGGTTTTATCCAGAACTATGCTCTCAATGTCTTTGAATATTTCAAAAACAGTTCCGTCTCTGACCAGAATACCCTCACCTGCAGCCCTTCCTCCTCCTCGAATCATGGCCAGTGGACCCGCCATGCCCAGAGCACAGGGATAGCCCATAACCAAAACCGCCAGCATGGCAAATATTGCCCGCACCAGCTGAACCTGGCCGAACAAAAGACCGCTGACGGCAGTCCAGAGCAGAAAAGCCAGACCGGCGAAGGCCAGCACGCCAGGCACGTAATATTTCAGCACTCTGTCCATTAACTGAATTATTGAGGGCTTTAAGGCCCGGGCCTCTTCTACATGTCGGACAATTTCCTGCAGAAATCCCTCATCGGCTGCGGCTGTTACCTCCACCAGAAGTGTTCCGGATTTATTGATGGAACCCCCAATAACCTCATCACCAATATTCCTGTCAACCGGTAGCGATTCTCCCGTGACCAGGCTTTCATCAACACTGGAAGATCCCTCGAGTATTCTGCCATCTACAGGTATGCTATCACCGGGTTTAATTCTGATTTTATCGCCTGCATCAATCTCACCAACAGGTACTTCAAGCTCATCGCCCTCTTTTACCAGCAGCACAGTATCGGGTTGAAGTTCCAGCAGCTCCCTGACAGCACGGGAACTGCGGGCTCTCACCAGCAGTGATACATATCCGGAAAGAATGTGATAGGCCGTTAAAAATATTGCCACCGTGAAAAAGGCGATGGCAGGAAAATCGAAATAAAGCACGCCCAGAAATCCGCCTGCTAAAGCTCCCAGAGCCGCTATTTCCAGCAGAACATGCTGATTGAGTATGCCCCGCTTGATTGAAGCATAGGCCTTCTGGAAAATATAAAGACCCGCACCGAAGTTTGTAACCAGGGCCAGAAACATCACAACCGGCAGATGCAGTGTGAATTGATATCCCAGCCATCTCATAACCATCAGCAAAAAAGTCACACCGGCTGCTGTGCCGGCAATGATCAGCCTCTTTCTCTCCTCCCTGATTTCTTCCTCCCTTTCCGCGAACTGCTCCAGGCGATCAGGATCCCTGATCGTATAACCCAGCTCGAGCAGAGTGCTCTTAATCCTGCGCTCGGTAACCGATTCTGGATCGTATTCAATCAGGGCTTCTTCGTGAGCCAGGCTGACACTGACACTGTCAACTCCAGCCAGTTTGCCCACCGCCTTTTCAATGCTCTGCGTGCAGAAAGAGCAGGCCATTCCTCCGATACTAACCTGCAGTCTGGAGTTATCAGCGGACATCTATATCACTCTCCTAACTTCCGTCGGATTTTAAACTATCTCAACTAAATATTAACCCTGTGATTAAATTATAATTATCTTTAGTGTTTTGGTCAACTTTATGGCTAAAAAAAGACAGCTGCCTAGGTGAGGTCCAACCTGTCGCTTTTATCCATATATTCCTCACGCAGAATCTCATCCAGGCAGTCAAAAAATCCGGCCACACAGGGCACCCGGAGCGAGTAGTAATTTTTCAGTCCCTCACTCTCCCGGCTCAAAATGCCTGCCTGTCTTAAGATCTTGAGATGTTTGGATATATTGGATTGACTCGCCTCCAATCTTACGGTCAGATCCTGGACACAGAGCTCATCTTCGGAGGAAAGAAGATCTATTATCTTAAGCCTGAGCGGATGGGAGAGTGATTTGGCCACCTCTGCCCTTATCTCATAGAGCTTTCCACTTTCGATTGTTCTCACCCCGCTTTCCTGCAGCACCAAACAGGATAATTTTTGCCGTCTACTATTATATTACAATATTCGCATTTATTTGTCAAAAGGGTCTGATTATAGCCTCAAATCAGGACCTGCTGGATTATTACAATATGATACCGAGGGATTTCTCAGGACTGGAATGAATTTCAAGAAATATCAGTAGATTCTATCGAGTGCCTGTTCCAGATCAGCTATGATATCCTCAGCAGACTCGATTCCCGCTGAAATTCTCACCAGACTGTCGGTGATTCCGGCCTTGATTCTCTCCTCCTCTGGCACAACAGCGTGAGTCATCGAAGCCGGGTGCTGTATGAGCGTATCTACATCTCCCAGACTGACAGCCAGCACACTGAGCTTCACAGCATTCATTAGATCTTTTCCGGCCTGAAAACCACCCTCCAGTTCAAAGGTTATCATGCCGCCAAAATCATCCATCTGCCTTCTGGCCAGCTCATGCTGGGGGTGGCTGGCAAATCCAGGGTAATATACTTCATCGACCCGGGGATGGCTCTGCAGAAACTCCGCCACCTTTCTGGCATTCTTACAGATTCTATCCATTCTAACACAGAGTGTTTTCAGACCACGCAGCAGCAGAAAGGCATTGAGAGGGGCAATTATTCCTCCGATATCCTTTATGGTCTGTTCTCTCATTTCGGCCAGAGTCTCCTCCGGGCCGACTATCAGCCCTGCTATAGTATCACCGTGGCCGCTGATGTACTTTGTGGCAGAATGTATGACTATATCAGCCCCCAGCTCCAGTGGGCGCTGGAGATAAGGCGTCATGAAGGTATTATCTATCACAAGTTTAGTGCTGCGTTCCGCTGTCAGTTCCGATAGCTTCTCTATATCGGCCAGAGCCAGGGTGGGGTTTGCCGGTGTCTCAGCAAAAATAACCCTGGTATTATCCTGCATTTCTCTTCTCACATTGTCCAGCTCGGTCATATCCACAAAGCTAACCTCTATATTCCAGCGGGGCAGCATCTCCTCAAATAGCGAATGGGTGCAGCCATAGAGGGTATCGGAAGCGATCATATGATCACCGGCGGATAGCAGCTGCAGTAACGCACCTGAGGTGGCAGCCATGCCCGAAGCCGTGGCAATAGCCGCTTCACCGCCTTCCAGATTGGCCATCTGCTTTTCCAGATCGGCCTGGGTCGGATTGCCCAGCCTGGTATAGATATATCCATCCTCTTCACCGGCAAAGCGGGCGGCACCCTGATCTACATCTTCAAAAACAAAGGTAGAGCTCTGATATATAGGTGTTCTCAAAGCCCCTTCCTCGTTAAGATAGCCTTCATCTGCATGCACCACTCTTGTTTCAAAATCCTGTTCCCCCTTCATTTATATCCCTCCCCGATAAATAATAAAATAGTATAAATTATTAGAGCATATTTTCCAAATAGATGCGGGCCAGCTCTTCCCCGTCGATGATCAATATACCCCTGTCAGAGGCCTCCTGACTGTTGCAGTGTGAGCTTTTCTCCTCTCCGGATAGATTTATATAGATGAGCCTGTTGTGCTCTCTATTGAGAGCTTCTGCCTGGGCAATAAAGCTCTCAAGCCGTGCTTTTTGGCCGGAGAATGCAATGCATTCACCGCCATCTATCTGCACCAGGACCTCAAATCTCTCCCTGCGCCCCAGCACATTCAGCGGGCGGGAGGCAATTATATCTATATCGCCACAGAAACCGTCATAAACCTCTCTATCCTCGATCACAAAACCATCGCTCAATAGGAGGTTCTCCACCACCGTCTCCAGCTGAGCGCGGGACAAATCCTGCAGCCAGTTTTTGAACTCAGCCAGCAGTGCACCCACCTCTCTCCGCAGCTCCGACTCCTGCAGATTCATTTCACCGCTCTCATCACCGCTCTCCCTCTCTTTTTTCTTATTGCGGCAGCTATCGAGCATGTACAGTATGCCTGTTTCTCTCAGAGGCCTGATGAGATCTTTCTGTCTGCCCCGGCTGACGAATCTCCGCAGGGCGTTGGGTACGGAGAGATCATCATAGCTGAAGATCTGTAAATTTGCAGCATCTACAGTGATATAATGAATGTAATCACATGATTTCTCGCCCACAGCAAGACCCTCATCATGATGATAGACCCCTTCATCATCCCGGGCCTGGACGAGGGCGAATTTATTTTCATCTTCAAATTTAGGGATAAAGAGCAGATCTCCCTTTTCAATCTCCAGCATATATTTTAAGCTGTCATATATTTGCCGCAGTTTTTCCCGGCATTCCCGGCCCCAACTTTCCACGATGGCCTCATTGCTGAGGTTTTTGTAGACCCAGCGGGACCTTTCCATAATCTCTTCACCGCATTTTAGCTCCATGCCGGGCAGACCCCAGCACTGCCTCAATCTGCCTTCCTTCAACTCCTCAATTATTCGTTTCTGCTTCCCTTCTGGCAGCCTGAAAATCCATGCACTCATAAACCTTAACCCCCTGGTTTGTTTATTTATCCTGTATATGGATATGTAGGTGATCGATATGCAGCTGGTATGAAGTTATGTAATAATTTATGGCTGCCAGGGCTATATCATTATTCTACAGCCCGGACAGTTCTCCTGCCCGGGCTATCAATTTATTTTTACTCATCTGCTGAGTCTGCTGATTTTTCTTCCTGAACTGTCTCCTCAAATAGTTTTACCAGACGGGGATCAAACTGACTGCCAGCACATCTTTTCAGCTCCTTTAAAGCCTCTTCTTCGCTCATGGGCTCTTTATAGGGACGACCATTGGTCATCACATCGAAGGCATCTACTATGGAGATTATACGGGAAAGGAGGGGGATATCTTCTCCGGCCAGCTCTGCGGGATAGCCCCCGCCATCCCAGTGCTCATGATGATGCAGAATATATTCCGCGATGGGGGCAAACTCAGGTGAGGCTGAGGCTATTCTGTAGCCGCGTTCGGGGTGTTCTTTGATTATCTCCCACTCCTCCTCAGTCAGATCCCCGGCTTTATTCAATATTCGCTCGGATATGGTGACCTTGCCGATATCATGCAGAGTTGACAGCAGAGAGAGTTCATTTAGCTTCTCAACTGTCAGATCCAGTTTCCGGCCCAGCTCCAGAGCCAGCCTCTCCATGCGGCGGGCATGTTCTTCAGTCTCCTCACTTTTGGCTCCCAGAGTGCCTATCAGATTATCCACCAGCCTGCTCTCGTTGCTCCGGCTTTTGGTCAGCTTATCCTGATGCATATGATCCTCAGCTTCGTAGAGCATCTGAAATACATCTTTATTCTCGTTTTCCTCACATCTGCAGGCCACACCGGCTCCCAGCGAAATCGGCACCCCTTCCCTTAAATCGATCTGACGGCATCTTTTCTGAACTCTGTTTCTCACCCTGCGGGCCTCTTTTAAATCAGTATCTGGCATCAACAAAACAAATTCATCACCCGACCAGCGGGCCAGAACATCCTTTTCCCGACTGGTATTACGGAATATCTCGGCCACCTCAACCAGCAGTTCATCGCCCGATTCATGGCCATAGGTGTTATTTATCAATTTTAAACCATCTACATCACCCATCATTATGCAGAGTGGCAGATATTCCTCTTCATTTTCAGAATCTATCTTTTCCAGTTTTTCCTCCATAAAATTGCGGTTATGGAGATCTGTGAGGTCGTCATGATAGCTTATATACTCTATTCGTTCGCGCTGCTTTTTATACTCGGTATAATCTATCTGCATGGAGAGAACAGCCTCACTGCCATCCGGAAGTCTTATTCCGGTCTCCTTGAGTAGGATATAGATCTCATCCCCCTCTTTGCTGTAGTTTTTCTGTATATGCTCAAGATCCTGACCCTGAAAGATTTTATTCAAATTTTTCCGGGCCTGTTTTTCATGTTCCTCCGGCACCATCAGTTCAAAAATTGTGCTGCCCTCCAGCTCCTCTGTGCTGTAACCGGTTGTTTCGCTGTAAGCTTCATTGGCCTGTAGAATTCGCCCCTCCTCATCCAGGAGCAGCATGCCGGCCGGAGATTTATCGAAAATCTCCCTATACTGTTCCTCTCTAATCGCCAGCTTCTCCCGGGTTCTGATAAGCTCTGTGATCTCGTCATAGATGGCATATGCTCCCACAATGCTGCCATCTATGGTTATAGGGGCCCCGGTGAATAAAAATTCCCGGGCCCTTCCCTCCCTGTCATATCGGGTGACTTCGGTGTTTATTCGCTCCCCCTGCATGATTCTATCAGTCTTATCCCTGCTGACACCATCTCCGTCGCAGCTTTCCAGAACATCATCGATATGCTCCCCCTTAATTTCCTGTGAACTGTACAAAAACACACTCTCAAACTCACCATTGACATCTTTTATGAATCCCTTCTTATCCAGAATAGCTATAGCCGAGGAGCTGTTTTTAAAAAGAGATTCAGAGCGTTCTTTCTGCTCCTTCAGTTCTGTTATATCTGTTATAAACCCCACCACACCCGTGCTCTCATCATCATCAAGGGGCTGGCCTCTCTCACGCACCCACTTCTCCTCACCGCTGCGGGTGGAGATTCTGTACTCAATATCGAATTTTTTTCCCTCCTCCAGTGCAGATGAGATCAGCTCCCAGACATGATCACGGCAGGATGGTTTAATGAGATCACCATAGGTGATATCATCCTCTTCTATCAACTCCTCAGGGCCATAGCCTGTGAGCTCCAGAGATCCAGCGCTGACATAATCCAATTTCCAGTCATAATTGATCTCATCACATCTATAGGCCATGCCCGGAAAATTATCGAGAAAGATTCCCTGCTGCTCTGCCTCCACAGAATTATCTCCTCTCTTCTCATCTCTCCCGGCCTC
>Ga0207421_10008540_pt1 | contig 10597 bp, 14 predicted proteins | sample SodLakKL_010_SED_4_FD_187542 | JGI IMG/M metagenome (GOLD analysis project Ga0207421, IMG submission 187542) | Alkaline sediment microbial communities from Lake Tanatar, Kulunda Steppe, Russia - 8KL_010_SED (SPAdes) (version 2) | ecosystem: Environmental > Aquatic > Non-marine Saline and...
CCCGAGTCAGTCGCCCGATCGATTCGAGTCGAACCGGTCGACGAGGCTATCGCCTAACTGTTTAAACGGATTTCATCGCCGTCGCTGTCTGATCTCATTTATATATCGCTGGCTGCGATGGTGATCAGCGGTCTATGAACCGAATATAGAACTCACCGAACACGATGAGCAAGGCGACTGCCCCAACAGCGAGCCAGATACCACCGACACCCGCTTGTGACATCGCAATCCCGGTAGCCGCTCCAGCCACCAGAAAGACGAGACGTGAGGAGAGCGAACGGTCCGAAGCTACCTGCTCGGTCATGACGGATACTAACAGCTGATAAACAATAACGATGATGGGGCGAGCGGTCGGCGGCAGACGCACCGACGCCAAACAATTTTATGCGGGCCCCCAATTAGCCGAGTATGTTCGAAAAGTCGACGTGGATCAAGCTCCCCCGCAACGTCGTTGTCGGCCACGGCGTTGTCGACGAGTTGGGAGCCACAATCGATGACCTCCATCTGGCCGGCGAGCCGTTGGTTATCACGAGTCCGACCCCTAACGAGTTGGCTGGCGACCGGGTTCGCCGGCAGGTTCCCGAAGCCGAGACGATCGTCGTCGAAGAGGCGAGCTTCGCCTCCATCGAGCGCGTCAACGAGGCAGCCCATCGCTTTGATGCCGACTATCTGATCGGCCTCGGCGGCGGCAAACCCATCGACATCGCCAAAATGGCTGCCGACGAGCTCAACTGTGGGCTCGTCTCCGTTCCGACGGCCGCCAGCCACGACGGCATCGTCTCAGGTCGTGGCTCGGTCCCCGACGGCGACAGTCGACACAGCGTCGCCGCTGACCCACCACTCGCCGTGCTGGCCGACACCGAAATCATGGCCCAGGCCCCCTGGGAGCTGACGACTGCCGGCTGTGCCGATATCATCTCGAACTACACCGCCGTCCAGGACTGGCGACTCGCCAACCGACTGAAAAACGTCGAATACTCCGAGTACGCCGGCGCGCTCTCGGAGATGACCGCCGAAATGTTGGTCGACAACGCCGACTCGATCCGCCCGAACCTCGAAGAGTCCGCCTGGATCGTCGTCAAAGCCCTCGTCTCCTCAGGAGTAGCAATGTCGATTGCGGGGAGTTCGCGGCCAGCCTCGGGAGCCGAACATCTGATTTCGCACCAACTCGACCGGATCGCCCCCGGCCAAGCCCTGCACGGCCACCAAGTCGGTGTTGCCTCGATTCTGACCGAGTATCTCCACAGCGGCAACGGCGGGCGGTGGCGGGCGATTCGTGACGCACTCGCGCAGATCGGCGCGCCAACCACGGCCGCCGAACTCGAGATTAGTGACGACGACCTGCTTGAAGCGATGACGACGGCCCACGAGATTCGAGATCGCTACACGATTCTCGGCAGTGGTGTCAGCCTTGAGGCGGCATATGAGACAGCGGTAGTCACCGGTGTCGTCGACCGCGAGTGAGTAGCAGGCGAGCGAAATCCGAAGACCGATAGGCTCGTAGTGCGACTGGTTAGTATGGATACTCCGTTGGTTGAGGGGCCGGTTGGCGACCATCCGAAAGCGGCGACAGCGGTGTTGTCAGTTGTCGGCTACGTCGTTGTCGTCGGTGCGTTTGTCGTGCCGTCATTTCAGGCACTGTTTCCACGACTCGACCTCCGAGCAGTCAATATTCTGGGCGATGCAATCGCGCTGGTCAACTCAGTGACCGTGGTGCTGCTCTGTGCGGGCTGGTACTGGATCCGAACCGGTGCGGTGAAAAAACACGCCGCGGCGATGATCAGCTCCTTTGTTCTAATTTTGATCTTTCTGGCGATGTACGTCCCACGGGTGGCCGGCGGCGGCACCAAGGAGTTCGTTCTCGAGTCCTCCTACAGCTGGGTGCCGCTGTTTGAGTGGATCGTTCCAGCTTATCTGCTCATGTTGGCGATCCACATTCTACTGTCCATTCTGGCCGTCCCGCTGGTGTTGTACGCACTCATGTTGGGACTGACACATACGCCCGAACAGCTTCGGACCCAGACCGCACACAAACGGATCGGCCGTATCGCCGCCGGCACGTGGATTCTCTCATTAGTGCTTGGTGTGGTCACATACCTCATGTTAAACCATCTGTACGCTTGGGAGTTCGTGGCGGCCTGAGATGCAGAGACAACGAACATTATCGGTTTCGGCTCGTCGACACCGAGGTGACTGACAGATGCAGATCGCACTCGCCGGCACTCCGGCCGACGACATCGTCGACGAACTCACAGCCATCGATACCATCGAGTGTGTCAGCCGCGAGAAGGCCGATCTACTCGTCACCATCGGAGCTGACGCGCTGGCCGACTGTGCGAACCGCAGTGAACCGCGGCCCATTCTTCCAGCCGGCGTAGAGACGCCGTTGAGCCCATCCCGCGAGCAGTTAGTCGATGTCTTCGAGCGGCTTCCAGCCGAGCCGTCGACCGTCGAAGTAAGACCGCTTTCGGTCACTGCAGGAGACGCTAGCACAACGGCCGTCTTCGATACCGCACTCGTGACCAGCGAGCCAGCGCGCATCTCGGAGTACACTGTCTCAGTCGGCGACCGCCCGCACGCGACGTTTCGGGCAGACGGCGTCGTTGTCGCCACACCGCTGGGCAGTAGCGGCTACGGGCGCGCTGCCGGCGGCCCCCAACTGGAGCCTGCAACCGGCGTCGCGGTCGTCCCAATCGCCCCGTTTGCGACCCACACCGACACATGGGTGCTGAAACCACCGCTTTCGGTTCGCGTCGAACGCGAAGACAGTGTGACGGTGTTTGCAGACACTACCCACCTTGCTGTCGGCGCGAGACCACTTACCGTTGAGGTGACCTCCGCAGCGCCGCTGTCGATTGTCGACAGCCGGGGGCTGAGCTCGCCGTAGCAATTGGAAAAACTCTAAACAGTCGTCTGCTCACACATACGTATGGACACACTGCAGTTTCTCGTTCCGCTGGGTTGGATCGAGACCGTCGGACCGATCATCCCGATCGCACTTTTAGTGCTTGTTATCGCAAATATCGGTACCCGCATCATAGAAAACCGCATGCAGGCGAGCCAGATCGAGGCTGGCGAAGAGGTCACGCGCCATCCGCTCAACACGTTTGTCACGATGGGTATCGTCACACTCGGGTTTCTGTTCATCGTGTATCGGCCGATCAGCGGCATGATCATGATGCTGCCAATTATTGGGTTGTTCATCGCTGATATCTTCGAGTTCGAAGGCCGGCGCGTCGAAGCCGACAACGACCTACAGTTGGAGTGGCCGAAAGCGACCCTCTTTTCGCTCGGGTTGGCGCTCATCTATGCCTCGTACTACGCGATGGCACCGCTGTACGGCCCGTACGTCGACCTGCTGTTCTAATCGTCAAGTTTCCGATCCGGTGTTGAGTCTTTTTGCCACAGTGTGGTTGTCAACCGGACGAGACTGCCCACAACCATACCACCAGCAACAGCGCAGAGCCCGATTGGTGGCGTTTCTCCACGTCCAGAAGGTTCAGTAAGTGCTACAGTTGCCACAAAACACACAGACGGCGACCGATAGCTCAATAGCCCGGACATGGGGAGCCTGTCGGTGTCGTCGCAACTGTGTTGTTGGTCGCTTACCAGACTACCGACAACGCTCGCTGTGAGTTTCCCACCTGTAGTCGACAGACGACCACAGCGTCCGGCCGAGAAGTGCCATGTCGTCGACTACAGACGGACGACCCTCAACAGCCGATTGGCTCAAACAGCGACTGTACTCATCAAAAGCCGAAACAGCGACTGTACTCACCGAAACCCGGAACAGCGACTCCAAAAAATCCGAGGCTTAGCTCGATTCGCGGCGTTCTTCTAGCGAGCGAACCAGTTCTGTGCCGACCGGAATCAGCACCCAAAACGCCAGTGCGCCAAGAATGGCCGTCCACAGGAAGATGTCGATCATGAAGATCGCAATCACATCGAAGACGCTTTCGGGTTCGGCCACTGGTGCGATCAGCTGGTTGGTAATATAAAAATCAGGCGTCTGATACCATGACGCCAGCGTCATCCAGACGAGCCCGGCACCACAGAGGATGCCGAACCCTTTCATGAACTCATCAGCCATTAGTCGACTGTTCGTCGGCGTCCTCTTGAGCGTTTCCCATTCCAGCAGCACGGAACCGGCTACTGAGGATGAACACACCCGATCCAAGCGCCATCAGGCTCAACCCAGCCACACCGAGTAGCCCACTCAGCAGGCTCTGGTCGGGTGTCACACCAACGAGTCCGATTGCGGCGACAATTACCCCACGGAGCATGCTGACTTCGAGTGTCGCTGCATCTAACAAAATGAAGCCGAGCAGAATGCTCAGTGCGGCAATCAGTGTCGAAAATACGGTGATCGTCTTATACAGTCGCATCGGGACAACGACATCGCGTCGACCACTGCTCGGTGCTGCGCCCGCAGTCGGCTCAGTCGGCGTGGAAGCTGACTCAGTGTGGGTTGTGGGCGTGCCGTCGTCGCCGTCGACGGTCCGAGAATCGCTCATACAAAAACAACGTGCCGCGCCGTATAATTATCCGGTGGTTCGGCTATTTCGGCGGCCGGAGCATGTAGTACCGGCGGTTGAGCCCGTACATGTAGCCTTCACGCATTGTTTTGAGAATGGCATACGCGATCACCCCGCTGACCAACGGCAGGACGAACACCATGTTCACCAGCAGATCCAGCGGAATCGGAATCAGGTTCTGGATTGCCAGCGCAGAGATGGTAAGCGAGAACACCGCGCCGCCGACACCAATCGACGCCCAAAATGGCTCTTCGACCGGTCGACGGGCACTCCCCTTGTTGAGGAACGGAACGACTGCAATCGCACCGACAACGACGACGTTCGCGAGCACGCCGTACAGCTCGTCAGACATCAGCTTATCGCCGTCAAGGACGGCCAATCCGGGGTTGATCGGATCGAGGTGCAGCAGGCCGAACGACCAGTAGAGATACCAGTCGGGCAGGATGATCTCGGGAGTCTGACTTGGGTTCGCAGGAGCACCGAAGTGCGGCGGGAGTGCGGCCGCGATCAAAATGAGCATCCCGACGAAGAACAGCGAGATCGCCGAGTTGCGGATGATCTCGTGTGGCCACGTCGGAAAGCCCAATACGTCGCGTTCGACGTAGTCGGATTCGGTCCGGAGGTCTTGGTCTTCACGCCGGGCGCGTTCGAAATACTCGTAGGTCAACCGTGAGAGGCCGACTTTACGCTCTTTGCGTTCGCTCCACGTTGGCGTTTCGTCGTCCGGTGCGACGATGCCCGTCTCTTTGCCGCCATCAGATCGGAGATCTGATTCGTGCTCGGAGTCGTCCGGTTCGGTTTCGGTTGTGTGTGTGTTGTCGCTCATTGTATCAGTGTGGTTCTGCGATTCCCTGCACCCAGACAATGCCGATGTGGAGTGCGATCAGTGCAGTCACCACGAACGGCAGGATGAACACGTGCAGGATGTACATTCTGACAATCGTTGCCTCACCAAGGGTGAAACCACCGAACAGTAACTGGGCGGCCCACTCACCCACAATTGGGGTTGCCAGTGCCATCTCGACGCCGATCTGGCCGGCCCAGAAGGCAAGCTGGTTCCACGGCAGCAGATAGCCTGTGTACCCGAAGACCATCGAGAGGCTGATCAGGATGATACCCAACAACCAGTTGAGCTCACGCGGCTCTTTGTACGAGCCGGTGAAGTACACACGCAGCATGTGCAGGAACACGGCCGCGAGCATGATCTGTGCGGCCCAGCGGTGGATACTCCGCAGCATGAAGCCGAACTGCAGATCCCGCATAATCGCTTCCATCGAGGCGTAGGCGGCTGTCGGATCGCCCGCCGTCGACGGCGAGTAGTAAAATCCTAACAGCGCGCCAGTGACGGCGGCGACGATGTAGGCTAACAGCGAGAAAAACCCGAGCGAGTAGAGCGGATACCAGTACCAAAACTTGTTGTCCAAATTGTACTGCTCGGTGTGGCTTTTCGGCATCTGGAGGTTCACCTTGTAGTAGGCATCCTCCAGCAGTTCGAGGTAATCAACGATGCGGAATCGGCGGTCGAGATAGACGAGCGTGGTCAGAAAGACCGTCTCAATCGGTGTGAGGTCTTTCTGTTTCAGCCACGCGTTGTGGTCGAACTCGTCTCGTTCTTTGAGGCTCATATGTTATCGTTTGTAGTAGGGGTAGATGGCTCGTTTGACGGTGTCCCATGCCTTGTCGGTGCCGATCTGGGTGCCATCGACGTCCTCGCTGTCAATGTAGAGGTCTTCCCATTTGCGTCGACGCTTTTTGACGATCATCACATCCGGCAGGAACTCTTTGCGGTACAGTGCGAGAATAAAGGCGAGATCAATGAAGATCAGCGCCAAAATCGCCCCGAGGAACTGGTTGCCGAACTCGGTGCCGGCCCACCCCGAGATCATGGCGTAAATAAAGAAGAAGACGAAGATAACCTCGATAATCGTCAACAGAACGATGGCGATGGCTGCGGCCGTCGACTCGCGGGCGGGTTCGTAGCGATGAATATCACCGTACGTACTGCCTGAGGAACTCATTAGGAATCACCCTGTCCAGTGTTCGGCGACTCGCCGTACTTCAGCACGTAGAACGTAAAGACGAGGCTGAGTGCGATGCCGAGGAAACTCACAATACCGATGTAGTGTTTCTGGAGCGGCACACCAACGTCGCTGGCGAAATCCTCGGGCCAACCACCGTCGCCCGCGCCAGCTTCGGCCGTTGGGACATCGTCGCCAACCGCGACTGCACCTTTCATATCGAGCGCGTCGTGTGGTTCACAGACGTAGTCGGTGATACCCTCGTCGTCTTCGGTAAACTCGTGTTCGTACGTAAAGCCGGCCTCCGCGGTGAGGTCGCTGTCGAGGTCAGCCGGACCATCGACGGTGACGACGTTATGTTCGCCACCTGCACCGGTCCACTCCCAGATAACCGTCGTTCCGGGGTCGATCCAGATGCCGGCCGGCGAAAACGCGAGGTCGCCGCCGTTGCCCGCCGCGCCGACTTCTACGGTTACTTCATCTTGGCCGCGGAGGTCCTGTTCGCCGCCGTCGACGCCGTCGATGTAGTCCCACTCGGGGACTTCCTCTTGGGCTGCCACGGTGCCGCTACTGGCGACAACGGCCGTGGTGGCGGCGGCAGAGCCTCCTGCTGTTCGCATAAAGTCCCGCCGTTTCATACACCAAATTATCAGCACGCGCCGTGCTTAAACCCACCGACTATGGATGGCAAGAGACGGGCCGTTAGGACCCTTCAGTCTCTCGTTCTCGGTTCTTTTGTGCCTCGTCGACTGCGGGCGTCTGCGGCGCTGTTTCACCGGGGAGATTTGGTCGCTCAAAGCCACCGGCCTCGACCGCTCGAAGTCGCTCACGATACTGCTCGGCACGGAACCGATCCGAGAGCCGCGCGTTGGCCACAAGCGTGAACAACACAAAGCCGACTGTAAAGAACAGCCCGCCGATAACGGGCGCAACAAGGGTTTCGACGCCAGTAAACAGCCACGCACCGATCAGCCCGAGCCCCCCGAGTAGCTGCATGCCGGCGATAATCTGCAGCATCAGGTTCCCCAACTCGCCGCTTTGTTCGGGGACAGCCTCCGGCGAGGGTAGCTGGTAGTTCTCGGGTGGCGCTGCGACCTCGAATTCGTCCATAGAACACATCGCCACGACAGGTTCGACATCCCGCAGGACGCCGCCCTCACCACGGACAGTTCCGTCGGGCGAGACAGCTGCATACCCCTCATCGGAGTACACTAACAGTCGCTCGGTGCCGTCGACGGTTTCGCGTTCGATTACACCGAAAATGTCACGGCTGGCGATCCGGTTTTTGACTTCGGCCTCAACCCGGTCAAGCAGTTCAGTACCGGTGATCCAGGTGTCGGCATCGAAGACAGCTTCCCACTCTTCGGCCGACATGCTGGCCATATCCGCGGGTCTGAAGTTCTCAAAGTCGTATTTTTCTTCAACCTGCCGACGGAGCGCGTCGAGATCATCGGCTTCGGTCTGTTCGCCAGCGGGTGAGGCCGACCCACCAGTGTCGCCGGTCGACTCGCCGAGGGTGGCGTCGCTGGTCGATGCGTCAGGCTCGTCGGGCTGACGATCAGCGGACTCCAAGGGCTTGTCCTCCGATGAGTCGCTCATTGGTGAACGTACACGGCGGCGGGTTGTTAGCCTAGCGGTTTCGTAACTAGAGTATAACCCACCTAACAAAATCAGGATTGCAACCGAACCACCCAACAGTCGACGCTCGGCGAAACGTCGTGGTTTTACGTCTTCGGTAGCAATCAGAATCAATGAGCCACGACGCCACAGAGGAGTATTCGGAGGGGGATCTCCGAAACACCGGGATGAATCTGCGACACGACCGCGAGTGGGATTACGAACTCGAACGCATCGTCGACGAGATCGAAGCACGCGATGCCACGAAAGTCGGCCTCCAGTTTCCCGAAGGGTTGAAACGTCGCGGTCCGGCAGTCGCCGACGACCTTCGGGAGGTACTCGACCGAGACGTAACGATCCTGCTTTCGGGCCAACCCTGCTACGGTGCCTGCGATCTCGATACCTACTTGATGCGCCGAACCGATGTGTTCGTCCACTTTGGGCACTCACCGATGAAGGAGTCCGATAAGATCATCTACGTGCCACTGTTTTCGAACGTCGACCCATTCCCAATTCTCGAAGAGTCGCTTGCTGAACTCGAAGATCCGGACGTCGACCCGGCGGTCGGCCTCGTCACTACCGCCCAGCATATGAACCGCTTCGGCGAGATGGTCGAGTGGCTCGAAGCCCGAGGGTATGAAGTCCATACGCGCAAGGGCGACGACCGCCTGACCTACGAGGGCCAAGTGTTAGGCTGTAACTACGCCTCCGCAGACATTGATGCCGACCAGGTGCTGTACGTCGGCGGCGGCAAGTTCCACCCGATGGGTCTGGCGATGGAACATCAAGAAAAGACGGTCGTTATCGCCGATCCAGTCAACAACGTCGTGACGATTGCCGATCCTGATCAGTTCCTCAAACAGCGCTATGCCTCCGTGCACAAAGCAATGGGTGCAGAAAAATGGGGCGTCATCTTCTGTACCAAAATCGGCCAAGGTCGCTGGGAGACCGCCGAGGAAATCCTTGAAAACAATGAAAATGCGTATCTGATCACCATGGACGAGGTTACCCCCGACCGCCTCCTGAACTTCGATATGGACGCCTTTGTCAACACTGGCTGTCCGCGCATCACGACCGATGACGGTCCACGGTTCCACAAACCGATGCTGACGCCGGGTGAGTACGAGATCGCAATGGGCAACAAACCACTTGAGGACTTAGAGTTCGACACCTTCCACGGCACTTGGTAGGCACCAACTACTGACCAGCGTTGTCGACGGAGTGCCACTGATTCGATGTCGAAAGCGGATGTTTTAGGCGACAGCCCTCTAAGCGTCGACGATGGATACGGCGACGATTGCGACGTTAGCGACACTGTCGGTAACGCTGAGTTTTCCGTTCTTTATATATGGTGCGTGGATCATGCTTGATTCCGAGACGGTGACGTGGGGCGTGCTGGTCCACCATCTCAAATACATCAGCGTCGGGCTCATACTGACAACGGTGCCGATGATTACCTGGATGATTCCGCGGCTGCTCGAACAGCTGTCGGGACTCTCCGCGCTACACGCCTTTTTAGGTCTACAGGCGTACGCGATGTTGCTCGTCGGCCTGACTGGTATCGTCCGGATTTTCCAGGCCAAGCGGAACGCTGATTTGTACAAAAACCCCGACCAAGATATCGACCTCAACGACCTCCACGAAAACATGAGCGCCTGGCGCGGTCGACTCCGAATTGGCGTATTCGGCTACGTGTTCTTCTGGCTTGGTGCGTACCTCACCGGACTGTATCGGTTCGTGGTGAGCTACCTGTTAGTCTGAGTCTACTTATACGGTCACCAACGGTAGAAGACGTCTACTTATAAATCAATCAGGAGCTAGCGGTCGACGTCGTTCGCTGGGTTACCCCCAAGAGTCGCCCGACGCCAAGTCGACCTCGTTGTCGAGTTTTGAAGAGGGACAGAGATCTTCAAGTAGACACTCCGAACAGTCGGGGTTGATCGCCGTACAGGTCTCTCGGCCATGGGTGATCATCAGATGGGTGTACCACTGCCAGTCTTCTTCGGGGACAATTGGCATGAGATCCTGTTCGATGGCTTCGGGGCGTTCTTCGGTTGTGATGCCGAGCCGTCGGGAAATACGTTGGACGTGCGTGTCGACGACGATTCCTTCGACAATCTGATGGCCGTGCTGGAGGACGACGTTAGCGGTTTTGCGGCCCACACCCGCTAAATCAGTGAGTTCGTCCATTGTATCCGGAACCTCGCCGTCGTGTTTTTCGATAATATCCGTGCAGGCCGACCGGATGTATTTGGCCTTGTTGTTGTAGTAGGTGATCGAAGAGATGTCTTCGGCGAGTTCCTCCTGGTCGGCCGCGGCGTACTCCGCGGGACCGTCGTACTTGTCAAACAGTTCGGCGGTGACTTTGTTAACGCGTTCGTCAGTACACTGAGCCGACAACATTACCGCAATGAGGAGTTCGAGTCG
>Ga0207421_10008541_pt1 | contig 10596 bp, 11 predicted proteins | sample SodLakKL_010_SED_4_FD_187542 | JGI IMG/M metagenome (GOLD analysis project Ga0207421, IMG submission 187542) | Alkaline sediment microbial communities from Lake Tanatar, Kulunda Steppe, Russia - 8KL_010_SED (SPAdes) (version 2) | ecosystem: Environmental > Aquatic > Non-marine Saline and...
AAACCTCTTCAAAGCCGTGTCTTTTTTCTTTTTGGTATCCCCTGACCAGATCATTAATCTCAATTCCTCGATAAAATAATTGACCTTTTTGAGGAATTATTTCTCCGTTCTTTTCTTCGTAAGCTTTTACGTCACCTATTTCTGTAAGACCAACTAAAACGCCGGTTCCATCGGGATTTCTTAATCCCAATCTTGTGTCAACGTTTTCGTATAATTCAAGATCTATAAGATTATTTTTTTCAGCCAATGAAGAAAGTTCTTTAAAGAAAGGGCGTTCAAACATAGGTTCTTTTAATTGATTTGGGCTCATAATAATCCTCCTTAAGAAATACAGGGCACTATAGTTTTCATGCACATTATAGAAGTTAGACAAATTATAGAAAATACCTTCTTGCCACAATATTATTTTTGTTAAGTGAAACTTACTTTTATACTGTGAATTTTCTTCCTTATTTCAATGCCAGTGAACTTATGTCACATGATAAGTATAAATATTTAGAATGTTTTTAAAAAAAATTTAATAAAATTTAGGTTTTTTACCATATTTTTTAGTTTAGAGGAAGGATTTATGAAAAAAATACCGAAATAACCTAAAATAAAGTGTCATAGTTTGTCAGATATTTTTCTAATGAATAGATTATTATTAAATTTTTACTTAAATTTAGGTTTTTTACCATATTTTTTAGTTTAGAGGAAGGATTTATGAAAAGCATAGCGAAATAATATAACCTGGCATAAAATATTATAGTTTGTCTGTTTTTTCACAAGACAGCGTAGTAAAAGGCAAACCTATCTAAAGGTAGGGGCGCAAAGTTACAGGCCTAAAGTTTTTTGAGCTATGGTGGCTGGACTGCCTACGAGTGGTAGTGTTTTTAAGTTGCTCCGGGGTGGTTCTTCCCCGGATCTTTTATTTTTAACAGGAGGTTAATAATGAAAATAAGTCTTTGGAATAATGACGATGCTTTACAGGTGATGAAAAAGGGTCTGGATACAGCGGCTTTAAGGCAGCGGATTACCTCCAACAACATAGCTAATGTTAATACCGTCGGTTTCAAACGTTCCGCAGTTTCTTTTGAGGATAACTTAAAAGAAGCTTTGAAGGAGGAAGGTGCAGGCCGAAGCTCTCTTGGTGAAGTTGAGCCAAAGGTAATCAGGGATAACAGCACTGTTATGAGAAGTGACCAGAATAACGTAGATATAGATATAGAGATGTTAAATTTAAGTTCTAACCAGATTAAGTATAACGCTCTTACTCAGCTTACAAGCGATCGCTACAGTAATATGCGCTACATTATCAATGAAGGGAGACGGTAAGTTTGAAAATATTTGACAGTATGGCTATAAGTGGCTCTGCATTGACAGCGGAAAAGCTCAGGCTGGATACTATTTCAAATAATTTGGCCAATATTAATACTACCCGGACGCCTCAGGGGGGTCCTTATCGTCGCCAGGTACCGGTGTTTGCAGAAAACTTAGAAAAGGCCGGCTCAAGCAAGGGAGAAAATCTCAGTGGAGTTAAAGTACAGGGTATTGTTCATGACCCAACCCCTCCCAAGCTTGTTTACGAGCCGGATCATCCCGATGCAAACGATGATGGATATGTAGAAATGCCAAACATTGATATGGTTAAGGAAATGGTAGATATGATTACCGCTACAAGGTCTTACGAGGCCAATGTTACCTCTTTAAATGCGGCAAAGAATATGTTTCTCAAAGCTTTAGAAATTGGTAGAGGTTAGGGGGGACTTTGATGAAGGTTGATATAGCCAGTCCAAAATCTATTTATTTAGATTTAATAAATCCTCAGAAGAATAACCCGACCGGTGATGCCGGGGACAGTAATTTTGCAGACTTTTTTTCTGATGCTTTAAATCAGGTTAACACAAAGCAGATAGAGGCAGATGATGCCATTAAGGGTTTTACATTAGGAGAAATAGATGATATTCATCAGGTAATGGCTACTGTTGAAGAGGCAAAGCTTTCCATGCAGTTAATGGTGCAATTTCGCAACAAAGCAATAGAAGCTTATCAGGAGATATCCCGTATGCAAATTTAATGGAGATATCCCCAGGTAGACATTTATATTAGGAGTGGGTTTACTTGTTAGACAGCCTGAATGAAAAGCTTGATTTACAGGGCAAAAAAGAAAAGTGGAATAGTTTCGATAAGAAAAAAAAGGCCTCTATAGTTGCTATTGCCTGTTGCATCCTTGTATTTGTATACATGGTCAGTCATTTTACCTTTAGGACTAATTACGTGCCTCTATTTACGGATATGGAACCTGCTGATGCCGGGAAAATCGTTGAAGGGCTGAGTGATCAAAACGTTCCTTACAGGCTCAGTAATGAGGGCACAAGCATATTAGTGCCTGAAAAAGATGTCTATGAATTAAGGTTAAGCATGGCCAGTGAGGGCATGGTGCATGGGGCAGGCAAGGGTTTTGAGCTTTTTGACGAGACCCGCCTGGGAGCTACAGATTTTGATAGAAGGCTAAGCTATCAAAGGGCACTACAGGAAGAACTCCGCCGGACCATAAGTCAACTGGGAGAAGTAGAGCAGGCCCGGGTGCATCTTGTTATGCCGGAGCCCAGTGTTTTTTTAGAAGAAAGCAACCAGGCTTCTGCTTCCATACTTTTACAGACAAAGCCTCTAGCTTCCCTGGAAAAGGAACAGATTAGAAGCATAGTTAACTTAACTGCCGGGAGTGTGGAAAACCTTAAGGAGGAAGATGTTTCGGTAATTGATTCCCAGGGAAATGTCCTTAACGACTTGCTGGATCGGAAGGATCCTGATTGGGCAGGATCGGATCTTGCCTTAAAGCACCTGGAAGTTAAAAGTATTTATGAAAGAGAACTGGAAAATAGGATTCAAAGATCTCTGGAAAAAGTTTATGGACCAGGTAAAGTTGTAGCTATGGTTTCTGCAGACCTTGATTTCGATTCGAAAGAATCAACTTCTGTAACCTACGGGACAGAAGTTTTCCCCCGCACCGAACACAGTGTTACAGAGGAGTACAGTGGAGAAGGTGGTGGCATGCCTGGAGGAACAGGGGCTGATGAAAACGTCCCGGGTTATCCTGCATATGGTGCCATGGGGGATATGGAATACGAGCGGACAGAAGAAACCAGAGAGTATGAAATAGACGAAATGGTGGCCCGGGAGGTAAATGCTCCAGGTAAGGTAGAGAGAATTTCCACATCTGTAATTATTGATGATTCCGATGAAGGTCTGGTCAGGCTGGCAGATGGCGGTGGCGAGGTAAATGATGAAGTCACGGAGATGATATCTACAGCTGTGGGCTTTGATATGGAACGGGGCGATACAATAAGCGTTCAAAGGATGGATTTTAATCATGATTATAAGGATGAATTAGCCGCTTTAATGGAGGAGCCTCCTGGTTTTACCATGGCCCTGTGGCATTATGCCTTGGCCGGCGCTTTAGCTGTTATTCTTCTTGTGGCAGCAGTAGTTATTATTAAGCGCAGGAAAGGCGAGGAGATAGATGAAGCTATTGAAGATGAATCATATGGTGTGGAGGATCTGGTAACTGAAGCTGTGAAAGATAAACCGGAAAGTGAAATGAAGAAGAAGCAGAAAGAGATAAAGGAAATGGCTGAACAAAAGCCTGAAGAAGTTGTCCAGCTTTTAAAGACCTGGATGGCAGAGGAGTAAGGGGGAAGCGGAAATGAGTAAGAGACTTAAAGGAACACAAAAGGTAGCGTTTTTACTTTTATCCCTGGGGCCAGCCATGTCCTCTAATATTCTCAAGCATTTTAACGAGACGCAAATTGAAAAAATCAGCATGGAAATTGCCAATACCAGTAAAGTAGATAGCGAAACCCTGGAAGAAGTATTGGAAGAATTTTCTTTGCTCTCTGATGCTCAAAAATATATTTTAGATGGTGGAATGCAGCACGCCCAGGACATTCTAGAAAAAACAGTGGGGCAGAGCAAGGCCGGTGAAATACTAAAGCGCTTGAAAGATACTACCCAGGTAAAGCCCTTTACATTTATGCGCCAGGCAGATCCCAAACAAATGATTAACCTTATTAGCCAGGAACACCCTCAAACTATTGCACTGATTTTATCTTATCTGCATGCAGAACAGGCTTCAATAATTTTATCTTCACTACCGGAAGAACAGCAGCCGGATATTGCTAAAAGAATAGCCCTTATGGAAAGAACTACTCCGGAAGTTATAAACGAAATTGAAAATGTGTTAAGGGATAAGCTTTCCTCTATTGTAGGCGAGGACTTTACGTCTGCTGGAGGCGTTCCCAGTGTAGTGGATATATTAAATGAAGCAGACAGGGGCACCGAAAAGCTTATTTTAGAAGAGCTTGAAGCTGAGGACCCTGAGCTGGCTGAAGAAATAAGAAAGCTCATGTTCATCTTTGAGGATGTTATCACACTAGATGACCCCTCCATTCAAAGGATTATCAGGGAAGTGGAGTCCAAGGAACTGGCCCTGGCTCTGAAGGGTTCCAGTGAAGAAGTGAAGCAGAGAATATTGAAAAATGTTTCTAAACGCGCCGGCGAAATGTTAAAAGAAGACATGGAGTTCATGGGTCCGGTTCGACTGAGGGAAGTAGAAGAGGCACAGCAAAAAATTGTGGGTGTTATCCGCAAACTGGATGAAGTAGGGGAAATAATTCTTTCCCGGGGTGGTGATGACTCTGTCGTACTCTAAAATATTAAAGGGAACCAGCCTGAAGGAAAATACTATATGTGAGATTGCGGTAAAAGACTTAATAATAGAGAGGCCTCCAAAAAACAAAAGCATAAAAGACGAAAATGATAAGGATTACAGCGAGATAAAAAGGAATGCCGAGGATGAGGCTGCCGTCATTATTCAATCGGCTAATGAGGAAAAAGAAAAAATATTGGCAGAGGCCAAAAGCAAAGCAGAAAAACTTCAAAAGGAGGCCCAGGAAAAGGGCTACAAAGAGGGACTGGAAAAGGGAAGGGCCGAAGGGATAGCTGAGGGAAAGGCGGCAGGGGAGACAATCCGCCAGAAGGCAGAAGAGCATCTGAATAAAGTTGCACAGCTGAGGAAAGAAACAATAGAGAAGCTGGAGCCAGAAATAGTAGAGCTATCTGTAAATATAGCGGAAAAAATATTACACCAGGAGGTTTCTTTAAACCCACAAGTTATAACAGAATTGGTTGTTGCTGCTTTAAAAATATTAAGCGACCAGGATTTTATACTGATTAGAGCAAACCCCCAGGACCTGGAAGTGCTTGAAGAAAATGTGCAAAATTTAAAACGTTACTTGAAAAATAAGGCAGAGCTGGAGTTTTTGGTTGATGAGGAAATAAACCGGGGTTTCTGCCGGGTAGAAAGTGACCACGGGATGATAGAGGTAAACCTGGATGAAAGCCTTAAAGAAGTTAAATCTGCCCTGGAGGAGGTTATGGAAACAGGTGACGATTCCCAACATCAGCTTGAATAAGTATAAAGAAGCTGTAGAACAGCTGAATCCCATGAAAATTATAGGCAAGGTTACCCAGGTAATAGGTCTTACTGTAGAGGTAAGAGGAATGAATACCTTTATCGGAGAGATATGTAAGGTTTACTTGCCGGGGAAAAAAAGCTATGTTTCTTCAGAAGTAGTCGGGTTTAAAAATGATACTGCCCTTCTAATGCCTTTAGGAGAATTAAAGGGAATAGGCCCCGGTTGCAGGGTTGTCCCTACAGGGGAATCCCTGACTGTTTCTGTAGGAACATGTCTTTTAGGAAAAATCCTTGACGGCCTGGGATATTCCTTAAATGGGAAAATTCCTTCCGGCGGTGAAGAGTATTCAGTTGATAACCAGCCCCCCAATCCCTTGTCCCGTAAGCGCATAAATGAAATCCTGGAAACGGGAGTCAGGGGCATAGACGGACTGCTGACCTGTGGCCAGGGGCAGAGGTTAGGGATTTTTTCAGGAAGTGGAGTAGGTAAAAGTACTCTTTTAGGGATGATGGCAAGGAACAGCAATGCTGATGTAAATGTTATCGCTCTAATAGGTGAGAGGGGCAGGGAAGTATGTGACTTTTTAGAAAAGGACCTGGGGGAAGAGGGGCTTAAACGTTCTGTAGTGGTAGTAGCTACTTCAGATAATCCCGCCCTGATCAGGGTTAAAGGGGCCATGGTGGCTATAACTATAGCTGAATATTTCCGGGATCGAGGAAAGAACGTTTTATTTATGATGGACTCAGCCACCCGCTTTGCAATGGCCCAGAGGGAAATAGGCCTGGCCATCGGCGAGCCTCCTACAACCAAAGGTTACACTCCCTCTGTTTTTGCAATGTTGCCCCGGTTGCTGGAAAGGTCGGGAACATCTGATAAAGGTTCTATTACAGGGTTGTATACAGTTTTAGTGGACGGTGATGATTTGAATGAGCCTATAGCTGATGCCCTGAGGGGTATCCTGGACGGTCATATAGTTTTATCCCGGAAGCTGGCGGCAAAAAATCACTATCCCTCCATAGATGTGCTGGGAAGCATCAGCCGTCTGATGAATGATCTTATAGAAAAGGATCAGCTGGAGGCCTCCGGAAAGCTGAAAGAGCTTTTGGCTACATATCAAGAAGCGGAAGACCTGATAAGCATCGGAGCTTATGTTAAGGGGACTAATGCTAAAATTGATGAGTCTATAAAATATCTGGATACTATAAATTCATTTTTAAAACAGGATATGGATGATAGCACAAGCTTTAGTGATACCAGGAAACAGCTTATTAATTTGTTTTAAAGGGGAAGGAGGCGCTGAGTATTGAAAAAATACAACTTTAAGCTGGAAAAAGTCTTGGATTACCGCAAGGATAAAGAAAAAATTGTGAAACAGGAACTGGCAAACGTAGAAAAAAAGCTCCAGGAAGAAGAGGAGCGCATGAGATATTTTAAAACAGAATTTCAGGAAACAGCCCTTAATGCCCGGAAGGAAAAGGAAGAAGTGCTTAATCTGGAAGGGCTTATAATGCTAAATAACTATCTATCTTATCTGGACAGACAGATACAGACGCAGAGGAATGTTGTTTATCAATGCCTGGAGGAGGTGAGTGAGTGGAAAGGCAAAGCCAAAAAAGCCATGCAGGATAGAAAGGCCCTGGAAATATTGAAGGACAAAGGCTACCAGGGATATGTAGAAGAGATGAAGGCTCAAGAACGTATTTTCAATGATGAACTGGGATTAAGGGGCTACATTATGGGAAAGGAGGTGAGTGAATTGTGGAAGCAATTCTAGCTATGGTAGAGGGTTCCTCTATGGCCGCAAAAAACGGAAATGCACAAAAGCAAAAAAACGGGAATGTCTTTTCTGAAAAATTTGGTTCTTTCATTGAAGATTTGGGCAGTGAACTAAAGGATGCAGAAAATGGCGAACTGGAAGAAGCTAATATCTCCTTAATTACAGAGTTCTTAGATGCAGCAGATATAAAAAATGCGGTAATTAAACAGTTAAAAGAAGTGTTGGGGCAGCTGGAGGAGATGGAGGGTCAACTTCCAGGGGCTGTAGATAAAGACAGCATGGGTTCAAAAATACAGCAGGTGATAAAGTTAATAAAGGAAGATGAGGGCCTTTTCAACCAATTAATCAAAGAGGGAAGGGGCATTGCCCTGGGAAAAGCCATTCAGGAAGCTGCGGCGGCTGAAAACACACAGCATATAGAAAACGCCAAAGTGTCCCAGGCTGCTTCGGATAACAAGGTTAGCAAAAACATCCAGGTCCTTTCTGATACTGAGATTATAGAAAGCACTAAAAATGTTCCTGATGACGAAATTATCAAAACCATCCAACCAGCTGAGGAGGGTGAAAGCAGTAAACTAGCGCAAAAAGCCCGGGATTTATCAGATACAAAAAATGCGGTCATTAAACAGCTGACCGAGATATTAGGCCAGTTAAAGGAAAAAGAGGTTCAATCTCCGGCTGTTTTAGATAAAGACAGCATGGGTTCAAAATTGCAGCAGGTGATAAAGCTAATAAAGGAAGATGAGGGCCTTTCCACCCCAAACAAAATCAATTTCGAGGAAATTGATATCCATGGCCATAGTAAATTAGGACAGCTAAAAAACATTGAGGTAAAGGAAAAAGCACTTGAAGGGAAAACCGTTGACCCGGGGGCAGTCCTGGCAGACAACAGAAGTTCACTGCAGGAGGCTTTAAACAGCCCCAGGGAAGTTCAAAATATTCCCACTGCCAGTGAAGACTTTAAAGACAGTGTTATAAGTCAGCTGGTAAAGAAGTTTGAAGTTATAAAGGTACCAGACAAGACAGAGATAAAGGTGCAGCTAAAGCCCGAGCACTTGGGAGAAGTAACCCTCCTGCTGGTTCAGGAGAAGGGCACTTTAAAGGCCCGGCTAATAGCGGAAAGCCTACCCGTTAAAGAAGCTCTTGAAGCGGGAATGGCCCAAATAAAAAATAACCTGGAAGCCCAGGGCATAAAAATAAGTGAAGTAAATGTAACAGTTAACGAGGAGGGAGGCCTTTACCACCAGGAGAACTCTGGTTTTGATTCCCAGGCTAAGGAAAAGGACAGGCTTCCTTACTCCAAAGCCTCCGGGACGGAGGAATCCGCACCCCATGAAAACGAGGATAGCAGGACTGTGCAGGGCACGGTAAACTATCTGGCATGATTTACCTTTAATATAACATTTAGCGAGGTGACTATAAGTGAATGTAAATGAAATTAACCCTTATGCTGCCGAGAGTACAGCTAAGAATCAGGAAGTTTCGCATCAGGATAATAATAAACAGGAAGCACCCACGCAGGAACTGGGTAAGGATGCATTTTTGAAAATATTAATAGCTCAGCTGCAGAACCAGGATCCTTTAAACCCCTTGGAAAGCGAAGACTTTGTGGCACAAATGGCCCAGTTTTCTTCCCTGGAGCAGATTACTACCCTCAACGAGAATATCCTGGAGCTAAGTGAAAAGCAGGATGAAATAAGAGCTCTAAACCTTCTGAATAAGAGAGTGTTGTTACAGGATGAATCAGGTGAATCCATAGAGGGTATGGTGCAAAGCATACAAATGGGACCTGAACCTAAACTCCAGGTAAACGACAATAGTTATAGTATGGGTTCTGTAGTAGAGGTTTACCATGGTGGTGAGGCTGAACATAATGACCAGGAAGGTTGATTTAAACCATATACCACCGGTTAATTTGCCCAGGCCTGCTGCGCCTAAAAAAAATAAGGCAGCACAGGAAAGCTTTCAGGATGTATTTAAGAAAGCCACAGGCGTTAAGTTTTCCTCCCATGCTATGGACAGGATAAAGAGCAGGAACATACAACTGGGCCAGGAGGACATGGAAAAAATAACCAGGGCCCTGGACCTGGCAGGGGAAAAAGGTTCAAAGGAGGCCCTGCTGGTGTGCGAAGAAATGGTTTTGATTGCCAGCGTTAAAAACCGCACGGTAATTTCCGCTGTAGATAAAGACAACTTAAAGGAAAGAGTTTTTACCAATATAGACAGTGCAGTGATAGTCAAATAAACGGCTGGACCTTTCAGGAGGAAGCCGTAGTAAGCCGCTGATGGACAGAGGCGGTAATGCCAATAAAATTTTAAGGAGGACAAACTTATGCAAAGATCCCTTTATTCAGCAGTTTCGGGTATGCGCAACCATCAAACCAAGATGGATGTTGTGGGAAACAATATTTCTAATGTTAATACTACTGCCTTTAAAGGTGGGATGGCCCGTTTTGAGGATATCTTCAGCCAAACCATGAGTGGTGCCAGCGGTCCCCAGGAGGGTCGGGGAGGAACCAACCCGGTCCAGGTAGGCCTGGGAATGAATCTGGCGGCCATTATAAATAACCATACCCAGGGCAGTCTCCAGAGCACCGGCAGGGAGTCGGACCTGGCCATAGAAGGAAGTGGCTTTTTTGTAGTTAACGACGGAGAAACAGATTACTACACCCGGGACGGTTCTTTTTCCCTGGGTCCGGACGGCTACCTGGTGAACTCCGCCAGCGGCAACAGGCTACAGGGTTGGACGGAGTTTGAGGATGATGGTTCTATAGACACGTCCGGAGCTCTCAGCAATATCCACATACCCATAGGGTCGGACCGGCTGGCCCAGGCCACGGAGGGTATCTATTTTTCCGGGAATTTGAATTCAGAAACTGAAGAAGATGGTGAGCATATTATAGACAGCGTGGTTTTTGACTCCCAGGGGAACGAGTATGATATCCGGTTAGGATTTGGTAAGACAGGCACAAACACATGGGATTGGAGTGCTAAACTTATAGGTGAAGATGGAGAGCCAAGTGGTGATTCAACTGCATCAGGCGATATTGAATTTGATCCTAACGGAAATATTATTTTAGAAGACGATACAGAGTATACTATTACACTTGAGGAGGGTGTTTTATTAAATACTGATGGTGATAATGGTGATGATGGTGATGATGGTGATGATGGTGATGATGATATGGAAATAACCCTGGACTTCTCCTCCCTGAAGCAGCTTAAGGAGCCTTCGGATGCCGTAGCTGAATACCAGGACGGATATCCCCCCGGTGTGCTTGATGATTACACCGTAGGGCAATCGGGAGTTATAACCGGTGTGTATTCCAATGGTATGGTAAGGGATTTAGGCATGGTTGCCAT
>Ga0207421_10008542_pt1 | contig 10596 bp, 9 predicted proteins | sample SodLakKL_010_SED_4_FD_187542 | JGI IMG/M metagenome (GOLD analysis project Ga0207421, IMG submission 187542) | Alkaline sediment microbial communities from Lake Tanatar, Kulunda Steppe, Russia - 8KL_010_SED (SPAdes) (version 2) | ecosystem: Environmental > Aquatic > Non-marine Saline and...
CGAACTATCGGTGCTGGAAAGCTATGACACCGGCAAACCCTATCAGGAAACCAGCGTCGCCGACGCCACCTCTGGCGCGGATAGTCTGGAATATTTCGGCGGTCTGGCCGGCAGCATCACCGGCGAATATATCCCGCTTGGTGATGATTTCGTCTATACCCGCCGCGAACCTGTGGGGGTTTGTGTCGGCATCGGCGCGTGGAACTACCCCACGCAAATCGCCTGCTGGAAAGGCGCACCTGCGCTGGCCTGCGGCAATGCGATGGTATTCAAGCCGTCCGAAACCACGCCGCTTTGTGCGCTGAAAGTCGCGGAAATCCTGTACGAGGCGGGCGCACCTGCGGGCGTCTACAACGTTATTCAGGGCTACGGCGCAGTCGGTGCCGCGCTGATATCGGACCCGCGCGTGGACAAGGTATCGCTGACAGGCTCGGTCGCGACAGGCCGTAAGGTCTATGCCACTGCCGCCGAAGGCATGCGCCATGTGACGATGGAACTGGGCGGCAAATCACCCCTCGTGATCTTTGACGATGCCGATCTGGATGCGGCTGTGTCCGGCGCGATCATTGGCAATTTCTATTCCTCGGGGCAGGTCTGTTCCAACGGCACGCGGGTATTCGTGCAAAAAGGGATCAAGGACGCCTTTCTTGCCCGCCTGACCGAACGCCTGAAAGGTGTCGTGATGGGCGACCCGCAAGACCCTGCAACAAATTACGGCCCGATGGTCACCGAACGCCAGCGCGACATCGTCGAAGGCTTCATCGCCAAAGGCCGCGCCGAAGGCGCGCGGCTGGTCACAGGTGGCACACGTGCCGACCTGCCGGGGTTCTTTCTGCATCCCACGGTCTTTGCCGATGTCACTGACGACATGACCATCGCACGCGAAGAAATATTCGGCCCCGTGATGTCCGTGCTGGATTTCGACACCGAGGAAGAGGCGCTCGCCCGCGCCAATGACACGCCCTATGGTCTTGCCGCCGGTGTGTTCACCGCCGACCTGACCCGCGCCCACCGTATGGCCGCAGGGTTTCAGGCAGGCACCTGCTATATCAACACCTACAACGACGCACCGGTCGAGTCGCCATTTGGCGGCAACAAGCTGTCCGGCGTGGGTCGCGAAAATTCCAAGGCGGGGATCGAACATTACAGCCAGATCAAAAGCGTCTATGTCCGCATGGACAAGCTGGAGGCACCGTACTGATGCAAGCTGATTACGTCATCGTCGGTGCCGGTTCTGCCGGTTGCGCCATCGCGTACCGTCTGGCCGAGGCGGGACAAAACGTGCTGATTATCGAACATGGCGGGTCCGATCGCGGCCCGTTCATCCAGATGCCTGCCGCGCTCTCTTATCCAATGAACATGAAGATGTACGACTGGGGCCTGAAATCCGACCCCGAACCACATCTGGGCGGGCGCGAACTGGTGACGCCGCGCGGCAAGGTCATCGGCGGGTCATCCTCGATCAACGGGATGATCTATGTGCGTGGCCATGCGCGCGACTTTGACCATTGGGCCGAAAGCGGCGCGCAGGGCTGGGGCTATGCCGATGTGCTGCCCTATTTCAAACGGATGGAAAACTGGCACGACGGCGGGCATGGCGGCGACCCCGCATGGCGCGGCAATGACGGGCCGATGCATATCACCCGTGGCCCCCGCAAAAACCCGCTGACCCGCGCCTTTGTCGAAGCAGGGCGTCAGGCGGGCTATCCTGTCACCCCCGATTACAACGGCGAACAGCAGGAAGGGTTCGGCCCTTTCGATTCCACGATCTACAAAGGCCACCGCTGGTCCGCCGCCAGCGCCTATCTGCGCCCCGCCCTGACGCGGCCCAACTGCACGCTGACCCGCGCCTTTGCCCGCCGCGTCATCATCGAGGATGGCCGCGCCACCGGCGTCGAAGTCTCGCGCGGCAAAAAGATCGAGGTGATCCGCGCCAATAAAGAAGTGATCATCGCCGCTTCATCGCTGAATTCGCCCAAGCTGCTGATGCTGTCGGGCATCGGCCCTGCGGCGCATCTGGCCGAACATGGTATCCCTGTCGTGGCCGACCGTGCGGGCGTGGGGCAAAACCTGCAAGATCATCTGGAACTGTACATCCAGCAGGCCGCGACCAAGCCAGTGTCGCTGTTTTCCTACTGGAACCTGCGCGGCAAGGCGCGGATCGGGGCGGAATGGCTGTTGTGGAAAACCGGCCTTGGATCGTCGAACCAGTTTGAAAGTGCCGGTTTCATCCGGTCGCGGGCTGGGGTCGATTACCCTGATATCCAGTTCCATTTCCTGCCCATCGCCGTCAGCTATGACGGCAAGGTCGCCCCGGAAGGGCACGGTTTTCAGGCCCATGTCGGCCCGATGCGGTCCGCCTCGCGCGGGCAGGTCACGCTGCGATCGGCCGACCCGAACGATAACCCGCGCATCCGGTTCAACTATATGTCCGACCCGCAGGACTGGATCGATTTCCGGCAATGTATCCGCCTGACGCGCGAGATTTTTGCGCAGCCTGCCTTTGACGAATTCCGCGGCGCTGAAATCCAGCCCGGTGAGGCCGCACAGACCGACGAGGCGCTTGACGCCTTTATCCGCGACCACGCCGAAAGCGCCTATCATCCCTGCGGCACCTGCAAGATGGGTGCGGCAGATGACCCGATGGCGGTGGTCGATCCACAAACCCGCGTCATCGGGGTGGACGGGCTGCGTGTTGCCGACAGTTCGGTCTTTCCGCGCATCACCAACGGCAATTTGAACGCGCCGTCGATCATGGTCGGTGAAAAGGCCGCTGATCATATCCTGCAACGCCAGCCCTTGGCCCCTGCGAACGACCAGCCGTGGATTCACCCTGACTGGCAGACCAGCCAGCGATGATGTTAACACTTTCTTAACCTTCGTTAACAAAACGTATTGATCGGCTGCGCCTGCGTCGCTACGCGGGGGCATGTTGAAAATTATGACCCTTCTGGCACTGATGCTGGCCAGTGCTGCACATGCCAACCCCGCCGGGACGATCCGCGTCATTGATGCCGACACAATTGATGTCGGCGGCGACCGCGTGCGGCTTTTCGGGCTGGATGCACCTGAAATCGGACAGCCATGTGTGCTTGGCGGTCAGACCATCGACTGCGGGCGCTGGGTGTCCGATCTGGTCAAGGCTCGGTTCGAAGGGCGCAACGCGCGTTGCACCACCCGCGACATCGACCGCTACGGGCGGCAGGTTGCCACCTGTGATGTCGACGGGGTGGATATGGGGTCTGTGATCGTCACCGAAGGGTGGGCGATTGCCTACCGGCGCTATTCGGAGATCTATGATCTGGACGAAAAAGCCGCCGCTGTCGCAGGGCGCGGCCTTTGGGCTGCGGCGATGGACGACCCCGAGGCCTACCGCGCAGCCAGCAATGCCGCCCCCGCGGCACCGGCCGGCGCTTGCAACATCAAAGGCAATATTTCCAGCAACGGGCGCATCTACCACCGCCCCGGCAACCGCGATTATGATCGCACTGTGATCAACGAGGCGCAGGGCGAACGCTGGTTCTGTTCCGAGGCAGAGGCCCGCGCCGCAGGCTGGCGCGCTGCGCGGAATTGATCAAGGTCAAGGTCCGACCACCGGTCCACGGCTAGGGGTCACGGACCAGTCGAAAAGGATGTGCAATGATCAAGTCGCCACAGACACTGTCCACCAGTCGTCCCGTCTTTGGTGGCGCGTTTGACATAAAGACGGTCAGCCGCAGCCAGATCACGGAAATCGCGGGCAGGTGCCACAATATCAACCGTGCCATTCAAACTGCTGAAGACGCGCGCCTGAAGCAATTGCGCAAGACACGGCTGGCGCTAAAACATGCGATCGCCGCAGCCCTGCGTGACGGCTGATCAGACGTTTTCGCCGTTCTCGACCGTTTCCTGAAACCGTTCGAAAAACTGGTCTGCCATCTTTTTGGCAAACCCGCCGATGATCCGGTTGCCAAGTTGCGCCAGCTTGCCGCCCACTTTGGCGGTGGCGTTATAGGTCAGTTCCGTCCCGCCCTCGACCGTGGCCAACACCACATCGGCGCTGCCTTTGGCGAAACCGGCGACGCCGCCTTTGCCTTCGCCGACGATGGTGTAGCTTTGGCCGGGGATCACGTTTTCCAATGTCACCTCGCCCTTGAAAGTCGCAGACACCGGCCCGACCTTTTGCTTGACGGTGGCGGCAAAGCCTTCCTCGGGCGATCCGGTCAATTCCTGACACCCCGGTATGCAGGCCTGCAAAGTGTCCGGATTGTTCAGATGCGCCCAGACCGCATCAATGTCTGCCGCAATCACGCGGCTGCCCGATAATTCCATGATGTTCCTCCCGTATCCGTTGATATTCAGCGGCCACTACGGGTTTTGCAATCCTTATCTTTCCCATCGTCCGAGCCTAAATATCCCCGGCGGAGCCTTTGCGGCTATGCCGCAAAAAGGGGCGCTGCCCCTCCCCCGGATTTCATCCGGGGTTCACCCCGGAGTATTTGTGGAAATAAGAAAACAAGGCGGCGGCTGTCCGCGTCAGTCCAGTTGATAGGGCAAAAGCCCGCGGCTGTTGGGATCGACACGCAAATGCCGTTCCAGCGGCGGGACGGATCGTTGGTGGCAATTGCGCCGTTCACAAATGCGACAGGATATTCCGATGGGGGCATAAGCCTCGTTTGCGCCGATATCCATGTGATCGGCATAGACGATGGCGGCTGCATGCCGTACTTCGCAGCCCAGACCGATGGCATAGCGGCGGGTGGGTTTGTCGTAGGACCCGCCCGATTTGCTGACATCACGCGCCAGACAGAAATAGCGCGCGCCATCGGGGGTTTCGGCCAATTGTCGCAGAAACTGGCCCGGCAGTTCGAACGCCTGATGCACATTCCACAAAGGACAGGCGCCGCCGAAACGCGCAAATTGCAGCGTTGTGGCGGAATGGCGTTTGGTGATCGTGCCGGCCTGATCGACCCGGACAAAGAAAAACGGAATCCCCTTTGCCCCCGGCCTTTGCAGCGTCGACAGCCGGTGCGCCACCTGTTCCAACGACGCACCAAAGCGCGCGGCAAGCAATTCCAGATCGTGGCGGGTGTCCTGTGCGGCTTGTAAAAACGCCTGATAGGGCATCAGCGCAGCACCTGCGAAATAATTGGCAAGACCCACCTTGGCGATGCTGCGCGCCTCGTCCGACTGAAACCGTGCCAGATCAAGCGTAGCTTCGAGCAGTTGGTCCTGCGTAATCAGCGCCAGTTGCAGCAGCAGTTGAAATGTCTGCGTGGCTGGATGCGCAGTGCTGGACAGGATCAGCCGTTTGGCATCTGGATCGAACTGCCGCAAAGTTTCGCTTGGCGTGAAATGCACCTTTATGCCGGCGGCATTCAGCACCTTGGTCGCTGATACAACGATGCTGTCACCCGGATCATAGCGATTGGCGAAACGTTCGGCGCTGCGATCCACCGCATCAATGTAATTGTCGCAATAATGAAAGAAGTCACGCACTTCTTCCCAAGGGCTGGGGCGCATGCGGGCATCTTCGCGGCCCAAAGCCTCGTCCAGCGATGCAAGGCGTTCGTGGGTCTGCCGGTACCCGCGGTGCAGGTCCAGAAAAGCGCGGGCGAGGGCGGGGGCATTTGCCGACACCAGCCGCAGATCGGCCAAAGCGGGGGCTGGGCCGGTAAACACCGGATCGGCGAGCGCTTCGCGCAGGTCGCTGACCAGACGCGCTTCGTCGCCTGATTGCAGTTCGGTCACGTCGAAACCGAATTCCTGCGCCAGCCCCAGCACCACGGCCGTGGACACGGGCCGGTTGTTGTTTTCCATCTGGTTGAGATAGGGCAGCGATACGCCCAGCTTTTCTGCGAAGCCTTTTTGCGTCATCGCCAGACGGCTGCGCAATTCGCGCAGTTTGGCGCCGGCGTAAAGTTTCTGAACAGCCATGGCGCACCTTTGCAAATTAGCTAACGCAGCTTAGCTATTGCAAAGCCCGCGTCAAGCGATCTGCTTTTCGCGCCAGACCACAAAGACCACGGACAGGAAGGCCAGCACCGACGTGACCAGCATGATCAGCTGTAGCGGCAGCGTGCCGGATTCCACTGTCAGGATGGACCCCGCAAATTGCGACAAGGCAGCACCGCCGCCGATCATGATCGCGCCGCCGAGCCCGCTGGCCGTGCCCGCCAGATGCGGCCTGACCGAGATTGACCCCGCCATCACATTGGGCAGCGTCAGCCCGTTGCCGAGCCCCAGAAACGTGCAGAAGCCGAAAAATATGAGCGGATGGATCACCCCCGCCAGCGTCAGCAGAACCGAAATACCCAGCCCGACAATGGTGATCCCCGTTCCGATCAGCGCCATCCGGTTGATCCCCAACCGGACCGAGAACCGCCCTGACAGGAAGTTACCCAACGCATAACCAATGGCTGGCGCGCCAAGGGCGACGCCGTTCCAGACCGGTGACAGCCCAAAGATTGTCGTGCCGACAAAGGATGCACCCCCCAGCAGCGCGAAAAACGCACCCGAACCGAAAGCAGCACACATCACATAGCCCCAGAACCGCGGCGATTGCAGCAGTTCGGGATAGGATTTCACCTGCGCGCGAAAGCCCATGCCGCCTTTGGCCAAAGTCTCGCCCAGATCGTATTGGCACAGCGCCAATGTGCCGATCCCGGCCAGCACGAGGAAAACAAACGTCGCCTGCCAGCCAAAGGCTTGTTCCAGTGCGCCGCCGATCATCGGCCCGACCATCGGCACCAGCGCCATACCCATCGTCACGTAGCCGATCATCGACGCTGCCTGCGCATCAGGGACGATATCGCGCACGATGGCGCGGCCCAGTACCATGCAGGTCGCCACGGCAGCTTGGAGGATGCGGAAGAAAAGGAACGCCTCGATCGTGGTGGAAAATAGCGCACCGATGGTGGCAAGAATGAAAATGACCAATGATCCCATCACGATAGGCCGCCGCCCGAACCTGTCGGACAAAGGCCCAACGAAGATCTGCAAAATCGCGGTGGCCGCCAGATAGCCGGACAGGGACACCTGCATGATCGCGTAATCGGTGTTGAAATAATCGGTCATAGCCGCCAGCGAGGGCAGAAAAATCGACATATTCAGCGCCGAAATCCCCGTGATCAGGATCAGCGTCATGATATGTGGCGGGGTGGTCCGGTCCATGAACCGGGTGATCGGATGCGTTGTCATCGCAAATAATTAGGCCCGGCCCGCAGGGAAGTCCATGATCATGACGGCTGAGTGGGTTGTGCATAAATGAACCATGGGCTGGCAGGGTGGGGGCGGTTATGAAGTCAATCGCGCATGCTTTCCCGGCGTCAAAGCGTAGTTTGCAAATTTGCAAAAATATAAATCTGCAAACCACATGCTTTGCAAATATCCTGAATCTTGCTTCTCTTGTTGCGTGAACCTGTTATCACCGTGTCAAAATCCGGGGGGCATCTATGGATATTCTGCAAGAACTCGAAGACCGGCGTGTTGCGGCACGGTTGGGGGGTGGTGAAAAACGTATTGCGGCCCAGCATGCCAAAGGCAAACTGACCGCGCGCGAGCGGATTGATCTGCTGCTGGACGAAGGGTCGTTTGAAGAATTCGACATGTTCGTCGCGCACCGCTGTACCGATTTCGGGATGGATCAGGACCGGCCGGCAGGGGACGGTGTCGTCACCGGTTGGGGCACGATCAACGGGCGGTTGGTTTATGTGTTTTCGCAGGACTTTACTGTCATGGGCGGGTCGGTGTCGGAAACCCATGGCAAGAAGATCTGCAAGATTATGGATCTTGCGATGCAGAATGGCGCACCCGTGATCGGGATGAACGATTCCGGTGGTGCGCGCATTCAGGAAGGTGTCGCCAGCCTTGCCGCCTATGGCGAGGTGTTCCAGCGCAATGTCACCGCATCCGGTGTCGTGCCGCAGATCAGTCTGATTATGGGGCCTTGTGCGGGTGGTGCTGTCTATAGCCCCGCGATGACCGACTTTATCTTTATGGTAAAGGATTCCAGCTATATGTTCGTGACCGGCCCTGATGTGGCCAAGACCGTCACCAACGAAATCGTCACGGCCGAGGAATTGGGCGGTGCCACCACCCATACGCGCAAATCATCTGTCGCTGATGGTGCGTTCGAGAATGATGTCGAGGCGTTGGCCGAAATCCGGCGCTTGTTCGATTTTCTGCCGCTGAGCAACCGTGAAAAAGCGCCCGTGCGTCCGTTCTTTGACGATGTAAACCGGATCGAGGAAAGCCTTGATACGCTGGTGCCTGCTAATCCCAACTCTCCCTATGATATGAAAGAGTTGATCCTGAAAATCGCGGACGAGGGCGATTTTTACGAAATTCAGGCGGAATTTGCGAAAAACATCCTGACCGGGTTTATCCGTCTGGAAGGGTCCACCGTGGGTGTCGTGGCCAATCAGCCGATGGTGCTGGCGGGGTGTCTGGATATCGATAGCAGCCGCAAGGCCGCGCGATTCGTGCGGTTTTGTGATGCGTTCGAAATTCCCGTCCTGACCTTGGTCGATGTTCCGGGGTTTCTGCCGGGCACCAGTCAGGAATATGGCGGTGTAATTAAACATGGTGCCAAACTGCTTTACGCCTATGCCGAAGCGACTGTGCCCAAGGTAACGGTCATCACGCGCAAAGCCTATGGCGGGGCCTATGTTGTGATGGCGTCGAAACACCTGCAGGCGGATTTCAACTATGCCTGGCCCACGTCGGAAATTGCTGTGATGGGTGCCAAGGGTGCGACGGAAATCATCCACCGTGGCAAATCCGCCGAAGAAATTGCAGATCGCACCAAGGAATACGAGGCCCGTTTTGCCAATCCTTTCGTCGCCGCCGAAAAAGGCTTTATTGACGAAGTGATCATGCCCCATTCCACACGCAAGCGCGTGTGCCGGGCCTTTGCATCGCTGCGGGCGAAAAAGGCCCAGATGCCTTGGAAAAAACACGACAACATTCCTCTGTGATACGAAAGTCAGATTGATGGCACTGCCATATATGGACAAACACCGCGGCTTTCCGGGCCGCTTGCCGGGGACGGATTTTCAATTCGTCCTGCGCCGCGCGAACAAGGACGGGGCGACGCCCCTGACGATCCGCGTGCGCTATCCCGACCGCCGCCCTGCTGACAAACGCGCAGACGCCGGTTTCATGCAGGCCCTGTGGGAGGCGTTTGGCGAAGAACCTTTCGTGCGCGGCAATCTGGATGCAGGCAGGCTGAGCTGGCTTTTTGGCCGTGAAGTCATCCCCGCAGAAGACCCGTTCGATCCTGCCAGCTATGAGGCGATGTTGCGTATTGATGTCAAAGTCGCGCGGCAAAGCTTTCCAGATATTCCGGGACTGTCAGACTGATGGGCCACAATATCTTGCGTCTGATGGGCGGAAAACCGACTGTTATTGGATATCATGGGAAAACGGCTATTGAGTTAAGGGGCATTAGCGTCGATTCTGGCGCTACCTTCGAAAAACTAAAAACAGGAAGAACATCATGTATATCAAATCCGTTATCTTTGCTGCTGTCGCAGCTTTTGGCCTGTCCGCTTGTCTGGAAAGCGACACAGAGCGTGCAGTCGCTGGCGCAGGCGCCGGTCTGGTCGCGTCTGAAGTGCTGGGCACTGACCGTGCTGGCACAATGCTTGCCGGTGCAGCCGCAGGCGTGTTCTGTGACGACGTCGGCGTTTGCCGTCCAGCCACACGGTAATTTCTGCGCGCCTGCGGGCGCGTCAGGTCTTTATCATCGCCGTCGGGGGAATACCCCGGCGGCGTTTTTGCGTTTTTGGGGGGAAAAGTGATGTTCAAGAAAATTCTGATCGCCAACCGTGGCGAAATCGCCTGCCGCGTCATCAAAACCGCCCGCAAGATGGGTATCAAGACGGTCGCGATCTATTCGGACGCTGACCGCCACGCCCTGCATGTGCGTATGGCGGACGAGGCGGTGCATATCGGCCCGTCGCCTGCCAACCAATCCTATATCGTGATCGACAAGGTCATGGCCGCGATCAAGGAAACGGGCGCAGAGGCCGTGCATCCCGGTTACGGCTTTCTGTCCGAGAACGCCAAATTCGCCGAGGCGTTAGAGGCCGCAGGCGTTGCCTTCATCGGCCCGCCCAAGAACGCAATCCTTGCGATGGGTGACAAGATCACCTCTAAAAAGCTGGCACAAGAGGCGAATGTTTCGACCGTGCCGGGCTATATGGGGCTGATCGAAGACGCTGAAGATGCGGTCAAGATCAGCAATCAGGTCGGTTATCCGGTGATGATCAAGGCCAGTGCGGGTGGCGGTGGCAAAGGCATGCGGATCGCGTGGAACGATGATGAAGCCCGCGAAGGGTTCCAGTCGTCCAAGAACGAAGCCGCCAGCAGCTTTGGCGATGACCGGATTTTCATTGAAAAATTCGTCACGCAACCCCGCCATATCGAAATTCAGGTGCTGGCAGACAGCCACGGCAATGCGGTCTATCTGCATGAACGCGAATGTTCGATCCAGCGCCGCAACCAGAAAGTCATCGAAGAAGCGCCAAGCCCGTTTCTGGATGAGGCCACCCGCAAGGCGATGGGCGAACAATCTGTCGCGCTGGCGCAGGCCGTGGGGTATACCAGTGCCGG
>Ga0207421_10008543_pt1 | contig 10595 bp, 11 predicted proteins | sample SodLakKL_010_SED_4_FD_187542 | JGI IMG/M metagenome (GOLD analysis project Ga0207421, IMG submission 187542) | Alkaline sediment microbial communities from Lake Tanatar, Kulunda Steppe, Russia - 8KL_010_SED (SPAdes) (version 2) | ecosystem: Environmental > Aquatic > Non-marine Saline and...
GGAATACAAAATAGGTATAACCCAGATCATCTCCCATGCTGCCCTGGATTCTGCCCGGGAAGGCTTTATCAGCGCCATGGCTGAAGAGGGTTTTGTTGAGGGCGAGAATGTGCGCTATATCCGGCGAAACGCCGAGGGGGATATGTCTACAGCAGCCTCGATAGCCGAGTATTTTGTGTCTGAACGAGTAGACATGATACTTTCCATCGCAACACCTACATCTCAGGCAGTTGTATCAGCTGTTCAGGGAACCAATATACCGGTGGTTTTCAATTCGGTGACAGAACCAAAGGACGCCGGGCTAGTTGATGAGTGGGATGCTCCGGGCGGTCAGGTAACCGGTGTGAGTGACATGGCTGCTGTTGAGCCTCAGTTGGAGCTGATAAAAAAGGTTGTTCCTGATGCAACCCGACTGGGTGTGGTGTATAACGCCGGAGAAGCAAACTCGGTGGTACAGGTCAACATGCTTAAGGATGCAATTGGAGATTTTGGAATGTCTGTAACCGAGGCTACCGCTGCAAGCACAGCCGACGTTTTGTCCGCAGCACAGTCATTGGAAGGCCGGGTAGACGTTATCTGGGTGCCGGCTTGTAATACAGCTGTAGCCGGTATCGACAGTATAATAAAAGTCGGTGAGGATTATAATATTCCCGTTTTTGCAGCTGACGTAGCTACCGTGGAAAAGGGAGCAATAGGATGTTACGGGATTAATTATACGGTTGTTGGTGAAGAAAGCGGTAAAATTGCAGCCCGTATTTTAAAAGGGGAAGACCCGGCGGACATACCGGTTATGATGATCGATTTAGACGAGCTGTATTTGAATAAAAAGGCAGCCGCCAATATGGGCGTAACTCTTCCCCAGGATATTCTGGACCAGGCAACGACAGTAATTGAATAACACAGGAATGGGCTGTTGCAGTAACCAGCATCGACTTTATAGCAAGATAAGACCAAATCAGAAAGGCTTCTATCGTGGATGTCTTAAGTAGCATATTATCTTTTTCAATTTACGAAGGGCTGGTATTCGGTTTTGCGGCCACTGGTGTTTACATAACCTTTAGAGTGCTGGGGTTTCCAGATTTAAGTGTAGACGGCAGTTTCACCCTCGGAGCCGCGGTGTCGGCTGTGTTAATCATAGCGGGCATTAACCCGTTTGTAGCCACCCTGGCCGCAATTGCAGCAGGTATATCTGCCGGATTGGTGACATCGCTTCTAAATACCAAGCTAAGAATACCGGCTCTGCTGGCCGGTATTCTTGTAATGGTCGGGCTTTGGTCGGTTAATTTAAGAATAATGAGCGGAGCCAATATTTCTCTTTTAAGAGAGGCAACCATATTCACCAAGGCTTCTGAGTATCTCGGTATTGGAACCGGAACCCATTTTTCAATCCTGGTTGCCGGAATATTGGCTCTGATAGTATTTTTTGCCCTGAACTGGTTTCTGAGAACCGAAATCGGCCTGGCGCTTCGTGCTACAGGTGATAACGAACAAATGGTGCGCGGCTTTGGCGTTAATACGGATATGACCTTAATACTCGGAGTGTCTCTTGCCAACGGACTTGTGGCGCTCTCCGGGTCAGTTGTTGCTCAGGGGCAGGGCTTTGCGGATATCGGCATGGGCATCGGTATGATTGTGATGGGGCTGGCTTCGGTGATCATAGGTGAAACTCTTTTTCAGCCAAAGGGTGTAGCAAGACTTTTAATTGCAGTAATAGCAGGTGCTTTTGTCTACCGACTGGTTATTGTTGTTGCCCTCAGATTGGGTATGGCCCCGGGAGATTTGAAACTTGTAACAGCAGTACTGGTAATAATGGCTCTTGCAGTGCCGTTTATTAGAAAAAAAATGCGAAGCGAATGGATACCCCCGGCGACCAGGTGGTAAGCACACAGTAAGGGAGATAATGGAAAATAAAAAACTACTTGAACTCAAAGGCATAAGCAAATACTTTTCCCGTGGTGAAATTGAAGAAATCAAAGCTCTGGATAATGTTTATCTGGATGTTTACCCCGAAGACTATATTACGGTAATAGGCAGTAACGGAGCTGGCAAGACCACCTTGCTTAATATCATTGCCGGGGTATTTCCCCCTGAGCCTGGTGGAAAAATAATTATCAATGGAAAAGATATTACCCGCCTAAGTGAATACAGGCGGGCTTATTATGTTGGAAGGGTTTATCAGGATCCCCGTGTCGGTACGGCCGCCAAAATGACCATAGAAGAAAACATGGCAATGGCTTTACTCAGAGGTCAGAAAAGAAGCCTTGGGTTTGCCAGTAATAGTCACCGGCGTGAGTTGTTCCGCAATGCCTTAGAGCCATTGGGGTTGAACCTGGAGAACAGGCTGAATGCTCTTGTAGGAACCCTATCCGGAGGGCAAAGGCAGGCCCTGGCTCTGGTGATGGCTACCTTAAGCAAGCCTTCGTTATTGTTGCTCGATGAACATGTGGCTACTCTGGATCCGAATACTGCACAGATAGTGCTTGACCTAACCGAAATGGTTGTAAAAAACGATAAGATTACCACCATAATGATTACACATAACATGGAAATGGCCATTCGCCATGGCAGCCGGTTGATTATGATGCATAAAGGTGGAATATTAGTTGATTTAAACCGGGAGCAGAAAGCCAACCTGACTGTAAGCGACCTTATTGAAGCATTCAAGCGGGCCAGTGGTGACGAGTTTGATGATGACAGTGTTTTACTTCGTTCCGACTAGTTTGTTTGATACTTAATACATATTAATAATCCTGCTGAAATAAAAATTTGCATCTTCATGCAGGTACGGTTGGATAGGTTCTTATTATATGGGGAAATTAAGTTACGGAACAGCCGCATGTGATAACGACCTTGATGGTGCTTTTGAAGTAAGGCGGCAGGTTTTTATAAGAGAGCAGGGCATCCCTGAAACACTTGTTTTTGATGATCTCGAAGGCGAAGCGTTGCAGCTGGTGGCCAAATACGAAGGGCAAGTTGTTGCTACCGCCAGGGTGCGTTTTCTGAATGATTGTCAGGCTAAACTGGAGAGGATGGCCGTGATTGATGGCTTTCGGAACCGGGGCATAGGCAAAGAACTTGTGCTGTTTTTGGAAAACCTTCTAAAAGACAAAAAGATAAAAAGCGTTATTCTTCATGCACAATTCGATGTTGTTCCTTTCTACCGGTCGTGTGGGTTTAAGCAATCGGGTTCACCTTTCCGGGAAGCAGGGCTCAGGCATTTGAAAATGTGCAAACAAATTAAATAAGGCTGACTATATTTTATTATGACCTTTTTCCTTTCCGGCACATGGTGTAAAATGTAGTTAAATGCAATTTATCAATGCTTCTACTTAGAAATCAAGGAGGGTTGCAAAGTAAAACCATGCTTTGGTCCCTTACTTCGAAAATTGCAATAGTGTTTGTGTTGTTAAGCCTTTCTGGTTGTGCTCAGGCTGCATATTCATTGCCCGATTTTGACAGTCCGCCTCAACACGTGGAATTTCAAGATTTTAAGCATGAGTACCATTCTGCTCCGGAAGAAATTTTATCCAGATACAGGGGTGAGGAATTATTGTTTACCGGAATTGAGGCTGAAGTTGTTACCAGGGAGTACCTGCAAAGTGGCGGTTTTCGTTTTCGGCCCGAATATAGAGATGGCCTGGACCACATCGGCCCTGATTTTGTGGTAGATGTTATTGGCACTGTGAAAGGCGATGTTGCCGGTTACTTTTATATTGATAATTGCACTTTCATTGTAGTGGAAGGCTACGAATTACCTCCACCCAGGGGTTATTAATTCTTCAACCGTGAAGAATAGTTGTTTAAAGTTTCCTGTCCTGCTTTTCTAATGTGTCTCCACTGGAACAAAGCCAGCATCCTCGACCAGGGTTTGACCTTGAGGTGATAAGGCGAAATCTATAAATTCACGGGTAAGGCCCTGCGGCTGGCCGTCGGTATAATAATATAACCCCCGCGCAATCTGGTACGTGCCCTCAATAGCTGTCTTTAGCGAAGGAGTAACTGGTGTATCACCGGCAGATTTTTTTACACCCAGGGCCTTGGTATTATCATCAAGGTACCCCAGGCCAACGTAGAAGATGGCATTGGTGTTTTGAGATACCTGGGTAACCCCCATTGAAGTAGAAGGCAGAAATTGAACACGCCCCCCATATTCAAGGGTGGTGTCATGAGAAGGCAGGCCTTTCATCTGAACCACCGATTCTTTAAAGTAAACATGAGTACCGGAGTTTGTATCACGGGCCAGGGGTACAATTGCAGCATCATGGCCGCCTAAATCTTTCCAGTTCGTAATTTCGCCGGTATATATACCGGAAAGTTGTTCGATTGTAAGGGATGATACGGGGTTGGATGGGTGCACTATCAGAGCGATAACGTCGCTGGCAATCTTTGTTTCAAAAATATCAATGCTTCTATCATTTGCCATATCTAATTCAGCCTGCCTGATGCTGCGGGAGGACTGGCAAATGTCTGTGGTCCCGTTGATAATGGAAGCGATTCCAGCGCCCGAACCCGGACCGGAGACTGAGATATTCACCCGGGGATGAAGGCTCATAAACTCTTCTGCAAAAAGGGAGGACAGAGGGGTTACGGTATTGGAGCCGGTAATGTCGATTACTCCGGAAAGGCCATTATCTTCATGGTTGTAATAATGGCAACCTGCCAGAGGTTGAATGCCAATAAAAAATGCCACAAGAGCAAGTGAAATTGTTTTTATGTATTTATTCATATCTGTTTTGAACCGGTGCATATTGACAATCCAGTCCTGTCTAAATGATAACACCCCTGAAAAGTTTTGTCTTTTTTGTAACAGGAAAAGAGCATTAATATTAAAACAATCTGTTATAATAACCTGAAAAATGAGCCTGTATTTACGTTATTTGGCGCAAAATGCATTGCTTTAGGAGGGTGAGTATGTACGACAGGCTACCGGAGCACATAGGAATAATTCCGGATGGCAACAGGCGGTGGGCAAAAGAAAAGGGCCTGCCCAGATATATGGGGCACCAGGCTGGAGCAGACCGGATGCATCAGGTATTGGAGGCGCTCATTCCACTCGGCATAACACATATGACGCTCTGGGGTTTCTCTGCAGACAATTGGAAAAGAGAAGAAGAAGAGTTAAACAGTATTTTTGAGCTTCTTGAATTATGGATTAAAAAGGATGCACCCTGGCTGCACGATAATAATGTAAGGTTGAGGCATATTGGGCGCATTGATGAACTGCCTCAGGGCCTTAAAGCGGCTATAAAATCGGCGGTAGGCATGACGGGTGAAAATACAGGCATGGTTTTGAACCTTGCTTTTAATTACAGTGGCAGGACTGAGATTGTTGATGCTATGAAACGGATAATTAAGGACAAAGTTCCTGTTGGTGATTTAGACGAGGTTAAGGTTAGCCAGTACCTGGATACCGATGGCCTGCCGGATGTGGATTTATTGATACGCACTGCGGGCGAGTTAAGACTTTCCAATTTTATGCTATGGCAAACTGCATACAGTGAATACTTTTTCAGTGAATTACTCTGGCCTGATTTTGATGAAAAAGAACTAAAAAAAGCATTGAATTCATATGCCGAGCGCAGCCGGCGTTTCGGGGGTGACTGATTATAAAGGGCATATTCATAAAATTATATAACGTGCTTCCAGATCTATTTTATTAATGGGAACAGAACCGGCAAAGATGTCCAGGTTTTTTAAAACCAGAGAAGGTGCCAGTGTTTTGGCCATTATTGTTACCGCAGTGCTTGCTATCATAAAGATGGCAGGCGGTATTATAACTGGCAGTGTTGGCCTGCGTGCTGATGCGGTACACTCACTGGTTGACCTTTCCGGTGCTGTAATTGGCCTTGTTGGTATAAAAATTGCCTCAAAGCCACCGGATAAAGGGCATGCTTTTGGTCATGGCAAAGCCGAAAATATGGCCGGAGCAATAATCGGCCTCTTTATCCTCGGAGCGGCATTTTTTATTGCATATGAAGCCATTATTCGAATCATTCATGGCTCTGTAGTCGAAATGGTGGCTATCGGTATATATATCACAGCTTTTGCCATAGTCCTGAATCTTGCCATGTCCTGGTATGGCTTAAAGGTTGCCAGGGCCAGTGAATCTATAGCACTGGAAGCTACCAGCCGGGATCTACTGGCCGATTCGATGAGCTCAATAGCAGTTTTAATTGGTCTGCTTGCTGTGGCTGTTACCGGTAATTACATTTTTGACTCTGTTATAGCACTTGTGGTTTCAGTAGTGATACTGCGGACTGCGTTAAAAACCATCATAAAATCTGCTGGTGGCTTGATGGACAGGCGTTTACCTGACCATGAAGAAGAAGTTATAAGGCAGTGCATTGAAAACCATGGCGTTATTATTGACTTTTATAAATTAAGGACTCGAAAAGCCGGGGGCGAACGCCATATTGATGTTAATATTGTATTGCCCGGGAGTTACTCCCTGGAAAAGGCACATGCGGTAAGTGAAGAGCTGGAAAAAGAAATAAGCAAAAAACTACCACGCTCTCGTGTTATGATACACATTGAACCGCATCAGGAGGTTTGAAAACCCGGGTATTTTACTTGCTTTAGCCGTTAGTTAAAGGCAAAATATTAGTAGAAAACAAATAAATAAAGGGAAGGTTTATGGAATTTTTTGGATTGCTTGCCCCGGTGGCTTTTGTATTTGGCATAGCGGCTTTTACACAGGTAGCGGCTTTAAGAAAAGAGGTCGAGGCTCTTAAAAAAGAAGTTTCTTGCCTTAAGAATGGAGAAAAGGGTGAGGCCGCAAATTAAATAACAAGGGTTATGCTTTGCAGGGTAAAACACTGAGTAAAAATTTAAAAGTAGAAAAAAGAGGAGGCTAAGTTGGGATTATCACCAGAGGAAAGACGGAAAATATACGAAGAGGAAAAGGCAAAAATTGAGGCTGAAGAAAAGCAGGAAGAGCCAAAAAAAGAGGCTTCAGGGCATCAACTGCCTGAAAATGTAGCCGGTTTACTTTGTTACCTTGGCATGTGGATTACAGGCATCGTGTTTTTGGTTATTGAGCCAAAAAATAGATTTATAAGATTTCATGCCCTGCAGTCCATTATTGTTTTCGGAGTCCTCATGGTTTTAAGTGGCTTTTTTGGGATGTTGCCGGTTTTTGGAGTGTTTTTGACTGCCGCTATTGGAGTCCTTGCTTTAATACTATGGATTGTATTGATGATAAAAGCCTACCAGGGAGAACTTTACAAGGCTCCAATTGCCGGTGATGTTGCTTCATCAATTCTTAATTCTGGAAATAAAGGCCGTTAAAAATTAAGCTGTACCAGCGGGGGCAGGTTATGACCGGAGATATTCGGAAGTTAAACGTAATTGTCCTCCTCTTTGTAATACTCAGCGTTTTAATCGTTTTAATGATTTCGTCACCGGTGGAAGTATCCCGTTTATATGTGGCAGGACAGGAGGATGAGTATCTTATTGCCACGGATTTTAAAGGTGTAGCCGAACCGGTTGTAATTGATGCAAAAAACAGGGCTAAGGGTTTATATGGTTCAAACGAAGAGGCTGTCGAGGAGCTCACAGCCCAGCTTTTGGGCGCTTACAAAGCTTCTGTCAAGGTTGATACTATCATAATATTTAATTCAGGGGGCTTTGGGTGGAGTCCGGTTGAAGCCTCACCGGGCTGGAGCACTTTGATGGAAGGCATAGCAGAAGAAGTTGCCGGTCTGGGTCGGGATGTAAAGATTATGGATTATTACCGTACAAAACCCGGTATTAGCGGGGTTGTTGATGAAGTGGCGGCATTTTGGGGGTTGAATCCGTTAAAGTCAGATGAACTGGCATTGAGGGTTGATTTTCTCACGAAGCACCTCACAGATATGAGAGTAATACTTGCCGGGGAAAGTAATGGTTCAGGCATTGTAGAAGATGCAATGCAAAAACTTAAAGAAAACCGGCAGGTTATAGGGATTCAAACCGGACCGATGATGGTGCAAAGAAGCGAGCCTTTTGAACGCTCTCTGGTTACCAGGCACAATGGAGAACGACAGGACTCTCTAAGCAAAGGCGACTTTTTTACCATAATAAGGGCAAATTTTGAAGAAATAATGGGTATTGAGCAGGAGTGCATGGGCGAGGCTTTGTTTTATATTGGCGCCCCCGGTCATCATTATACCTGGGAAACCGAAGCTTTAAGGCAAAAGATAGCAGGCTTCCTCCATGGCAATCTTGCTTGAACTGACGTGCTGTTAAATATCTCTACCGACGGATCTGGCTATCAGGCTTAGCTCTTTCATCAACCTGGAAAAGTCAGACGGCGTTAACGACTGGAGGCCGTCTACCAGGGCTTCTTTTGGATTTGGGTGAACTTCTATCAGCAGTCCGTCGGCTCCGGCAGCGATCGCTCCTTTAGCCAGTGCAGGCACCAGTGAGTAATGTCCTGCTGTGTGGCTGGGGTCAACTATTATGGGAAGATGAGAGTATTTTTTAATTACCGGAATTGAAGAAAGATCCAGCGAGAAACGAGTACTGTCCTCAAATGTTCTGATGCCCCGTTCGCACAGAATAACCTGGCTGTTTCCTTCTGCCAGCAAATAATCAGCAGCGGTTAACCATTCGGTAACGGTGCATGAAAAACCGCGTTTTAATACAACCGGACACCTGGTTTTTCCGATGTTGGTCAAAAGCGAGTAGTTCTGCATGTTTCGTGATCCTACCTGCAGGATGTCTGAATGTTTTGAAACCAGGTCCACATCTCCAGGGTCGACTACTTCGGTTATGACGGGCAAATCGAACTGTTTGCTGGCGCTTGATAGAAGCTCCAGCCCTGCCGTTTTAAGGCCCTGGAAACTGAAAGGTGAGGTGCGAGGTTTAAATGCACCACCACGTAAAATACTGGCACCGCTATCCTTGACTACTCTGGCAATTTCCCTAAGTTGCTCTTCGCTTTCTACAGCGCATGGGCCGGCCATTACTACTATGCGATTGCCACCTATCTCCACTCCATTAACAGAAACGATGCTGTCTTTGTTTTTAAACTCTCTTGAAGCAAGCTTGTAAGGCTTCATTATGCGGGTAACGCTTTCAACCCCGGGAAGAACGGCAAATATGTCCGTTGAAAGCTGGCCGGTATTGCTTCCAAGTATGGCCACTACTGTTTTATCGGTGCCCAGGTTTAGCTGTACATCAAGTCCGAGCGACTCAGCCCTTTTTACAACTTCATCAACTTCAGCCTTTGAAGCGCCTCTTTTCATGTCTACTATCATTTACAATCATCCACCCTTGAGTCTTTTGTTTAATAATAACAGATAAAGGTTATTGAAACATATAATCAGGAATCAAACATCCCGTTTAAAGGTATAACATACAAGGGCTCAGGTTTTCAAAGCGGGTTAATTTTTCAACTGCTTTGTAATCTAACAGGTGCTCTATGGATTGCTTGGTACAGGCTGGCTGTTCGATTGACGTTCTTTAATTACCTGTGCTAAATTACGCAACAGTACTTTACCCCCAATACGTTTGAGCTGGTTTGATAACCAGCCAAAGGAAAAAGCCGGGTGAAGAAGCCCGTTGGGCGAGGAGAAAGCGATGAAAAAAAGACTTTTCACGTTAATGCTGGTACTTGGAATAACCGGGCAGTTCCTGAGCGGTGGCTGCACCGGGGATGATACAGATGTAATCAGGCTCTCTTACAGTAATTTTTTCCCCTCCACTCATTTGAATTCAGTGCTGGCTGAAAAATGGATAGAAGAAATTGAAGAGCGTACTGATGGCCGGGTAAAAATAGCTTATTATCCGGGCGGCACTCTGACTCCGGCAGATGGCATTTTTGACGGGGTCGAACAGGGCATATCTGATATTGGCATGTCTGTATTTGCTTATAACATGGGCCGGTTCCCGGTTGCAGAGCTTGTCGATCTTCCTCACGGGTACCCCAATGGCTGGGTGGCCACAATGGCCGCCAATGACTACTACAATCATTTTCAGCCTGAAGAAATAAACAGTGTGCAGCCCATGTATTTCCACGCCCATGGACCAGGGGTAATTATCACAAAAGACAAGAAGGTGAGTACACTTGATGATTTGAGCGGTCTGGTATTAAGGGCTACCGGTGTCGGCTCCAATGTGGTCAGCGAGCTTGGCGCCCAGGGTTACGGCGCCGGTCAGGGGGAAGCATATGAACTTATGGCCCGGGGTGTTGTGGATGGCAGCTTTACACCCAGAGAGGTTTTAAGAGGATGGAACCAGGCAGAAGTAGTTCAATATGTTACCAATTGTACCGAGGTGGGCAACACCACCATGATGTATGTGGTAATGAATGAAAACAAGTGGAACCAGTTGCCTGAAGACATACAACAGGTTTTTATCGATGTTAGTTCGGAATGGATAGAAAAGCACGGCATGGTTTGGGATTATTATGATAAAGCCGGTATTGATTACTTCTTGAGCCTTGGTCAGGGAAGGGAAGTAATTGATCTTTCCGAAGAGGAATCACAATTATGGGTAGAAACAGCGGTAGACCCGCTAATTGAGAAATATATTGCAGATAAAACTGACAGGGGCCATGATGCTGCAGAATATGAAGATTACCTCAATGAAAGAGTTGACTACTGGTCTGAGAG
>Ga0207421_10008544_pt1 | contig 10593 bp, 9 predicted proteins | sample SodLakKL_010_SED_4_FD_187542 | JGI IMG/M metagenome (GOLD analysis project Ga0207421, IMG submission 187542) | Alkaline sediment microbial communities from Lake Tanatar, Kulunda Steppe, Russia - 8KL_010_SED (SPAdes) (version 2) | ecosystem: Environmental > Aquatic > Non-marine Saline and...
GTTGCAATCCTTGTTGTAGTGGACTGTTACTTTCAACCCTACCCCTTGAGATCCTTGCAATGACGGGGCTGAAAATGCCGTTTCCGTCAACCCCCTAAAAAATCGATTTTTTTTGCTATTTTAAGAAAAATCACCCCAGATTTCGAATTTGATTAACTCTCTATTACTCCATTATACTAATATATACTTTAATTTTCTCGATTTCCGTCAACCCCCCGGGGTTTTTGCCCTTTTTGAGGTTGACGGAGGAAAATTTTGTTAGTAAAATATTGTTTTCATGTATTAATTTTATCATTAATTACTACGATATTCAAATATTAAACCTGTAATTTTAAATTATAATTGTATCTGTTTTAGAATCTATCTTTTTTTCTATACCAATAGTTATTATCTTACTTTCACATTTTTCGCATAGATTATAAATATTTAAGCTATCCTCGTTATCATCTATAATCTCCTGTAGTTCATTTATTAATTTTTGGCTGTTTTCTTTATTAAGATTACACTCAAATACGCTATTTTGTATTCTAAATCCATAGTTTTTTAATATATTAAATACTGCATTTCTTCTTCTGTCATCACTAATATCATAACAGATAATATAAATATCACTTCACCTCAAATGGGCTATATTGACATTCCCCTTTTATAGAATCTTTTAAAAATCTGGCCTGTTCTCTAATAATTCTTCTCCATGTTAAACTTTTTCCTGTTTTAGGATGCATAATCTCTGTATTTAATTTATTTTCATATTCTTTTAGAAATATATTTTTACTCTTTTCTTTTAGCATTATTTTTTTATCTCTATCAAAAGAAGCCTTAGTAATCACATTTTTATTAATTAAGGCTTTAACCATTCTATCTATAATTATATGTCTAAATTCTTCAATCAAATCTAAAGCCAGTGCAGGTTTACCATTTCTAACAGAATGTAAAAAACCTACATATGGATCCAGGTCATGAATATATAGGGCAGATATAATATCGTTTAGCAGTAAAGTATAGCCAAAGCTTAACATCGAGTTAACAGGATCTCTGGGCGGATTTCTGTTCCTGCCATTAAAAATAAAGTTGTTATTAATTAATAGATTAAATATTTCAAAATAATATCTACTCCCTATTCCTTCATAACCTCTCAATTTTTCTATGGTCTCTGCTGTTTTTAGTTTCATTAAAATATTATCTATTTTTTCAACTGCCTCTTCTAATCTTTTATCTGCTTTCTTTCTGTTGGCTGACTGAATTATTACTTTCATATTCTTTAACTTACCTTCAACTATTATTCTACTTAAATTCAGGGCAAATAATTTATCATTATATTTATTAAATTGCTCGATTCTAAAATCTATATTTTGAGAATATCCAGCTACAATTCTTCCTTTATACTGTCCATAATAGTTTAATATTATAATCGGAATGTCTTCTTCTAAAGATAAATTAATCAAAGAACTTGTTATTGTGAAACTGCCAATAACTACTATCTGATCTAAATTAATAATTGGGACATCAGCAATAACATTGTCATTTTTCTTCACCAATACCCTTTGCCTCTTCTTAGATAATGAAATATTATTTTTTGTTATATAAATAATACTCATTTTACACCTGCTTTACCTGTCTTATAAATTTTATAACTATTAACCGAAATTATAAAAATTAAAATAGTCTGCCTAACTATATTTTAACCAAAAAAATCAAGCTGTTTCATCTCTTTATCGCTATTAAATGCTTTTATAAACTCAATATAAGCTTCAGAATTCTTAAAAACTTTATCAATTAAACCTCTCTTTTTTAGCGTAGAAAAAAGTGCCAGTGCTTTAGCCTGGCAATTAATTGACTTCTTTGGGTTGAACTCTATATCTGTAAACCCATTATGCTTTTCTAATTCATCAATATACTTGTTATTCTGTAATAAAGCATTAATATATATCCAGTCATAAAATAGAGTTTTAGGCTCTAATGGCCAGTTTCTATCGTTAAATTCAAATCCTATTACATCACCTGAGGTTTTAAGTCTGTCGTCCCCTTTTACTTCCCTGGCATCTTTATATAATAAGTCTTTATATGGCCCGCCCTCTTTAAATACTTTGCTCGATTGAAAAGCCGCCTCTACATTTGCAACTTTTCCATTAACTTCAAATTCGAGATTAAAAGCACTTAAGGCCACACCTAAAGCTTCATTAGATTTAGTTGAAACTTCTAGTATATTAAATCCTTTATAGCTGTCTTTTTTAAGAAAATTTTCATGTAACGACTTAATTGATTTCTGTTTCTGCTTTACAGAAAATCCTGGTTGCCATTTAAACTCTACATCAACCTTATCTAAAAGTTTTTCACCTCTTATAGCCTCTATAAACACTGGTCTTAAAGCCATTTATAGCCACCCCTTCTTTAAAGCATATTCTCTTCCTGAAAAATATTTCCTACTCTTAATAAAACTCGCATTTAAACCATTAGGTTTTTTAACATTAAATTTAGACTGATTGTTGTCAAAATGTACTTCTTCAATATAGTCAACTTCAATATCATCAAAAACTATAACTTCTGCTTGAACTTCTGTCGTTAGATATTCGGAGAGATCATTATCTTTGTCAAATAAATCTTTAAGACTTGATACATTGTTATATAAGAAGTCTTTTTTTTCATTTATCTCATTTTTAATCAAAGTGCTTGCTGAATTTCCTCTTGAAAATAGGCATTTTTTCTCCCACATAATTGAAGGATTTAAAAGAATCACAGCATAATCAGACTCTGAATAATCTGTATTTCTATATTTATAAAATGTCTTATAGTTTGGAAATGAAATAGACAAAAATGTGCCGTCTTTAAAACCATCATTCCTGTCCTGGTCATTGCTGTTATAAGAGATACTTTTTTCATTAAGCCTCTCCACCGACAAAATCCCATTCTCAAAAATACTGCTCAAATTATTTGCCTGGGTGAAATGAACTAAGTACTCAATATTGTGGCTATATACAAAGTCTTTAATATCCTGATAAGAAGAGGTTATATTTCTAAAATAATTATCATCGCTGGTTTTAAGTACCTTAACATAGTCATCGACACAACTCTTACTACATAAATTTCTCTTTGGATCATAATCCAGGCGAACCCAGTGAGGCCAGCTACCTTCTATTATCCTTAACCCCTTACCACAATAAGCACAGGTATACTTATTATTAGTTTCCTTCTCTACCATATAGTTTAACATGATAATCCCCCCGGTTTAATTAAATTTTCATGCTAACTATATAATACAACCCCCCTTCGACAACAGTCTGTCTAAGGGAGGTTAATTAATAAATATTTTTTTGTTTTTATCCTTGTTGTAATTTTAAATAAAATTTTATTCTCTAAAATTTTTATGTTTCCGGATTCAATTAAATTCTCCTGCATAATTCACTGAATTTATTTATTCAAAAACTGATCTCTTTATTTATGCTTAATTGTAAATTGAACTTAAACTAGTTTTATAAATGAGTTTAAAAATTTCAATAGATTTAAAAGAAATTAATAGCACTTTTGCAGGATTTATTTAATTTGTCTTGAACTATTTAATTAGCCTAAAACAATATCATTAAATCATTAACAGGAGGTGCTAAAAATCAACAATAAACAACAAAAAATTATAACTATATCTTCTTTACTTCATGATGCAGGTAAATTATTCGTTGAAGATATAAATAAATCCTTCAATTATCAGGATAATTTATTGAACTTTATTGATACCATTGACAATGAAAATTTACTAGAAATTAAAAATGTTTTAAAAGATCTTTATAGTTCTAATCAATTAGATAGTGACTCATTAGCTTTTTTTATAGAAAAAGCCCACAATCTAGTTGGTTCCAGTTTGAAGTCAGATTACTCTTATAATCCCTTAAAAAATGTTTTCTCAAATATTGATATTGGTAAGGATAATTCTAATCAGGAAAAATATTATTTACCTTCAAAATTATCTCCAGAGAATACTTATCCAGTATCTAATGAGAAAATTAAAAGTAGCCATTTAAAAGCTACCTCTAGTTCTTTTAAAGAAGAACTAAAGAAAATATTAGAAAGCCCAAACAGCAATAATTGGACCAAAAATCTTTATAGTTTAATTGAAAAATATGGATGGTCTTATCCTGAGTCTAGAAAAAGCCAGGATACTTTAGTAGATCATACTCACTTGATAACGTCTATAGCTGTAATTCTATATAAGTCAAGAGAAGAAAACATAAATGAAAACAAAAATTTCAAGATAATAGGAGGTGATTTATCAGGTATACAGAGTTATATTTACGATATTGCTAGAATTAATACAGGTGGAGTTTCTAAAAGGTTAAGAGCAAGGTCTTTTTTCGTTTCAATATTAGGCCAGGCGATTTTAAACCAACTATTGCATGAACTTGAACTACCACAGGCATCAAAAATTATATCTGCAGGTGGTAAGTTTTATCTTTTAGCTCCTAATTCAGATTCAACTAATGAAATTTTAGAAAAAACGGCATATAAGATAAATAAATGGCTTTATGAAGAGTTCCAATCAGAGCTCTACTTTAATTTTGCTAGTGTTAATTTTGAAGGCGAAAAATTCAATGATTTTAGCCTGATTTATGATTCTATTAATGAAAAACTAGAAGCTAATAAGAGTAATAAATTCATAAACTTTTTAAAAGACCACGAATCATTCCAACTAGATGCTCAATATGGAGCCAATGCAGATATTTGTGATTCATGTAAGAAATTATGGACTGAAGATGGATCAGAACTTTGCCATTATTGCAGTCAGGATCTAGATCTAGGTAGAAGATTAACAGAAGCAAATTATATTGGTTTTAAATTTGAAGATACAGATAATGAAAGCTATGATTTCAAACTCTTTAATGAAGACCCTGTTTTTATTTCATTATTGTCTAACAAAATATCTGAATCTAATTATGATTTAGTCATAAATATTAAAGACGATAATATTTCACCTGCAGTACCTGAAATAATTGGAACTTACTCAAGTTATATACCTATATTTGCAGATAAAGAGACTAAATTTAATCTTTGTGAAAAATGCAAAGACGAAAATTGTTTGGAAAGAGAAACTTACTATAATGACTTTCCATATCTCTTTAGTTGTCTAGCAGCTTCATCAGTTACAGATAGAGACAAGGGGCTTCAGGCACTTGGTGTATTAAAAGCTGATGTAGATATGTTAGGAAGTATTTTTTCAATAGGTTTAGGTACAGAACAGATTAATTTCTCTCAAATTGTCTCTTTAAGCAGAATGACAGATTATTATTTCAGTAAGATTCTTCCTTCTAATTTTTCCCGAGGGGAAAAAGTTTCATACAGTAATTGTTCGGCTAATTTAGACAAGAATTACATTGTTTATGCAGGTGGAGATGATTTATTAATTCTTGGACCATGGGACAACTTAATAGCCACATCTTTTTATATAAATGAGAGCTTTAGAAACTATACAGGGAATAATGACAATGTAACTATTTCTGCAGGCCTGGCTTTAGTAAAACCCAAATATCCAATAGCTATGAGTTCTAAAATGGCTACTGAAGAAGAAGTAAAAGCCAAAGAATCAGGCAGGAATGCCTTTAGTATCTTCGGTGAAAGCAGAAAATGGAAAGAATGGCTTGATATTTTACCACTTGCCAATTTATTGGATAATTCCATCCAGGAAGGCTATTTTTCTATGAGTTTTGTAAGGCGCCTCAATAAATATGCTGCCCAGGAGAAGCTATACCAAAATAATAATGATAATGAAAAAAGAAAATGGATCGCAATGTTCCAATATGATCTAGGAAGAAATTTTTATGATACCATTAAAATTAAAAAAGATCCTAAGATCAAAGAATCTTTAGACAAACTTATTGAACTATACTTGAAAGAAAAAAATGGTATGAGAGGCGTAGAAAACTTTAAGTTACCATTTCACTGGTCATTATATAGGAATAGAGATTAAGGAGGGTTATGTAAATGGCATCTTATAATTATAGTTGGAGTACACTAGAATCTGGTTATTTAGACGAAGACGGTCGATTTAAAAAAGAATTAATTGAAAATGAAGCCGATAAAATAGGTGAGTTATTAGCTAATGGCGGTATTAATAAGAGGAAAAGATATGAAAAGCTCTCCAGTTCGCAGTTAAGGAATTTTTACAACGAGGTTAAGGCATTAGATGCTAAAATAAATGAAGAAAACTTCTTGGATAATTTACCATTTGTCTTAATGTTAAAGGCGAAAGCAAATTATGCCTACAGAGGTGGAGGTAAAAATAAGAAGATTCCAGAAAGTTTTAAGGATTTTATTATTAAAAATGTCGAAATTATCTCAAAAGAAAAAACATATAAATCATTTGATAACTTCACCACTTTTTTTGAGACAGTTGTTGGCTACTTTTATGGCCACGGCGGGGAGGGAAATAGATAATGAAATTATTAGAATATAGAGTTATAAGTGGAGAAATAGAAACTAAATCAGGTCTTAGAATAGGGGGAAGTTCAGATACGATAGAAATTGGCGGTATAGATAATCCTGTAATAAGAGATGGCAAAAGTAATAAACCATATATCCCTGGCTCATCTTTAAAAGGTAAAGCAAGGACGTTACTTGAGTGGTATTTAGGTAAAATTAACAAAGATGGAAAGCCTCATAATTGTAAGGATGAAAACTGCTTTATCTGTCGTTCATTCGGAATCAGTGCAGGTGAAAATGATGTTAAATTTGGTCCTGGCAGGCTTTTATTCAGGGATAGTTTTCTAACTGACGAATCTAAACAGGAACTTCAAGAACTAAAGGAAAAAACCGGTCAGGATTTTACAGAAGTTAAAAGTGAAAATACTATAAACCGCCTGGACTCTTCTGCTATGCCCCGCCAGATTGAAAGAATTCCTGCAGGCGTAAGTTTTGAATTTGAGTTAATCTATAAGGTATTTGATATGAATGATGATGGAAAAATAGATAAAGAAAACTATGAACTTATTAAAAAAGGGCTAAAACTTCTTGAATTAGATGCTATTGGTGGTTCTGGTAGTCGAGGTTATGGTAAGATAAAATTTAATAACCTTACAGAAAAAATTAATGGCTCTGAGAGCGAAATCAATTTAGCAAATATAAGTCTGTAGGGTGGTGAATTAATTTTGAAATGCTATAAAGTAACTATACGCCCTCGTTCATCATTCATTACACCTTTAGATTCAGATACTTTATTCGGTAGTCTCTGCTGGATTATCCGCTGGAAGCATGGAGAGGAAAAACTAGAAGATTTTCTAAATCAATATAGCAATGAACCACCATTTTTAATTTCTTCTGGTATTCAGGCTAATTGTCTACCTTTTCCTGTAACAAAAGGTATATCCAGAAGCAGGCTTAGAGAAATAATAAAAGATGCTTACGGCAATACCAATCCTAAAACAATGAATAAAGTTATCAGGCAGATTAAAAAAATAAAAAAAGAAAAATTCATCCCTATAGATGTTTTTAAAGACCATAATAACAGCTTTAGCCTTGAAAACCTCTTAAAAACTATACTGGGAAATGATTTAAACTCTATGGAAAACAATTACAAGAAGATGTTTTATCATAAAAAACCATTTTTCACTGTCAAAGACAGATATCACAATATGATAAATAGAATTTCTAATAGCGCAACAGATGGAGAATTATATACTCAAAGAGAAATTACTTATCATGATGATATTGATATTTATTTAAAATTACCAAAAGATGACCTATTTTTCTGGCAAAATGTTTTTGAAGCCCTTTCGTATGAGGGTTATGGCAGCAAAAAATCATCTGGCAAAGGGCAATTTAGCATCATAGACTTTAAAAGAGTGACTCTTCCTAAGGCAGATGATCCCAGCCATTTTATGACATTATCAAGCTTTATACCTTCAGAAAAAATTCCTGGGGGATATTATAAAATTAAGACAAAAAGAGGTAAACTGGGGTCTTCTTATTCTAAAAAGAAATACAGCCCCTGGAAAGAACCAGTTATTTTCTATGAAGAAGGTTCTACTTTTAAGATAGATTCAATTCCAGAATCTAATAACTATGGTTGTCTTGTAAAAAATATTCATCATTCACTGGATAAAGTAGTCCAGTATGCTTATGCATTTGATCTGGAGGTGAACCTGGATGAATAAATCAATTAATAGATATTATCTCCAATTACAGCCTCTAACCCCTATTCATATTGGCAGTGGCGAAGAGGTAATGCCATATGAATATATTATTGAAGACAACAAATATTATCGAATAAATTTATTCGACTTAATAAATGTACTGCCTTCAGAAAAAAGAGAAGAATTAGTTAATATAATGGAAAAAGACCTGGTTAAATTAAGGAGTGTTATTTCAGATTATGACTGGAAGAGTTCTGTCCTTTACGAAGCAGATACAACCAGTGACTTTTCAGTAGACTATAATAAAAATATAAAAAGATCGGCTAATAATCTTGCAATTGATGAATTTATTAACTCAAAGATGAGGCCATATATTCCAGGCTCTTCAATTAAAGGTGCTTTTAGGACGGCATATATATATAATTATGCTGACAATATATATTATGACATTTCAAGGAATAGACATGGTTTCTTTGATGTTAGAAATAGCAGGGGAAAGGCCCAGACAATAGAACAAAGAACTTTAAACTATAAAGATATGTTTGGAGATCCATTTCAAACAGTTAAGTTTTCTGATTCATCATTAAATATCAGTAACTTAAAAATTTATAAAACATATTCTGTAAATGTAAAAAAGGCAAATACAGATGGTATTCCTTATTATCAGGAAGTCATCGCAGGACTATTAAGTTCTAATATTGAACAGAATATATTTTTAGAATTAAGTATTGATTTAGCCCGACAGAACTGCGATTATAGTAAAAATTCAGTAAAACACTCGATAACAGCTAAAAAATTGTTGAAAGCAACCAGGAAATTCAGTAAAGATATTATTGAAGCTGAACTAAATTATCTAAGAGATAAAAATACTTCAAATGATACAGTTAATATCTATAAACATTTAAAAGGTATCCATAACACCTTAGATGAAAACCAATCACTAATTAGGTTTGGCAAAGGTGTAGGATTCAATACAACAACTTTAAATTTAGCTAACGAAAAAACTACAGTTCAGCCTGTAAGCAGAGTTCTGGCAGATTCTAAATATCCAATGGGTTGGGCTATAATTAGCTTAAATGAAGAAAAGCATGATATTAGTATTTTAAATAATAAAGAAATAAAACAGAAATCTAAGAAATTAGAAAAAGAAAAGGAAGAAAAGATAAAGAAAAAGAAATCCAAGTATCCTAATTTAATGGCTTATATTAAAGGGGAATATGGAAATAAAACAGCTAGAAAAGTTGCAATCAGAAAATCAAAAGGTAAAGTTAAATTATACAATAAATATAAAAAAGAATATGAAGAGTTTTTAAGACGCTAGCAATATTTAAATAAATGTATTAATAAATCAAGACAGGGAAGTGTAATAATATGCCGAAAATAAAGCAGGGAAAGCTAAAAATTAAAACAGATGAAAGGCTTTCCCTTGATTATGGTCATAAGTTAAGAGGTTTTTTCGCCAATCAATTCGATAATATATTATTTCACCACCATAAAGAAAAAGATAGTTTCAAATATAATTATCCACTAATTCAATATAAAATTTTAAAAGGTCTTCCAGTAGTTATAGCCCTGGGAGAAGCAGTCCCTTTAATTGCAAATAACTTTTTTGAAATAGAAAACCTCACATTGGGAGATAAAGAATTTAGTGATCCTATAATGGACTTTCAGGTGTCAAACTGGGAGCTTAGTGTAAATGAAGAAGAACTTTTGCTTCCATATAAATACGAATTTATTACTCCCTGGATGGGCTTAAATCAAAGTAATTTTGATAAGTATAAAGCAGAAATTATAGGAAGTAGTGACGAAGAAAGGGTAGATTTCTTGAGTAGTATATTAATAGGTAATATTCTTTCTTTTGCCAAGGGAATTGACTGGTGGGTTGAAGGTGAAATAAAAGTAATTCCTGTCTTAAAAGAAATAACAGTAAATTTTAAAGATAATAAAATGATAGGATTTAAAGGTTTCTTTTTTTCTAATGTAGTTTTACCAGATAATATAGGTCTGGGACAAGCAACTTCACGTGGCTTTGGCACCATTCAAGGAAGCAAAGAATATTGATTAAATAACCCCTCCTTTAAAGATATATAATTTGGAGGGGTATTTTATATGATTATAGACTTTTTCTATTAAAATTTTATACTTTCTAAATAAAAATGACTCCCCGCAAGGGGAGCTTTTTTTATTTATCCTTGTTGTAGTGGACTGTTACTTTCAACGATAGTCCAGGTTATAGCTTAGTGTATTTACCTCACCGTTGCAATCCTTGTTGTAGTGGACTGTTACTTTCAACGATAACGACTTCTTTTCGTTACTATCCTTAATGACAAAAGTTGCAATCCTTGTTGTAGTGGACTGTTACTTTCAACCGCACAGTTCGTTTACAATAAAAAGGAGGTATTTGAGAGTTGCAATCCTTGTTGTAGTGGACTGTTACTTTCAACATAAACCAGGATCAATCGGTGGTCGAGTTCCAGTA
>Ga0207421_10008545_pt1 | contig 10592 bp, 7 predicted proteins | sample SodLakKL_010_SED_4_FD_187542 | JGI IMG/M metagenome (GOLD analysis project Ga0207421, IMG submission 187542) | Alkaline sediment microbial communities from Lake Tanatar, Kulunda Steppe, Russia - 8KL_010_SED (SPAdes) (version 2) | ecosystem: Environmental > Aquatic > Non-marine Saline and...
TGCAGCTATTACAAATAGTATAGGCGTAATAATGAGTAACGAGCCGCGGCGTTTCACCGCGCTCTTCATATCCTGGGCAACGTCTTTCATTTCGTACATAAGTATCAATAGTTAAGTATTGGAAAAACCTGTTGAAGTATTGTTGATCGAATATTTGCAATTGTTATGCCAAAGTTGATTGGCTACAAGTGGTGTATCGTAAAAATGCCTTTATAAGTATTGTTAGGGGCTATTTTGAGAGGAATATTTTTTAGGCTTAAGAAAAAAAGAGGAGCCTGATACACAATTTGATTCGTATTTACTCAAGGGAGCTCTTTCCGGTGTGCATTTAATACCCTAATCAAACAAAACCATTACCAAAAAAGTAGTTTTACCCCTTCTAATAAACACTCTTAAGTCATATATAATTAATTACTTATAGATAAGAATAAGTTCTATTGAAAATAGTTTGGCACATTTGTTGTCTACTAGCAATCAATTCCACTAACTAAACAATTTTTACAATGACTCAATTATTATGAGAAAAAAACTACAGCCTACCATAAACATCCTCTTCATTGTCGGTTTTATGATAATGATTCAGGCATGTTCAACTACCCGGGACATAAGTGCTGACAGGAGTAGTCAAGTTTCTGAGCTACCGTCACCATCAACTGAAATTCAAGAAGATACCTATAAGGTGCGCCCCGGGGATGAGATTGAAATTCTCGTCTGGGAGCAGCCGAGTTTCAATACACTTACAACGGTTTCTAGAATGGGGACGATTGCTATTCCTCTTCTTGGAGAGATTTCTGTTATTGGACTTACTAAAGAAGAGTTAGAAAGAACCCTTGAACACCAGCTTGAGGAGTATGTTAGAGGAGAAATTCTATTAACAGTGTCCATAAGAAATACGGATTCAATGATTGTTTCTGTAATAGGAATGGTATCCAGACCGGACAACTACCCGGTAGCTGATCAAATATCCATATTCAGAATCATTGCTACTGCAGGAGGTCATACAGAAATGGCTGATCTAAGCCGGGTTAAACTTTACCGGCAGGCTTTGCCCGATACATATGTAAAACTGGATTTGCTGGATTATCTGGATACGGGTCAGATGAACTCTGAGGAACTTCTGGTTCGCCCGGGAGACATTGTATATGTGCCAAGGAGAGAGAATGTGGTACGGGAAATGTCAGAGTTTTTACGCGACGTAGTCGTTCTTTTCGGAATCTTTAGAGTCTTCAGATAATGATGAATATAAGACCAACATATTATTCAAAGATCCTGATTGCCCTTTCTTTTATTTTCGTTCTCTTTTGTCAGCCTTTTGCTATAGCGCAAACAGAAACAGGAGACAATGAGGGTTCGTTACGGGTACATAAATTTGATACACGAACATTGTCGATGGGAAGTGCAACACTGGCCGATGCGTACGGACGCACTTCGATTGGAATAAACCCGTCTCTTTCCGGACTGTTTAACAACGGGAGAGATGCCCAGTTTAATTCTTACCATAATTGGGATACAAATTTAATGCAGCACGATTTCACACTGCCTACGATAATTATTGACCGGCATCATTTTACTGCAAGAGCAGGGTTAACAATGAGCGGGTTCGATGAAATTAACTACCGCGGTTCAGCCCGGTTACCCGAACCGGATGTGGAGCAATATCATGCAGATTTAGCGTATGCTTATGCTGTAACCGAAGTGTTTAGCGTAGGAATACTTCAAAGTTTGTCATACACCTTCAATGATGAGACAGAGTTCCTAACCTACTTTGCTGATTTAGGTCTTGTTTACGCGCCGGCCGAAAATATATCTTATGGGTTGTCTTTTAGAGGGATTGGCAGAGATGCGCATTATTTAATTAACGAAGCGGGAGAAACCAATATATATAACCAAAGGCTGGGACAGAAACTTGAACTAGGTTCTACATTTCGCTTCAACACCAACAGGAGAACATTTCTTTCTATATCGCTTGCGAACGAAAAGCGGTTTGGTGAAGACGGTATTTGGTACAAAGGAGGAATTGAACTTCTGCCATTTCCATATTTCGCCATCAGGAGTGGCGCAATATTTCACATTGGCCTGTCTGAATTTATTCCGCGTCTTGGAATCGGATTTGATACTGGTCCTTTTATCCTCGACTACATGGTTGCGCCCAGAGACCAAAGAGGGGAAAACTTTCACCAACTAGGACTAACCTTTCAATTTTAATGCTATGATCGCCTCATCAAATAATCTTACACAACAAAAAAATAATCAATCAGAGCGGAATAGTTTCCATACAGAGAGCTCCCTGATGAAAGATATTTTTAAAAAAGTAAAAAGTATTGCCCGCCTGGAAAAGCATGTGATACTAATAGGTGAAATTGGTGTAGGTAAAAAAAGGCTGGCACATAGTATTCATAGTTACAGCAATAGATCAGATGGTCCATTTCATTCATTTTACTGCATCGACGTTAATGAAGCTGAATTTAAAGATGCATTCTGGGAGCATATTCACTTCGAAAATGAGCATTTACAAATTAAATATGATGTATTGGAAAAAGCCGGTGGTGGTATTCTGTATCTGGATCAGTTTTCGGAGTTATCCAGTTCATTTATGCTCAATGTAATTGATTCCTATACAAGAGGCTGTAATCAACTTTTCAAGTATAATCCGGCACTTTCACCCAGGCTAATTATTTCCATTAGCCAGGATGCATTCCAGTGTTTAACGAAAACCGAGGTGTGGAGTAAGCTGTTAAAATCTCTCAATCCTATGTCGATAATGCTGCCACCATTGCGAGAAAGGAAAGAAGATATTCCTCTGTTAATCAGAACCTTTTTAGAAGAAGCAAAATTGACTGAGCCGGATTGGGATAGTCTAAGCATGTCTCAGGCAGCCATTAATGAATGCATACTCTACTCTTGGCCGGGAAATGTAAGGCAGTTGAAAAATGCCATTATACAAGGGGCAGTACTTTCGCATGGAGAGGTAATTGAGAGTCACCACCTGCCATTTTCTATGAACTGGAAACTACCTTATAACTTGTAAACGATGCCGTACAAGAAACAATAACCACTAGTCAGAACCTTTATGATTACCACGTTTATTATCGCTTTTTTGCTGCCGGTTCTGCTTTCACTGCTGATCACTCCGCTGGTCATCAGGTTTGCCTTTAGAATTGGTGCGACCGATGAGCCCGGTGATCGCAAAGTTCATACTCGCACTATGCCTCGAATTGGCGGATTGGCAATTTTTCTCAGTTCGATAGTATCTGTTTCAGTTGTTTACTTTCTATTCCCGGATCTGTTAACTCATCTTATCGAAAACACCAGAACTGCGGCTGTTATAGGCTTCTGTTTCGTTGCCCTGTTCACTCTTGGTTTTTGGGATGATCTTAAACCCCTTTCTCCCGAAATAAAATTTGGCGTGCAGCTTCTGCTGGCAGCCATTATCTATTTCGCAGGTTTTAAAATATCCATCATTACGAATCCCATAAGCATGGGAGTTTTGAATGTTGAAATTATCGATTTCCCACTTACTATCCTTTGGATTGTAGGTATTACAAATGCATTTAATCTCATTGACGGCCTGGATGGACTTACCGCCGGAGTGGGCGCAATTGCCTGTTTGGCAATATTTACAGTGTCAGCAATTTCAGGGCACGTAGTACCAGCATTATTATCACTTATCATTGCAGGATCTTTGATTGGATTTTTAAGATACAATTTCAATCCTGCAAAAATATTTTTAGGTGATTCAGGCAGCCTTATTATTGGATTCGCCCTGGCACTATTATCAATACAAACAACGGCAAAATTGACAACCGGTTTCGCTCTTTTTTTTCCGATTTTGGTGCTCGCACTTCCTATTGCAGATACACTTATTTCGATGTTGAGAAGGCTCATGGGTAGCTTTTTGCAGAGAAATCCGGAAGGTAAACCACAATCTCTTACTCGCCGGCTACACGGCATGTTTACTCCGGATAAATCTCATATTCACCACAGGCTTTTATCAATGGGATTGAGCCACAAAGGCACAGTGTTAGTACTTTACGGTGTGTCCATATTATTCGCAATCAGTGCTCTGCTTTACACACAAATAGATACAGTTGAAAGGCTTGTAGCACTCGCAATTGCAGTGGTCGTAATTCTATTTATGGGGATAAAACAACTTCGTTATCGCGAAATGGCTATTTTCAATAATGGGTTAATGATGCCATTCTACGAAAAATGGATATTAAATCGTTCGGCCCTCATTCGTATGGCTGATATTATGTTCATCACTGCTTCCTACGCACTTAGCTATGCCCTGGTGCGAAGTATAAATCCGGTATCAGTTGAGCTATTAAGTTTTGAAAATACACTGGCGATTTTACTAACGGTACAGTTTGCTACATTATGGATTAGCGGCCTGTACCGGGAAAAAATGAATCAGTTTGGAATAGGGAATGTGCTGAACATCATCGGCTCGGTATTCTACTCTATGATTGCTACAGCAGTTGTTCTTTCGGTGACAAAAGTGCTTCCATTTACAATAACTGTACAGTTTCTGATTTTAAATTTTTATTTCCTCCTAACCTTTGTCCTTGGATTCAGAATGGCATACCAGGCACTAAGCTTTTGGTTTAACAGGGATAAAGATTCGGGAGAAAATGTCCTCATTTATGGTGCCGGAGAAAACGGAACTATGTTGCTGCATAAAATAATTAACTCGCGTAAAAATGAAATTAAGGTAGTCGGATTTCTGGATGATGATCCAAACTTAGAGGGCAAAATAATATATGGTTATCCTGTGTTGGGCGGACATTGGAAATTAAAGAAAACAGATCTGAGTAAAAAAATAGACTCTGTATTACTCTGTGACGAAAATATCAAGAGCGAAAATCTAAAACGGTTAAGAGAGATTGCACTAAGACAAGACATTACGATTAAAAAGCTGAACGTAAGTTTTAAGGATTTGAATAATTCGGAAAATTTGGTAGAGGCAGCACCCGATACGATTGTCGTATCACATTAATATAAAGGGAGAACAACTATGTTAAAAAAACATTCATACAATCTTACACTTTCTTCACTGAAAAATGCATGGCAACTTATCTTAAATGGAGATTTTCAAATTTTTTTTAAAGAACTTACAAATCGAATTTATTCAACTTCGCTATCTTTTGGTTTGAAAAGAGATTTAGAGGCAGAATTCGAGTCACCGTCGGCAAGAGTTGATTTGTCTATACGGCCTTTAAAAGAAGTAGATGTGCCCGATCTGCTTGAAAACACAGCTAAGAACCCTGTTGACCCGCGGCTTATCGCCAGGCAGAAGGCAATGGTAGATGCTGAGATACCAACCTGTTATGTTGCCCTCGCCAACCATGAAAAGCCTTGCTACATGCAGTGGTTAATTGGTTACCAACACAGAGAAAAAGTATCAGAATTTTTTAAAGGTATATTTCCGACTCTAAAGGATTCGGAAGCATTATTAGAGGGGGCTTACGCTAATCCTGATTTTAGCGGACTTAGAATTATGCCCGCTGCCATGGCAGAAATCGCGAAAAAAGCAGAATCATTGAATGTAAGATGGGTAATTACATTTGTTGATGTAAATAACATTCCTTCTTTAAAGGGCTGTCACCGTTCCGGTTTCGAACCATATATTTTGAGAAAAAGCAGAATGTTCTTTTTTCGCCACACTGTATCTTTTCATCCTGTACCTGAAAAACTTCTTAAAATATATAATCAGCAAATGGGGGTTAAAAAAGAGATTTTCTCTCAAAAAACCTATCAGCATAGGAATGCAATCACTATCGAACTTTAGAACATTTATAACATGACGATCAAGGGAATAAATTTAATATATGTATGGTTTCTCGTTGTACTTGCTGTATCACCGTTTTTAGAACTGCAAGATAATTTTTATAACCCGCCCGATAAAATGACGTCTTTCGCAGAAGTTTCTGAGGGGACATTTTTATTAAATGGAGGTGAATTTCGTTTTGTCGGCACCAACGCCTACTATCTGCCCAATTATAAAAAGCTAGACCCTACAGTAGTGGAAAGAGCGTTTAATGCCTTTAATGTAGCCGGTATTACGGTTGTACGAATGTGGGCTTTTTACGATGGGTTCGACTGTGGATACAGCGCTGTAGATGACAATGAAAATGTTATTCAGGTTGCTCCGGGGATCTATAATGAGGAGGCTTTACGCCATCTTGATTATATAATTGCCCGAGGTAAACGGCAGAATATTCGATTTATACTGCCCTTTATTAATTTTTGGGATGAGTTGGGAGGCATATGCCAGTATAATACGTGGGCAGGAGCCGAAAAACCATCACAGAATATGGAATTTTTTCTTTCGAATGATAAGACCCAGGAATGGTTTCGGAATTATATTAAAATGCTTCTGAACCGTGTGAACACTTATACCGGTGTTGCTTACAAAGATGAGCCGGCAATATTCTCGTGGCAAATAATGAATGAAGGGCGAAACAGGGGACAGGATCCAAAAATACTTCGCGATTGGTACCGTGAAATGGCACAGTACATCAAATCAATCGATCCAAATCATTTGGTAGGCACCGGGGAGGAAGGGTTCGACCATAACACTCCCGACCAGTATAGTTTAAGTGAATACAGTAATACATATGCACTGCGAGCGAATGAAGGAACGAGTTATGTAATGAACACAGCCATACCTGAAATTGATTATGGAAATGCTCATTGGTATCCATCGGAATTTGGGTTTGGATATAATATCACAGAAAATCTTTTAAGAGCTCAGAATGCGTGGCTAACCGATCATCAAAGAATCGCCGCTGATTACGGGAAACCTTTTGTTTTAGGAGAATATGGGTTCCCAGGGTGGGGTGATGAAAGGGTGGTTGCCATGTATACATCTTTATGGCGCACAGCCGAAGAGATTAAACTGGACGGAAGTTTATTCTGGCAATTAACCGCCGACTATGTAAAGTGTCCGGAATATGGAGGGAATATTTGCTGGCCCGGTGGCAGAGAAGACACTCATCTCTTCAAAACATTTATGCAGCATGTCGAAAATGTTCAGTACGTCCCTAGAGCTCAATAATATGAGCATAAGGATTGCCTGTTATTCTTTTCTATTTCCATGCAATTCTGGAACCTTGTTTCCTTTCAAATATAGTTCAATATAAAACTATATTTATACTTAAGGCGAATACTACTATAACCGTTTATTAAAGGCCTCTAATTTTAATATTCCGATAAATAATTGTTTGTCTTTTATTTATCGGGGCGGATAAATTCTCTTGTCATTTTTTTGGAAAATTAATGAAACATAATTGGTGCATTGAGCTTAAGAGACTCCACGCAAAAATTATTTGCAAAATTTCGTAAATAATTTCTGCTGATACAAAATGCTTTAAACAGAAGTAATTAGTCCAAACAAAAAAGCTCAATTAATCTAAAGCTGATCATTTCTAAGGCGCTCTGCTTTTGGAAAGCTCAAGTCCAAAATGGCCTGCTGTAGAATGATCAGTTTTAGTGCTCAATTCTAAAAAATGCTCAACATGAAACCAATCTTAAAGTTGGTTGTACCTGTTATTTTGGTATTAGCCATTTTAACCCAATGCGACTCAGTTTCATCGAACACAGATCTAAACGAAGTAAATCCATCCGGTGACGGGGATATTACAGGTACTGAAGAACCGGTAAACAGCTCATTTGTTGAGGTACAAAACTCTGGTTTTGTACTGGATAATGAGGCCTATCATTTTGCCGGTACCAATGCTTATTATCTGCCCAATTATGAAAAGTTAAACTCATCGGTTGTAGACCGGGCTTTTAAGCTGTTTGAGGACACGGGAATTTCGGTAATTCGGATGTGGGGGTTTTATGATGGTTACGACTGTGGATACAGTAAAAACGATCCTGATGAAAACGTTATACAAACAGCGCCCGGCGAATATAGCGAAGAAGCACTTCGGGATCTTGATAATGTAATTGCCAAAGGGAAAGAACACGGCGTGAAATTCATCATCCCATTTATCAATTATTGGGATGAATTAGGCGGTATTTGTCAGTATAACACCTGGGCGGGTGCGTCAAACCCATCCCGCGATATGGAGTTCTTTATCTCTAACAGTCAAACCCAACAATGGTTTAAGGATTACATCGATATGCTGCTGAACCGGGTAAATACCGTAACAGGAGTGAAATATAAAGATGAACCTGCAATATTTGCATGGCAAATAATGAATGAAGGTAGAAATGCAGGCGGTGATCCACAGGTTCTACGCGACTGGTACCAGGAAATGGCTCAGTATATTAAGTCGATAGATTCAAATCACTTGGTGTCTACCGGTGAGGAAGGGTTTGATGAGGGCACTCCATCAGAATATACTGTTGAAGATTACAAAAATACCTATCCACTTCGGTCCGAAAATGGCACAAGTTATGTACTTAACATGGCTATCCCTGAAATAGATTTTGGAACAGCTCATTGGTATCCAAATGAATTTGGGTTTGGAACCACTGTAGATGACGAAATGCTCGTAGCACAACGCGCATGGCTTGATGATCATCAGGAAATTGCCAACAGCCATGGCAAACCATTTGTGATCGGTGAGTTTGGATTTCCTGGTTTTGCTGATGACAACGTACATGCAATGTATGATGCCTTATACGAGCATGCTGAAAGTATACAGATAGATGGAAATTTGTTATGGCAGTTAGTTGCAGACGGCACAAAATGCTGGGAATTCGGTGGTAATATTTGTTATCCCGCAGGCCGTGCAGATGCCGACCTCTATATGAAGTTTCAGGAACATGTTACCAATATGAAGAACATTAAGTAAGGCCGAATGTAAGTAAACCGGGCTTTTATGCGCTCGGTTTATAATTCGATGTAGTGAAATTTCAATCAACGTAAGATTGAATGTAATCGGTAAGACTTACATAAAAGGTTTATCGAGTTCTCAAAACGCTCTAAATAAAAACGCTCAGTTCCGAAGTTGCTCAGCTACTAAGTATCCGATTTAGAAAGCTCAAATCTAAATGGGCCGGCTTAACTATGCTCAATTTTGGAATGATCAATTCTAAAAACGCTCATAATGAAAACAACAATTCTTAAGTTGGCAGTGCCACTGATTGTGGTATTCGCCTTTATAACCCAATGCGATTCTGTTGATCCAGGTGTTGGTGATACTGATACAGATACGGAAGAACAGTTAGAACTGTTATCTCCTGAAAACAGTGCGAAAGATCAGTCAATAAATGTTGAACTGGTATGGAAACAAATTAGGGGAGCTAGAACATATGAATTAATGGTTTCCGAAACGGAAAACTTTGAATCAGCAGTAATTGATACTGTGATTGAAGCCGATTCATTTGATAATGCTTCTATATCTTTTAATGCTACTTCTTTAACCCGCGGAACTACCTATTACTGGAAAGTTTTTCCGATAAAACAACGTAACTCAGGTCCGTGGTCAGAGGTGTGGAGCTTCACCACACGAGAATCTGAAGCCGAACCCGGCGCTGTAGATTTGATTTCCCCAAATGATGGCATAAACCTCGAAGAGGGTGAAATCAAGTTTGAATGGGATGCCATGGAAGATGTGGAAAATTATAACTACCAGGTGTCAGCTGATGCCGATTTTACCGAGCTTATCGTGGATACGCTGGTATCATCATCTTCTATTAATGTTGATGACCTGGAAGCCGGAGAATACTCATGGAGAGTTGCTCCGGAGTTGGAAGCCGGAAACGGTCCATGGTCTTCCGTATGGAGTTTCTTAGTTGAAACAGGAGATGGCACAGATGATTCTGGCGATGACGGTGATGACCCCGATGATGGAGATAATGGTGACAACGGTGATGATTCTGGTGACTCAGGTGATGACGACTCAGATGACACAACACATCCAAAAGTAACGCTGATTTCTCCGGCTGATGGCGACACGGATTTGTCGACAAATCTCGAATTTACATGGGAAGAAGAGAGCGGGTTCAATAGATATGAATATCAGCTTTCTGATGATCCATCATTTGGTTTTGTTCTTATGGAAGAAACAGTAACCGGTTCATCATACTCTGTTGAAGATCTGGATTACGAGAAAGAGTACTATTGGCGAGTGAAAGTAGAAGGTGCCCACGATGAGTGGTCAGATGTCTGGTCCTTATCAACGGAATCAGAGTCATATACAGCACCACCTTCTTCCGGAGATTTTGTTACAACCCAAAACTCTAATTTTGTATTAAATGGTGAAACCTACCGTTTTGCCGGTACTAACGCTTATTATCTGCCAAACTATGAGAAAATAAATTCAGGGGTGGTGGATCGTGCATTTAACCTATTCGAAGAATCCGGTGTAACCGTACTTCGAATGTGGGGTTTTTATGATGGGTATGATTGCGGATATAGCAGGCATGACTCGAATGAAAACGTAATTCAAACTGCACCGGGTGAGTACAGCGAATCTGCACTGCGTGATCTTGACAGGGTTATTGCAAAAGGTAAAGAGCGCGGTATTAAGTTTATCATTCCATTTGTTAATTATTGGGATGAGTTAGGCGGTATCTGCCAGTATAATACTTGGGCCGGTGCATCCAATCCGTCTCGAAATATGGAGTTCTTTATAAAC
>Ga0207421_10008546_pt1 | contig 10591 bp, 8 predicted proteins | sample SodLakKL_010_SED_4_FD_187542 | JGI IMG/M metagenome (GOLD analysis project Ga0207421, IMG submission 187542) | Alkaline sediment microbial communities from Lake Tanatar, Kulunda Steppe, Russia - 8KL_010_SED (SPAdes) (version 2) | ecosystem: Environmental > Aquatic > Non-marine Saline and...
TCGGCTGGTTTCGTCGGGTCATATGCATGCGGCAGAACTGCCCCCGTGGAGTTCTGGGCTAGCGGATCCGGTCATCCCACATATCCGCATCATCACCAAATTTCTGCTTCAGTTCCCGAGTCGCCGCATCGAGAGCGTGCAGCATATCCGGGGATAGTTCCAGCGAAGCCGCTGCCGCATTCTGCTTCACCTGCTCCGGTCTGCGTCCCCCGGCCAATACCGATGCCACGCCCTTCTGGTGCACAAGCCAAGACAGAGACAGGGCCGCCATGGACACACCGGCATCGTCGGCAATTTGCTCCACACGCCGAATAGCCTCAAAGGTAGCGGTCTCAAACCCAGGCCCTCCATGACGGGCCCGCTCCCGATCTCCACTGAAGTGCTTTGAACGGGCGCGGGCTTCGGGAACATCGTCCGCGGTACGAAACTTGCCCGTGAGCAGGCCCTGGGCCAACGGGCTGTAACACATAACGCCGATCTCTTCGCCGATGCACAGCGGCAGGATACTGTACTCCACTGCCCTCCAGAGCAGATTGTACGGCACTTGATTGGCTTCGACGCGGCCAACCTGCAGCAGCTCTCCTAAATCCTGCGCACCAAAGTTGGACACCCCGGCGGCCCGTATCTTTCCCTGTTCCCGCAACCGCCCAAGGGCTTCGATGGTATCGTCTATGGGAACTTCGCGGTTCGGCCAGTGCAGTTGATACAGATCAATGTATTCGGTATTGAGGCTGCGCAGGCTTCCTTCGCAGGCCTCCATTAAAGCACGGGGCGCTAAGTGCGAAGGGCTTGCCTTGGTGGCCAAGACGACCTGGTCCCGTTTGCCCTGCAGGCCGCGGCCGACGATTTCCTCTGAATTACCATAGGCTTCGGCGGTATCAAAGAAATTTATGCCGCAATCCAATGCTGCATGGATGGTCCGCAGCGAATCGCGCTCGTCCTGATCGCCCCAGACGGAACCCCCAGCCAGGGCCCAGCAGCCCAAGGCCACCATCGAAACACGCATGTCTGTTCTCCCGAGTTTTTCATACCTCATCCAGCACATTCTCCTTTCCCTTACCCCAGTGCCTCGCCATAGGCAACACGACTGTCGTTCTATGTAGATTCGATGTCTGCATTGCGACTTCCTGCGCTGGACCATGGGAAGACGCTTCGCCGCCAACAGAAACCTGTGCTGGGCCTCCATTGCTGTCAAAGAAAAAACCCCGGATTGGGGTTTTGAGACCGCTGACGCTGTGCCACCGTCCCAAGGGAAGGATTCGACCGAACCGAACATCTTTCATGGCAGGAGCCCGACTGCCTTCAGCACCGCTGCTGACTTTGGTTTGGGTGGTTGTGCAATCATCCGGTATAGGTTCCACCAACAGGAACGGCAAAACGGAAATACAGCACCTACGCTTCGGCATCCACATGCCGCCCCACAATGTTCCGTGTGCGGAGCATGTGGTCTTTTTGGGCATCGGTCAGCGCTTTGCGGGCCACATCTCCCGTACTGTTTTCAATGATATGCACCACGTTCTGTTCCAAATCTCTATCCCAGGCATACTGCATTGTTTCCCTGCCGCGGGGCTGCATGCGGCTGGCTTCCTCGACGGTGTCTACCCATGTGGGAGCCAGTTTTGGACGGCTTTCACCGCTGGCGTCAACCACTGGCAGCTGCAGCGGGAGGCGCCATGCAGCTGCGTCAAAGGACGGTATCTTCACGGCCTTTCCTCCTCCCATAACATCAGCCTAGACCTGACAGGCAAGAGTACCACATCCATCCCAAGACCGGGGCCTCGGCAGTCAAGAGCTCCTATGTATACCCATCGGCCGATGACGGCAAGGCCATTAGCACTTCGAACCGGCTGCCCGCATGGCAGATGCTCTCTAGCCCCGGATCCTTTATGGTCAGCCACCGATCATAGGACTGCATCAATGCTTGCTGCAGTCTCTGTGCTGCAGTCAACAATGCTGTCGTCTGTCATGACCAATGGCCTGCCGGCTCTTTCCGGATCGATGAAGACAATCTGTCCTTTTTCACCACTGCTCAAGCGCACAGAGCGGCCCTGATAAAACGGTATCAGGCTGGCCAGCAGGGCCTTGGCGGCCACGGGATCATAGAAGCGGGGCGCCTCGGCAACAATGTGCTCAGCCAATGGAAGCAGAAACGGGCGCTGGCCGTTGAGCTCTTGACTGCCGTTGTGGAAGGCGTTGGCCACAGCAGTAATTCTGCCATAGGTACTGATCTCCGGCGCTTTCAGCCCCCTGGGATAACCGGATCCGTCGTTGCGTTCATGATGGTCCCGAATACCCCGCAGCACATCCAAACTCATGGATGCATGCTCCTGCAACAGTTGGACACCGGCAAGGGGATGGTTTTTGTTGCTGGCCCATACCTTCCCAATATCGTGGAAATACCCGGATAAGCTGGCTTCGAAAATTTGTTCGGACGAAAAATCCTGCCAGCGGGCAATCACGGCACAGAGACCGGCTACGGCCACTCCGTGATTGTAGAGGTTCGGATCAACGGACAGCGTGTGTTCCACCAACTGCCAGATGTGACGCTGCGGGTTTTCCTTATTCACCAGGTTGACAACGGCCGTTTCCACACTCTCCAAAGGAAGCGTTTCCCCTCGGCTGAGGGCCGTCATGGATCTTTCCAGCTGTTCTGCAGCCGTCAGCAGGTCTTCACCTATGGATGGCGCCTTTTGTGTGGTCGAATATTGGTTGCCCGGGGCACCGCCGGCTGTCCAAATTTCGATGTCCGTGTGCGGCAGCGATGAAAATATAGATTTCAGGCGGTAGGCCAGATTCGGCGTCACCGTTGTCCCCTCAGACACCAGCTTTCGCCCGGAAGGGTGGAGGACGTCGCTAGCCACGGTCATGCCCCCGACGAGTTTTTGTATGGGTATTCTTTGGCGTTCCATACTCTTGGCTCCTTTCGCAGCATACAGTCACAACGGCAGGTTGTCAGATGTGTTGTCGGCCTCAAGCAAAGAAAAATAGAGCAAACCGCAAGGGCCGCCGTATAGCCAACATACAAGGCAGCCCGGCCATCTTAGATTGCATCCGTAGATCCGTGGCTTTGCGCCCCCGGCTTTCACCGGGTTTGCCTTTTCTCTGTCAAAACGATGCAGTTGTCAGTAAAAGGAACGTGTTGCTAAAGCCGGCCGGAGACTGTCAATCGAGAAACAGGACATCTCTGGTGAGAATGCATCCGAGCGCGGGCCCCCTAGCCGGGAACCGACCATGGAAAGCAGCATGACCACCGGCTTTCATAATGCTGCTTGTTCGGCTTCTGTTAGGTACTGAATTCTCCGGAAACCATCCGATTCCTTCCCGGTTTGTCACTTTTAGGAAAAAAGACACCGGGTTCTTTGGCAGCCAATGCCGCCCCGGGATTTGATGTTGTCTTCGATAGAGAGGGTGTCGCAGCCAAAACCAGGTAAAGGATCTTCGCCGCGAACGCAGAATGGGTAGCTAATGAAATAAAGATGTCTCCGTCTGCTGCGGAGCACGAGGAGGACACATCATGCATGTAACCGTACACCCGTTAACTGACGATGGACGCGTTGCCCTGACGGCCTATGTTCAAGAACCGTCCCAAGAGTTGGGAAATATGTCCCAGCGCCCTGCTGTACTGGTTTTTCCCGGCGGCGGGTATCTGTTCACCTCCGACCGGGAAGCCGAACCCGTAGCCCTGGCCTATGCAGCGGAGGGATTTCAGACCTTCGTGCTGCGCTATTCTGTGGGCAGCCGGGCCCGCGGGTTTCAGCCGCTGCGGGAAGCGGAGCAGGCCCTTGCCTTCATTCGCGCCAACGCAGACGCGTGGCATGTGCTCCCGGACCAGATTGCAGTCTGCGGGTTTTCCGCTGGCGGCCATCTAGCCGGTGCTGTGGGCCTTTTCGGGTCTGAAAGGCCTAATGCCCTGATTCTGGGCTATCCGGCTGTGGACTTGGGACGCGCCGACGATCACGCCACGGCCAAAAGCCCCCTTGTCCGTTCCCTGTTGGGTCAAGAATTCACCCAGGAAGAACTTGATGCCTACAGCCTCCATAAGCGGGTGCCGGACAATGCTCCGCCGCTATTTATGTGGCATACCTGTGCCGACCGCCTGGTCACCATCGATCATACGTTGAAACTAGCCCGTGCCTACGCTGACAAGGGCTGTCCCTTCGAGTATCACGTATTTCAAGAAGGCGAGCACGGCCTTTCTTTGGCCAAGGCAATCACGTCCAGCGGCCGGCGTTCCATGGTCGAATCCCGCTGCCAAGCATGGTTCTCTACCAGTGTAGAGTGGCTGCAGACAGTGTTTTCCCAAGAGGAACTGACCGATGCCGATCCGGTGCTGCCCGACGAAGTCATGGAATTCTTAGGAGAACCTGACTGACAAAGCAGGCAGGGCACCGTTGACCTCCGGCGGCGTCTCTGGCGTTGGACTCTACCGAGAGCCGATTCTGCCGTAAAATGAAAGCAGCGCCCTTAAGACAGAGTACAGGTTCAGGACAACCGTTTATGTGCAGCAGGATAAGGTGTTTCCTATGGCGAACTGTTCATCGACCGCGAGTGGTTTTCATTTTTTCTTTGGAAGGACTGGTTGCCATCTCTGCCTCAAGTCAAGCCCTGGCCGGCGAAGAGACGAACCCCGAAGAACAGCAGCTGACCATAAGGGCTCTGCTGGTCTTTTACGCGCCGATTGCCTTTTCTTTCTTTTTGGCCATCAGTACACACTCCCTGTTCAACGCCGGGCTGGCGCGCCTTTCACAGCCCGAGGTCTACATATCGGCGTTTGCAGTGGCCCGCAGCCTGATGCACGTCTTCGAAAGCCCCATGATCATGATTACCCAAACGGTGGCTGCGTTAGCAGACGGCCCTGGCAACTACCGCAAAGTGCGGACATTCACCTTGGGCCTGTTGGCTGTGATTGTAGGACTGCTGGCCTTCTTCACCATGGGCGGACTGGCGAACGCGGTATTTGTTCATGTCATGGATCTGCGCGGTGATACCCTGGCTGCCGCCAACATCATCATGCGCGTTTTCATTGCTTTTCCCTGCGCCTCAGCAGTGAAATTTTTCATGCAGGGCATTATGATCCGCCTCCAGGTGACCCCGCTGTTGAGTGCTGCCACCATTATCCGGATTGGCTATGTTGTTCTGTTTATCTTGAATATCGATAGGCTGACAATGATCTCCGAGGCCGCAGCTGCAGGCCTGATGTTTTTTACGGCCCTGGCCATGGAAGGCCTGCTGCTTCTGATTGGTGCACGCCTATTCATCGGCCGGCTGCCGGAAGCGGTCGAAAAAGCCTCGAAGTCTTGGCCGGCCTCTCCGCGGCTTACATATCCTATGATCATTTCCTTTTTTTCACCGCTGATTCTGACTTCGATCATCCGGACCTTGGCCATGCCCGTGATCAATACAGGCCTGGCCCGCACACCGTCGCCGGAACTGGCACTGTCTGCCTACGCTGTGGCTTGGGGATTGGCCATGATTATCATGAGCCCCAGCATCATGTTCCACCAAGTTTCTCTCAGTTTCGCAGGCCGGCTGCAGCCCGAGCGTCTGCGGACCATAAAACTCTTTGCCTTGCTGGTGGGCCTGGCCATGTCCTTTACCATGGCAGTCCTGGCTTTCTCGGACGGAGCATATTTCATCCTCACAAGACTGATTGGGGCCAGCAGCCTTATCAGCCAAATGGCCGTGGAGGTGCTGAAGGTCGGCTCGATCCTTCCCCTGCTGATGATCGGCCGTGAGTTCTATTGGGGTATTCTGGCCAAACAGCGACTAACGAAGTATCTCGGTATCAGTAAGGTCATCAGCGTCGTCATGCTGACCGTGACCGTCGGTCTTCTGTCCCTGCTGGATCTTCCCAACCCCGCCGTAATCGGTATATTGGCCATGATGGTCTCTGAAGCCGTGGAGTTCACGTTCCTCTACGTTGTAACCCACCGCAACACAGCCCGTGCAGTCTAGTCCCTGTCTGCCGAAGGGCTGGTTTCCGCTTCCGATTCCCGGAAGTAGTTTTCAATCTCAGCATAGCGTATTTCCGCCGCATGCAGGTCTCTGGATTGGGAAACCTTTTCCCGGCACGTTTCGTGCACCATGGCAGAGTGGAGGCGCAGGACCTCCTTCTGCTCTTCCGTGCGCATCAACGGCGCCAGTTCAGAAAACACCTCAAGCAGCCGCAGATACAAGCTTACCGCAGGCCCGGCATTCTGCCGCAGTTGGTGGAAGGCAGCATTGAACATACCCGCAAAGGTGAACCGTTTGGCAAAGACACGGGCCTGCCCCTCTTCATCCCGGTACAACCCCGACGGGAAATGTTTCCGGGAAGCCTGCGCCACCGCTGCTTCCGTGAAACACATGCCGTTCGGCATCAATTCTCCGAGCCCGTGTATAGCGGTTACCAGCCGCTCTGCGGTATGCCACAGCAATTCCTCCCAAGCATTCACGAAGCCAACAACGTTTCGTCTGCCTAAGGCAGCGCCGCACACGGCACATCGACGGGGATATTATGCTTCTCCGTATCCCTCATACTTCCGCCGGCATGGATATGATTCTTGTATTGCACGGAAAGATGGGGGCTCTCTCAAAACATCCAAGCGAAACCAAAGCGGAGATCCACGGATTGGGGCTGTCCTCGATACCCCCAGCGCGTGCCGACTTCCACAGCGACTGCATCGCCTTCCCAGGCAGCGCAGAAAAGGCCGTCGTCCATGTGATAGCCTGCGTGCAGTGTGCCCCAGGAAAACTCTCTAAGCACGCCGAACGAAAGACCCCGTTCATCATAGCGCACCCGGGGCTGCAGGCCTTCCTCAGCCAGGGACAACCTCAACTCTCCCGTAATGTGCAGAGGACGGCTGAAGGTCTGCTCACCGTAACGCCAGCTTCCCTCGCCGGGAGGCCGGCGGGTCAATTCGCCCTCGTCGTCGGTCTGCACCGGATGGCTTGTATACCGCATCTCCGAAAAGAATACATGATCGAGCCGTTCGCGGGACCAAAGATTAGAGAGCTTCACCTGCCACCGGACAGGGCCGGCCTCGCCCTGGGTAAATATACCCAGGGATGCACCGCGGCCCGAAAACGATGCCCGGCGAAAGGCCTGCATGTCACTGCTGACATGGGAATAGTCAAACTGCATTTGGGAATGCTCTTCGTCAATCCACCCGACGCCTGTTACGAAGCGTTGATCCATTGAGCGGACATTCCAGCCGTTCAAGAGTACACCCCACTCCCCATGTGTACTCTGGTGCAAAGGCACTGTCAGTTCCACACCGTCACGCATTGCGCTCGCCGTGGAAAAATGAAGATCCCAGGAACCCAAAGCGTCGAACTCCGGCGTCAGGGCATGTCCGAAAAACTGTCTTGTCTCTTGTGACACCTGCAGGGAAAGGCTGAAGTCCGAGTATAGCATGACTGAGATCGATCCAGCAGCTGCCGGCTGGCCCCGCCGGACATGGAGCCGCAGCCCGGCCCGTTCATCAGCGTCGGCATCGGCCAAAGCCGGCAGCAGATGCGTCCAAGCCCCGGCATCGTCAAAACCGCTGCCGAGCACGTCTGTCAGAGGCAGCGCCGAGCTGTATCCATGGAGGTGCGTCACGGGCGCGGCACCGGCGAAGCCCCCGCAGATCCACACCAACAGCGCAGCGGTCAGCATAATGGTACCCCTGGGCTGTCGAAAAAGGGGCCGAACGAAGGCACAAACCCCCCCGGCCCCTAAGTGTCTCCGTGCTCTCTTCAAAACAGACCCCACCAGGTATACGTATATCCGTCGTCAAAGTGCCACACTCCAGAAACGAGTTCGGCGATTTCCGTGTCCGACTTGTCTTTGAGTTTGCCTGTGGCACTGTCTTCGTCGGCATCCACGTCCAGCTGTAGAGAAAGTTCTTCATTGACGTACAGCCGCAGCTGAATCTGCATCTGCGCATTGTCTTCGTCGGTGAAGTCAAGTTCAACCGAGCCCCGGACCTCACGATCCTGTTTGTAGCTGTAACTGTGCACCTGTACCTTAACTGTCTCAAAGTCAGTCTGCGGCACTTCCAGGTCGATGTCAAAAGCAATTGGCCGGCCGTCAAAAGAGCCGCTGATAGTTCCCTCTAAGGAAGCCGAAACTTCCACACCGTCACCGGAGTTGCCGCCGCCTTGGCTTGTATTTTCTACATCATGGAGTTCAAGGGACAAAGAACCTTCCAATTGGGCATGATTGTCCCCGTCTTGGGAAAAACCATACATCCCTTGGATCTCCACGGTGCCTGTGAACGGCCAATCCTCTTCACCGTTTTGAATCTGGAGGTCGACTGCCATCGTTCCCCCTAAGGTCATAAGTGGTTCGGTGGTGAAAGCACCGCTGTCCTGGGCGAACAGCTCCCAAGAACCTTCCAGATCGAGACAAATCCATTCCGGGGCGCTCCGTGAACTGCTGCCGTTATTGTTGCCTTCCTCGGCCCACTGCTCCGATCCCGCACGCAAGGTAATGGCACCGCTTCCGGCCAGGGCCGGTCCATCCAGCGAGGCCGGTTCCAGAGTCAAAGTCAGCTTCTCTTCCTCCAGCAGCAGGCTGAAGTCTGCACTCAGTTCTGTCTGCCAAGCCCCGATGTGTTCCACCAGCAATCCGTGCACATACAGGTTAAATTCCTCACGAGCCTCATCGGCCTCTAAGTCCACACTACCATGTCCCAGCTGTCGGCCTGATAGTTCTTGACCCTCGTAGTTAGCCCAATCACCTTCGTTGAGCTGGAATGCAATCGAGAAGATCTCGTCATAGTTCAGACTGAAGATGTCGGGCAGTTCATCGGTGAAGTGCTCATCGCCTTCAAACGTTAAGGTAACCCAAATGCCAAACTCTTCCACAAACAGATACCAATCCCAGAAGTCATCCTCGTTGTCCCAACGATCCTCTCGATCGATTTCCACATTACCTTCATAGGGTGTTCCGGTAATCCGGAAAACTCCCGAGTCGGGAACGTCGCCATCATCTGACTCCAATTCCTCATTGGCGAGTTCCGTCATGGAATCGATGGACATCCCCAGAGGCATTAAGCCGTGCTCAATGAGCTCCTGGAGGTACTCTCCCATCAATGTCAGGTCTTCGCCTTCGACGGGGCGCAAGTGTTCCATCAGCGCATACCCGTGGGACATGAACATGCCCTCCATGGCGGTGTGGGCTCCGTGAAACTCATCGAGAAGTTCCACGGCTTCTGCGGTGGTGTCCGATTCGGGTGCGTTTTCCAGTTTCACTTCCTCAAGACCCATGCCCTCTGCAACCATTATGTTCGTCTCGTAGTTCCTATAACCCGACTTTTTGACTTCCAACACCCGCCACCCTTCTGGTACAGTTAGGGTTTCCCTGCCACTGCTGTCCGTTTCCCCGCGGGCGTCTCCCACAACCACTGTCGCTCCCTCAATCGGTTCGTTAGTGTCTTTATCGGTGACCTCCACCTCAAACTGTACTCCTGCTGTCGGCAAAAAACCATCTCCGCCCATGCATGCTGCAAAGACCAACGCGGCCAACGTAATGGCCAACAACGCCGCCCGTTCGCGATTCATTAGCATACTACACCCTCCCTTGAATGGTAAGCACGGCCGATCCCATCGCTGCCTGTTTATCCCCCCTATGCCACGATATCCATACGACCGCAGTGTACTCCTTCTGGATTTCTACTCATTTCCCTTTGTCAATTTTATTGAATTTCCTTACTATTTGCTTACACATGGCCATCACACCCCGTTCCAAAGGATCGCCGCGTGCACTCCCCATCGTCTCTGATCGGAATCTTGGCAGGACTAGCCGCCTCTTGCCCGCAGTCACCTCACCACCGCCGCAGAATATTGCGCTCAAGAGCCATAGACGGTGCACAGGAGGATGAACCAGGCAACCGGGGCAAGGAAACTTCCCAACCGCAGGCAACGCGTCACCGGACCGGGGTGTCGGCCGAAAGCTGAACGGTTTCCACACAGTTTTTGCCCCTGCTCTTAGCCTCGTACAGAGCCTGATCAGCCGCTTTCACCAGATCTAGACTGTCCCTCTGCCCGTCGGGCCGGGCAGCAGCTGCACCTACACTGACCGTCACGGGGCACGCATTGGGAATCCTCATGCCGGAAACTTCCTGCACAACCCACCTAGCCCGTTCCGCAGCCTGTTCCAAACCAAAATGGGGCAGCAGTACTACGAACTCTTCGCCGCCGTAACGGGCCACCACATCCTGCGAACGCTGAAAGCCGCGGCGCAGGATGTCGGCTGTCTGCTGCAGACAGACATCGCCCATCTGATGGCCAAAGCGATCATTGAACTGCTTAAAATCATCGATATCCAGGAATAGTACGGCAAGCTCCGCACCTTCCCGTCGGCACCGCCGCCATTCCTTTTCGAGTACTTCATCGAAATGGCGGCGGTTCCACAGACCGGTCAACGGATCCTGCAAAGACAGGGTTTCCAAGATTTGATTATTCCGCTCCAACTGCTGTTTTTGCTCCTCAATGCGGTTCTTGGAAGCCGCCAACGCCGCAGTTCGCTCTTCCACCGTGGATTCCAACGTTTCATTCATGGCTAGGAGCTGTCTGCTCAGCTCATCACTGCGCCGATTCACCATGGCAGAATTTTCGGCCAAAA
>Ga0207421_10008547_pt1 | contig 10590 bp, 11 predicted proteins | sample SodLakKL_010_SED_4_FD_187542 | JGI IMG/M metagenome (GOLD analysis project Ga0207421, IMG submission 187542) | Alkaline sediment microbial communities from Lake Tanatar, Kulunda Steppe, Russia - 8KL_010_SED (SPAdes) (version 2) | ecosystem: Environmental > Aquatic > Non-marine Saline and...
TCCCGGGCCACCGGCCGTGCGGGTCTGCGTCGACAGGCCACGCACATCCGCACCCCCCAGCCTCCCGGGCCACCGGCCGTGCGCGGGGCGTCGCGGCTAGCGTGTCGGCCCACGGCTGCCCGCCGTAGTCGGCCCGTCGCAAGGGAGCGAAGATGAGCGTGCTGGATCTGTTCCGTCTGGATGGCAAGGTCGCGATCGTGACCGGTGCATCGTCGGGGCTGGGGGTCGCCTTCGCGAAGGCCCTGGCGGAAGCCGGCGCCGACGTCGCGCTCGGGGCGCGACGAGCCGAGAAGCTGGAGGACACCAAGGCGCTGATCGAGGGGCTCGGCCGTCGGGCCATCGCCGTGCCCACGGACGTCGCGGATCCGGAGGCCTGCGCGAACCTGGTGCAGCGAACCGTGGAGGAGCTCGGCCGGGTCGACATCCTGATCAACAACGCCGGCATCGGCACCGCGATCCCGGCGACACGGGAGACGCCCGATCAGTTCCGCCAGGTCATCGACGTCAACCTCAACGGGTGCTACTGGATGGCCCAGGCCTGCGGACGGGCGATGCAGGACGGCGGCAGCATCGTCAACATCTCGAGCATCCTCGGCATCACCACGGCCGGACTCCCGCAGGCCGCCTACGCCTCATCGAAGGCGGGACTCATCGGACTGACCCGCGACCTGGCCCAGCAGTGGACGGGCCGCAAGGGCATCCGCGTCAACGCGCTGGCGCCCGGGTTCTTCGAATCCGAGATGACCGGGCAGTACCCCGAGGAGTACGTCCAGCGGACGGCGGCGCGCGTACTCGCGGGCCGCTACGGCGACGCACAGGAACTCGCTGCGGCGATGCTGCTGCTGGCGAGTCCGGCCGGTGGTTACATGACGGGTCAGACGATCATCGTCGATGGCGGCGTCGCGATCACCTGACGATCGGTCAGGTCGCGTCGGGATCCACGGGCGGGGTTTCATCGGCGGTTCCCTCATCGACGGGCGGGAGGTGCTCGGCGAGGAAGGTGGAGCGTTCGCGCGCCACCGCTGCGAGCTCGTCGGCCAACTGGCGACCCTGCTCGGTGAGTTCCTCCAGTCGCTGCCGCCCCTGGTCGGTCAGATCCTCGAGGCGGATCCGGCTCTGCTCGGCGAAGTCCTCCGCGGTCGCCTTGGAGAGTGCCGCGAGGTCCTCGGCGGCGACGATCGCGCGTTCACGGGCCTGGGCGACCCGCTCCTCGACGTCGTGCTCCTCCGCGAACTGCGCGATCCGCTCACGGGCCTGCGTGAGCCGCTCCTCGACGTCGTGCTCCTCGGCGAAGCGCGCCATGCGTTCCCGGGCCTGGGCGATCGTCTCGGTCATACCAGCCTGGTAGCGCTCGAGGTTCTCGCGGGCGGTGGCGCTCGGGGTCGCGGGCGCCGAGTACGGCGGCCACCACGGCGCCTCCGGATCGGCCTGCGGGTAGCTGGCGCGCAACTCCTCGCTGCGATCGAGCATCGTGGCCGCGATCCTGCCCGTCAGGGATGCGGCGTCCTCGTCCGGCCACGGTTGCAGCAGATCCATGGCCATCGTGACCACCACGCCCCGTTCCGCGAACCTCACCACGGGCGAGAACCCGCGTTGCGCCCCGAAGTGCGTCACGACCAGGACATCGACGCCGGCGTCGAGTGCCAGGCGGGCGGCGCCGTGCCGCAGCGGCAGCAACGAGCCATCGTGGGTGACGGTCCCCTCGGGCGCGAGCAGCACCGTCCCACCGGCACGCAACCGCGCCACGGCGTTGTCGTAGGCGGCCTCGCGGCCCTTGCCCTCACCACGGACCACCGCGATCGCGCCGGAGTTGCGGACCAGGATCCCGAGCCCCGGCGTGGTGAAGAGTTCGTCCTTCACCAGCGGCTGCACCCAGTGCTTCAGGCGCTTCCACACCGTGGCTGCGACCAGGAACGCATCGATGTTCGAGGTGTGGTTGAAGACGACCAGCAGCGGTTTGTCGGGTGGTGGGATGACCTCGGGCGGACGCGCCTGGACCCGCCATCCCATCATGCCCTGCAGGAACAATCGGACCGCGCGGATGACCAACCGCCACACGGGCGGCGGGCCGTCTGTGGGTCGTCGGATGCTGCCGTCCACGTCGCTCCCTCTCGATCGAACGACCACCGTAGACAACGGGACCCGCATGCCGGGTACATCGAGGTGGCGGGGCCAGGAGAGGGCGGCGGTCGGAACAGCGGTCGGGGGGCGGGGTGGGGTGAGGGTCAGTGGACGGGGGCGGGGTGGGGGTCAGTGGACCGCGCGCCGCGAGCTGATCACCCCGGTGTCGAAGCCCGCGAGGTGCAGCCCACCGTCGAACCGGGCGTGCTCGATCTTCAGGCACCGGTCCATGACGACCTGCAGGCCCTCCTTTTCGGCGCCCTGCGCCACCTGCTCGTGCCACAAGCCGAGCTGCAACCACAGCGTCCTGGCACCGACGGCCACGGTCTCGTCCAGGACGGTGGGCAGATCGTCATACCGGCGGAAGACGTCCACCAGGTCGGGCACCACCGGCAGCGACTCCAGCGACGGGTAGACCGGCTGTCCGAGGATCGTGTCCGCCCGTGGGTTGACGAAGTACACGTCGTACGTCGAGGATCCCAGCAGGTAGGTCGACACGAAGTAGCTGGCTCGCGCCGGGTTGGCCGACGCACCGACGATCGCGATCGACCGGGTGCGTCGCAGGATGGCCAGCCGTTCCTGCGCGGTGGGTCCGGTCCAGGTCCGGGGTGGCGGTGTCGCGGCCTCGGTCACGACGCCACCTCCGCGACGTTGTCGGCTCCTACCTGGCCCGACGTCGCCGACGAGGTCGCGCCGGCGCGGTCCAGGGCCTGGTCGAGGTCCCAGATGATGTCCTCGACGTCCTCCAGCCCGACGCTGATGCGGACCAGATCCTCGCCGACGCCGCCGGCGGCCAACTGCTCGACGGACAGCTGCTGGTGGGTCGTGGATGCCGGGTGGATCACGAGCGTGCGGGCGTCACCGACATTGGCGAGGTGGCTCGCGAGCTCCAGGGAGTCGATGAAGGTGGCCCCGACCTCGCGGGCGGACCGCTCGCCCTGCGCCGCCAGGCGGAAGGAGAACACCGCGCCCGGCCCCTGCGGCAGGTAACGCGCCGCGCGGTCGTGGTGGAGGTGGGACGGCAGGCCGGCCCAGTGCACCCCGACGATCCGGTCGTCGGCCTCCAGCCACTCGGCGACGGCGCGGGTGTTGGCCATGTGGGCGTCCATGCGCTGCGGGAGCGTCTCGACACCCTGGAGCAGCAGGAAGGCTGCCTGGGGGCCCAGGGCGGGACCGACGTCGCGGAGCTGTTCGGTGCGCAGCTTGGTGAGGAACCCGTACTCGCCGAAGTTGGCCCACCAGCTGATCCCGCCGTAGGAGTCGACCGGCTCGGTCATCGACGGGAAGCGACCGTTGCCCCAGTCGAAGGTGCCGGCCTCGACGACCACCCCGCCCAGCGTCGTGCCGTGGCCGCCCAGGAACTTGGTGACCGAGTGGATCACGATGTCGGCGCCGTGCTCGATCGGGCGGCACAGGTACGGGGTCGCCAGGGTGGCGTCCATCACCAGGGGGACGCCGGCGGCGTGGGCGACCTCCGCCAGCGCGGCGATGTCGGTGACCTCGCCCGACGGGTTGGCCACCACCTCGGCGTAGATGGCCTTGGTCTCTGGCCGGACCGCGGCGGCGTAGTCGGCCGGGTCGGTGCCGGGCACGAAGGTGGTGTCGATGCCGAAGCGACGCAGCGTCACGTCGAGCTGCGTGACGGTGCCGCCGTACAGCTGCGAGGCAGAGACGATGTGGTCGCCGGCGCCGGCCAGCGCGGCGAAGGTGATGAACTCCGCGGACATCCCCGAGGCGGTCGCGACCGCGCCGATGCCGCCCTCCAGCGAGGCGAGCCGCTCCTCGAGCGCCGCGACCGTGGGGTTGCCGATACGGGAGTAGATGTTGCCGTACTTCTGCAGCGCGAACAGGTTGGCGGCGTCCGCGGTGTCCTCGAAGACGAAACTGGTCGTCTGGTAGATCGGCACGGCGCGGGCGCCGGTCGCGGCGTCGGGGATCCCGCCGGCGTGCAGGGCACGCGTGCGGAACCCGAAGGTGTGGTCGGTCACGTGATGGTCCTTCGACGACGTCGTGGTGGGGCGGGCTGGGCGGGAGGCTGGAGGAGCTCAGGCCCAGACGCGCAGCAGGCGGCGTTCGACGACACCGATCACCGCGTCGGTCAGCTTGCCGAGCAGCCCGAGCAACACGATAGCCAGCAACAGCCGGTCGGTCCGCCCGTTGTTCTGCGAGTCCAGGAGCAGGAACCCCAGCCCCTGCGAGGAGGCGATCAGTTCGGCAGCGACCAGGAACAGCCAGGACTGCGCCAGGGCCAGTCGCATGCCGGAGATGACCGACGGCACGGCGGCCGGGAGCTGGATCCGGGCCAGCAGGCGGGGACCACGCAGCCCATAGGCGTGGCCGACCTCGACGAGGTGCTGGTCGACGTGGCGCAGGCCCGACGCGACGGTGGTGTAGACAGGGAAGAACGCGCCGATGGCGATCAGGGTGATCCTGGAGGTCTCCCCGATCTGCATCCACAGGATCAGCAGCGGCACCCAGGCCAGCGACGGCACGGCGCGGAAGGCGCCGACGGTCGGGCCGAGCAGCACGTCCGCTTGGCGGGACAGCCCGACGACCGCACCCATCACGAGGCCCAGCACCGCGCCGATCCCGAACCCGATCAGCACCCGCTGGGTGGAGATCGCCAGGTGGCCACCGAGCTCGCCGCGCTCGACGAGTTCGACGCCGGCCCCCCACACGGCGACCGGCGACGGCAACTGGACCGGCAGGAAGACCCCGGCGGCGGTCACGGCCTGCCACAGCGCGAGCAGACCGAGCGGAACGATCGCGCCCACCAGGGTGCGACGGCTACGTAGACCGCGGGGTCGTGACGGCGCCGTCGGCGTGGTGGCGGCGCCGGTCACCCCACCCGGGGTCACGCCGGCGGCGGGCAGGGTCGTGTCGATCGGGGGATCCTGCTGCGTGAGCAGGTCGTCGGACCGGTCGGTGGTGGTCGGGGTGCTCACGAGCCACCCACCGTGTCCGGGTCGGCCCGATCGACGAAGGTCGTGTCGAACAGGCTGTCGAGCGCCTCGTCGATCGAGGCCTGCTCACGGACGTCACCAGAGGTCACGAAGATCGGTCCGACGACCTCCAACACGGCGCGTTGCACGTCACCCGGTGCCGGATCGATGTCGAGGTTGGTGCGCTCCAGCAGGCTGATCCGTGCCACCTCGAGGTCGATGCCGGCGACCTCGGCCAGCAGCTCGGCGGTCTCGTCCGGGTTGTCGGCCGCCCAGATGCGGGCGCGCTCGTAGGCGTCGACGACCAGTTGGGCGAGCTCGGGCGACTCCTCGAGGAACGACTCGGTCGCGTTGAGGAACCCCCAGGTGTTGAAGTCGATGTTGCGGTAGATCAGCTGGAGGTCCGTGTCGGCCTCCCCGGCCGCCATGATCGGGTCCAGACCGGCCCACGCGTCCACGCTGCCCTGCTCCAGGGCGGTGCGTCCATCGGCGTGCTGGAGATTCTGCACCTCGACTTCGGCGAGGTCCACCCCGGCATCGTCGAGCGTCTGCAGCAGGAAGAAGTAGGGGTCGGTGCCGAGTGTGGCGGCCACCGATGCTCCGGCCAGGTCGCTGACGTCCTCGATCGGCGAGCCCGCCGGCACGACGACGGCGGCCCACTCCGGTTGCGAGTACAGGCTGATGGTCCGGATGGGTGACCCGTTGGCGCGGGCCAGCAGCGCGGCCGACCCGGCGGTGGAGCCGATGTCGAGCGCCCCCGCCCGCAGGCCCTCGTTGGCACGGTTGGACCCGGCTGACTGGAGCCACTCGACCTCGATGCCGTCGTCGGCGAGTGCATCCTCCAGCCACCGCTGCTCCCGGATGATCAGGCTCAGCGGGTTGTAGGTCGCCCAGTCGAGGGTGAGGGTGTCGGTCGAGGCGGCCGAGCCGTCGTCGCCCTCAGCCGATGCGCAGCCCGCCATCACCATCGCAGCGATCGCGAGTCCGACGAGCGGTCTGAACGTGCGGCGGCGTGTCATGGTGGGCACCTCGTTGGTGTCGGTTCATGGGTGGTGGATCGGGAGCTGTGGGGCGGTTTCAGCTGTGGTGCGTGTCGACGCCGAGCCCGTCGAGCAGCTCGACGCGCAACCCGGCCAGGCGATGATCGGCACGGTCACGTGGCCGCTCGCCGGGCACCGGGGTGACCGACACGATGGTGTTGCCCGGACCGCGGCCGTCGTCGCCGAGCAGCACGACCCGGTCGGCGAGGTAGAGCGCCTCGTCGACATCGTGCGTGACGAACAGCACCGTGGTGGGCTCGGCGGCGTGCACGTCCAGCAGCAGGTCCTGCATCTTGAGGCGCGTCAACGCGTCCAGCGCGCCGAACGGCTCGTCGAGGAGCAGCACGCCGGGGCTGCGCGCCAACGCGCGTGCCAGCGCGACCCGCTGGGCCATACCGCCCGAGATCTGCCCGGGCCGGTGCGAGCGGAACTCCGCGAGCCCGACCAGGTCGAGCAGCTCGTCGACCCGGTGGGCGCCGGCGGCACGCTCCGTGCCGCGAGGCAGGCCGAGCGAGATGTTGTGTGCGAGCGTGCGCCAGGGCAGCAGCCGGGATTCCTGGAAGGCCACGGCGCAGCGGGGATCGACGCCCCGGACCGGCGTGCCGGCGATCGTGATGCGGCCCGCGTCGGGGGTGTCCAGGCCACAGACCTGTCGCAGCAGGGTCGACTTGCCGCTCCCCGAGGCGCCGAGCAGCCCGACGACCTCGCCGGCAGGGACGTCGAGGTTGAGGTCCCGCAGCACCGGCAGTGAGCTCCCACCGGCCGTGAAGGTCCGGGCCACGTCACGGATCGCGACGGGCTCGGCGGGTCGGGTCAGGACCGCGGTGCTCGCGGTGATGGCCATGGGTGTCGTCCTCGCAAGGTGCAGGGGGGTGACCCGGGAACGGGTCGACGGGAAGCGCGGAGGTTGGTCCCCGTGCAGGCCAGAAGCGTGTTGCGGCCGGGACAACGGTGAGAACCCCTGCGCTGGAGGACCATCGACCCTTGCCTCCGGCCGGCTCGCCTGGCATCGTCGACTCGGCGATGCCGGTCGGTCGCTGGAACGTGGACGCCGACCGATCCGCGACGAGACGAGGGATCCGGATGATGACCGAGCAACAAGGCCAGGACCGACTCCCCATCGATGACGCCGAAGCGGAGGCCTACGCCGAACGTCGCCGGGCGCTGCACGCCGCGCTGGTCGGCGTCGGTGCCGAACTGGACGACCTCGCCACCCAGCAGGATCCCGACCGCGACCGTTTCGCTGCTGCGATGCGCTGGCTGCGAGACGCCCTGCAGGACCACATCCGGGATGCCGACGCACCCGATGGCCTGCTGGCCCAGATCCTGTCCGACGCACCGTGGTTCGCGGCCCGGGTGCAGCGGCTACGCGACGAACACGAACAGCTCATGGCGCGGGCCACCGCCCTGATCGACGCGGCGACCACGGACCGCCCGTTCGGTGAACTGCTAACCGAGGCGCGCCTGCTGTCGACACACATCTCCGAGCACCGTCATGCGGGTACCGACCTGCTGATGGACGCCTACATGCTGGACATCCCCGCCGGCGATTGAGCCGGCCCGGGGCCGCAGAGCGGGCAGAAGACGTGCTGGACCGGTCGGGGGTGATGGGGATCCCGACGTCTGGGCAGAGGTACCTGCAGTTGCCATGATCACTCCCGGCCGTGGCGAACGACGACGGCCCCTGTCCCTGCTGTGGGTCGTTCCGGCGGGCGCTTGAGTGATCGGGCGAACACGTCGTAGATGTCTGGATCGGCGTCGTACCCTGTCGGACCATGCCACCGCCCCCCGCTGCAGCCCCGATCGCCGGTCCTGCAGCCATCGACCGGCTCACCGACCTCTTCGCCGACGGCGACGTCCTCGTGCTGTCGGGAGCGGGCATCTCCACCGACTCCGGGATCCCCGACTACCGGGGACCGGACGGGGCCGCCCACAACGGCGCGCCGATGACCTACCAACGGTTCGTGGGCTCGGAGACCGATCGTCGCCGCTACTGGGCGCGCAGCCACGTCGGGTGGGCGAGGTTCGCAGCGGCACAGCCGAACCCGAGCCACCTCGCCGTCGCTGCTCTCGGGCGGCAGGGACGGCTCACGGGTGTGGTCACCCAGAACGTGGATGGGTTGCACTCGGCGGCCGGCAGCCCCGACGTGATCGACCTCCACGGCCGCCTGGACCGGGTTGCGTGCCTGACGTGCGGGGCGCGCCGACCCCGCCTGGAGGTGGGCCTACGCCTGGATGCGGTCAACCCCGGCTACCGGGACCAGGTGACCGCGTCGACCGGCAGGCTGCGTCCCGACGGCGATGTCGCGCTCGATGACACCGCCGGGTTCCGCCTGGTCGCCTGCCGTGCCTGCGGCGGGGTCCTCAAACCGGACGTCGTCTACTTCGGTGAGCACGTCCCACGGGAACGGTTCCGCACGGCGTTGGCGTGGCTCGATCGATCCCGGTCCCTGGTGGTACTGGGGTCATCGCTGATGGTCGGCTCCGGGTACCGGTTCGCGACCGCGGCCGCGCGTCGCGGTGTGCCGGTCGCCATCGTCACCCGCGGTGTGACCCGCGCCGACCACCTGGCGTCGCTGCGCGTCGACGCGCCGTTGGCGGAGGTTCTGCCGCCGATCACCGCATCCCTGACGCACGACCCTCGGTACCGTCGTCGCGGCGACGAGCCGCACGTCCTTGATCGCAGGGAAGCCGGTGCGACCCTCACGACGCATGATCCTCGCCGTCCTCCTGACGGGCCTCACCATCCTGACCGCGTGCGCCGGCACTGACCCGGCGGGGGATGCGGACGGGCAGCGGTTCCCCGACGTGATCGACGCCGAGCTCGAGCCGACCGGGGACGCCTGGCGGCTGTCCGCGACCCTGTCCTCGCCCTACGACACCCCGGAGCGCTACGCCGATGCGTTCCGCGCGCTGACCCCCGATGGCGAGGAACTGGGGGTCCGCGTCCTGCTGCACGATCACGCCAACGAGCAGCCCTTCACCCGGTCGTTGGACGACCTCGAGGTCCCTGACGCCGACTGAGCCCGGATGGCTACCGGTCAGACCGCGATCGTCACCCGACGGATGCCGACCTCCCGGAACGGTGAGACGATCGTGATGCCGAGTGCTTCGTAGGCCGACGGGGGCACCGAGATGTCGGCCACATACAGCTGACCGACCTACGCCGCCCCAGCGACCATCCCCGTCTTCGGCAGCGCGAGCGCCAGCGTGGCGTCCTCCGTGATGCAGGGATCACCGACCCGGCCGCTGGTGGCCTCCAGCCCGCTCGGCAGGTCCAGCGCCACCACCCGCACGCCGGCGGCCTGAACCGCACGGATCAACCCGGCGGCCGGTCCGCGCGGATCACCGTCCAGGGAGTAACCGAGCAGCGCGTCGATCACCACGGCGTCCGCGAGCAGCTCGTGCGGCGGCGCCGACAGCTGCTCGGCGTCGTGCACGGGCACGCCCATCGCGTCCAGGATCGTGCGCTGGTGCGCCGGCACGGCCGTCAGCCGTGCCGCGTCGCTGAGCACCACCTCGACGTCGCTGCCGCGGTTGGCGAGGTGACGTGCCGCGGCCATCCCGCCGCCACCGTTGCCGCCGGGACCGGCCAGCACGACGACACGCTCGGGCTGCCAGCGCGCGATGGTGAGCTCCGCGAGGCTCCGTCCGGCGTTCTCCATCATCTGTCCGAGCGCGATGCCGAGGTCCTCGACCATGATGCGGTCGACCTCTGTCATCTGGGCGGCCGTGACCGCCGGCAATGTCACCGGCGGTCCGGTCTCGAACGCTGCGACGCTCACGCGCCCGATGCTGCCAACAGGTCACGCCGCCCACGGAACCAGCGCAGCAGGTGCGTGGCCGGGTCATCGACCTCGGCCAGCTCGTGGGCCGTGATCAACGCGCCGGGGAAGGATCCGCCGTTCCACAGCGGATCGTCCAACCCGCCGACGCGGTCCGGGTGCCAGACCGCAACGTAGGCGTAGGGCTCGGGCACCCCGTCGTCGCCGGGCGAAAGGCCGTAGGAGGCGCGCCGGTCCTCGGGCAGGACCTCGATGGCGATGTCGAGGTGTTCCGGCCACAGGGTGGGCGGGGAGGCCTCGGTCGAGGCATCGTCCCGCCCGAGGGCGCCCAGGACATCCTCACCCAGCGCGAACCAGACGCCCAGCCACTGGGCAACCTCGGTGTCGATCTCGAGGGGCTCATCGGCGGGGACGGTCGGCGGCGGATCGTGGATGGGCAGCTCCTCGGCCCACCGCGTGCCGCCCTCATCCGTGCCGAGGACGATCCGGCGCGCGTCGTGCAGGCTGGTCACCGGCGCCTCACGGGTCCGTCCGTCGTGGTGCACCAGCAGACGGCTGCCCACCAGCTCGACGCCGACACCATCGTCCATCGGCGTCCGCAGCCCGTCGGGACGCGGATGCAGTCCGATCCGTTCAGCTCGACGCCAGCGCTCCTCAGCCAGGACGTGACCCGCGAGGACGTGCCAACTGAGCCGGGTCGCG
>Ga0207421_10008548_pt1 | contig 10590 bp, 6 predicted proteins | sample SodLakKL_010_SED_4_FD_187542 | JGI IMG/M metagenome (GOLD analysis project Ga0207421, IMG submission 187542) | Alkaline sediment microbial communities from Lake Tanatar, Kulunda Steppe, Russia - 8KL_010_SED (SPAdes) (version 2) | ecosystem: Environmental > Aquatic > Non-marine Saline and...
CGCCCCATCCAACCAGAAAAATGATCAGCAGCCAAGCCACGAGTCGGTTCTCAAGAAAAAATCGAATCAGCTTGTTGAGCATGTTGGTTTATTTGGTCAAATAACAATTTGTTCTATAGTCATAAAGGTCAGCCACTGCAGCAACTTCCCTCCTCAGCCTTTTCCGCGTCTTTTCGCTCATATTTACAGCAAGCCGGAAGGTTGTCATAGACCTCATCATCTGCGCGTATCTCTTCTGTATCGTGGCCTGCATCGGCAATGCGCTGATGCACATTTTCCAGATCGACCTGACCGGCATCATAATGAAGGGTCAGCATTTGTTCATCCTGCGACCATTCGGCAAAAGAAACACCGTCGATCATGGCTGCAGTTTCAATGCGATCTTTACACATGCCACAGGCACCGTAAACCTTGAATTCTGTTTCTATGGGATTGGCTTGTAAAGCCCCAAGCGATGGCAGCAAAACGGCTGCCAGTAAAAGTAATGTCTTCATAACTGAATTGTTTTTTGTTTACAATAACTTGTTAAAGCTTAATTCAGGTATAAAGGTACTTTATCAGAGGGTTAAAAGTGTGTCACAATTATGGGAAAGTTATATAAAATTCACAGTTCGTCAATTGGGTTTCGTGGTTTGTCATGAAGCTTGCGGAATTCTCCGGGGGTCATGCCGGTCACCTTTTTAAACTGACTATTCAGGTAGGAAGGACTGCTGTACCCCATTTGCCAGGCAATTTCCCCGAGATTCATTTCGTCATAAAACAGCAGCTCCTTGACCTTTTCGATCTTCTGCCGAATAATGAACTGCTCAAGGGTAACCCCTTCCACCTGCGAAAACAGGTTGCTGATATAACTGTATTCGTAAGGTATCTCCTTTCCGATCAGGTCAGACCAGTTGTGCTTGGCACCCCCGTCAGTGTGGTGAATATGCCGGATAACCACACTCTTGATTTTCTGTATCATCTGGCTGCGTCGCTCGTCGATCCGTTTAAATCCGAGTTCCTCCAGGGCTTTGTCCAGTTTTTCTTTTTCCGGTTCAGTCAACGCCTCCCTGTCCAGTATAAGCTCTCCGAGTGAAACAGACAACGGCTCCAGGTTCAGGTTCTCTGCCACATTACGGACAGCCTCGATGCAACGGGGGCATACCATATTTTTTATAACCAGTTTTACGGGCATTAACCTGAAGTTTAGTCGTTTCGCTGGATGATCTCTGCAGTGCGGTTCCCGTAGGGAAGGGAGCCGCCTTCCTCTTCTCTTAGTTTTTTCCAGGCCCTTGAAATGATGAGGTCTTCCACGTCATCTTTTTCACAGGGAACTTCCACCACATACTCTTCAATTTCGTAGGTGGAGATATTGCATTTTACAATGGCTTTTCCCATGTAGTTGGTTTTTTTATTGAAACAGATAAACTGACCGGCAGTCTGAAACGCCATCCGGAACCCCGGCTTTTCCTTTTAAACAAATATACGCGACAAATTTGAATTTATCCGGTATTTACTGAAAATCATGCACTGGTGACAGTAATCCGTCACAAGTGATATATTCAAAAAAAAATAATGTATATTGCGACCGGTGTCGGACCGAAGCGTTCCGCCATCCTTATTGACTAACCAAATCTACAACCAACATGATCCGAAACTTTTTCTTGCTGGGAGCATTCATGTTCCTCTCGACATTTCTTTATGGACAGTATACCCCATGGCATTACTGGACATTTTTGCCAGAAGAGCAGATGAACGAGATCATCGGCGAAACATCCGGTGAAACAGCCTATCATACCATTATTGAAACAGCCGGATATACAAGAAACAGGCGGGCAGAAGAATACCGGACCACATTCAGGGAGTCGGCTTATATTTATGACAAATTGCAATTTTACGGGATAACTGAAGCTGATCTCGTCAGGGTTCAGGCCCGCAACGATGAAACCTGGAACGGGATCAGGGGTGATCTCTGGGAAATATCGCCGGGAAGATCAAAAATTGTATCCTACCGGGATAATGCTTTTCAGTTAACCCAGGGGAGCAATGATGCAGATGTCCGGGCAGAACTGGTGTGGGTAGGAGGAGGTTCACAGGAAGAGGTAAATGGTACAGATGTGGAAGGAAAGATTGCCGTTGGCCACGGAAACGTATCTTACATACACAGAAACGCAATCATGGCAGGAGCCCTGGGTGCGGTGGCCATCAGCGATTCAAGGAATTATTTCGACCCCCTGCAGATTCCTATTGGCAGGATTGGGGAAGTTCGCAATTCCGATACCGGAGAAACCTGGCCGGCCGGGTTTGCTTTCCAGATGAATATCCGCGAGGGGCAATATTTAAGAAACCGTTTATTAAGAGGAGAAAGTATCATTGCGCATGCCATGGTGGAAACCAGCATGGAACCCTATGAGATCCAGAATGTGGAAGCCACCATCGTCGGCGACAACCCAGATGAGACCGGTGTCATTTTATCCGCACACATTTTTGAGGGACTGGTGAAACAGGGCGCCAACGACAACAAGTCGGGCGGTGCTGCCATCCTGGAAGTGGCCAGGGTCTTGAATACACTGATTGAAGATGGGCGTATCCCACGTCCGAAGCGCAGTATCCGTTTTGTCTGGGGCCCCGAATTTTCCGGGACCAGGCCATGGGTGGAAATGAATTTTGAAGACATCAAAGATGCCTATTGCAATATCAATATGGACATGGTCGGGGAATGGCTCAGCCTGAACAAATCAACCTTCTCTCTTATGCGCACCACTTTTGGCAATGCCCATTACGTCAATGACGTTGTGGAGAATTATTTTCGCTTTGTCGGAGAGGGAAATAAAGAAAAAATTCATAACAGGCGTGATACCTACCCGGTGGCTCAAAGGATTGTTGCACCTTTTGGAGCGGATGAACCATTCCGCTACAGCATCGAACCCCATTACGGGTCATCGGATCATGTTGTTTTCAACAATTTCGGTGTACAGATTCCTGGCGTCATGCTGATCGCCTGGCCGGATCAATGGTATCATACATCGGGTGACGTGGCCGACAAGGCCGATCCCACACAACTGCGGAGGGCTGTGGTGATCGCAGCCGCATCGGCCTATACCATTGCCAATGCCGATGATGAAATGGCCATTAAAATTGCCGGTGAGATCGCCGGAAATGCCACAAGACGCCTGGGTCATCAATTGCAGGTGGCCATGGATATGGTGAACAACAGTGATGCTGACAATCTGCAGGTACGCTATCAGGAAGCCAACGAGCTGCTTAAAGCCCACCTTTTGAACGAACTGGCCACAGTGGCATCAATCTATGAATTGGTGGAAGATACGGACCTGGTCAGCAATAATATTGAAGCGATGAAAAAAAGTATTGAGGCTGTCGGGCTGAGTCACCGTGATGGCCTGGAAGCACAGATGCAGACAAAGTCACGCATACTTGGCGTATCGCCGGTTTCATCACAGATACTCACGGAACAGGAAGAACGGGCCAGCACCCTTATCCCTTCCTATACATCCGGCACATTCAAAGGAGGGCCGAATATCCTGAATGAAAGCCTGGCGGCATTGCCGGATGAGGCAACTGAAGAGTACCCTGTGGAGGGCCGCATCGACCGGACTGAAATTGCCCGGCTTGTGAATGGAGAATATTCCATTTACACCATCAGGATCTTGCTGGATGCGCAACAGGAAGGAAAGACCAATATGCTGGATATCCTGAATTTTTTCGAGCAAATGAAAATCGCAGGATTGGTGGATTTTTAAAATTGTTTCAGCCCGTCGCAATAAAATGAGTAATTTAGCCAACGAAAACGGGCTAATTGCAGTTAAAACACCAGATATTATCCATACAAAAAGTTCTAAAATCCGATATGAGAATAGCAATAATTAGTATTATCTTTATTATTACCGTTATTGGTTGCAGGTCAACACGAGAAGCGACAGATATGAATAATGATGAAATAAATAACTGGGAGAATCCGGTAATCCAGGAAAGAAACCACCCCGGAATTGAAAAAACTTTCAGGGAGGATGGTGAAAGCCTGCATGAAAATGGTGAATTGGGGCTGAATGATTTTCTTGACCGTAAAAATTCCAAATTCAGGGAAAGCGGGATCAGCCAGGAAGAAGCCAGCAACGTTTATAATATGCTTCACGACTCCGGCATTCTTTTTAATGAGCCGGTTGGCATGCCTGATCCGGACGAGCCACGCACCCGTGAAACAGTTGATGACCTGAAAAGACGGATAGCCATCCGCAAGAAAGACGAGAACACTTATTACATTTTCTTTGTCAAAACCTCCTGTGGCTTCACTTATTTTTATGGCTATTTTGCCATGCCCGAAGAACCACAGAATCTTAACTTGCAACCTGTTGAAAGCTGGCGTGCTTCCGTACCCTGCTGACACATTTTACTTAATAATCCCTCCTAACTTAATAATTTCTCCTAATTCTTTGTTCAATGTATCCGCGCACCATTATTCTGCTATTTTTTTGCCTTACAGTCGCCTTCAATATTTACGGTCAGCATGGGGCTATTGAACAAACCGATCTGAAATACCGGCAAGAAGCCCTGAAAGAAAAATCAGCGGAGATGCTGGATGACATGGCTTTCAACAGGGAGCTGGCTCATTCCATTGCCGGTGAAAAAGGTTGGGTTACCATGCAGGTGCTTCCCAATGGTGATGTGATTTCACTGGAGGGCATAGATAAAAACGGACTGCCCGTTTACTATACCACTGAATTTAACCTTTATGCAGCAGCAACCACCGCCACTGACAAACTATGGGCAAATGGCGGCATTGGTCTTACCCTGACGGGCGGGTCTCCTTTTATGGATGGCAAACTGGCTATATGGGATGGAGGAAATGTACGCGGAGGGCACCAGGAAATCTCCCGCCGTTCTACCACAAACAACCCTGACTCTGATCTCAGCAACCACGCCACCCATGTGGCGGGTACCATGATCGCCGCAGGGGTGAATCCACTTGCCAGAGGCATGGCATATGGAGCCAATGAGATCAGGACATGGGATTTCAGCAATGACGGGGAAGAAATGACGGGTGCAGCCGGAAGTCTGTTGGTTTCCAACCACTCTTACGGAAGAATTGCGGGATGGCGTTTCAACGGTGAAAGGGACGGCACAACCTCCGATCCTTACTGGGAATGGCGGGGAGATATATCTGTCAGCAAAGAGGAGGATTATGTGTTCGGTTATTATGATGCCCGGGCTCAGTTATGGGACATGATCGCATATTACTCGCCCTATTACCTGATCGTGAAATCAGCAGGCAATAACCGGGGTTCAAATGGACCTCCCGTGGGCCAACCTTACTGGCACTTTGATGAAACAGGCAACTGGACCCTGGCCAACCGCACACAGGGAATGAGCAGCAACAGCGGGTACAATACTGTTCCGGCTTATGGAAATGCCAAGAACATTCTCAGTGTGGGGGCTGTAAGCGCAATCAAAAACGGGTATCGTAAAGCCGAAGAAGTCATCGTATCGGGCTTTTCCAGCTGGGGCCCCACCGATGACGGCAGGATCAAGCCGGATATTGTGGCCAACGGAGTCAGTGTATATTCGGCCTCATCCAGCGGGGATGCAGATTACACCACAATGAGCGGCACATCCATGTCAGCCCCAAATACTTCAGGCACACTGTTTTTGTTGCAGGAACACTATCACCAGCTGAACGATACCTTTATGCTCAGCTCCACACTTAAGGGGCTGGTTTGTCATACTGCAGATGCAGCTGGGAATCCAGGCCCAGACTATGTATATGGGTGGGGGCTTCTGAATGCGGAAACAGCAGCCCGGGTGATCACCGATAACGGTAACGAAACAATTGTAGAAGAAATGACCCTTGCTTCCCTGGATACCCTGACCATGGAGGTAACTGCTTCGGGCAAGGAGCCCCTTTCAGTAACCATTGCCTGGACAGATCCGGAAGCAGATCCTTTGCCGGTTAACCAGGAAGTGTTGAACAGCCGGATCCCCCGTCTGATCAATGACCTGGACCTTCGTATCGCAGGACAGGATTCCATATTTATGCCATGGGTTCTGGACGTGGAACTCCCGGGAGCCCCCGCTGTAACCGGCGATAACGTAGTTGATAATATTGAGCAGGTGTATATCGAACACCCCGTTCCGGGCAAAACCTATTCCATCACCGTTACCCATAAAAACGACAGCCTGTTAAGAGACTTGCAGGTTTTCTCGCTGATTGCCACCGGTGCAGGTGGCAACCCTCTCCCGGCTTCAGAAGCCCGGGAAGAAAAGGGCCTGCACATTCAAAGCTTCAGCCTGAATACCCTCTCCAATCATACCGAAGACGGATGTCATACTTACCGTGATTTTACCAGTCTGCAAACCACCCTTCAGGCAGGAGGCAGGTATTCTTTTGAAGTCACGACAGGATACTGCGAAGAAGCCGGACCGCATGCCGTCAGCATATACGCAGACTGGAACACAGACGGGGAATTTGATAAAGATGAAGTTGTGGCCACTTCTGCTGTGAAGGATTCCCCGGGCAGTTTTTCGGGAACATTGGATGTTCCGCCTCACGTTAAGTCCGGATCTACGGCGATACTCCGTGTAGTTGCAAAGGAGACAGACAACCCGGATGAAATTACCCCGGATACCAGTTACCAACGGGGTGAGACACAGGATTATCTCCTCGTTTTTGATCGTGCCGATGTGGCTGTGACCATTTCAGATATTCCGGAACTGACAGGTGTACTTTGTCCTTCCGAACGTCAATCTGTGGCGGTCAGAATTAAAAACAACGGATCAGTCTCCGCAGAGAATATAGGCTTACAAGCTGTTTTGTTTAAAGAAGAACAACCTTTCGACACAATAGAAGGAGTATACTTCAGCGAACTGGAAGGACTTTCGTCAGGCATTTTCCGTTTTGCAGACACTTTTACCACATTGCCTGACGCAGAATATCTGATTGAAATATCTGCCACTCACCCCGACAACATACATGGAGATCATGTAACGCTTACGGCCGGTTTTCGGACAGGCAGCAAAAAAGATCCACCTTCAGCACAGGCCATTCTTTGTGAGGGTGAAGAGGGGACCAGGTTGTCGGCCGGGGAAGAAGGGACCATTTACTGGTACGGGGACCCGGAAGGTTCAGACCTGCTTGCCGTCGGCTCCGATCCCGTGCTTGATTACCGGCACGAATCCGGAAAGGTTTTTGCCGGCCTCAACAATTTGTATGCCGGTATCGGACCAAGGCACAAAGAGGAGCATCCATGGACAAACGGGACATACACCCGGGCCACTGCCCATCCTGTTTTTAGCGCCCATGTGCCGTTGGTTATAAGATCAGCGAGGCTATATGCAGGTCACTCAGGAGAAGTAACCTTTTCTGTGGTCAACTATCATACCAGGGAAGTGGTTTCCATTGCCAATCTCAATGTAACTGCCACAAGAAGCACCCCCACAGATGAAGTAGGCGCCCCGGATGACCCCGATGATGAAGGCCAGGTTTATCAGTTAAACCTGGTTGTGCCCAAACCTGGCCAATACAGACTCCAGATCTCTTACGGACCACAAACCACTATATTCCGGTCAGCCGGAAACACCTCCAATCCTTACCCTTATGAAATACCCGGAGTGATGGAGATCACAGGAACCACAGCCAGCGGATCCACGGACTATTATTATTGGTTATATGATACAAAAATTGAAGCTTACGGATGTGCCAGTGAACTAAAGGCTGTCGAGGTTAAGGATGTCGATAACCCTGAAGTCAGGCTGGATGATTGGTCTTACCTGGATGAAGGCCGGCTGATACTGGATGCACGCAACCCCGGGGCCGATTACAGGTGGAGTACAGGAGCCCGCACACAAAAAATTACCCCGGTGTTTTTCGGAACTTACTGGGTGGTTGTCACCAATGAACATGGATGCCAGGCCAGGGATGAAATAAAGGTCACTGAAACGTCAGCCGAAGAACCCTTCAAAGCTGAACTCAATGTGTACCCGAATCCTGCTGATCATCTGCTCACCATTGAATCGCCGGGGCACATCAAAGCAGAGCTGTTTACCATAGAAGGACAGTTGGTCAGGATAGTCCGCCATGCGGGACAGTATACCTCAATGGATGTTTCAGATATACAAACAGGCACTTACCTGCTTCGCATAACGGATCAGGATACAGGAAAAATTGCGACTTACAGGGTAATGATCCGCTAAGCCTCTTCTCTTTCCTACATGACTGGCATTCACCAGGATTGGCCTTCACCCCGCCCCCACTATGGCAATGGCAGTGTCTGCCCGTTTATTCAGCCTGTAAAAAGCGGATCGGCTCCGATGGTGCCCTCCAGGGATTTAAGGTATTGGGATGACTCTGCCCTTTTCAGTGCTTCACGGGCATGCCGCAACCTTTTTTCCAGCGAAAGTTGTTCTGTCACCGGCTGGTTGATTTCCGCTGCCATGAATTCTTCCAGGTACTCAATCTTGCGTTTCCACAACCCAATATCCCTTTGTTGTTTTATCTTAAGCCGTTCGCGATACCATTTACTGGAAAGTACGTACTCACGCGTAAATAGTTTGCGAATTTCGGGGTCATCCACATTTTTGCCCTCAAAATGGCCATGGGCCATGATGTGCAACAGCACTTTCAAAGGCGGAATGGCTGATTCAACGCTCCCCTCCTCAAAGTACTGAAGGGCGACCCTTTGCTGTGCTTCGCAGATGTTTTTGATCCCATCCACAAAATCTTCCATGGATTGCTCTTCGGGCCTCAGCACTTCCTTTGGGAAAATACTCATGGGTTCTTCGAAGACCCTACCCAGGTATTTGAAGGCAAAGACTTCGTTGATACGGTAACCCAGCCTGCTGGCATGGATTTTTTCACCCTCATATTCAAAGTCATCCAGTTTTTCCAGCACTCCTTCTTTCAGCAGGTTTTCCGGGGTCTTTTCTTCCGGATCCAGCCTGCACCAGATCTCCGGGATCAGGATGCTAAGGTCATGGTCAAAACGATATTCGGGGCCAATATGACCGGCTGCACTGGAAAACGCATTGTAACCGGTCAGGATGTATGATACCAGGGCGTTGTTCAGGTCAGAAGTGGGCACCAGCATATTGAAAGGCCCTTTGGTCAGTGCTCCCTCTGAACCAGCTCCGGTGGTGGAAGGAGATTTCCCGGTAAGGCTGCATATGAAATCCATAAAAAGCTCGGGCAGTTCCTGGTAATGGATCGGGGCATATACGCTCAACGGACGAATTCCCCTGTCTTTCTCAGGCGGATTATTTCTTCTTCCTGGCAGTACATCATCAATAGGAAACAGCGTGGGCTTTTCAAGCGGGATCTTCCTCGCAAAGCGAATTCCCACATGAGCCAGGTAACCATCGGCCGGATTGTTAAATTCCGGACGGGCCTGCAAATACCTCGGGTTTTTTGAAATGCTGCCATCTTCAAGTCGTCTGGGGTGTGACGGGCTAATAAAATACAGCCCGCTCTCATCACTGGCTCCCTGGGTGATCAGATTCTGGATGGGTTCCGTATACTTGTCAAACTCAATGGCCTCTTCAATGATTTCCTGGCCATCTTCCGCCGTAAGGGGCTCGTAGTTGGTGGTAAAGTTATTCATCTGCGACAGATCTGACTCGGCTTCTTTGTCATACCCCCTATTGATGGCTTCATCCGGTCGCTGGAAAAACAGGTATTCGCAATTCTCCACGAATTTAACACTCTTGCGTTTGACATCCGCACGCAAATAGGCCACCTGATCCGCAGGGAGTGTAAGCGTGGCCGAAATGTCATCCTCCATTTGCACTTTGGCCGCAGCAATGAAGTCCGGGCGCAAGGAATACATATTCCATGAATCATCTTTTCCGAATCCCACGCGCAGGAAGGAAGTACTGATTTTCCGGTTGGCAAACATGAGTGCATGGCCTGTTCTGCCATTGACTTTGTCCACGGTAAAATAATTCCGCCAGTCTTTCTCATGATGCCCTGTTGAAATACTGATCCGTTTGATCAGGAAGACCAGGGCTTTCACATGATCAGGAATCTCCTTAAGGAAGTTATTATAGGCATCCGTATACCCGTGATATGGAGTCAGAAGCTTAATTACAGAACCCAGTGACCGTTTCGGATCCAGCAAAGGCCTCTGATCTTCCTCGTGGTCTGAGAAATCTTTCCAGCGCTTACTGTAGTCATAATTAATGATTTCTTCTGCAGCCGCAAAATCTTTTTCAATGTCGTCAATAAAAAAAGTATCGTAAATTATGGCATTGAGCAGCGACTTGGATATCTCCGACTTTCCCCCTCCCGAAACAGTGCTTGGTTTATGCAGGAAACTGCCCTCTGCCTGAGTGATAACCAACCGCCAGTCAGGGGCAAAAGGATGTTTCTCCATATGTACCTTAAAGCCGCAGGGGAGTACATAATAGTGGTTCCTGAGCAGCTTGATCTCCCGCTTTTTTCCTTTGTATTTCCAGCTGATAATACTTCTGTACAGGTCAATATCGGCATTTTCGGGGATGTAAATTACCCCCGGATAATTTTTATCCACCCCGTAATTGTCTTCATGCAGATACATCATCGGGCCATAGTGCTTCTTGATGTCTTCAAACACATAAGAATCAGGG
>Ga0207421_10008549_pt1 | contig 10590 bp, 8 predicted proteins | sample SodLakKL_010_SED_4_FD_187542 | JGI IMG/M metagenome (GOLD analysis project Ga0207421, IMG submission 187542) | Alkaline sediment microbial communities from Lake Tanatar, Kulunda Steppe, Russia - 8KL_010_SED (SPAdes) (version 2) | ecosystem: Environmental > Aquatic > Non-marine Saline and...
CTAAAGGGTTGAGTATAGAGGCAACCTGAAATTTTTCTTCAATACTCGAGGGAAAGGAGATACCATGAAGCACTATGTTATTGATTTGAAGGGAAAAGTGGTAGAGTCAGGCAATATCTATGGAAGAATACCTTTCATTGATAGGGGCAGTGAATTTGCCCTGGACCGGTTTTTTGTTTTAAAAGAAAAACTAATTAACCGGAAGAAAACCAGGAAAATCTTGTTCAAGATGCACCCTGATTTTACAGCATACGTGGGACAACTGGAAGAGATTTATCGCTGCCTGCAGGACTTGAAAAAAGCAGGGAAAGAACTTTATTTCTACGCCAAAACCTACGGATTGAAAGAGCTGTACCTGGCTTCTGCCTGTCAGCACCGCGTGATTCCCCCCGATGGGGCGGTGGTTTATTACGGATATTCCCTGGGCAATGTCTATTTCAAAAACCTGATGGACAGCCTGAACATACAGGCTGATGTTTATAGAGTTGGCAAGTATAAAGGGGCTGCTGATCCCTTTCGTGTAAGCAGCATGGATGATGCCCAAAAAGAAGCGTATTCGCTTATACTGAATCGCATGACCGGTATCATGGAAGACACGGTTAGAGAAAATCTCGATGCTCGCGATGATTTCCATAAACTCGATAATGATGTTGATTTTATCGAGGAACTGAAAGGGGGAACCTTTTATCAGGCCGATAAAGCTCTGGCCAGGGGCCTGGTAACCCAAACCGACTACTGGTACAACCTGGCCAGGTCCTGGAATGATCATAAGGTAAAAAGAGATAAAGTCAAAATCAAAAAGCTGAGAGCAGGTAGAGGTTACCGCATTGCTGTTTTAAGCTTTGACGGAAATATTGTGGATGGGACAAACCGAAAGCATCCCCTGATGGGGAGCGCCTGCGGAGACGAGTTTTACGTTGAAGAAATATCCAAACTGGCTGCGCAGAAGTCAGTTAAAGCGGTAATTTTTAAAGTAAATTCGGGCGGAGGATCGGCCAGTGCTTCGGCGGAGATTGCCAGCGCCCTGGAAAAACTAAAGGAGAAGAAGCCCCTGGTGGTAGTGCAGAGCGGCATTGCCGGCTCGGGAGGCTACTATGTTTCTTTCCCCGGCGAAAAAATTTTTACCCAACACTCTACTATTACCGGTTCCATAGGTGTAATTAATCTCCTTTTCTATACCGGGGATTTCATGGAAAAACACGGCATTACCCATTCCAACCTCAAAGATGGTGAGTATGCCGACCTGGTATCTCCCTGGCGCAGGCGCGGTGAACGGGAGGGTGATATGATAATGGAACATATCAAATATGTTTACCACACCTTCACCGCCGGTGTTGCTAAAAACAGAAACATGGCGCAGGAAGCAGTGGATAAAATCGGGCAGGGGCGTGTATGGCCGGGCTGTGATGCAGTTGAAATAAAGATCTGTGACGAGATTGGCGGCCTGGGGAGCGCGGTGGATTATTTAACAAAGAAGCAGGGCGTGGATTCGGCCAGTCTGGAGTTTTTCCCCAAGCCGAAAAAGGGATTGCTGAACAAGCTGCTTAGAGCCGGCAAAGGAGAAGGAATGGATATCTTGGACACGATAAACATGCCTGGAATGTTCAAAGAATTAAACGGCAAACCGCTCTGTTATATGGAAGAACTTCTCACCCTGGACTTCCGGTGGTAGAGAGTAGAGAGAGGAAAAAAAGAAGCAAAAGAACTGTCCCCGTGCTTCCAAAGAACTGTCCCCGTGCTTCCTGGGATGACTTTAGGAGATAGGAGAGATGAAGCATGACGGTGTTAAGGACCCGTAACCTGACCAAGAAGTTTGGGAAATTTACCGCCCTGGATCGGATTAACCTGGAGGTAAAGCCGGGAGAAATTTACGGTTTTATTGGGCCCAACGGGGCCGGTAAAACCACTACCATCCGAGTTCTCCTGGGTATTCTGAAAGCCACGGAAGGTGAGGTCACTGTGTTCGGCAAGGACGCCTGGAAGGATGCCGTGGAGATTCACCGCAAGGTGGCCTACGTACCCGGGGAAATAAACCTTTGGCCAGAACTCACCGGTGGAGAAGTAATCGACCTGTTTGTAAAGATGCGCGGCTCCAACAACCAGAGCCGCCGGGAAGAGCTTATCGAGAAGTTCAACCTGGAGCCTACCAAAAAATGCGGCACTTATTCCAGGGGTAACCGCCAGAAGGTAGCGCTGGTATCGGCTTTTTCATCCGATGCCGACCTCTACATCCTTGATGAACCTTCTACGGGACTGGATCCCCTGATGGATAAAATGTTCCGGGAATGTGTGATGGAGGCCCGGGAAGCAGGGAAGAGTGTCTTTTTGTCCAGCCACATTTTATCGGAAGTAGAAAAGCTTTGTGACCGGGTCAGCATTATTCGCAAAGGGCAGATCATTGAAACCGGTTCGCTTATGGAGATGCGCCATTTAACCAGGACCAACGTGCTGGCAGAAACCCGCCAGCCGGTAAAAGATTTGGGCACCATGAAAGGAGTTCATAACCTCCGGGAAAACGGTCAGCAGTATTCCTTTCAGGTAGACAGCGAAGAGCTGGGCCGGGTTATCAATTATCTTTCTCAATTCCACCTGGTTAAGCTGGAAAGCGCACCCCCTACCCTGGAAGACCTGTTTATGCGCCACTACGAAGAAACCGGGGGTGCGTCCTGATGCTCAAAGAAAGATTCCGTAATACCGGCAAGTACACCCGCCTGATTTCGCGCCGGGACCGTATCCGCATTCCTGCCTGGTTGATCATTATTTTCCTGTTTACGGTAGTCATCGGTGCGGCCTACCCTGAACTGATCCCTTCTGAGGAAGAAAGGCAGATGATGGCGGAAACCATGCGTAATCCGGCCATGACTGCCCTGTTCGGGCCCGGCTATGGGCTGGACGACTACCACTTTGGGGCCATGATAGCCCATCAAATGTTGCTGATAACCGTCCTGGCGGTAGCGGTGATGAATATTCTGCTGGTAGCCCGACACACCCGGGGGGACGAGGAGAGTGGGCGCATGGAAATACTACGTTCCCTACCGGTGGGCCGACTGTCCAATGTGGGCGCTATCACCCTGGTTCTGTGGGGAGCCAACCTGCTTCTGTCGCTGGTGGTGGGAGGAGGCCTTTATTCCCTGGGTCTGGCAGGCATGGACCTGGAAGGTTCCCTGCTGTATGGGGTAGTGCTGGGAGCCACCGGTATATTTTTTGCCGCTGTTACTGCTTTGTTTGCCCAACTGGCGGAAAGCTCCCGCGGTACCGTAGGATATTCTTTGGCCTTCTTGCTGTTGGCATACCTGGTGCGGGCTATCGGAGACGTGGACAGTGAAGCCTTTTCTATGGTTTCCCCCCTGGGGTGGGTTCTGCGGGCCGAGGTGTACGTGAACAATTATTGGTGGCCGGTATTACTGACCCTGGGCGCAGCAGTGGTGGTGGCTGCACTTGCCCTGTACCTGAATTCCCTCCGTGACCTGGGAGCGGGTTTCATCCCTTCCCGCCCGGGCAGGAGGGTAGCCTCACGCTTTTTACAAGGGCCCCTGGGGTTGGCCTTAAGGCTTCAGCGCACTGCCATAGCTGCGTGGGCGGCGGGGATGCTAATCTTGGGCGCTACTTATGGTTCGGTAATGGGTGACATGGAAGAATACCTGGATACCCTGGAAATAATGCAGGAGATGCTGCCGGAAGTAGTGGAAGACATTTCTCTCATGGATCAATTTATACCCATGCTGCTGGCGGTTATTTCCATGGTCTGCACCATACCAGTTTTGCTGATGATCTTAAAAATCTGGGGAGAAGAAACCAGGAACCGCATGGAAAATTTACTGGCGCGGGCGGTTTCCCGTAGATGCATCCTGGGAAGCTATTTGCTGTTGGCCTATTTTACCAGCCTGCTGGTTCAGCTGTTTGCCGTGACAGGTCTCTGGTCCGCGGGAGCGGCGGTAACGGAGGAACCGGTTTCTTTTAAATTAATCTTTGACGCGGGCATGATCTACCTTCCGGCCATGTGGGTAATGATTGGGGTGGCGGTGCTGCTTATGGGGTTTAAGCCCCAGGCGGCGGGTTTAACCTGGCTCTACCTGGGATACTCCTTTTTCGTGGTATATCTGGGGGGAATCTTGCAGCTTCCCGACTGGATGTCCAGCCTGACCCCTTATGGCCATATCCCCCAGCTGCCCGTGGAAGACATGAATTACCCTATACTGGCTTTATTAACTGCAACAGCCCTTGTTTTAACGGTGGTTGGCTTTTTGGGTTACCGGGAGAGAGATATTCAGGGCTAATATATACAGGTAAATTACCAATTACTGTAGCTACGGGGACTAACTGCATCCGATGGGCATGATTATCTCTTGGTGATGTCTTGGTGATGGTTAGTTTTTTTAAGCATAATTATTGTTCCCTGTTTTATAGTCGTGTGATCAAAAAAATTTAACTTTTAACGAAAGTAACCACCGAAAAAAAGAATATTATACGAATTTATTATTAAAAGAAAGCTTTCTTGCATTTATAGGTATTGTTAAAAGCCTATAGTCTTACTCTCCCGGAAGAAGAGGTGGCCCCTGTCTTGGAGGAGACGCACATTAGATGCCAGCTAAATGAAGCAGTACTTGGGGACAAACAAGCCAGGGAAAATTTAATCGAACATCTTCGTCCTTTTATCAAAAATGAAGCTCAGCGTATATGCAGACGTGACCTTGAGTGGGGGCGGGATGATGAACTCAGTATTGCCATGATCGCCCTTAATGAAGCTATAGACGCTTACCGTGAAGATAAAAACTCCTCTTTTAAGTCATTTGCCCGTCTGGTAATCAAAAGAAGGCTGGTTGATTATTTCCGTCAGAATGCTACAAATTATACCCTGCCCGGCGATGAAAAAATTATATATGAAGCTTCAGTAAATGTGGATTGGGAACAAAAGGACAGAGAGGACGAAATTGTTAAATACCGGAGCATGTTGCGTAAATTCAATATTACTTTAGAGATGGTTGCCAGGGCACAACCCAAACACCGCAAAGTTAAAAATAAATTACGACGGGTAGCCAGAATCCTGTCTGGAGAAAAAGAGCTAATGGAATATCTTTATAATACCGGGAAGCTACCCAAGAAAAGGCTTTGTAATATGGCGGGAGTAACTTCCCGCATGCTAGATCGCGGTCGGGTTTATGTTATTGCTCTGGCTTTCTTACTATCCCGGGAGAAATTTCCGGTTTTACGGGAGTATGTCTGTGAACTTACCGGCGAGGGAGAGGAATCATATGAAAAGAAAAGTAAAAGGGATAGTGATGGAAAAGTATAAAAATTATATAATTATTCTCACCCCTGAAGGTGATTACCTAAAAGTGTCTAGCCCCGCTGGTACCTCAAATTACGGTGATGAGGTTAGTTGCAATTTGCCTGTATCCCTTTGGCCCAAGATGGTTGGGGCGGCGGCGAGCGTGGCGGCAGTATTACTGGTGGTGTTTTATGTATTCCTGGATGAAACACCCTACTGGGGGCTTCTTGACCAAGATGATATGGCTCACGGTTACCTGTTCATGGATATGAATCCTGGGGTTGAACTGGTATTTGATGAAGAGAAAAAGGTTCTTTCATATCGTGCTCTGGATGGAAAAGACGAATTGCTATTGGAAGGACTTCCTGAAGGCGAACACCTTTTCCGTGCGGTTGAACTGATCCTTGAGCGTGGTGTTTCTCTTGAACTTATGGTGCCGGAAGCCGAATCCAACCTGGTGCTGGTTACCTTGGTGGAAAAAGGTTCGTCCCAAGAACTGGATACCATGCGCATAAGTGATACGGTAAGTGATAAGCTGTCAAGCATGGATATTACAGCCTATGTAGGAGTTTTTGAAGCAGACGAGCCGGCACGGGAGGAAGCCAGAGAAAAGGGTATTTCTCTTAATCGTTATTTGCTTGTCGATAAATTGCAAAAGCAAGGGAAAGGGGAGATTAAAGGAGATGCTCCCATGATGAAATTGTTTACTGAACTGAAGGAGTTGCCTTCTGGTAGTGTATTAAAAACTACCGGAAAACCCGATACTTTGCCCGAAATACCCGTGGAGCACCATGATGAATTTGCTCCCGGCCTGTCTCCAAGAGAACTTCCGGATACCGAATATAAGGCACCTGAGGAAAAGAAAGAAGAAGTTCCGCCGAAGGAAGATAAAAGCCACCACCCGGATGAAACCAACCAGGTGCCTGCGCAAGAGAAAGAAAAACAGGATAATCAGGAAAAAAGAGAAGACGACCCTCCCTCGGATCGCCCTTGAATAATAAATTATTTTCAAATAATGAAAACCAGGCATGATAACTTGGTAAAACTGAAAAAAGAAGACGCAAGGGCCTGGGAATACGCTAACACCAGAAGGGGCTACTGGAGGATTTCCAATAGCCTAATTAAGGACGCCCCCCTAACCAATGAATACTTGTTCAAGCTGGAGCTGGTAAGTCTAACTCATTGATCTTCTAATTGACGCTCACCCTGACGAACCACCGTATGTTAGAACGGCTTATACGGTGGGGAGGGAGGGTCGAATGTGTTAAGTGTCGCCCCCTATCTCGATTCTTTATCAGTTATTATAAGCTGCATTATACTGTATTTAACTTATATCAAGGCCTGTAATTAGATGCTCCAGGTATGGCAGAAAGTAATCTTCTGCTTCTTCCCTGGTAATAAGCGTTAATAGTACGTGTCCAGCTTCCCCGCTTATAACGGCTGTTTGGGCCTGCATGGTTTCCTTTTCCCCGGCACTGGCAGAAAAAATAGCTACCTTTTTATTGCCTATTTCCCGGCAGCTCTTGGCTATGTCTCCATCCACATGATACAGACTGCTACTTAGAATTTTTACAGCTTCTTCTTTAGCTTCTTCTTGTGAAAAATATTCCGGGGAAAAGTAAGTCAGAATGGCTCTTCCGCGATCGTCCTGGCTGCTTTCCAGGAGGACTTCAACTGTATCTTTGGTGGAAGAAATCCTTTCGGCAACTGTCCAATCCTCGGGAAGGTGCATGTTAAAGCCGTCTTCCTGCAGCTTTTCTCCCCGGGGTACTTGTTTTTTATTATTCTCGTCACCCACTTCGTTTTCACCGTTCATGCTGTTAAAAATGACATCTTCTAAAGTTTCGCATCCCGCTGATAGAAGCAACAAAGAAACCGACAGTACAGCAATGGCCAAGTAATACTTTCCTGTTTTCATCAGTGTTCACCCTTTCAGTTAACAGGTTTAGTAATTGCATATAGAAATAATAAAGATATCTGATGGAACAGGAAAAAGATATCCGATCCACCAGATATATTAAATGAACAGGCGAAAAAACGGTGTTATCGTTACCGCAAGGGTTTACCTGCCAGGGGAACCTTTGTCATCATCCGAATTCTGCTCTCCTTGCTCACCTTCTTCTTTGTTCTCTGATCCCGGGGCATCCTCCCTATCACCTCTGTCTTCCCCTTCTGTATCCTCAGATGCTTTATCAGGCGTTTCACCGACATCTTCCTCTTTCTCAGAAGAAGTTCCGGTTGAGGCAGGGACACCAGATAGGCGTTCTCTTACCTGTTCAGGCAGATGCCCTGCTGCCTTTTCCATTGCTTCTTCCCTGAACTGTTCCGGGTCAATGTCTTCTCTGTCAGCTCCACCCCGTGCATTTTCCATGGCCTTGTATGACTTTTGCAGGGCGTTGACCTGGTTTTCAATGGCTCCCAGGGCTCCTTCTCTGGCTTCTTCTGGTAAGGCTTCATCTTCTATTAACTGTACCAGTTGCCGGCTCCTTTGTTGCGCTGATCTTTCTAATCTTTCGGAAATATCTCCCATCAACTCGTCTTCATCGTGGTCTGCAAGTGCCTCTAACGCCTGGGCCAGGTTCCCTTCGTGCTCTTTTAATTCTTCCAACAGTTCTGCGGCGTAATTTGTGGCTTCATCCTTTTCAAGGGCTGCCATCCTTCGTTCGGCGTACTGGTTTTGCTGTCCTGCTTTTTCCATGGGATCCTCAGAGAGCTGGTACTGGGCATCCTCTACAAAACGCCCGGTAGTATAATTGGCATCGGCGGGAGTAAGTGCTTCAACTTCTTCTTGCTTTAAGTCATCAGCCATAGCCACGCTACCGCCTATAACTAAAATGACAGATATAAGTACCAGGAATTTTTTCATTTGTGATGACCTCCTTATAATCTATTTACCTAATAATTCGCCAGGCTCTCTATTTTTTGGTGGTCGAATAATCTTTTGGACTGGAAGCTTCTATACTTAAACAGTTAGACTATAGGCGCCGGATGAAGTGCAAGCCTCACGCCCGTTTCTGTAATATCATTAAATCTTTGGGAAAGAGTTTTTTTTGGGGGTATTTTTTTGTATAATTAAAGTACAAATTACAAAAATGCATAGATAAAACAGCATTAATTTAATGAAGTGCCGGCCAGTAATTTTCTGGTATAATAAAACACCGGTAAGTCCAGAAAGACTTATATTAATACTTTACCTTAAGATATGCAAGTATGCTCTAGGCTAAATTGCCAAGGAGGTAGGAACACCTGACCCTGGCAAGGTATTATACTGAAAAGATATGGGTAATTACCAGGTTGCAAATTTTCATGGGTGAGTTCGTTTACCTTTATGATGGAGAGGTTTCGTTTATGATGTGGTGACATACTATAATTAAATAATTGCAATTGCCTGGCTCCTACGTATGGGCATAGGCAGTTACCAATGATTGTATTCTTTTAACCAAATAATACAATCATTGGACTTTAGGTATTATATCAAGGCACCAAAATCAAGGCACCAAAGCAGGGACTGACCAGGATGCATTAGCCATTACTGTACCAGGATGCCGCCAGGTCATAAATAATTAGGATTTGGCTGAGTTTTTACCATTAAAGAAGATGGGAGTGAAGCGTATGGCAGGAAGGCTGCTGATAGCATTAATATCTGCTCTGACCCTGGTTCTGGTTGCGGGTTGTGAGGAAGAATACCGGGTAAATTTAGATGCTGATCCCCAGGAGGGTGGAGAAGTCTCCGGTGCAGGGGAGTACCCGGAGGAAGACGAAGTAACTTTAGAAGCTACGTCGTCCGAGGGTTACTCCTTCAAAGAATGGGTAGAAGACGGGGAGGCAGTAAGTCAGGAGAAAAGCTACCAGTTTGTCATAGAAGACCACCGGGAACTGGTGGCGGTTTTTGCAGAAGAAACCGTGGAAGTTAACCTGTACCTGGGATGCCGTGAAGCCATTGAAACAGGAGAGCCCGGAAAGTACGGATACGTTGCCCCGGTAACAAGGGAAATTACCGATTCAGGCGATCCGGAAGAGCTGCTCAAAGTTACCCTGGAGGAATTGATCCAGGGGCCTGCTCCGGAAGAAGAGGAAGAGGTTTCTAAAGTAGTGCACGACTCTCTGGAAGTGCTGGAAGTAGAAATAAAGGACGGGGTAGCCAGGGTAAATGTGTGTAAAGAGATGGAAGACTGGTACAACGGAAGCACGAGAGGCCAGGTCTTTGTTGACAGTTTTGTCTTAACCGCGGCTCAATTTCCAGAAGTACGTGAACTGATAGTGCAGGTAGAAGGAGAAGTTTGGGACGACGGCCATTTTTACTGGGATGAACCCAGGTCACCCCAGGAAATTAACGAAGAAGATTTAATCGGTGCCAGGATAGAGTACGGCCAGGAAACTGATGGATTTGGAGGAGAAATTATAAAGGTTTTTGACGAGGACGACCAGCTGATTTTTGAATACAAGTTCAGTGATTTCCTTGAATGGGCTGAAGACAACTGGGAGGATATTTTTGAGGAAGTCCCTGCTTTCCACGAGGAAAATCCCGTATATCCCGAAGATCTTTATGGCAGTTTTGATGACACGGCAAAACTGTCTCCATGTGGCAAATCCTTTGCTTTTTCTGTAGTTGACTATTTTGCTGCCACTCATATGTCTTTTGTAGGAGTAGTTAACCTGGAATCAGGTGAGGCAACCCTAGTAGATGAGGAAAATTTGCCCGGAAGGATAGAGGAGTTTTACTGGTCCCCGGGCGGGGAATATTTAGCTTACGCCCTTAATACTGCAAAAGCTGAAGGCTCTCTACTTTCCAACGACCACGCAGATGAGATGAGCAAAGAATTTGCTATTGGAGAAGAGGAACTGCAAGAAGCCCTGAACCAGGGGGAATATGAAACTTTCTTTCCCTTTTTCCGGGATCTGCAGTGGAAGGAAGATGGAAACAGGCTGAAGTTTGTCACTGATGCCCCTGAGGACAAAGACGCAGGAACCATACAGTGGAGTATAGATCCCGGGGGAGAGGATTTAGTCAAAGAAAAAGTGTGGAATTAGTACGTGAAATTAATACCAGGTTGATGTAACTGGTTTTAATCATGGTCAGTCATGGCAGGCATGGCCAAGAATAAAAAGAAGGGACCCGTCAGACAAGGGGTTTCTTCTTTTTATTGGTCTCTTTTTCCTGTTCTGGCCCGTAACGTAAAAAAAACGTTACTACTCAACTATAAAAATAGCTTGATTAATTGGTGGTATGGGTCGGCTTATCGGCTGATCGTATCGTGGGCCCTGGTTGCGGCTCAGCCTTCGGTCTTAAGCGGGTAACCCCAACAGTCGCCGGCACTCAA
>Ga0207421_10008553_pt1 | contig 10585 bp, 3 predicted proteins | sample SodLakKL_010_SED_4_FD_187542 | JGI IMG/M metagenome (GOLD analysis project Ga0207421, IMG submission 187542) | Alkaline sediment microbial communities from Lake Tanatar, Kulunda Steppe, Russia - 8KL_010_SED (SPAdes) (version 2) | ecosystem: Environmental > Aquatic > Non-marine Saline and...
TGTGTGATTTTTTCTCTGTTTCATAACAACAAGTTTAATGATTTTTCAAATTATACTTGTTGTCTAAATTCTGGGGGTTATTTTAGATGTCTTCATCAATGGATCGTATCGTCTCCACGGACAGATAGCCATAATGGGACAGCAGGTTTCTGGTGCTGGTATTCAAGCGGATTTATTCTCATTTTTCCCGTTTAATATAGTTACGCAAAAAAAAGATGCTGTTGCATATTCGAGCTGATTCTTCAAGTCATTTTTATGCTTTTTGTCTTCTTTTGGTATTGATGTCTGTTATAAACAATTCGACCAGAGAATAAATATTTTTTTTGCACAATGTCTTATTCGTCATATTTATATATATTTGAATTGTTAAAGATGCGATACGAAAACTTCAAAAAATGAAAACGCTTACTTTGCTGATTTTACTGACAGTAACTGCCTCAGGCCTTAACGCTCTGCCGTATGGGTCAACATCCTCCAATACTAATTATGACAACCCTTATGGATTATCAGGGGAAAGACTCTCAGGGACACACCATGTGCCACATTTTTCAGGCAATCAGCAAGCTTCCGGGTTAAAATCCGATCCATTGCATGAAGGGACCCTCGTAAGTGATGATGATCATGGCGATAACACCATAAGGTTTGGAAACACCTCCCGAAATGTTGCTGCCGGACCTGAAGGGAATATTTATGCAGTTTATCGCAGCAATATAAGTGGTATCCGGGTGGCCCGCAGCACAAACGGCGGACAGTCCTTTCACTCCAGCGTGCAGGTGAATAGCAATGCTTATGAGGCTGAAATTGCCGTAAGCCAGAATGGCAATGTGTATGTCGCCTGGGTAGAAGGTTCCACAGCATATGTAAGCAGAAGCCTTGATGGTGGGGTTTCATTTGAGGCAGAAGTGAGTGCTGGAGCTGCATTTTCCAGCATACATATGGCGACAAACAACAACCATGTGTTTCTTGTTGACAGGAGTGGGGATCGTGTCTTAACCAGCAATGACAACGGCCAGAGCTTTAGTCAGGTTAACCTTAACGCAAATCAGTCTTATTCCGACATCCACGTCGATCTCCAGACAGGAGAAGTGATTGTTTTTGCAGATAATCCCGATGTGAAGTATTTCATAAGCAACGACAATGGTGCCACCTTTGGAGCACAAATTAATCCCGATCCAGGCGGAAGTGTTTATTATTCTACTGCTGCCTATTCGAGCGGAACACTTGGACAATACGCCTTTATAGCAGGTTTCCCTTTCTTAACTCAAAATGATTATTTGCTTAAAATCAATGTTGCTGATAATACCTCATCCCAGATTACTGCCGGCCCGGTTGTAAACATTCAAGGCCGGTCTCTGGCAGCGGACAAACATGGTAATGTGGTAGATGCTTACGTGGCTTCTGGAGGCAATTTAAACTTCCGGATCAGCAATGACCTGGCAGAAACCTTCAGCAGTGAAGTTGTCGTTGCCAGTGGGAATTCAGCAAGTGTGAGCATCAATGAAACCAATGGAGATGTACTCTATTTATATTCTGATAATGGCGAGATATACCTTAGTGTATATGATGGCCTGTTGACAGGATACGAGGCAGTTGCAGTCCCGCTCTCCACACTTTCTTTTGTCATCCTTTCCTTGTTGACATTGGGGTTTGGAATGCTTAAGGTTGCCAGGCAATAAACATTTTTTATAACAATCTTGCTGCGGTCGTTCAATGGCGAAGATGAAGCTTTCAGGGTTTTTGTAGTCCAGCCAGTATTTTTCTCTGATGCTATTTGCGTAATCTAGTAAGAAACACCACTACGGAGGGCTGATTAGTGTCTGTGCTGAAGGTTTCTGCGCATAAAAATGTCAGGGTCTCTTCGTAAAGGCTTTAATATTTATGATGTTCCAGAACAGGAACATAGAACAAATCGCAGCCCTCTTAATGCCATCAAAGGGTTTCGCTGTGCGATAGCCTGAAACACCTGGAACACTCTTTGCGAAACGCACAGATGATCTATTTTAAGCCAATTAGCTTGACATATAGCAAATTGTGCAGATTACAAATAATTTATTTGCTAATAAACTAAAACCGTTATTTTTGTTATATTTGTTTAGTGAGACTGCTCCAAAAATGCTTTCCCATTAATTGTTCTCCCTGTCATTTTCAGCGTTTTAATCAAGTTCAAAACATCAGTGATTTAAATAAAACATCAATAAATTATTATAGCTCAACATGATGAAACGAGCCATGCCAAATATATTGACACACACGAGAATGATTATGTCATGGCGAGTTTGGCTTCGCCGAGCTCGCAAGTGCTCGGTTCATTTGACCTATTTAATCAAATTATAAACACATGAAAAAACTAATATTGTTGGTCGTATTTGTATTTGTTTCTGGCTGGATTTCAGCAAACACTGATTTTGACTCAGAAAATGTATTTATAACAAACAAAATTCATAGTTCCAAGAGTTCTGATGAAGCCTTGCACTTTCACGAACAACGATCATCGGTGACTCGATTTGCTCAAGTTGAGTTAAATCAAAAACTAATATCAAGCTCCGCTCTTCGTGAAGGCGACCAAATCCTCATAAATCTTTTTGATCATGTTGAATACTTATCTTATGTCCACCGAACATATGATAACATCAATGGAACAAATACCATCATTGCAAAACTGGCTGATTATAGCCATGCATATGCCGTGCTTACTCAGAATGATGACAGGGCACTGGTTAACATATTGATACCTGAGACGAACCGGTTTTACCAGGTTATCAGTGATCCTGAAAGCCTGGATCACTATCTGCTTAAAATGAATGCGGAAGATCGTGATATTCTGAAGAGTGCCCCACCCGAAATACACGATGTCATTGATAAGAAAGAGTTGGAAGCAGCGCAGAAAAGAATACAAAAACACATAGAGGAAAAGGGCTTAGGTCCTGAAGATCCAGCCAATATCACTGTGCTGATTGCCTATACGGAGTTTGCAAAAAACTGGGCAAACAACCACGGAGGAGGTATTGAAAATATAATGGCACAGGCCATGGCCAAAGCACAGCTGGTGATGGACAACAGCGAGACATTAATTACCATGACCCTGGTACATTCCGGACTTGTAAACTACACAGAAAGTGGGTCATATTCTATTGATTTAATGAGGTTTGCCACAATAGGCGACGGGTATATGCCTGAAGTTCATCAGTGGAGAGATCAATATGCGGCCGATCTTTGTGCTTTGTTCCTGGATATAAGTGGCGTTGGCGGAGTCGCCAGGTCATTGAACGACAGGTATGGGCGGCCAAGTAGTGGGTTTTCGTTGACTCGCGCGCAACAGGCATCTTTTACAACCCATATACATGAAATGGGCCATAACATGGGATTACACCATCACAAGGAGCAAAATTTTCAACCAGGACCGATGAATTGGTTAAATTGGCCTGAAAACACATGGTCTGCAGGTTGGCGGTGGACAGGTGCTGACGGAGGTCATTATTGTTCAATTATGTCCTATTGCAGCGGATCGTTTTTCGACGATGACATCAGCCATATCAAGGTCCCATATTTTTCCAATCCCTCGGTCAGTTATGAGGGAGTACCAACCGGACATCCGGCGGACGGAGACAATGCCCGTACTTTATTAGAAATAAAACACGTAATAGCTTCTTACCGGATTCCTCCTGATGACGGAGGTGGTGAACCCATGGTAATGGTTTTTGATACTGATTTGGGAGAAGGCACAACAATTACATTGCCTCTTCACGGCACAGTTAATGCTACGGTCGACTGGGGCGACGGCAATGAGGAAAGTTTTTCAACGGCTGGTTTCAAAAGCCACACATACGATGTAGATGGCACGTATACGGTAAAAATACATGGCACAGTGCAACATTATGGATATGACTACAATTCTGCAAACCCCGAGCCTTACGAGAACGTTGAAAAACTTGAAAAAGTGGTCAGTTTCGGAGACATTGGAATGGTAAGTCTGCGTGCTGCTTTTGCTGGTGCAATTAATTTGCAAGAACTCCCCCCGGATTTACCCTCCCGTGTAATGAGGCTGGACGGCATGCTTGCCTACGCTTCCTCTTTTAATGATGATATCAGCAGCTGGGATGTAGGCAATGTCATTAGGATGAAAAGCTTGTTCCTGGAAGCTCAGAGCTTTGATCAGCACATCGGTGAATGGAATGTGAGCAATGTGAGCGACATGAGCTTTATGTTTAAGGGCTCAGGTTTTAACCAGGATATCAGTTCCTGGGATGTCAGCAATGTCAATTTTATGCAATCCATGTTTAAAAACACCCATTTTGACCAGGATATTGGCTCCTGGGACGTCAGCCGTGCAGTCAACATGGCGTCTTTGTTCAAGGGCTCAGACTTTAACCAGGATATCGGACACTGGAATGTCAGCAATGTGACTGACATGTCATCTATGTTTGCTAATGCTGATTTTGATCAGGACATTGGCTCCTGGGATGTCAGCAGTGTGGTTCACATGGAGTTTGTATTTTACAGATCAAAGTTCAACCATGACATTGGCTCCTGGGATGTCAGCAATGTCACAAGCATGGAGTCAATGTTTAAGGGTTCAGACTTTAACCAGGATATCGCATCATGGGATGTTAGCAGCGTCGTTTTAATGCAATCAATGTTTTCTGAATCCCCTTTCAACCAAGACATTGGATCCTGGGACGTCAGCAATGTCATACAAATGGCAGAAATGTTTTCTTATTCTGATTTCAACCAGGATATCAGTTCCTGGGATGTCTCCAATGTGAGATTTTTTCATGGGTTTCTGTTAAACTCCGAACTATCTGCTGAGTTTTATAACAAACTACTAATCATGTGGTCATATCTTGATCTTGAAAAATATGTCGGTTTTGATGGCGGTGACAGCCAGTATGACCTGGGTTTGCCTGAGGAAAGAAGACAGTATTTATTGGATGAATATAATTGGTGGATTTCAGATGGGGGCACTAGAGAAGAGACGTTTCAGCGCTTTCATTTACATATTGTCACCAATCCTGAGGGATTTGGTGATGTTGCAGGAAACGGAATATATGATGAAGGAGATGTTGCAGAGATTTCAGCAACAGCAGCTGGTTTTTATGAGTTTGATAACTGGGAGGCTTCGGCAGGAACCATAGAGGACCCAGAAGCGCCTCAAACTTTATTTACAATGCCTGATGAACATATGACCTTAAAGGCAAACCTGAAGCACAAAGAACTTGAACCGGGTTATTTCTACTTCACCATACAAACCAGCAACACACAGACAGATTTTAAGTTCGTGGTTGATGATGCCAATGAAATGACCATAGATTGGGGAGACGGAACTACAGATCATTTATCGGGCAGCGTTGTTGAACCAGCGCATGATTACGGTGAGGAAGGGATCTGGCTTGTGAAAATTAGTGGCGAAGCAAGCAGGGTTGGTTTTTTTACAGGCAATTGGAGTGAACGCCATTATCCTTCCATGCTAACAGGAATTACTCCGATTGGTCAAGGCGTTAGTGGCATGAATAGCACAAAGGAGATGTTTGCCTATAGCAATGTTGGAGATTTTTGGCGCGATGACTTTCTGGATGATGTGTTGACTGAGATTACCGATATGGAAGCCATGTTTTACAATTCAAACTTCAACCAGGATATTGGCTCATGGGATGTCAGCAATGTAAAGAATATGGAATCCATGTTCCGCGAATCAGATTTCAACCAGGACATTGGCTCTTGGGATGTCAGCAATGTGACAAATATGGAGTCCATGTTTTACAGATCAGATTTCAACCAGGACATTGGCTCCTGGGATGTGAGCAGTGTCACAAATATGAGGGCTGTATTTCGCAGGTCAGATTTCAACCAGAATATTGGTTCCTGGGACGTCAGCAATGTCAACAATATGCAATCAATGTTTTCAAATGCCTCTTTTAATCAGGATATTGACTCATGGGACGTCAGCAATGTGACAAATATGGGCGCCATGTTTTTTAGCTCTGATTTCAACCAGTATATTGGCTCATGGGATGTCAGCAATGTGACAAGAATGCCGCTTATGTTTTTTAACTCAGATTTCAACCAGTATATTGGCTCATGGGATGTTGGCAATGTGACCAACATGTATGCCATGTTTTATAAAACCCCATTCAACCAGGATATTGGCTCATGGGACGTCAGCAATGTGACCAATATGGATGCCATGTTTGATGGTTCAGCTTTTAACCAGGATATTGGCTCATGGGACGTGAGCAACGTCGATGCCATGCCTGAAATGTTCAAAGACACCCCTTTTAATCAGGATATTGGTTCCTGGGACGTGGGCAACGTGACCAACATGCAAGCCATGTTTGCTGGTTCAGACTTTAACAAGCACATTGGTTCCTGGGATGTCAGCAATGTGACTGACATGAGTGATATCTTTAAAGACGTTATCCTTTCCACTTCAAATTACAATAATCTGCTGATAGGATGGTCTGAACTCTCCCTTCAAAACAATGTGGTCTTTGACGGAGGCATGAGTAAATATTCTTCCGGAGCAGCAGCAGATGCCAGGCAAATCATTATGAGTGAGTTTAACTGGACAGTTACAGATGGGGGGCAATCAGACAGTCCAGGTTATTTACTCACTCTTTCCACAAATCCTGATGAAGGAGGAAGCACAATTGGGGGAGGACAGTTCGAAGAAGGCTTTCAAACAAACATTGAAACTTTTTCAAATCATGGCTGGGAGTTTGAAAACTGGTCAGGTGACACGGACCATATCAACGATCCATATTTGCAGAAGGTCACCGTTACCATGCCAGCTGATGGCGTTAACCTGACAGCAAATTTTGCAATTAACACATATGCTATTTTAGCCGCGCCAAACGACGAAGAGTTTGGGTCTGTAACCGGTGCTGGAAACTACGAGCATTTTGAGGAGGTGACTCTGACAGCTAAACCTGAAACAGGCTATCACTTTGTGGAATGGCAGGAAAACGGCGAGATGGTCATAGACGACGAAGAACCTGCAGGTGCAACATACACCTTCAACGCCGAAGAAGACCGCGACCTGGTGGCATACTTTGCCATCAACACCTATGTGATAACTGCAAGTGCTGGTGAAGGCGGAAGCATTAAGCCCGAAGGATATATTGATATTGATCACGGTGGCAGCCAGATCTTTACCATCGAAGCGGAGGAAGGTTATGAGATACTACAAGTCCTTGTAGATGGCCATGATGCAGGTGCTGTGGAAGAATATGAGTTCACAGATTTGGCAGACAATCATACCATCTTGGCCGAATTTTATATTGATGAAACAGGTCTGGAAACACTTACCGAACAAGTAAATGTATATCCAAACCCCTTTAACAACACCATCACCATTACCAATGCATCTGGTTTAAAAAACATTAGACTAAAGAATCTCTTTGGTCAGACTGTGTTTGAAAAAGAAATGGTCGGCACAGATGAAGCGTTTATCAATACGAAGTCATTGTCACCAGGCGTATATGTCTTAAGGCTGACAGGAACAGACGATTCTAGCAGGGTATTAAAAATAATGAAAGAATAGCTTTGGTTGCCTCATTCAGGTGATGCTCATGTCGAAAAGGACGACCATGTATCCTGGGTTTCGAAGCGTTTGTGTGGCAGCACTCGAATAACCATCATTGGCCCACTGTTTTAAAGATCCCTGGCTTTTTTATTTGCCCTGTTTTTCATATCCTGGCTTGTATACTTATATAATCTTTATATAAGACTGTGACCACTCAAACAAGATTGCGACAAGCGGATCAAAAATATTTGCAACTTAACCGAGAAAGTCGAATTGACACGACACTGGTTCGAATCTAGTAGCGCCCACAACAAAATCAAGCAGTTACAAGCCGAGCGTTTGTAGCTGCTTTTTTTGCTTTGTTATTCAGCATCGAATTGCCCGGAAAATTTCGCCCTGTTATTGCTGCAACTGCAGGATGCATTTGAGGTTTACTTTACGAAAAGCAACTCCCGGTACTTTGGCACCGACCACATTTCGTCATCTATGAGAATTTCCAGTTTGTCAATGTGGTATCGGATCGTTTCCAGAAAGGGGAGCACTTTGAAGCAATATGCATGTGCTCTTTCGGCACTGTCATCAATATTGTTAGCCTCTTTGCGTGCCTGGATCATTTTGCCCAGGTCGCTCTTGATGCTGATTATGTGCTCAGATATCTTTGAAATGGTATGAACTTGCAGCTCAGCCTGTTCTTTGAATTGCTTTTCTGAAAGAATCTCTTTAAGCCCCCTGACGTTTTCGACCAGCACATTCTGATACCGCGTCGCTTTCGGAAGAATGTGATTGCCGGCCAGATCACCCAATACGCGCGACTCAATTTGCAATACTTTCGCATAGTTTTCCATCCTGATATCATATCGTGCGTGCAACTCTCTTTCAGAAAGGATATTGTTTTCAGTAAAGAGTTGAATGGTCTTGTCAGACACGTAATACGCCATTGCTTCCGGTGTGGTTTTCAGGTTTGGCAGGCCTCGCTTTTCGGCTTCCTTCACCCATTCTTCACTATAATTGTTGCCTTCAAAAAGAATGTGTTTCGACTCCTTAATGTATTTGCGAAGTATCCTGAAGATGGCCTCATCTTTGTCTACTTGCTGAGCCATCAGGGCATCAACTTCTTTTTTGAACTTCCTGAGCCTGTCGGCCAGTATGGCATTCAGCACAATCATGGAAGGAGCGCAGTTGGCTGAGGACCCTACTGCCCTGAATTCAAATTTATTTCCAGTGAAAGCCAATGGCGAGGTTCTGTTTCGGTCGGTGTTGTCTAAGATGATCCGGGGTATTTTGCCAATATTCAGCTTCAATTCCGTTTTTTCATCAGGAGTCATTTTCCTGTTTTTTACCTTTTTTTCGATCTCCTCAATGACGGCACTTAACTGCTTTCCAATAAACATGGACATGATCGCAGGAGGTGCTTCATTGGCGCCCAGGCGGTGGTCATTGCCGGCTGAGGAGATGGCTGCACGAAGCAGCCCTGGGTGCTCGCTCACCGATTTGATGATGTTAATGAAGAAAGTAAGAAACAACAGGTTGGTTTTGGGCGTGTGTCCGGGGCTTAAAAGATTTTTGCCGGTATTGGTGGCCAGCGACCAGTTGTTGTGCTTGCCTGATCCGTTGACCCCTGCAAACGGCTTCTCATGAAACAGCACCCTGAAATGATGTTTTCTTGCGACCTTGTCCATCAGCACCATAGCCAGCTGGTTATGGTCGATGGCCAGGTTGACCTCCTCATATACAGGAGCCAGTTCATATTGACTGGGAGCAACCTCATTATGACGCGTTTTTGCAGGAATGCCAAGTTTCCAGGCTTCCGTTTCAAAATCTTTCATGAATGCTGATACCCTTTGCGGGATAGAGCCAAAGTAGTGGTCCTCCATCTGTTGCCCCCTGGCCGGTGCATGTCCGTGCAAGGTGCGACCGGTAAGGGTGAGGTCAGGTCTTGCATAAAACAGCGCCTCATCCACCAGGAAATATTCCTGCTCCCATCCCAGTGTCGGATACACCCTGGTAATGCTTCGGTCGAACATCTGACAAACCTCTACGGCAACCTCATCAATAAGTCCGATGGTCTTTAGGAGCGGGGTTTTAAAGTCAAGCGCTTCACCGGTATACGCAATAAATATAGTCGGGATGCAGAGTGTGCCATCCATGATGAATGCAGGTGATGAAGGATCCCAGGCGGTATAACCCCTTGCCTCGAAAGTGTTTCTCAGCCCACCGCTGGGCAGACTGCTGGCATCCGGCTCCTGTTGTACCAACTGGGAACCATCAAAATATTCTATGGAAGCATTTTGTTCAACTGGCGTGAAAAATGCATCGTGTTTTTCAGCTGTAGCGCCATTAAGCGGTAAGAACCAGTGAGTATAATGGGTGGCACCCTTGCTTATGGCCCAGGCTTTCATTGCCGATGCCACATGGTCGGCAATGCGTTTATCCATCAGCGTCGATTTATCAGCAGCCTCGGCTAACTGTTTGTAAAGGTATTCGGGCAAATAATCGCGCATGGCCTTGTAGGTGAATACCATGCTGCCAAAATATTCCGACACTTTGGGCGGGATGTCAAAGCGCTCCGATTCCCTGTGAGCAAGCGCTGTTTTAAAAGCTTCAAATCGAATGTTCATTTCAAAAAGTTTTATTTTTTACTAATACCCCCATCATTGAACAAATACAAGGTGCAAATTTATTAATTTTTTTATTGTTATAACATAAATCAAAGGGGGTGTTGTCAAATTTTGTGCTTTTTAGAAAAAGATAAAACATGCAGCTGGATAATTCCAGGATAATTCACCAAACAAAAAAGCAAATTAGTTACAACAACAATAATCATAAAAAAGAAAAAATAAAAAATTTAGCAAGAAACAAGTGCCATTTTATACATTTTTTTGGCTTTTTACAGAAATTTTTCTTAAGTTTACAAATACCTTAAATAAACGTTTAACCAAATCATTGGCCATGAAACAGCTATTTGCTTTGTTATTGCTATGCATCCCCTTGCTCATACAGGCCCAGCACGGCTTTGTGTTTGCCGGGGGAGATGCCACAGACGCAAGTGGCGCTGTAAGTTATTCT
>Ga0207421_10008554_pt1 | contig 10585 bp, 9 predicted proteins | sample SodLakKL_010_SED_4_FD_187542 | JGI IMG/M metagenome (GOLD analysis project Ga0207421, IMG submission 187542) | Alkaline sediment microbial communities from Lake Tanatar, Kulunda Steppe, Russia - 8KL_010_SED (SPAdes) (version 2) | ecosystem: Environmental > Aquatic > Non-marine Saline and...
TGAACTGTGAGGACAACAGTTGGAATTTCTTAATGGGAAGCAATCCATTTGTCGTCGCCGCCGGTTCCGCCACAGGCTCGGACTGGTTGCAGGCGGCGGTGGATTTTCGGTTTACGGGGAGCTACGAAGATCTTCCCGGCAGCTATTGCATGGAACTGGAATTTGCGGTCATTCCGCAATTGTAAAGGGGGCGGGCGGTTTGACGCGCACATATGGATGTATTCTTTGCCTGCTGTTTCTGGCCCTGGCCGTATGTATGCCAGTGGGGGCGGCTGTATCGGTAAATCCGGCCATTGTGGAGGACAGCCGGGCCGCGGCCGGCATGGTGTATACGTTGACGGTGACCAACCAAGGTACGGAAGAAAGGAAACTGCAGCTCTCCCTGGGTATGGCCAGGCCCCGCCAGGGAGGAGGGCTGGACATAGATTGGTCGCCATCTGCGGCGGCGCTGGCTTCTTCATTTCTGGACCTTGCGGCTGTGGACTTGGTTCTGGAAGCCGGGGAGCGGCGCCCGGTGGCTGTGGCCCTGCAGTCCATGCCTTTACCGCGAGGCAGATATCCTGTGGTCAGTGTTGGTGTAACCCAGGGAGGCCTGCGGGGCCGTCTGGTGGTACCCTTCTTGCTGCAGCCGCAGCCGTTTGAAGATCCGCCGCTTTGGGGCGGTACCGACTGGCAGGACGAAATGTTGCACGTGGCCCTCGAGAATGCCGGTGGCGGTTTTGGAACAGCCCTCGCCGAGGTGGAGTTCACAGACCGATACGGTGCCATGCTGCAGAACGAGCAGTTGCAGGGTGTGATCTTGCCTGGGCAGCGTCGGGTATTTGCCTTTGAGGTTCCAAGGGGTGCGGCCGCAGCTACCGTAAAGACCTGCGCCCATGAACCGAAAGTGGTCACCGTGCATGGGCCTTAGGAGCTATCTGCTCATACCGTGGCTGGTGTTGGTGTGGGCTTCTTCAGCAGCGGCGGGCATTGATTTCCAGGGGCCGGCAGCGCCGGGAACCTGGACCTATCTGCAGGCACCACTGCAGCTGTGGATCTCCGACGGCACGGATGTACTGCTGGATGCTCCTGGGGGCGAATTGCAGTACAGAGGTGCCCGCGGCTGGGAGCCGCTGACGGGAGTTGGCCTTACGGGTAAAGGAACTTGGAAACCGTTGGAGCTGCGCTGGTACATACCCTGGGAGCTTCCGGGCCCGATCTCGGAGGCAATTACACTAAAGACGCCGGGCCAGGTGGCAGTCTTGACAGGAGACAACGAAGATAATCGCTTTCTACTGGTCAACAGCAGTACACACTTTGCACTGGAGACCGATGCCCTGGCCGCATGGCAGTGGGTGCGGCTGCAGGAACAGGAGCGGCTTCTATTCCAAGGTGAACCCATTTGGCCTGCACCGCACAGGAAGGCTGCTGCAGAGGCGTCCTCGAGCACCAGCAGCGGCGACCCTTGGCGGTGGAGCTTGCCCGCTGCACAACTGCAGCCGGGGGAGGTAGTGTCCGTTGCGCTCCCCTTTGCCGAAGCGGAGAACGACCGCTGGTGCCAGCTGCATGTGGGCGGTGGATGGGAACTGGTTTCCCATTGGACCTACGATGGGTCGGTGGTAAAGGCGGCGGATGACGGCCTGCAGATACCATCCCATGGGGGCACGCTTAAGGGATATCTGCAGGCCATTCCCCATCCGGAAGGACACACCGGCTGGATAGAGGCCCACTGCAGCGGCAGATCCGCCAGGGGCAAAGTCTTCATTGACCAGAGCTGGCTGCAGGAAGGAATTGGCAGGGGAAGCGGACCGGGGCAGTTTACATGGACGCCCGCTGGATGGACTTGGACGGAACCGCTGGCACGGCCGCCTGCCTCCGGCGCCAAACGCGTACCCAGCGCGGTCTGGTACAACGGAGGCTTTCGCTTCGGCGGGGGAAGTCATCCAATGGAGCTGCAGTTGACCAGTACTGACGCCGTGGCGCAGCTGATACATGAAGCTGGGACCATGGAATTCACGTGGGACGGCCATCCAGAGATACAGTGGAGCAGCCGCAGCCGCCGGGAACGGCGGCAGAGCACCGCCTGGCTGTTTCAGAGTTACGGTGATTACTGGAGGGGACGGTGGCTGACAGAGCAGGGCAGCCGCTGGACCATGGAAGGCAGCTTGGAGGAAAATCCGCTGGCGGCAGTCCAATGGACACACGGGAACTTCCGTTGGCGATGGCAGCCTCTGCACCGGCAATGGGTTTTCAGCGGTGCAACCGGCCGGCACAGTTGGTCTCTGGGAGGGCAGCCGGATGCCTTTCGGCTGCAATGGCTCATGGCCGGGCCGCTGCAGTGGGACATGGTTCGCGGTACCAGGTCAGACCGTGTGCGGCTGCGCGTGGGAGACAGTTCTCACGGTGCCGACGCAGCTTGGGAGCGCCGAGAAAACGCCCAAGGGCAGTGGAGTCTGCGCCTTTTTTCCGTTCGATCAGAGTTAACCCTGCAGCTGGAGGAGAGTGGTTCACGATTGTCGCTCCAAACCCACGGCTCTCTGGCCGGCGGAACGGTTTCGGCTCACTGGACTGGAAGCCGGGGTGAATATGGCCCGCTGCAGTTTGCCCGCCTGCGTTGGGAAGGCCAGGCGGGACCGGTTCGTCTTCGTGCCGGCCCGGACATAGCTGCTGCCGGTGATCGCGTCTATGTGGACTGGCTGGCCGGCCTGCAGATAGACTTGACACCGTCTGCTTCTCTGTATCTGGAATCCCACACCCGCCGGGGTTCTTTGTGGCGTCTGGGTGTGGCTGTTCCCGGCGGCGGGAGGAATCACTAGGCGGATCTTCGAATCTCTTCCGTGGGAGTGCCATTCTGTAGTAGATGAAAGGGGAATGAATGTGAAGAAGGAGGCCATGTACCACCAAGCCCACGGACGGTTTGCCTATCCAGTGGCACCTGATACTCTGCGGGTTGTTCTGCGGGCCGGGAAGGGAGATCTGCGGCAGGTTACGGTCGTGTTCGAAGACCGCTATCAGGCGGCGGAGCGGCAGGCGCAGGTGATGGAACGGGCAGCCGCTGACGAGCTCTTCGACCACTTCCAGGCAGACATCACCCTGGCAACCAGCCGTTTTGTGTACGCCTTCCTAGTGGATGACGGAGTCCAGCGAACCTTTATGACGGAGAAAGGATTCTTTGACGATCCGCCGAAGGACAGCGGATTCCAGTATCCCTACATCGCACCGCAGGATCTTTGGGAGCCTCCGCGCTGGGCCCAGGGAGCCGTGGTGTATCAGATATTTCCGGAGCGTTTCGCCAATGGCGATACGAGCAACGACCCTAAACAGGTTGAGGACTGGGACGCACTGCCCACAAGGGAGAGTATGAAGGGCGGAGATCTGCAGGGCATCATCGATGGTCTTGATTACCTGGAGAAGCTCGGCGTCGAGGTGCTGTACCTTACTCCCATTTTTGAAAGTCCGTCCAACCACAAGTACAACATCACCGACTACTACCGGATCGATCCCCATTTCGGTGACCTGGAGACCTGCCGGGAACTGGTGCAGAAATGCCATCAGCGGGACATCCGGATCCTTTTTGATGCGGTGTTCAATCACTGCGGTTATGAGTTCTTTGCCTTTCAGGACGTCATAAAAAACGGCAGGAAATCTCCATACTGGGATTGGTTTCGCATTGACGGAGACACCGTCAAGACGGATCCTCCCAACTACGAGACCTTTGCCGACGGCATTTGGACCATGCCCAAACTCATGACCCAGAACCCCGAAGTCCGGGAGTACTGCCTCAATGTGGCGGAATACTGGATACAGGAGTGTGACATTGACGGCTGGCGGCTGGATGTGGCCAATGAAGTTGACCACGATTTCTGGAGAGCGTTTCGAAAGCGGGTGAAGGCTGCAAAACCCGATGCTCTGATTGTGGGCGAGGTCTGGCACGAAGCTTCTGCGTGGGTCCAAGGCGACCAGTTCGATTCGGTGATGAACTATCCCTTTGCAGACGCATGCACGGCGTTCTTTGCCGAACAGTCCATTTTGGCGGAGACGTTCGCGCACCGCCTGGCCAAGGTGCAAATGAACCACCAGCAGGTGGTGAACCGAGCCATGTACAACCTCTTCGGCAGCCATGATACGCCGCGGTTTCTCACGTTGGCCGGTGAGCGGCGGGAAAAGCTGAAATTAGCAGCGGGCTTTGCCCTTACCTATGAAGGGGCACCCATGATCTACTATGGCGATGAAGTGGGCATGGTCGGCGACAATGACCCCGACTGCCGCCGCGGCATGATCTGGGACAACAAGCGGCAGGACAGACAGCTGCTGCAGTGGTATATGGATCTCATTGCGCTGCGGCGGTCGCAGCCGCTGTTGAAAACCGGACACTGCCGTATTGCAGCAGCTGACAGCATTCGCAATCTGATCGCCTTTGTCCGCTATGATGACAGCCAGCAGCTTTTGGTAGTGTTCAACAACTCCGATCAGGAGCAGTCCCTGGACCTCGGCGAAATATCTTGGCCCCTGCAGCCGCCGAAGGCGGTCCGAGACCTTTTAACCGGCCGCAAGGCGTCAGAGTCCGTGTCCCTGCAGCCCAACCAGATGATGGTTCTGCAGTAGAAAGACAGCCATGATCCTGTATTGCGGGATCATGGCTGTCTTCACTTTCCGTCCAGGCTCCTACCCAGCCGGTAGAAGCACGAGCAGTGGGGATCGATTTCGGTTTTGGCTCCCACGGCGTTTCCAAGCTCTCGTTCTAGAACGTGGGAACAACGCTGCCTTCGTAGGTTTCCAGGATGAAATCACGGATTGCATCGCTCTGCATGGCAGCAGCCAAGGCCAGGATAGCATCATCTTCTTCACGCCCCGCCTGCACCGCGACCACATTGACATAGGGAGAGTCTTCACCTTCCAGGAACAGAGCGTCTTCTGTGGGTACGAGCCCCGCCTGCAGGGCATAGTTGCCGTTGATAACCGCTGCATCCACGTCATCTAGGGAACGTGTCAGTTGGGCTGCTTCCAGTTCGTGAAACCGGAAGTCGTAGGGATTGTCGGTGATATCAAAGATGGTAGGTTCAATGCCGGCCGCTTCGTCCACGGTCAACAGGTCGGCCTCCTGCAGCAGCAGCAGGGCACGACCGCCGTTTGTGGGATCGTTAGGAATGGCGATTTGATCGCCGGAACCCAGTTCCTCCAACGTGTCGATGCGGCTGCTGTAGACGCCTAACGGTTCAATATGCACGCCGACCACTTCGACCAAGTCGGTGCCCCGATCGGCATTGAACGTCTCCAAGTAGGGAACGTGCTGGAAGAAGTTGGCATCTAGTTCTCCGTCATCAAGGGCTAGGTTTGGCTGCACATAGTCGGTGAACTCGATGATCTCCAAGGTAATACCTTCCTCTTCCAAAATCGGTGCGACCTGTTCTAAGATTTCTCCGTGGGGAACCGGGGTGGCGCCAATCCGGACGACTTCGGCCGAGGCAGCGAAGGAAACACCAGCCAAAAGAGAAAGAACCAGCATCAGAACCAATAAATGTCTGCGCATGAAAAACAACTCCTTTTGAAGTATATTGTGAAGGTCTACCGCTTGTTGACTCTGCGGGAAACCCAATCACCTAACGTCTGCACACCCTGTACTAGTACCACGAGGATGACGACGGTCTGGAGCATAATGTCGCCGCGAAAGCGCTGGTAGCCAAAGCGGATGGCAAGGTCACCCAATCCGCCGCCGCCTATGGCGCCGGCCATGGCCGAGAAGCCTACCAGACTGACAGCGGTCAGGGTAAAACCAAGTACCAATGAGGGCATGGCTTCGGGAAGAAGCACTTTGCGGATGATCTCAGCCGGCGTCGAGCCCATGGCCTGGGCTGCTTCGATTACGCCGGAGTCCACTTCCTTGAGGGCACTTTCCACAAGACGGGCCACAAAGGGTATTGCTGCCACAGTGAGGGGTACGATGGCAGCGGTGGTGCCGATGGACGTGCCGGCCACCATGCGGGTGAACGGTATGATAGCGACCATTAAAATGATAAAGGGAATGGAACGCCCTACGTTCACAACCGCACCGATGACCTTATTAAGCGGCAGATTCTGCAGAATATGGCCTTTGTCCGTTGTCGTCAGAAGCACACCCAGGGGCAGGCCGATGATGTGTGCGATGCCCACGGATATGGCCACCATATAGAGCGTTTCTTTGGTCGCATCCCAGAGCATCTGATTGGTCATGGAGTCAAACATCTTGAAAAACCTCCACTTCTACATCTTGCGACTGCAGGTAGTTGACGGCTTGGTCCACCAAATCGGCCTCTCCAGAAATCTCCAACAGCAGCATGCCGAAGGGGATATCTTTCATCTGGTCAATGCGGCCGAAGAGGATGTTGGCATTGACGGGATGCCTCTTCACCATGTCGGAGATCAGAGGCTCGTGAGCTCCTGGCCCCACAAAGCTCAGTTTCAGGATCCTACGGCAGTCGCCGTTGCTCTTCTCCGGACGTTGGAGGAGGTCGGGAGGTATGCGGACTTCCATGGTATCCTGGAGCATGCGGCGGGTGGCCTGCGACTTCGGTTTGGTGAAAACGTCAATTACTCGGCCTTCCTCTTGGATGATGCCGTGTTCCAGCACGGCAACCATATCGCAAATTTCTTGGATGACGGGCATTTCGTGGGTAATCAGCACGATCGTAAGCCCCATCTGCTGGTTGATTTCCTTCAGCAGCTGCAGCACAGACTTGGTTGTCTCTGGGTCCAGGGCCGAGGTGGCCTCGTCGCAGAGCAGAACTTGGGGCTCATTGGCTAAGGCACGGGCGATGCCCACACGCTGCTTTTGGCCGCCGCTCAACTGTGCAGGATAGGCATGGGCTTTGTCTTCCAATCCTACCAGCTTCAGCATCTCTTCCACCCGCGTCTTTGTCTCGGTTTTGTCGGCACCGGCTAGTTCCAACGGATAGGCAATATTGCCCGCTGCCGTTCTAGAGGACAGCAGGTTGAAGTGCTGGAAAATCATGCCCATGCGCTTGCGGGCGCTCCGCAGCTGCCGAGACGAAAGTGATGTAACCTCTGTATCATCTACCCAAATCTGGCCGCTGGTCGGCCGCTCAAGCAGATTGATGCAGCGGACCAAGGTAGACTTGCCGGCACCGCTTTGGCCGATTACGCCGAAAACCTGCCCCTTGGGGATGTCCAAATCGATGCCGCGCAGGGCATGCACCTGGTTCTTGCCTTCAAATGTTTTATACAAGCCTCGCAGTCGAATCACCGGCGACAGCCACCTCCTAAAAAAGAAAACCTCTTCACAAAGAAGAGGTTTCACAAACGAAATGCTGTGAGTCCTCTTCTCATCTCTCCGGGATTGCGCTCCCAGCAGGAATTGGCACCTTGCAGCAGTGCTGCCGGTTGCCGGGCTTCATCGGGCCAGTCCCTCCACCTCTCTGGATAAGAAGAATGTATTTGTGCGCTGGATAATTTATCTTTTAGTATAGTGCGCATCACTTTGTTTGTCAATGGTTCGCGGTGGTATTTTGAAAGGATTGTTCAAGGATTGTTCAATGGCGTCTCCACAGAAAGCAGGTTTTTTTTACCGCGTCAAGAAAGATAATAGTTGATTTCCAGGACGGACAATATCTTTCGGTACAGAGGTACGTACGACCAAGGTGGTGGATGATGTATGGCGGATAGGACATCGCTGGAAAGCCGAGTAGAAGAAATTCTAGATCATACGATGGGTGCGCTGCGGCGGGGAAGGGAACAGATGTATGGAATTGCCGAAACTGCCCGCACAGAATACAACAGAATTGTGGCATCCATTGAAGAGTTGAAGAAAGAAATTGAGCACTGGATCACCGAAGTCGATCATCTGGAGCGCGAATTTCGCCGCGTCCGCCGCCGTCTCTATGAGGTAAGCCAGCATTATGACCAATACTCCGAACAGGAGAAAAAGGAAGCATACGAAGAGGCTGATGATGTGCGGGAACGCCTCACTGTGGCCAGAGAACGGGAAACTCATCTGCGGGTGCGCCGAGACGACCAGGAGCGGGCATTGCTTAAGGTTCGCGACCTAGTGGAGCGCACAGATGGTCTCATGTCTCAAGTGGGTGTGGCACTGGATTTTCTCGAAGGCAACCTGCAGGATATCAATGAGCAGATTGAGGGGCTAAGGGCCCGCCGCCAGATCGGCAAAAAAATCATCCGTGTCCAGGAAGAGGAGCGCAAGCGGGTGGCACGGGAAATCCATGATGGTCCTGCACAGGACTTGGCCAATGTGGTGCTGAAAGCGGACATCTGCGAGCGAATGCTGTCTTCTGATGAACGCACGGCGGCCATTGCCGAACTGCGCGAGCTGAAAGGTATGGTCAAAGACAGTCTCAAAGAAGTGCGGCGCATCATCCATAACCTGCGTCCAATGGCCTTAGACGATCTCGGCCTTGTACCCACGGTCAAACGCTACGTCTCTGACATCCGGCTCCAGCAATGGGCGCAGGTCCACACATCGATCCTTGGGAGCGAGCGGCGTCTGCCTTCGGAAGTGGAAGTGGCTGTGTTCCGGACCATGCAGGAAGCACTCAACAACATCCGCAGGCACGCCGAAGCGGATAATGTCTGGCTGCGCCTGGAATATCTGGCCGAAGAACTGGCTGTGTGTATTGAGGACGACGGACGGGGGTTTGCCCGTCACCAGAATACAGCGTCGTCTGGACCCCATGACCATTTCGGTCTCCTGAACATGAGGGAACGTGTGGAGATGCTCGGGGGAACATGCCAGGTGGAAAGCAGTCTCGGCCGGGGTACAAGGGTACTGCTGCGAATACCTTTAACGGATACAGAAGGAGGAGCCGAGCATGGAGGCAGGGGCAATTAAGGTGCTGATTGCCGATGACCACAGCTTGCTGCGCCAGGGATTGGCGCGTTTGATAGAGCGCGAAGAGCGGATTACCGTGGTCGGCCAGGCCGCCAACGGGCAGGAGGCGGTGGAAATGGTGGGGGAGACTTTCCCGAATGTGGTCCTGATGGACATCAGCATGCCCGTCTGCAACGGCATCGAAGCCACTTGGATCATCCGCCGCCGTTGGCCATCGGTACAGGTACTGGCATTGACAATCCACGACGATGAAGGGTATATTTCGGAGATGATCCGCGCCGGGGCCCGCGGCTATGTGCTCAAAGATGCTGAGCCGGACAATGTGTTTCAGGCCATCTACCGCATACACGACGGGGAGACCTTCTTCCCGCCCGACTTGATGGAAAAAGTCATGGAGCGGTTTCACTACCTCAGTTCTGAACAGAGCCCGCACAGCAGTGTCCCATCCCACCAAGAGCCATTGACCCGGAGAGAATTGGATGTGTTGGAGTGCATCGTAAAAGGCCTCAGCAACAGAGAAATTGCTTCGGCCCTTTATATCAGTGAAAAGACTGTGAAAAACCATATAACGAGCCTGCTGCGAAAACTACACGTCAGCGATCGCACCCAGGCCGCTGTTCTTGCGGTGCAGAGCGGCATGATTCGGGGCGGCGGCTAACTAGGCTTCGGTTTTTTGATAGTGCTGGGTTTCCACATGCCCCAGCAGTTCCAGTTCGTTTATCACCAAACGGAAGCGACTGTTAAGAACGGCTGCGGCCTGCTTACACATTTCCATCCGTTTGAGATATATTTCGAAATAATCCATGACCTGGGAGATACTTTGATCGAAGGTGATATCCAGTGTAATGGTGCCATTTTCGGTATCAACAAAGAGATCTGAATCTTCAATGGCCAGGTTCACGCGGTCGTGGATATCCGGTGGCCCTGCATGCAGGCGGTGCACCCGTGTCCGGTGGGCATCGCTTTTGTCGGCTAGAATCAATGCCGCTGTAAGCGGACTGATGGGTTCACCGATTTCTTCTTCATGATTGGCTATGGCCGTGGTGATGGTGGCGACCTCTTCGATATCCATGCCCATGTTGCGCAATTCGGCAAAAACAATGTTTGCTCCGGTTACACCGTGATGTTTCCGGTTGTGCATATTGCCGATGTCGTGAAGATAGCCAGTAATGGCAGCTATTTCGACCATTCGTTCATCGAATCCGAGATCGCGCATGATCTGGGCTGTCTTATGGGAAACGAACGTAACGTGGCGCATGCCGTGTTCTGTATACCCTCGGGCCCGCAAGTACTCGTTGGCTTTGGCAATCATCGTTTGGAAATTTTTGTTTTGGCGGATGTCCTTTAATGTCAGCAACGAAGAAGCCCTCCTTTACGTTGAATTATCTACTAGTATATCGAAAAACATCCCAGAAGTCTATTTACCGATGGCCGCGCTGCGTGGTGGGCGGCATGTTTGACTTGAAAAATCAGAAAACATCGAATATAATGTATTCAAAAGGAGATGATGCCGGTATCAATGGTTTCCGCATCGTGGCAGCAGACGATCACAGAGGATATACAGAATATGCGCTGGTACGGACCGTTCATTGGAGACGATTTCCCCCTGCGGCCCGCCACTGGCACGCCTGTTCTCCTCCGATGCCCTTGGATGAAGCTGAACGACGGCTGCAGGCGTATCGTAAGAAAAGCAACCCCGTGCTTGCCGGTGTTATCGGACTGCGTTGGCTGTTTGATCGCCAGCATCGGACGGCACTGCCAAGGGCG
>Ga0207421_10008556_pt1 | contig 10585 bp, 7 predicted proteins | sample SodLakKL_010_SED_4_FD_187542 | JGI IMG/M metagenome (GOLD analysis project Ga0207421, IMG submission 187542) | Alkaline sediment microbial communities from Lake Tanatar, Kulunda Steppe, Russia - 8KL_010_SED (SPAdes) (version 2) | ecosystem: Environmental > Aquatic > Non-marine Saline and...
CTTCAACTTCTATATCCTCCATTCCATTACCAATCTCTTCGAATCCTTCTTCAATCAAATCCGGCTCTATCGGCTCATCAAGAAGATCATCTCCAAGCTCCATTTCACCTCCTATATCATCTCCAAGCTCCATTTCACCTCCTATATCCATAAAAATATCCTCTAACTCATCTAAAGTTTTGTATTCCTCCGGCTCTTCTAAGTTCAGGGGTTCGTCAAAATCAGCCCATTCCATGCCAATTGCCAAATTCATTTCGGAGATATCGGGAATATCTTCTTCTTCAGATAACTCTATTTTCATTTCAATCTTGTAGATATATTCTCCGTCGGTCCATACGGAAGCTGATACAATTTCGTTAAGTTTTTCATCAACTTCTTTTAATTCTTCTTTTTGTATTTCTTCAAACTCCTCGGAACCGGAGCAAAGAGCTCCCCAAGCGGCGTACTCCTGATCTGCAACATTTATTCCGTAACCTTCTCCATCCATTATTTTCCTACTACATTCAGGCATATCTTCATTTATATCAACCCACCCTTTCGAATCCTTATAATTTTCATAAGTACCGTCGTTGTCATAATAATGCTGCTCTGCATTTGACCTAATTTGGCTAAGATGTGACATTACTTGAGTGTCGTATGCACTAGCGTAAGCAGCAAAAAGAGAAAAAGATTCACCGGCTCTATCCTCTTCATAATGGCCCTCCGGAAAGACTTCATCACAAGAATTTCCTTCAGGGTTTATCGTTTCTCCGCTGAACTCTCCCGCATTCCCTTCACTGTCCACACAATAATATCCCTGTTTTACCGTTTCCGGCTGATCTTCGACTTCTTCAAATTCCTCGATAAATTCATCTATTAAATCAACAAAGTTTAGAAGGCTGAAATTTAAGTCATATCTTTCTACCGTAGTACCTTCTATATCTTCCTCGGTTGAATTTATTACAGTTATCACCTCTTTTTCCCAAAATCCGTCTTGGAAAAAATTGACTATCTCATCAATCTCTTCCGGATCAATTTCTTCACCCATTTCTTCTCTTAAAAACTCTGTTATTTCTTCCCGAAAATCTTCTCGATCTTCACTTTCAAACAATTCTTCTTCAAATTCTTTAGAGAATTCTTCCATAATTAAAATATAGTCGCCCAGAAGCTCAATTTCTTGAATTTCAGGGAAAAACATTTTTAAAGGTTCCGGAATTTCCTCAACCATTCCAAAAAGCTTGTCATTGACCAAAAGAGCCTCCCCTTTAACATTTCCGTATATCTCCTGTACTAATTCTCCTTCTTGCATCTCTTGCATCTGACCATCTCCACTAAAAGTAAATTTAAACTCCTCCGCATCCTCATCTACCGCGGAAGTAAGACTTAAAGATCCCATGATATTTTGACTCATTTTCATAGAGTCGTCCATTCCCCAAGGAGTTTGAGGTTCAGTCGCAAGATCAACTTCCATATAAAAGCTGGAAGAAACCGCATTCAGATCAAGCATATTGTCAATGGATGACTCAATCTGCTCTCTAAACCTTAATGTTTCGGATTTTGAATCAGGCTCCCTCATTAAGAAAAAAGCGGAAGCAACTCCCGCAATAAGTAAAATAAAAAGTATCGGTAAAGCAAATTTTATCTTTGAGCTTCCTTGATTAACCGTCGCTGATTCTTTTATTGGATCTTTTTGTATGTTAGACGCTTTTTCATCATCCAAAGTGGGAGCTTCTTTATTTTTATTTTCCGGATCCTCTTTTGAAGAGACCGCTAAAAAAGCTTCTTCAATTTGGTCTCTCTTCCACCCGACGTTAATTAATTGATTTTTAATCTCCTCTTCATCTATTCTTTTGTCCAAACACTTCTCTATATAATTTATTAATTTTTTATGGGGCATATCTTATTTTTAAATTACCTTATTAAATTGTATATAAAAAACGTAAATTTTACAATTACAGTTAACAAATCGCACTAAAGAGCAAGCTTTAAGTTTACTAAACTTAAATGTCTTCCTGTGGGAGAGGTTGGACCTCTCCCGAAAGGAGGTTTTTAGCTTAAAAATTTAAAATATTTAGGTTTATAAAGGTGTGTAAATTGTTTGGTGCTTGACATAAATATTTTTTTGTATAATACTAATAGTAATCGTTATCATTAAATTTAAAACAAACTGTGAGATGGTTGGCCGACATCTTGCATTACAAACTCCAAGAAAGGTTGTCTCGTCAACACCCTTTCTAACCTAAATGGCTACAATTACTAATCTAAAATAAAAATTATGTTTGAAAAATCTAATTTAAGAAAGTTTTTTACTGCTTTAACCGTGATAACGGTTATAAGTAGTATATTTACTTTTAGCTCGATTTCAGCTGCAAGCCAGGATGGTCAGCCAAACACTGTTTATGAATTAACGGTCACCTATCAAGATGGGGAAACCGACTCGGATACCAGGAATTTAAAAGGAAATCCTAAAGCAAATCAAAATTTTACAACTTCGCACCCTACCGGTAGTGAGGTTGTGGAAGCTAAGCTGAAAATTAACGGAGATGTTATAGAGAATGAATGGGGTAATGAAGGTGGTGGTAACGCCGACATGAGTCATTGTGAAAACGGAGCAACATGGAACTGGAATTATACTCATGGAACAGGCTTGGTTCTTGCCGATACGCATTGCGAGGACAATGGAGATGAAAACGAAAACGGAAATGGAGATAATGACGATAACGGAGATGAAAACGGAGACTTATATGATCCTGTAGTTTACAAAGGGGGTAGTTATTGCCCGGAAGGAACAGAGAAAAGTAAAATCGATTCCTACGAGATAGATTCTACGGATGAAGACGGAAAGACTTTCAGTCTTGAAGAAGGAAGTTATCTATTCAAAGCTTCAGGGCAATACACCTTTAACAAAAATGAAGACGGACACTATGCTGATGCGGGACACTCTACCAGAGATGGTTGGGATAGCGTACTTGATGACTACGGAATTTACGGAGAGGCTCCAGACTTGGGAGCACACTCTCTTCTAGGTGATCTGGGAGAAGGTGTCGGAATTGTCGATTGGGGTGAGTTCAATGAGAATAACGAATATAAATTCCATTATACTTTTGGATCCAACCAAGAAGTTCAATTCGTAATAAGTGATCGTTATGAAGACTGGTTCGGAACGAATTGGGACGATCAAGAAGGAATGGATGACAACGAAGGATATTTAACTTTGGACATTTACGAATGTGAAGATCAATCGGAAAACGGTGGTAACGGAAATGGTGAATATGAAAGACCGGAACGAAATATATTGAGTGAAGTTGGTGAAGTAGATGATGTTGAAGTTGATTACGGAACTTCTGAAGAAGATGCTCGTAATGAGCTTGATGAAGAAGTAACGGTAACTTCACAAAATAATGAAGAAGAGCAAGCAGAAATAGAGAATTGGGAGATAGACGATTATGACGGAGAGTCTCCCGGTGATTACGACGCCACCGGATCAGTAATCTTGCCTGATGGATGGATTCTTCCCGAAGGTGGAAGCCCATCAGTAACAGCTACTGTTACGGTTGGAGAAGCTCCTCAAACATCTTCTTCGAGTGCCGGTCAGAGAGTTATGTTTTTACCCTCCTCAACGGAGAGTGAACCGGAAGGAGAAGTTTTGGGAGAGACTGATGAGCAAGAACCGGAGGGAGAGGTTTTGGGAGAAATGGATCAAAGATGTGATCCATATTTAACACAATTTATTCGCCCTGGAAGATACAATGATCCCGGCCAAGTCAGAAAATTGCAGAGATTCCTAAACGACTACAATGATGAAAATCTGGAAGTTACGGGAGCATACGGAATGTCGACAATTGAAGCGGTCGAAAGGCTTCAGTCCAGATATGCCGATGAGATTCTTACTCCTTGGGGAATAAATCAGCCCACTGGATTTGTCTACATGACAACACTTAGATTTGTAAACAAATCCACATGCCCGGATAAAGAATTCGGAATGCCCGATCTGGTACCCGCTTCAGGACATAGCCAGCCAACACCGGAAATTCTAGGAATGGATAACTGACAAATTTTATAGCTTTAGAAAAAACCCCGCCATCAAAGCGGGGTTTTTGTTTGTGATCAACTTTACAAAGTTATATTTTTGTAATGCTTAATCCTTTTTACATTCTTCTTTTTATTAAAGATAATTCCTATTACATCTATTCTGTAAGAAGTATTTATGTTTTGATATTTAATATATCTTTTTGCATTTCTAATTAATCTCCTCTTTTTCTTGTATTTTACGGTTTCTTCCGGAAGCCCAAAATCAACTCCGGTTTTTGATCTTACTTCTACAAAAACCATCTCTTCTCCATCCAGGGCTATTATATCCAATTCTCCGTATTTATTCTCCTCGTTTCTTTCTAAAATTTTATATTTCTTTCTTTTTAGCATCTCTACCGCTTTGTCCTCACCTAGCTTTCCTATTTTTTGTCTTTCATCACTCATAATTACGATAAAATATGATCTATAATAATTATTTAATTTTACGGATAAAATAGTTAATTATTCATCTTTGTTCTGTACTGCAGCGCTTCAGCTATGTGATCAGACTTTATCTCCTCGGAAAAATCCAGGTCGGCAATAGTTTGAGCAACTTTTATCATCTTAAAGTAGCCTCTAGCCGAAATATTGAATTTAGCGGCGGCTTGGGATAATATCTCCTCGGTTTTTTCTGAAAGTTCGCAATACTTTTTCACGTGCCTGTTTTTCATCTCCGCATTGGTTCTGATCTCTTCTTTTTTAAATCTTTCGGCCTGTCTTTCCCTGGCCTTTATGACTCTCTTTCTTATCTCTTTTGATTTTTCATTATCATTCGCTCTTCTCTCTTTTTTCAGTTTTTCAACGTCTACTGACGGAACTTCTACATGTAAATCTATCCTGTCCAATATCGGACCGGAAATCTTTTTTTGGTATCTTTTAGTTTGCCTCGGCGTGCAATCACATTCTTTTTCGGGATGATTTAAATACCCGCAGGGACAAGGATTGCTGGAAGCAACCAGCATAAACTCAGAGGGATATTTAACTCTTTCTTTGCTGCGGGATATGGTAAGTTGGCCATCCTCCAGCGGTTGACGCATTGCTTCCAACGCTGACCTGGGAAATTCATTGAATTCATCCAAAAACAATACTCCGCGATGCGCTAAAGTAACTTCACCCGGCTTAGGTCTGCTCCCACCACCTATAAGACCAACTTTTGATATGCTATGGTGGGGCGCTCTGAAAGGTCTTTTCCTTATAAGTCCACTTCCCGGTGCGGTGTTTCCCGATATCGAATATATCTTGGTTACATCCAATGACTCTTTATTGCTTAACCCGGGTAAAATTCCGGGTATTGACCTGGCAATCATCGTTTTTCCCGATCCCGGTGATCCGATCATAAAAAGATTGTGTCCTCCGGCAGCGGCAATCTCTGCAGCTCTTTTAGTCTGCTCTTGACCTAAAATTTCACTCATATCAAATTCCGGATCCTCCCCTTTTTTATCTTTACTTTTGTACTTAGCCGGTTCCAGTTTTATCTTGCCGGTTAAAAAACTGATTATTTGATCCAAGTCCTTAATCGGATAAACATTAATTCCTTTAATTACCGCTGCTTCATTTGCCGATTCGGTCGGTAAAAATATATTCTTGTAGCCTTCGGATTGTGCAAAGAGTGCCAGTGGAAGAGCCCCTTTGGTGTGTCTGAGCGAACCATCCAAAGAGAGCTCACCAAAAAATAAGCTTTTCTCCGGTACTTCAAATTGCAAACTGGAAGCCAAAATTCCAATGGCGATCGGTAAATCATAAAAAGAGCCTTCCTTGGGTACGTCCGCCGGAGCCAAATTAACCGTTATACGTCTTTGCGGAAAATCGGTTTTGGAGTTCATAATCGCATTTTTAACCCGCTCCTCGGATTCATCAACCGCTTTGCTGGTTAGACCGACTATATTAAAGTCGGGTAGTCCCTTTTTGCTGGTATTTACCTCTACATCAATTCCGATTGATTTTAATCCCGAATATGCAGCGGAGTTTACCTTTTTAAACATATTTTTAGCTTTTTTAATTAAAAATCGCTTAAATAATATTTATTACCTTCTTTTTCTATTATTCCCTTAAGCTGCATCTTTGAAAGTATCGTACCCGTTTTGTTTGCCGGTGAATCAATCTTTTGTGCAATGTCATCAACCTCTAAAGCTTCAACTTGCAGGCTTTCAACCACTATTTTCTCTTTTTCTGATAGATTTTCGTACTGAGCAGCCTTGCCATCTTCTTGTTTAAAAGTCATATTGGATTGCTTGGGTTGAAAGAATTTAAGTATATCCTTGCCGGAAGTTACTATGTCAGCTCCGTCCTTGATCAACTTGGCCGTTCCGATGGATACTTTGCTGTTAAGTGGACCGGGTACGCTGAAAATTTTTCTTTTGAATTCTTTTGCAAATCCGGCAGTGATTAAAGAGCCGCTTTCTTCTGCTGCCTGAACAACCAAAGTAGCTTGTGACAAACCGGCAACAATACGATTTCTCTTTGGATAAGTCCATTTTGCAGGACTTTTCTTGCCCGACATCTCCGATAAGATAAGTCCGTTCTTTTTTATTATTTTTTTATATAAATCAACTTGATAAGAGGGGTGGATTTTTTCTATACCGCAAGGCATTACCGCTATAGTTCTACCTCCCGCCTCAACGGCCGCCTTATGAGCTGTTGCGTCTATTCCGTACATGAACCCGGATACTATGGTTATTCCTCTGCTAGCGACTTCTGAGACCAGCTTGGTGCATATTTTCTTGCCGTACTTGGTCATCTTTCTGGAGCCTACCACCGCCAAGCACTTATTAAATATATCCTGGTCAAAATTCCCTTTGTGATAAAGCTCTTCCGGTGGATTTTTTATCGATTTTAATCTTTGCGGATATCTATCGTCTTTTATTTTTATTTTTCCTTTAGTCATTTTAAACGGTTCTTGCTAAAGTAAATCCCCAAACTTTTTTAACCCCTCCTCTTTTTAGCTTATTAGCGCATTCTCTCATAGTTGCACCGGTAGTAAATACATCATCGACTAAAATAAGCTTTTCGGGCAGCTTCTCTCTTTTTACTTCAAAAGCATCTTTTACATTTTTCAACCTCTCTTCCCTGTTTAAATCAGATTGCTTTTTTGTTTCTTTAACCTTCTCAAGTAGAGAAACGACTTCTTTATTCTTTTTGGGCATATTCGCCAACTTTTTAGCAATCTCTTCTGCGTGATTTTTTTCTTCAATCTGGTAAAGATTCGAGGGTTTTCCTTTCTTGTGGGCGGGAACAAATGTTATCTCTACCCCTTCATCCAATAAAAATTCTAAAAAATCGACAAATCTGGACTGCTCCAAAATAATGTTTGCGAGCGCTCTTTCGATAAGCTTTTCTGCAGCGTGATAGTGATTTTCTGCCTTTATTGAAACTATCGCCTTTTTTATCACCGCCTCATAATCCCAAACCGAAACTAGCCCGTCCAAAGTATATTTCGTAGAACAATCGGGGTCCGTTTTTCCGCTATAACTGGGTTCGCCACAAATGGGACAAACTAAATTATTTTCGGTCAAAAACAATTCACAATCCTTGCAGATATAAACACCTTCTTTTTTGCATCCAAAGCAAAACCTGGGGAAAAAGATATCCAAAATCTCTTCTCCAACTTTTTCCCACCTAATATTTTTAAAAGCAGAAATCATCACCATTTCGGGAGAGGCCCAACCTCTCCCGAGTTGGAGAGGTTAGCTATTCACCTACTCAAAAGTTAGATGTTTTACTTGTTTATATTTTTCAGCCTCAAGAACTTGTCTGCAAAAACTCTCATACTTTTCCGGAGTATTAAAAAATTCTCCTAAAATTTCTTTATCAATAATAAAAGAATCCCTCGTTCCGAGGTATTCTTTGTGAGTGCTCCATCTGTAATTTGCGGCAAAATTAATTATTTTATTTAAATTTTTAGGCCCTGTTTTTCTCAAATTGGGCTCAATTATTTCTGCGGGATTTAAAAGATTTATATAAACTAACAGATAATGAAGATATTTATCATTATCTACTCTAACCGATTTATAATTCCCCTGAAAAAGAGCTCCTTCCCTGTCGTATTTTTTATTAAAATACATTGTATAGCCTGTTCCTAGCTTTTGCATAAACTTTGCCATTCCATCTTCCGCAACTTCCTTTACCAGCAAGTGGTAATGATTGTCCATCAAGCAATCGGCTATAATTTTTACCAGAGGATCTCTTTCTTGTTTTGATAAAAACTCTTTTAAACTCTTCATATTTGCACCTTCTTCCCGATTTTGAAGATTCCAAAGAGTTCTTTCGTAACTTTCCCTATTATTAAATAGCGCCAAAGCTTGCAAAAATCTCCACCGATCTCTTTCTTCATTAAAAATACTCCTCTTTTCTACACCTCTGTTATATATATGATAGTAACCTTCTGCTTTTTGTTGCATTTTAAAATATTAAAAAACAATCTTAATTTATTATTTACAAAATTTAAAAATATTCAAGTTTAATATAATTAAGAGAGACTTTCGGGAGAGGTTGGACCTCTCCCGAGAAGAAATATGCCTGATATGAGAGGTTTGGGAGAGGTTGGACCTCTCCCGAAATGGTTGACAAGTTTATAATATTATTATACAAATTAACAAGGGAGGGGGTAACATGATTCCAATCTGCCATTATTGTCGCCAAGGACTGAGCAAGGAAGAGAAGGATAGAAATCGGAATGAGAAAGTTTATCAAAGGTCTTGTGACGGCTGTAAAAAGGAATTAGGGAAAAAGTTGCCCCTATAAATAAGATATTCCGGCGGTAATCCGCCGGTTTTATATTTTATTTACATTAATTAATAGGGACCTTGTGTGATTATTCACAAAAGTCACTCTATTGTGCAAGGTTGGATCCTGCACAATTTAAATCAGTAATCGGTTAAGATGCACTTTCAATAATGTGAATTAATTTATTGATAAAAACTTTCTACTCCTCATTTTCTATCCACTCGATCATCTTTTCCATATCTCTGAATCTATTCTCTCGACTTGAAGCATCAAGAAGTGCATTTATATAATATCCCCTCCCGTCTTCTTCTTCCAGAACAAGCACCAAAGCTCCTCCGGCTTCATAAGTCCAACCGGTTTTTCCGCCCCAAATCCGACTTACCCAATCAGGATCTTCTTCAAAATAGTCACCGGTTAAAAACAAATTTGTGTTTTTAATTTCATAATAAGCATCCGTGGTTTCCGACTCTAAGATATAATCCTGCTCCCTTAAAACCTCTCCGATTAGTGGCTTTTCGATTATCTCTTTCATTAACCTGGTTAGGTCATAAGCAGTAGTTCTATTTACCCCCTTGTGTCCATCCAATCCGCTGGGGTTTTTAAATTTAGTATCTCTCATCCCTAATTGATCTGCTTTTTGATTCATCTTTTCAGTAAAAGAATCGATCCTTCCTTCGTGTATGGATAAACCATAAGCTACTCCGTTATTCGATTCCAAAAGTAACGGGTAAAGAAGTTCGACTAACTTGGTATCTGTAAATACCCTTGCTCCGGATAATCGTCTGTCAGTGGAAAAGCGTACATCTTCAATATCCAGACTATCGGTCAAATCATAATTTTCCAAAGAAACTAATGCAGTCATAAGCTTTGTCACGCTGGCTAGTCCCAGCTCTTCATGCTGATTTTTATTCAATAAAACTTCCCTACCTCTTCTTGGGTGGTAATAAACTGATCTTACCGCTCGCGAAGAAAATTCGAGAGGTTCGTCCTTGTAATAATCCAGTCCGAATGTAACTTTATCTCCGTAAAAATCACCCTCGTCAGTAATAAGAACCGCTCTAACATAAAAAGGTTCTCTACGGGTTTCCAGATCTTCTAACTTATGGATAAACCTCCCTCTGGAATCAACCTCTTCCGGCTCTGTTTTGTTTTTCATCTCCCTATCTTTTCCCCACTCAAAAAACACTTCTCCTTCTTTGCTATTCAATTCCTCTACTCTACCGGCAAGATAAACCTCGCTTTCAGTAGAATCCGGATGTAGAGTTTTTACATAGGAAGGGTTTTCAACAAGCTGATAAGTAATTCTTTCGGTTGTTTGTTTAATCTCTTTAAAGAGGTCCCTTGAATTTGAGGCCTCCGTATTTATGGGAATTATTGTAGTGAATAAAACTATAACTAATATTATCTTTTTCATAATTTAATAATTTTATTTTTTTTAATTATATGTAATCTTGTTAAAAAATAAAATATTTAATCAATAGAAAAACCGCCTTTTTACTGGCGGTTTTTCTATCCTTATTCCTTTTCTTAGTTCACAATGAACTCTCTGGGAGTTTGGAGTATGTCCACAAAATCATAATCATTCGCGGAAAAGTTAAAGTAGTTGTCAAAGGTGTTGCCGTCATAATCCTCTACCTTCCAACCGATGTCAATTACTTTGACTCGCTCTCTGGATCCGGAATTTTGGATAATTCCTTCTACAGAAATTCTTACATCTCTACCATCTCTCAATTTTTCAATATCCGTGAGATCAAAAGCATAATCACCTACTTTAGCTAATTTGCTTGTTCTGTAATCGGTAATTGAAAATTCT
>Ga0207421_10008557_pt1 | contig 10585 bp, 6 predicted proteins | sample SodLakKL_010_SED_4_FD_187542 | JGI IMG/M metagenome (GOLD analysis project Ga0207421, IMG submission 187542) | Alkaline sediment microbial communities from Lake Tanatar, Kulunda Steppe, Russia - 8KL_010_SED (SPAdes) (version 2) | ecosystem: Environmental > Aquatic > Non-marine Saline and...
GTGCAATATGGCGGGAAGTTGTAATGCAGCAAAAACTTGCTCTTGCCTTCAATCACAGCGCCATCAATCGTTTGCTCATCGAGTTTGGTACCCAGGGTGACGGTTGTCAGCGACTGGGTTTCGCCACGGGTAAATATGGCAGATCCGTGTGCTGCGGGAAGGTAGTCCACTTCTGTCCAGATGTCCCGGATTTCGTCGGGTTTGCGACCGTCCAGGCGTTTCTGGGTGTCGAGCACGAAGTCCCGGATGGCTTTCTTTTGGATCTCGCCAAAGTATTCCTTGACCAGGTCGCCTTTTTCTTCCAGCATCTCTTCATCGAAGCCTTCAGTATACTGTTCCAGCACTGCGCCGAAGCTTTCCTTCCGTTTGTGCTTGTCATTGATGCACTGCGCGGCCACGTCATAGAGTTTTTTGTAGAGGGCCTTGTGCATGTCTTCTTTTAGTTTATCATCAGCTGGTTGTGGTGGATATTCGCGTTTGGTCTGTGCTTTTTCCACCCCTGCTGCCAGGTCAAGCTGTGCCTGGCACTGGGTTTTGATGGCACCATGCGCCTCCTTGATGGCCTCCAGCAGATCAGCTTCTGAAACCTCTTTGGTTTCACCCTCTACCATGATGATGTTTTCAAGGGTGCCGGCTACGATCAGGTCAATGTCGGCCGACTCCTGGGCCGTCATTCCGGGGTTGATCTCAAATTTGCCATCAATGCGGGCAATCCTGACCTCGGATATTGGTCCGTTAAACGGAATATCTGATACGGTGAGCGCAGTAGATGCTGCCAAACCGGCGAGTGCATCCGGTAAGGTGTCCTTCCCGGCAGAGATCAGGGAGATCAATACCTGTGTTTCTGCCTGGTAGTTGTCGGGAAACATTGGGCGAAGTGCCCTGTCCACCATGCGCGAAATCAATATTTCATGCTCTGACGGCCTGGCCTCCCGTTTAAAAAAACCACCCGGGAAGCGACCTGCCGCCGCATACTTTTCCTGGTAATCCACGGATAAAGGAAGGAATGACTGGCCCTCCTTCACTTCTGATTTGGCCACCACGGTGGCCAGCAGCATGGTGTCGCCCATGCGAACAACCACGGAACCGTCGGCCTGCTTAGCCAGCTTGCCTGTTTCAAGGGTGATCTGTCTGCCTTCACCCAATTCGATTGTCTTCTGAATTCCTTTTTGTGTACTCATCTTCAGTTTCTCGTCTCTTATTAATATTTAGGTCAATTAGATGTTTAGATAAAAAAACAGGCAATTAACGAGTAATTGCCTGTTTATCACCAAATAAATTTACTTTCTTAGGTTGAGCTTCTTAATGATTGCCCGGTAGCGTTCAATGTCATTATTCTTCAGATAGTTCAGCAATTTTCTTCTTTTTCCTACCAGCAATACCAGTGAGCGCCTGGTGCCCAGATCTTTTTTATTTGTTTTTAGATGGTCGGTCAAATGCTTGATCCGATGCGTGAACAGAGCGATCTGGCTTTCCGGGGAACCGGTATCGGTTTCTTTCCCGCCAAATTCCTTAAAGATATTCTTCTTGATTTCCGGACTTAAATACATGTTTTTGAAGCGTTTGTTTCTTTAATTCTCGTTTCTTCTTTTTCAGATTTGCAAAAGTACGAAGTTTTTTACGATACGCCAAACAACTTCAGCAAATATTTTGCTTTTTCTTGCTGGCAGGTAGCCATATGCACTTGGCCGTCCTCGCACATGATATGGGCTCAGTTCAGGATATCATTCACATAATTGCACCAGGTAAAAAGAATTGATGAATGGGTTTCTTTTATTGAGATAGGAAACCACAGACAGACCCGCCTCTGATTGGATCAAGCAGCATTTACATGCCGCTATAAACAAGATCAAGTCTCATGCAGGCTATGGGCAATTTTGTTATGCCTCTAATGGGAAAGAAAGGTTGGTGACATGCGGATCATGACAAAGGCCCAGTGAGCCCATTCATCGCTGTCACCTCCCCGGATGTATTCCATGCTTTCGCTGCCGAATAGCATGGAGTATCCCAATACGATCTGGGTAAATGGATTAAACCGGTAAACCATGTGTAAGTCGATTTCTGCACCCAGATAGGCATCAATGGCTTCTCCCGTTAGCGGGTTCGGGTAATCGTTTTGCAGGAAAAACAGATGCAGGTCGGCTGACACGGTGGTGGTCTCAGACAGGTGGTAGCTGTTTTTTATATAGGGGTTGATTAATCCGGCATTTTGCGTGTCGTCGGGGAAGTTGATAAAGTAGTTCATGTGTCCTTGCCTAGCATATCCCAGGCCATAAAGGTCACTGAATGCGGTAAAGGTATCGCCGGGATCTGTCTGGTCCATTCCGGAAAACAGCTCCACTCCCAGGGTGTTTTGCATGTTGTCTGCCAGGCTGGTTGCTGCTTCCAGCATGACGTAAAAGGCACTGATGTCCATGCCACTGGCCGTTTTTCCATGCTGGTAGGCCGGGTAGGCGCGCAGCTCCAGGTTGCTGGCAGCATCCCATACCTGGTAAGAAGCCCAGGTGTAGCGCATGTTAAAATCGTCGGGGTCATCAGGGTTTTCGTAGCCATCTGCAATCAGGTGAAATGATGACTGCAGGCCTGGTGTAAGCTGTGTATGATACCAAATGTAATTTAGCGTCTTGTAGTTATTTAAACCGTAATGGGTTTCAAACAGCCTGTTCTGGCTTTGGCTGAAGCTGGTTCCGAAATGCAGTTTGCTGCCGGTATCCGATGAGTACTGAAAAGTCAGTGCATCGTGCGCGCGTCCGGTAAGTGCCCAATCGTTGAAGGACAAAAGGCGCTGGGTGTCATACTTCAGCTCTTGTCTGCCCACGATGATATCCAGGTTGTCGGTAGGATGCAATCCCAACCAGGCTTCATACAAGCTGAAGGTCGGCCTGTTATCCATGGTCAGGTTTTGCCCCCAGAGGCGCGTGTCCTGAAGGGAGACCCTTGTACTGACGCGATCGTCAAGTACGTAAGATAATGACAAACGTGTGCGCTGGTTGATCTGTGCTGCAGGGCTGCTGTCTTCTGTTGGCATCATGCGGAACCCGTCACGGAATTCTGCCCGTGGCCTGATTTGCCCTTCCAGCGTAAACTGGGCATATGCTGTGCCGCTGAGGGCGATCATGAGGATGAATGTAGTCAGTTGCTTCATGTGTTTATAGTTTTTCAATTTGTTGGTTATCTGATGTTTGTGTTTTTAGCAGGATTGCTATTGGCTGTTGGCTAATTGGCTTTTGGTTATTGGCTTTTGGCTATTAGCTATTGGCAAGAAAGCCAAAAGCCTACTTAGTCTGAACGCCCCCGTGAGAATAATCATCCCCCTGTGTGCCAAAATACCTGTAATGGCCTATTTAATTTGCTGAGATCGTTAAGCAATAATCTTTATCTTGCGTGTCAATCTCAATGTCATTGCCCGGTTTATTTCAAAAATACACATTTAATGCTTTGGCCCGAAGATAAATGCGGTTGGTGCCGCGTATTTGCTTCAGGGGATATGCAGGCATACAGATATCTTTTTTATCTTTGGCCTGTTTTACATACCCTGCCTGGCACTTTATGAAAAAGTGGAAACAAAAAGCAATTGTTCAGAAAGCCATCTCCTACCTGCCTTATTCCAGGCGCATCAACTTCCTTTTTCAAAAATTCGTGACAAGGGGCGTACAGCTCACTGATCATTATTTCATCGACCGGTTGCAACATGCCCGGAATCATATTGGGGCCTATCAGCGTGCTGCTGATGACCGGGTGCCCGAAAGCACCCTGGAGCTTGGTACCGGCTGGTACCCAATCGTACCGGTCGCGCTGTTCCTGTTGGGCGCCGAAAACATCTATTCTGTAGACATCTCCACATTAACTTCCCGAAAAAGGCTATTGATTACACTCCAGTATTTTGCCCAGGCTGAGGAAAACAACACACTCAGGGACTATGTTTCCTGCAGGCCTGAGCGTATGTCGGTCATTCATGAGCTGATTCGCAATCCGGAACGCTTGTCATTATCGCAAATGCTCGAGCGCCTGCATATCCGTTACCTGCGGGAAGACACCCGGTCCATCTCACTCAGGGATGGTTCAATTGACCTCATACATTCGAACAATACCTTCGAACATATCTATCCGGACATTTTGTGCAGTATTTTAAAGGAATTCAAACGCATCCTCAGGAAGCCGGGTGGTGTGATGTCCCATTTTGTAGACATGACCGATCATTTTGCACACATTGACCCTTCCATCAGCGTGTATCACTTCCTGCGGTTTACTGAAAGGCAATGGCGCTGGATTGACAACGGGATACAGCCACAAAATCGTTTACGTGCAGATGATTACCTGCAGATTTATGCAGATTTGGCTATCCCGGTCACCGGTGAGGAATGTCGCCCCGGTGACCTGGAAACGCTCCGCAATATTCCTTTGGCTGCACGGTTCCGTGATAAACCCCTGGAAGTGCTTGCAAAGACCCATTGCCATTATCAATCTGCATTTTGAGCGTTCTGTGTATAGTTTTGATGCCAAAAAAAGGCGCCATTACCTAAAACAGCGCCTTTCTTTCACCAAAATAGAACCCCTTGCGGCGTGTCAATCGTGGTTTGGTTAGTTGATTGCTTAGTCGATCAGTGAGGAGATCATGGTTTCGCTTTCCTGCGATGCAACGCCCATCACTTCGGCAATCACGCCACCCATCATATTGCCCATCATGGCGGTGTTCATCCAGGATACATAGGTTTTGCCATCTGATTTTTCATAGATGGATACCCTGCAGGGCATCATCGAAGATACGATGCGCTCATCATCCAGTTCCAAAATTTTGCTCGCATGCTCAGGGTGGCAAAGTTCGAACACTTTGGCATTTAACACCTCATAGCCATAGTTGTCCATGGTTTCCTTCATGTCGTGAATGGTGGGTATGGACCATCCCATGTCTTCAGCTGTTTGGGTGAATACTTCCACGGAGGTATCAAAATCATAATTGCTTTCTGCTTCTTTCAGCATCATTCCCGGGGCTGCCCTGTAAGCCGTTAATCCCATCAACAATACACCAAGTACCAATCCGATGATTCCAAATAGATATTCTTTTTTCATTTTTCTGTAGTTTTTATGGTTTACAATTTTTGTTGTTTGCCCTTTAGGATGCCAAACACATGCCATAAACCACATAATGTTGATATAGAATATTTAACGGAAAGTGTTTTCACAGGCTGACAGCAATAATGCACATAAGTTAACGCACTTTAGTTAACAGTATTAACCCCAAGCATAATAAAAAGTTAACACAATATTAACTATTGAAGTCTCATGTGTGCTTTACTGGGTTCCTGGGTGTACCGGTATGCGCATATACGTGTGCTTTCAGGGCATGGGATACCCTTGGGCAGGAAAGTGCGTATATTGCATGTGTAAACACCAGGAGCGATTGGCCTTCCGTTCATTTGGAAGCACATAAATAAGTGGATTGATCCTGACTCTTTACATTCTGTAGACGCCGCTTACGGGTTCACCGTAAGGCTTATTGAGTGAGGTGGCGATAGCCATGGCGATCACGTGCCGGGTCTGCATGGGTTCAATCACGCCGTCGTCCCAAAGCCGGGAAGAGCTGTAATAGGCTGAGCCTTCCTTTTCGTACTTGGCCAGGATACTTGCTTTCATCGCTTCGATTTCTTCTGGGTCGGGTTCTTTGCCAGCGGCTTTGAGTTGATCGGTTTTGACCTGTGCAAGCACATTGGCGGCCTGTTGCCCACCCATGACGGATATCCTCGATCCCGGCCACATAAAGAGGAAGTGGGGGTCGAAGGCCCTTCCTGCCATCGCGTAGTTCCCGGCGCCATAGGATCCACCGGTGATGATGCTTATTTTGGGTACGCTGGCATTGGCTACTGCATGCACGAGCTTTGCCCCGTCGCGGGCAAGTCCGGCGTTCTCATAGGCCTTGCCCACCATGAAACCGGTGATGTTCTGCAGGAAAATGATCGGAATTTTTCGGAACGTACAAAGTTGGATGAAGTGTGTGCCTTTGAGTGAAGATTCGGCGAACAGGACACCATTGTTGGCGATGATGCCTACTGGGTAGCCCATTACATGTGCGAATCCTGTCACCAGCGTGGTGGCATACCTGGCCTTGAATTCGTGGAACCGGCTGCCGTCGATGAGTCGGGCAATGATCTCATAGGGGTCGGTTTGTTTTTTAGGATCTGTCTGGAGGATGCCTGGCAACTCGTCCGGTGCGTATTGGGGCTCAACAGGCTTTTGTTTTTCAAGCTTTTGCTGTGGCCCATGTTGCAGGGTTTCAAAGATGCTTCTGCAGATGGACAAGGCGTGTTGGTCGTTTTCAGCAAAATGGTCTGCCACGCCGGATTTTGTAGTATGGACTTCTGCACCGCCAAGTTCTTCCGGCGTGACTTCTTCGCCGGTGGCTGCCTTGACGAGGGGTGGTCCGCCAATGAAAATGGTACCCTGATTCTTTACAATGATGGTTTCGTCGCTCATGGCGGGGATGTAGGCTCCACCTGCGGTGCAGGATCCCATTACCAGGGATATTTGCGGGCAGCCCTGGGCGGATAAGCGGGCCTGGTTAAAAAAGATGCGGCCAAAATCATCGCGGTCGGGGAATACTTCGGCCTGGTTAGGCAGGAATACCCCACCGGAATCCACCATATAGATGCAGGGCAGGTTATTCTGCATGGCGATCTCCTGCGCCCTGATGTGTTTTCTGATCGTCTCTTTGACGTAGGTGCCGCCTTTTACAGTGGCATCATTGGCTATGATGATGACTTCCCGGCTGTGGATCACACCAATCCCGGTCACGATTCCGGCACCCGGAAAACTGTCCTCGTACTGGCCATAGGCTGCCAATGTTGAAAGTTCAAGGAAGGGGGTTCCCGGATCAATCAGCAAATCGATGCGTTCACGTGCCAGCAGCTTACCCCGGCTACGGTGTTTTTCCCTTGCGTGTTCGGGTCCGCCCTGCATCACCTGGTGCATCACTTTGCGGTGACGGTCCAGCAGCTCCTGGTAGTGCTTTTCATTATCCTGAAATTCTTTGCTGCCGGTTTCTATGTTTGATGAGAGTGTGTACATGGGATCCTGGGGTTTTTATATCATGTCAAAAAGTCGAAATGTCGAAAGGTCAAAAAGTCGAAAGGTCCGGGTATGCCAAGCTTAATGGGTTTTTGCTAGTTCCCGGGCTGCTGTTGCATTACCCGGCATCGATATTTGCCTTTTTGCAAAAATAAGGTTTAATTGAGAAGGCGGTCGTCTAAAGGCGTCCCATTTTTTTCCATAGTCTTCGGGCATGTTGCTGCGCCTGGTTCAGCACAGCGGGCGCATCGACGGTTTGCACCTCCCTGTCTTTAACCAGGATGCGGCCTTTACTGATCACGTCACGGACATGGGATGCATCCAGACCGAATATGAAATGGCCTGTGAAGTTTTCTTTGGTAACCTCGGTAGGGCTGTCATAATCGAGCACCACCAGGTTGTTGTCTCCATCGCCACGGAAATCATTGGACTGCAAATATCGGTGCACATTTCTGAACCGCTGGTAAGCGCTGTCAAAATGGATGCTGTCGTGCAGTTGTCCCGTAAAAAACGCAGCTTTTGCGCTTCTGATCATGTCGGAATGCATGCCGTCGGTGCCAAGCATGATCTGGTCTCCAAGGTCTTTGCCGGAAAAGGCACCCACTTTGTTTTTGAGGTTGCTTTCCATGTTTTGGGCAATCCAGCAGGGTTTTTTGCTGATCATTTTTCGCTCCCGGGCGTCGAGATGAAGGCCGTGTACCAGGATGGTTTTGGGCGAATCGATTACGCCTGCTTCATTCAGACGTTGGGTGACCTGCTGATAGTAGGTTTGCAGGCAGTGCTCCTGGTCGTATTTGTCTTCAGCCAGGTGCATGTGAATGCCGGTCTGGTGCCGATTCATAAGATCCACGGCTTTTGCCAGCGTGTCGGGCTCAACCGTAAAAGATGCATGCAGGCCCACAAGGCCTTGATTTAAGGTAAGATACCTTTCGTTTTCCCTGAGGCCTTGTTCGGCTTTTTTCTTTCCACCCCGGTCGGTGACTTCATAGCATAAGAGGTGGCTGATTCCCACCTCCTCAAAGGCTTTTGCTATAATGTCCAGTGAACCCGCGATGTGGTTTGGTGAGGCATGGTGGTCGATTACGAAGGTGGTGCCCGCCCTGGCAGCGGCAATCGCCGTAGCCAGGGCGCTGTAGCGGATGCTTTCCTCATCCAGGTTCTGGTCCAGGGTCCACCAGATGTACTTCAATATCTCCCTGAAGTCTGCTGGTGGCTCAGGAGGTGGGGGCATGCCCCTGGCAAGGGCCGAATACACGTGATGGTGCCCCGATGCAAATGATTTGGTCACCAGTTTTCCCGAGCAGTCTATCGTTTCATGCCGGCTTGCTTCCGCGAGCTCTTTGTCATCTTTCAACCAGCGGATGCCGCCCTTTGGTCCTTCCTCCACGAGAAGGTCACCAGTTCGGAAATCAAGGGTGTCCCATGCAATGAATGTGGTGTTTTTTAGTAAAATGTCCATAGAACAATTTTGTTTTCAAGTGTATATGTTTTTTTGAATAATTCCATTCAGTAAAGTGAATGCCCCGTCGTGATTTTTGTTTACAAAAAGTGTAAACCTAATTCAGGCCGACATAATCCTTCTTTCTTCTTACTTTATACTGCTTACTTCTTACTACCACTACCCCGAGCCAATGATCAACCCCGCTTAACCGGCAGCTCCTTCTTCATCTCCCCATCATACGCCGCATACGCATTGGCCACGGCGGCGGCCGTAGGAACCATGCCGATCTCCCCGATGCCCTTGGCGCCGTATGGGCCATGGGGATCCTTGGCTTCTACACCAATGACTTTCACCGGGGGCATCTCTTTGGCACGGAGAATACCCAGGTCTTTGTATTTAAAACTTAAAGGTACCCCTTTCTGCATTTTCAGGTCTTCCTGCAGGGCATACCCCAGGCCCATGTGCACGGAACCCTCAATCTGTCCTTCAAAAAGGGTGGGGTTCATGATCTTTCCGGCATCATGGGCGGCGATCACCTTGCTGATTTTGCCAGCATCATCAAGAACAGCCACCTGGGCGGCATAACCATATGCAAAATGAATAATTGGGTCTCTGACCTGGTCCCCCGGTTTACTTGTCCAGTCGCAGACGTATTGGCCATGATATACCTTGCCTGTCAGGTTTTCTGGGATGCTGTTCCTGTTATTTTGGAAAGGCAGCTCTTTCCGGATCTTGTCTGCCGCATCGAGAATGGCGTTCCCAAGAAGGGCTGTGCCCCTTGAGGACGTGGTCATTCCGGTCGGAACGTCATACCGGGTGTCTGCCTGCACCTCAATGATTGCCGGATCGATTCCGGTTTCCTGGTGCAGGGTTTGGATGGCCATGGTGTGGATTCCTTGTCCCATTTCGGTCCAACCATGGTGGATGATCACTTTTTCCGGGCTGCGAAACTCGATTTTGACACTGCTTTCGTCGGTCATGGCATTGCCCACTCCCGAATTTTTTATTGCACAGGCGATGCCGGCGTATCTGGCTTTCTGGAAGTCATCTTTTACCGCCAGCAGGCAATCACGCAGGCCCACGCCTTCCAATTTTTGCCCTGTGGCCGTCCTGGCACCATCGTGCAGGGCATTGTCATATCTTATCTGCCAGCGGTCGAATCCGCCTTTTTTGCAGAGGTCATCGATGCAGGCTTCAATGGCAAAAACTACCTGCGGCACCCCAAAGCCCCGCATGGCGCCGGTTGGTATGTTGTTGGTATATACGGTATCCGAGGTGATCTCCACGTTGGGAACCACATACGCACCAGTGGCATGTCCTACGACCCTTTCCATCACCTTGGTGCCTACGGATGCATATGCCCCGGTGTCGCCTGTTGCGCACATTTTCAGCGCAGTAAGCCTCCCTTGCTGATCGCAGGCCAGTTTCATGTCCATCTTGACTGCATGGCGTTTGGGATGCATGCGGATGGACTCTTGCCGGGTAAGGTGAACCTTCACGGGTTTATTCAGCAGGTATGCAAACAGACTGGCATGTCCCTGGACACTGAGATCCTCTTTCCCGCCAAACCCCCCGCCATTAGACACCTGCGTCACCCTGACATCCTTTTCAGCCAGGTCGAGGATGGCGGCCACCTGTTTGCGGTCCACGTAGACTCCCTGGCCCTGGCTGTAAAGGTGCACACCATCTCCTTCGGGCAGCGCTGCCGCACATTCCGTTTCCATGAATGCGTGTTCGATGAAAGGGGTGGAGAAGTGGGCTTCGGATACAAAGGCGGCATCATGAAAAGCTTTTTTTGTGTCACCTGAGGCGATCCTGGCCGATTCCAGGAGGTTGGACTTGCCCGGATGAACTTCCGGGGCATCGGGTTGAAGGGCTTCTTTGGGGTCGCAGACCGGCTCCAGCACTTCGTATTCCACTTGAATTGCAGCGGCGGCTTTCCTGGCCAGCTCCTCCGATTCGGCAACCACGCCCGCGATCACGTCGCCGATGTAGCGCGTGGTTTCGCCTGTTTTGACCATCAGGGGCCAGTCGTCGAATATCAGGCCGTTGTATCGCTTGCCCGGGATATCGTCGGTGGTA
>Ga0207421_10008558_pt1 | contig 10585 bp, 10 predicted proteins | sample SodLakKL_010_SED_4_FD_187542 | JGI IMG/M metagenome (GOLD analysis project Ga0207421, IMG submission 187542) | Alkaline sediment microbial communities from Lake Tanatar, Kulunda Steppe, Russia - 8KL_010_SED (SPAdes) (version 2) | ecosystem: Environmental > Aquatic > Non-marine Saline and...
GAGCACGCGGCGGCCTGGGCAACGCAGCCGCCGGACGCCGCCACACGTTGGTATGCCGAGCGGCTGACCGTGGTGCGTGGCTTCGCTATCTGGCTGGCCACGGTCGAGCCGGCCACCGAGATCCCACCAGCCCACCTGCTGCCGTGGACACGGCAGCGGGCGGTTCCCTACCTGTATTCCGATCAGGACCTCGCAGCGCTGCTGGAAGCCACCGAGACGCTGCGGTCCTCGTTGGCAACCACGACCTACCGGACGCTGATCGGTCTACTGGCTGTCACCGGCCTACGGATCGGTGAGGCTCTCCGTCTTGACCGCGGCGACATCGATGTCGCCAACGACCTTCTCACGATCAACCTCGGCAAGTTCGGCAAAGCCCGTGAGATCCCGCTACATCCGACCACGACCCAGGCGCTGACCCGCTACGTGCGTGAGTGCGACCAGCTGCATCCGCGTCCGAGTACCCCGGCGTTGTTCATCTCCGCCGTCGGCGTCCGGCTGCAGTATTACAACGTGCAGCGCACCTTCCGCCAGCTCACGGTGCGAGCCGGACTTGGGCCGCGTTCCTCGTCTTGCCGTCCCAGGCTGCATGACTTGAGGCACAGCTTCGCGGTCAGAACCGTCCTCGATGGCTACCTCACCGACGCGGACGTGCACGCCCGGCTGCCGCTGCTGGCGACCTTCCTCGGGCACGCCGATCCGGCCCACACCTACTGGTATCTGTCCGCAGCACCCGAACTGCTCGGGCTGGCCGGACAACGACTCGAGGATCACCTGGAGGGCGGCCGATGAGTGCTCTCGCACCGACCCTGCAGGCCTTCTTCACCGACCGGTTGACCCAGCAACGCCAGGCCAGTCCGAACACGATCGCTGCCTACCGCGACGCGCTCAAGCTGCTGGTCACCTTCGCTGCCGAGCGCACCGGAGCGTCCCCCTCGAACCTCGACATCGCCGACCTCGATACCGAGATGATCGTGGGGTTCCTCGATCATCTCGAGCACGAACGTGGCAATAGCGCTACCACCCGCAACGCCAGACTGGCCGCGATCCGCTCATTGTTCCATTTCGCTGCCCTACGTCATCCCGAACACGCTGCCGTCATCGAGCGGGTGCTGGCCATCCCCCCGAAACGAACCGACCGCGTGTTGATCACCTACCTCAGCGATCCGGAGATCGACGCGCTGCTCGCCGCCCCCGACTCCACAACCTGGACCGGCCGCCGTGATCGCGCCCTGCTGACACTGGCCATCCAGACCGGCCTACGCGTCTCTGAGCTAATCGGGCTCCGATGCGGCGACGTGCACCTGGGCACCGGAGCGCATGTCGTCTGCCTCGGCAAAGGACGCAAGCAGCGCATGACTCCCCTCACCCGAGAAACCATCGACGTCCTCCGAGCATGGCTGAGGGAGCGAGCCGGACAGCCCCTGGCCCCGCTGTTTCCCATCCGCAGCGGAACTCCGCTCAGCCGCGATGCCATCGAGCGCCGGATCTCCATTTATGCAGCTCGCGCGGCCGGGTCCTGTCCAACCCTCACCGGCAAAGTCGTCACCGCTCACGTGCTGCGGCACACCGCCGCGATGCGCCTCCTGCACGCAGGCGTGGATACAGCGGTCATCGCCCTGTGGCTCGGACACGAAGATGTCGAGACCACCCAGATCTACATCCACGCCGACCTGGCCCTCAAGGAACAAGCCGTCGCCCGCACGACACCGCTGAACACCACGCCCGGCCGCTACCAACCCTCCGACACGATCTTGGCCTTCCTCGACAGCCTGTGATTATGCCGACCCCCCGAGCACAAGAACCCCCCGCAGACCCCTCTCACACCCCTTCCACGAGACAGGTCGGCATAATCCGGACATCGGCGTAATACGCCCGGTACAGCGGGCCGTTGGTCCGGGCGATGTCAGCCAGTTTGGCGGCTTGCCGTTCGGTGAGGTCCTCGGGGTTGCGCCACAGCGCGTAGCGGGCCCCCTTGAGCTCCCTGGCATGCGTACGCTGTCCGGCAGCGCGGGCGTCGTTCCAGACCTGGCGGCGGACCACATCGAGCGCATCGGTGGCCCACTGAATCACGTGAAACGCATCCATGGTGAGCTTGGCGTTGAGGCACCGTGAGCGGACCACGTCACCGATCCAGTGGGCCGCATCTGCCGATACGAGCCGGATCTTCAAGGTTCTCGACGGACCGAGCTCGTTGAAGAACTTGCTGACGGTGGCCTTGTTGCGGCCTGGGGCGGCCCACACCAGCCGGCCGGTGTCGTGATCGACCACCACCGTGAGATACCGGTGCCCTTTGCGATACGAGATCTCATCGATCCCGATCCGCCTGAGCCCCTCGAGCGGATCACGCCGGGCCCTCGCGTCATCGCAGATCCGCTCGACGATCGCGCCTACGGTCCGCCACGCGATCCGCATCAGCTCGGTGATCGCCTTCTTCGACGAGTGCACCGCAAGCCAGGCGACCTGGTCCTCGAACCGGCGGGTCACCCCCACATGATGGCGCGCCCACGGCACCGCAGCGACCGTGACCCCATGGACCTTGCAGGCCACCCTCGGCGCGGCAGCCTCAAGGAAGGTGCGGGTGGTGCCCTGGTCCAGATCGCGCCACCGGCGCTGCCCAACGCCCTGGTCATAGCCAGCTGACAGCCGTCCGCATCGACCGCAGAACCCTCGGCCGGTCCGTCGCCGGCGTAGCCGCACCGAGACCACCAGCACCGGCTCCCCATCGTCGAGCCGTTTGCGTTCTACCCGTTCGATCACCACCCGGTTTCCTACCGCGAGCAGCCACTTCCATAGACTCTTCAACAGCACGCCGTCTCCTGTGCCTTGTTTCGGTCCTTGAACAGCTCGAAACGTAGGCCTGAGACGGCGTGCTACTCACATTCGGCGACCACCCCCACCCACAGGTAGGTCACAAGAGCCGGTTTTCGGGTGCCGTAGGGATCGGCAGACGAGCCCCGCGGTTCACCGGCACCGGCTCGCTCCGCTTGATGGGCCGCATCTTGATAGTCGAGTCTCATCGCGGGCTTGATGGGTCTCGGCTTGACCCGCATAGTGATCGTCAGTCCACGAAGGAGGGCCTCTCATGCCAACCGCGCACAGCCAGGGGCTACGGATCCGCTATCAGACGGTCGGCGAGCGCCAACATCCCACCGTGATCCTGCATCACGGTGGCGGTTTCCGGCTCGAGAGCTGGGGTCTCGCCGGTTGGGTGGCGCCGTTGGCGACCGAACACCGCGTGGTGACCTTCGACGCGCGCGGCAACGGCGAGAGCGACAAGCCGACCGACCCGCAGGAGTATGCGCTGGAGCTGTTGGTGGCTGACGTACTCGCGGTGGCCGACACCTGCGACGCTGCGTCGTTCCATTACCTCGGCTTCTCGCTCGGCGCCAAGGTGGGTTGGGGCCTTGCGGCGTCGGCGCAGGATCGTCTCGACTCGATCGCGCTGATCGGTGCGGAACCCGAGGCGAACGAAGAGGTCTCGGAGGAGTTCACCGATCTGCTCAGGCAGGGCCCACACGCGCTCGCGGAGGCGATGTCGCAGATGTGGGAGATGCCGCAGTGGGCACTGGACCAGCAACGTCGAAACGACCCGGAAGCCCAGTTCGCCTACTTCCAAGCCGTGTGGCCAGACCTGTCACAGGTCCCAACCGATTTACGCGTGCCATCGCTGCTGATCTGTGGCACTCAAGACACGACCTATGACGCGATGGCTCGCGCCGCCCGCACAGGCGACCTCACGATCGTGCCACTCGACGGTGCGGACCACATGGCCAGCTTCCTCAGCGAACACGCGCGCGAGGCATACCTGCGATTCCTCCGCGAGGTCGGATGAACCAACACCGTCGGGTGGTGCGATCGGACCGAACACCGGCCTGTCGGATCGCACGCTCCGCTTCCCTGGCCGCAACCCGCAGCCCGAAGGACCGCGGTCAATCGAAGTCGGGACAGACCCGTTCGGGCACATCGGCATCTGGGTGCACATGCACGATGCCTCGCCGTAGATCACCGGCGCTCTCGAGGTGACGTGCCAGAGGAGACACGCCGACCGATTGCCGTGAACGTCACCGGATGCATCAACAGCGCCCGGGCGGCGTTGTGCACCCTCTGGGCGCAGCAGCAGGGAGTGCTGCTCGTCGTCTCGTCGTCGCTGGACCTGCTGCGGCACCCCGCGCTCCCCGTGTACGGCTCGCCGACAGCCCTGCGAACCGATCCCCGGCTGCCGCTACCCACCGGCCCTCCGGAGCGGCACCGTTCGCCTTCTCTCGGCCGACCAGCAGATGGAGCATCTCGGGCTCAGCGACCCCGTCGCTGACGATCGTGTCGACGTCTATCCGGCCGGCCGGTCCCCGCTCCACTCTTGAGACCTCCGTCGGAAGACACACCATTCGAGCATCAGGCTGGAGCCGAAAGCCGACGCCGCATGGTTACTCGAAGAGCGCGGCGATGTTGCGGCGTCCGCTGAGGACGTGAACGACCTGCCACGGCTGGACGTCCGGCCGGTAGATCACGAGGTAGGAGTGCACGGTCCACACGCGCTGGGCTTCGTCGGCGAGGTCCTCCCGAAGGTGACCCAGACCGGAAGCTCTGCGAGCCGGCGCATCGCAGCGCGCAGATCTCGAGGGACCTGGCGCGCCGCGCCAGGATCGTCCCCGGCGATGTAGGCGTGGATCTCGCGCAGATCGGACGCCGCTTCCTGCGACACGACGAACGGCGACGCACTCAATCCGCGCTCGTCGAGGCTCCACCGAGGATCTCGTCGAAGACCAGCTCACCATCGAGGCCCGTCCCCCGGTCCAGCGAGTCCAGCCCGGCCGCGACCCGCACACGCAACTCGTCCATCCGAAGGGCCCGGAGTTCGTCGCGGTCATCGAGCAGCCGCAGCGCCTCACGGACGACCTCGCTCGCCGAGGTGTACCGACCGCTGCGCACGCGACGCTGGATCAGTTCCTCGAGTTCCGGAGTCAACGACACATTCATGGCACCTCCAACGCACCGCCCGCGCACCCGGAGGATACGTTGAATAACGAGGATTGCTATTCTTCGATATCTGCGCGCCCGAGTGGCAGGCGTGCCCGGAACACCCGTGCAAGCCACCACCGCATTCGCCACGACCTCGTTGACGTTAGCCAGGCGCGCCCACTCGTTTCAGAGCTGCGAGCCGGACCGAGCGAGCTCTGCGAGGCACGTGATCGCCTGCTGCCTAACTGCTGCCTAACCCCCGGGACGACGCTGCCCTGCCGCGGACATCGTCGGACCACGAACCGCGTTCATGCAGGTCAGAGCAGGTTTCGGTGGACATCGACGGTGTGCGGTGGACGCGCCAGATCTCTTGACCGGCGTTTCAGGGCAACCCTCGATCTGCCCGACCCGCAACCGGGAGCGCGCGCGAACGACGCAGCACAGGCAGCTCACCAGGCCCGAAGGACGGCCCCAGGTGTACGCAGCGGGATCGCGAAGCTCGAACTCGAACTGTAAGAACTCCTCGGCCATGACGTAGATCTGCGCACCGCCGGTGATCTCGGCCCCTCTTTCCGTGACGAGATCGTCACCACGGCCCGGGTGCTGCATGACACCGCCTGAGGATCAGATCCGCATCCGGCACGAGCGCGAAGCGGCAGAGCGGGTCTGGTTCCATCAATCACCCAGGAGCTTCAGCTCGCCGACTCACCCGGCCTGGACGCTGATGGCCGCACGAAGCGCACCACGTCGAGTGCGTAGTCGACGTAGCGGTGAGCGATCTCCTCGGGCGGGTTCGAACCCGCCGGGTCGAACCACTGCGGCAACGCCGTGCACATGGTCACGACGACACGCGAGGCCTCCTTCGGACGTGATGCGCGGAACCGGCCGAGCGCCACGCCGGCCAACACGTCGTCATCGACCATGCGCTGCTGTCTCGTGCGCAGCGAGGCGATGTGGTGCCGGTTACCAGGTTCGAGGCTGCGCATCTCGCTGGCGCCGATGAACCCGAGCTCGCGGCGGTGCGTGTGGAACAGCGCGAGGCACTCCACCACCAGGACGAACCGCTCGACGGGATTGCGGCCCTCGGCCCGAGCCGCCCGAGAGCGCCACAGCAGGTCCTCCATCGTGTATTCGAGAAGCGCCCGCAGCAGGTGTTGCTTGCTCTCGTGCCGGTGGTAGAGCCCGGGCACCGACAGCCCACAGCTCACGGCAATGTCCCGCACCGACGAGCCGTGGTAGCCCGCGAGGAGGAATTCGTCCAGCGCTGCGGCCAGGGGCGGCTCGAGCCGGAGCGGCGGGTATTCGCGCCACCCCCCGGGACCCGGCATCCACGCGCTCCCAGCCGGCTCACTCGGCTCGGTGGTCTCAAAGCCGGCAGCATCGGCGAACGGTCGTGGTGGGCCGATCGCGATGTCGTACAACACCTCTTCGGGGGCGACCCCGAGGAGGCGCGCGATAGCCGACAGGCGGGTGACCGTCAGGCGGGTGTGACCGTTCTCGATGGCGCTTAGGCTGGATGGGCTGATGCCGAGGTCACCGGCGAGCGCTCGCAAGCTGCGGCCGCGTCGCTCCCGGACGGACCGGACCCGTCGACCAACCGCCGCCTCGTCCAACACCGATTGTGTAGCCGCCACCTCGACGTCGCCCTCCCACTCCGAGAACCAGAACGTGATCACGGTCGGCGCATCGCGGCGATGTTCAGCTCAGCCGAACATCGCGCGGTGGGGCTCCGTGAGCCAACGGTACCCGCACAACCCGTTCGAGACTCTTGACGCCTTGAGCCGAGGTTTGCGACGTTCTCCGACCGGTCCTCGACCGAGCGAGCGTTCAGGTCAGGACCGTCGCTTCGTCCGCGCGGCCCGAAAGGGTCTCGCGGCAACCTTGGGAGAGGGAGACGAGCATGTCCGAGACCACCGTGCCCGAGACCGGTACGCCACCGACGATGGGCGAGTTGCTCGGGGACGACACCCCGAACAACTGGGGGAAGTGGGGCCCCGACGACGAGGTCGGCGCGCTGAACTACCTCGATGCTGCGGCTGCGCTGAAGGGCGCGGCCGAGATCCGCTCCGGGGAGACGTTCACCCTACAGATCCAGATGGGCTACCCCGAGGCTGCGCGCTACCGCTGCACTGCTCGTTGATGCGCAACCTCGGCGTGACCCTCACGGAGATCGCGTGGCTGGACGACCTCGCCGAGGCCTGTGCCGCGGACGGGCGGTGGACGTTCATGTACACCGCGGCGCCACTCAAGCTCGTGCAGGGAACCGGTGCGCCGGTCAACCCCGTCGTGATCCGCTGACGGGGTGGCGATGAGCGCCTACGAGCAACGCCCCTGGCTGGCCCGGTACCGCGAGGGCCTGCCCCACGACATCGATCGGGAATTCGACAGCGCGCTGGCGATGTTCGCCGCGACGGCTGCCCGCGTCCCCGACGCTCCGATCATCCGGTACTTCGACGGCACCCTGACCGTGCGGGAACTCGATCGGCTCTCGGATGCGTTCGCGTGCGGACTGCTCGACGCGGGGGTGGCCGCCGGCGACCGCGTCGCCGCCTACCTGCAGAACGTGCCCCAGTTCGTGATCGCGATGCTGGGTACGTGGAAGGCGGGGTGCATCCTGGTTCCGGCGAACCCGATGAACAAGGCTCGCGAGCTCGAACTGCTGCTCAACGACTCGGGGGCGAGCGTGCTGGTCGCGCTCGAATCGCTCTACACCGACGTGGCCCAGGGTGTCGTCGGCTCGACCGCCGTGCATACCACGATCACCACCTCCGAACTCGAGTACCAGTCCCGTAACGATCCGCGAGCGTTCGGCGGATCGGAACGGATCACATGCGACGGAACGCTCGACATGGCGGAGATGATGGAGCGGTTCGCCGACCGGTCCCCGCCGCCGGTCGAACTCGGACCCGATGACCTGGCGTTCCTGACCTACACCTCAGGTACCACCGGCCCCCCGAAGGGGGCCATGAACACCCACGGCAACGTGGCGTTCAACGCTCAGGGGATCCGCGAGTGGGTCGGACTCGACGGCGATGACGTGGTGCTCGGCATCGCGCCGCTGTTCCACATCACGGGACTGATCGCACACATCGCGATCTCGCTGCTCCTCGGGGCACCGTTGGTGCTGTTCCACCGCTTCGAGCCGTCTCTGGCGGTCGAAGTCATCCGGGAGCACCGACCGACCATCACGATCGGATCGATCACGGTGTTCATCGCCCTGATGAACGCACCTGGCGCGGACCGGGAGGCCCTCTCGAGCCTGACCAAGGTGCTCTCGGGTGGAGCCGCCATCCCGCCATCGACGGTCAAGGCATTCGAGGCGCAGTTCGGGCACTACATCCACAACGCCTACGGTCTGACGGAGACGACCTCGCCATCGCACCTCGTACCGCTCGGGGTGCAGGCGCCCATCGATCCCACGTCCGGAGCGTTGTCGGTCGGCGTGCCCGTCTTCAACACGGTCGTACGCGTCGTCGGTGACGACCGCAAGGACGTACCGGTGGGCGAGGTCGGGGAGTTCGTGACCTCGGGACCGCAGGTGGTGCCCGGGTACTGGAACAAGCCGGAGGAGACCGAGCACGCGATCCCCGGTGGCGCCCTGCACACCGGCGACGTCGGGTTCATGGATACCGAGGGCTGGTTCTACGTCGTCGATCGCAAGAAGGACCAGATCAACGCCGGCGGCTACAAGGTGTGGCCCCGCGAGGTCGAGGACGTGCTCTACGAGCACGGCGCCGTACGCGAGGCTGCCGTGATCGGGGTGCCCGACGAGTACCGGGGCGAGACCGTCAAGGCGTTCGTCAGCCTCCGGGCCGAGCACCCGGTCACCGAACCGGAACTCATCGCCTTCTGTGAGGAGCGCCTGGCCGCCTACAAGTACCCCCGCCAGGTCGAGATCCTCGACGAACTCCCCAAGACCGCGACCGGCAAGCTGCTGCGCCGCGAACTGCGCGGCCGCTCCTCGGCTGGGTGAGCTCGGGCCATGGTCCGGCGGTCGATCCTCCGTGGTCGGCTGCCGGATCGCTGTGGACGTCGAGGACCGCGACCTCGGGGTCAACGACCGGGAGATCGGGGGACCACCAGGCCCACGAGCTCTAGCATTCGTCACTGCCGATGCCCCGACAGCATCCGCGGTCCCCCCGGCAGCCCGCCGCGTCGCACCATCCGGAAGGCAGGCGAGATGAGCGCTCGCACGGCCCCCATACGCACCGGGATCATCGGGTTCGGTCTCGCAGGTCGTGTCTTCCACGCACCTCTGATCTCCTCGAACGCCGACTACTCCTTGGACGTGATCGTCACGAGCGACCCTGACCGTGCGGAGACAGCGAAACGCTCATACCCACGGGCACGCATCGTCGCCGACATCCAGGATGTGTGGACTTCCGAGCTCGACCTGGTCGTCATCGCCTCGCCGCCCGCCACCCATGCCGGGCTGGCGAATGAAGCGCTCGAGCGTGGCTTCGCGGCTCTGGTCGACAAACCCTTCGCGATCACCGAAGCCGAGGGCCTTGCCCTGATCAGCCGATCCGACCGGGTCGGAAAACCCGTGACGGTCTTCCACAATCGGCGCTGGGATGCTGACTACCTGACCCTGCGTGAGCTGATCGCTTCCGGGGAATTGACCGGCGTTCATCGGTTCGAGTCACGCTTCGAGACGTGGAAGCCGAGCACCACCAAGGCTTGGAAGGCCCACGCGACCCCAGAGCTGGGGGGCGGGGTGCTCTACGACCTCGGAGCCCACCTCATCGACCAGGCGCTCCAGCTGTTCGGGCCGGTGATGGACATCTACTCGGAGCTGACGACCCGCCGACCGGGGGGCCCGGCGCCGGACGATGCCTTCGTGGCCTTCCTGCATGAGTCGGGTGTGCGAACGCACCTTTGGATGAGCACCGTCGCGGCGCAGAAGGGCCCGCGGTTCCGCGTACTGGGGGCAGAGTCGGCGTACACGAAGTGGCATCTCGATGGACAAGAGGCAGCACTCGCCGCCGGGGTCCCACCAACCGACGAGAACTACGGTGTCGAGCCCGAGACATCCTGGGGCCGACTCGGGATCGACAGCGCGGCCGAGCCGGTTCCCGCCCGGCGCGGCCAGTACGACCACTTCTATGCCCTGTTGTCGGAATCGCTGCACCGGGGAGCGCCGCTACCAGTTGATCCGCGTGACGCCGTCGCCGTGATAGCGATCATCGAGCAGATCCACGCACAGCACGCGGGCTGAGCCGGTCGCGGAACGACGAGCAGATCGTGGCCAGCCGAGCCGCACGGGCAGGCGACATCGTTACAGAGCGAGACCGGTGCACCGACCCCGCGAACCCTGCCGCTGCGGAGCAACTTCCCCACGGAGAAGATCTGGTCATCGCAGGCTGGCACCGTTGCTACGGATCACCTCTGCGTACCAGTCGAACGAGGCCTTCTTGTGGCGTTCGAGCGTTCCGGTGCCGTCATCCTCGCGATCGACGTAGACGAATCCGTAGCGTTTGCTCATCTGCGCGGTGGTGAAGCTGACCAGATCGATGCAGCCCCACGCCGTGTAGCCCATGACCTCCACGCCGTCGTCGATCGCCTCGCCGAGCTGCACCAGGTGGTCGTTCAGGTAGTCGATCCGGTAATCGTCGAGCACCGTCTT
>Ga0207421_10008559_pt1 | contig 10582 bp, 4 predicted proteins | sample SodLakKL_010_SED_4_FD_187542 | JGI IMG/M metagenome (GOLD analysis project Ga0207421, IMG submission 187542) | Alkaline sediment microbial communities from Lake Tanatar, Kulunda Steppe, Russia - 8KL_010_SED (SPAdes) (version 2) | ecosystem: Environmental > Aquatic > Non-marine Saline and...
ATGAAAACGCAGGGAAAACAATCTTTTCAGTATGGGAGGATTGACATCCGGGCGCTTTTACCAAGGGGACAGGGCATATGGCCTGCCTTATGGATGCTAGGCAATGACATTGAAACGGTGGGCTGGCCCAGGTGCGGTGAGATCGACATTATGGAGATGATCGGCGGCAGTGGCAGGGAAAACCAGGTGCATGGCACCTTACACTGGGACAATAATGGACATGTCCATGCTGGCGGAAGTTATACACTCCCATCCGGTACTTTTGGTGATGAATACCATGTTTTCAGCATTATATGGGACGAGACCTCCATACGGTGGTTTGTCAACGACATTCAATATCATGAGCTGCTGATTACTCCCGCACATATGACCGAGTTTCACCAGGAGTTCTTCTTCATCTTTAATGTAGCCGTGGGAGGTATCTGGCCAGGATATCCAGACGAAACTACCGTTTTCCCTCAGCAGATGCGGGTGGATTATGTACGTGTATTCCAGGAGAGCAAGTAGAAGTAAGAAGTTGGCAGTAAGAAGTAAGTAGTAGGGAGTAGGAAGTAATTTAGTATTAGAAGAAGATCAAAATGCGGAGGTATCGTCTCGGGGGTTATAGCCGGGCTTCATATTTTAACAATTTAGGAAGAGCACTTGGGCTGTCCAAACAGCCAATAGTCAACAGCCAATAGCCAACAGCAGACATTTCGACATTTCGACTTTTTGACATTTTGACAATAAAATATAAGAACATGAAAATCAAACATTTACTTATTGTGTTTCTCATGGCAGGGGTGCTGGGTGCCTCTTCGCTGCATGGACAAACTTTGCAGGGGGTCGTGACGGAAAAGGAGACCGGAGAGACCCTGCCCGGGGCGACCATTCAAGTAGAGGGCACAAACCTTGGCACCACCACAGACATTGACGGAGCATACAGCATCAGCCTCTCTCCGGATACCTACACGGTGGCCTTCCGCTTTATTGGATTCGCCACACAGCGAATAGAGATCTCCTTATCTGAAGGTGAGACGATTACCCGCAACATTGCCTTGGAGCCGGAAACCGTGACTTTTGATGAGGTGGTGGTGATCGGATATGGCAGTCAGCAGAAACGGGTGGTTACCGGTGCCATCTCCAGCATTGATGCTGACGAAATTACCTCCACATCCGTACTGCGTGTGGAACAAGCTTTGCAAGGCAGGACTGCCGGCGTCCAGGTTACCAACTTATCCGGACAGCCTGGAGAACCTCCTACCGTGCGTGTTCGCGGGGCAGGAACCACCTTAAATGCAGATCCGCTTTATATTGTAGATGGCATGGCAGTGGAAGGCATTGACTACCTGAACCCGGGAGACATCGAGTCGATCGACGTCCTCAAGGATGCAGCATCCGCAGCCATCTATGGTGCAAGGGCTGCAAACGGGGTGGTCCTCATCACCACCAAAAGCGGTACGGAAGGTATGATGAACGTAAACTATTCATCTTATTTTGGTATTCAGAACGCAGTACGTACCATCGACATGCTGGACGCCGAGCAATACCGGATGATGATGAATGAAGGTGCAAGAAATGCCGGGCTGACCGAACCATTCGACCTGAATGAAGTTCCTCAGCACAATACCAATTGGCAGGACCACCTATTTGAATCCAATGCACCGATCGTAAACCACGAGGTGAGTGTAAGCGGGGGAACAGAAAGGTCGGTATACAATTCATCGCTCTCCTATTTTTCACAGGAAGGGATTATTGGCGGTGACAGGTCACATTTTGAACGGATCACTGCAAGGCTAAACACCCGGCACGAAGTCAACGACTTTTTCAATTTTGGCAACAACCTGTCCTACTCACAAATCAACACAAGGGGCATTGCCAGCAATGCATCATTTAACGCAGCCTATAGCAGCGCACTGAATATCGACCCGCTCACCCCCTTACACGAAACCGATGAGCACAACCTGGGACAGCAGCCATACAGCACAGAGCCTGTGGTTACTGACGACGAGGGCAACGTGTATGGCATATCAGAATTTGTAGGCGCAGAAATCGTCAACCCGGTCGCCTTGCTTGAAACCCAGACAGGAGAAACAAGAGTAGATAAGATTGTGGGCAATGTGTTTGGTGAGCTGGAACTTGTGGAGCACTTGAAATTCAGAAGCAGTCTGGGCATCGACCTGGCCTTTATCACCAATGATAACTATACCCCCTTGTTTTTTCTTAACGATGCCCAGAACAACACCAACAAGACCAATGTCAGCAAGACGATGGACCGGAACTTTATCTGGGAATGGGAAAACACGCTTTCTTATGCCAGGCAAATTGATGACCATAATTTTTCTGCACTCGTGGGGTTGACTGCCAGGAAGGCATTCTATGAAGATCTTTTCGGCTTCAATGCAGATGTGCCAATCACAGACCCCAGCCATGTGTACCTGAACCTGGCGACGGATACTGTTTGGCAGGCATTTGGCGGCGCGTTTCATTCTTCTCTCTATTCTCAGTTTGGCCGTATCTTGTATGACTACAAAAGCACCTATTCCGTCAATGCGACCATCAGGCGGGACGGATCATCCAGGTTTGGTGCCAACAATCGCTTTGGCATTTTCCCATCACTGGGTCTCTCCTGGGCAATCAGTTACGAAGATTGGTTCCCGGAGCTGGGTCCTTTTGAGATGATCAAACTCAGGGCATCCTGGGGCATAAACGGAAACCAGGAGATTGGCAATTACCAGTTCATCTCCACGATAGACACCAGCAGAGGCTACATCTTTGGTGGCGGAAGGGCCTTTGGTGCCTCGCCGTCTATGATTGAAAACCCGGATATCCGTTGGGAGGAATCAGAGCAAATCGATATCGGACTGGACTTTGGTGCATATGACAATCGGTTGACAGGTACGATTGATTATTACATCAAGACAACAAAAGGCTTGCTGGAAACCATACCCATTCCGGCGCACGTCGGAAACAGCCCGCCTGTAGCCAATGTGGGAAGTGTAGAAAACCGGGGTGTGGAAATGTCCGTGGATTGGAGACATATTACCGGAGACTTCAGCTACTCTATTGGAGTCAATGCTTCTTACAACCGGAACGAAATGACAAAAATTGGTAACGAGGAAGGCGTGCTGCCAGGAGCAAACTGGGCAGTAGCTGGAATGGTTACTCGTGCAGAATTGGGGCTCCCCATCGGATATTTCTGGGGTTACAAAACAGATGGCATTTTCCAAACGCAGGAAGAAGTATTTCAGCATATTAACAGCGATGGCCAAATGCTGCAACCCAATGCAGAACCAGGCGATGTGCGCTTTGTGGATGTGAATGGAGATGGCAGAATCACCCCGGACGACCGGACAAAGATCGGAAGCCCCACTCCCGACTGGACCTTTGGCCTGAACGCAAACTTTGAATACAGGCGTTTTGACCTGGGCTTGCAGATTGTCGGCTCCTACGGGAATGATGTGTTTAATGGCATGATCAGGCCCGACCTTCGCTATACCAACCGCACCACTGATATCCTTAACCGTTGGACAGAACCTGGATCTTCTAACACCATGCCAAGGTATACATGGGTTGACAGGAACAACAACAACAGGGTATCTGACCTGTACATTGAAGATGCTTCCTTCTTAAGGATACGAAACCTGCAGTTCGGGTATTCATTCGATCCCCAGTTAGTCGGCAGGATAAGAGCACAATCCTGGCGCATCTATGTGTCTGTGGAAAACCTGTACACACTCACCGGTTACTCAGGTTCAGAACCGGAGATTGGTGCCATTACCCCATTTGACAGTGGCATCGACAGGGCAGTTTATCCGCAGGCCCGCACCATTCGTCTGGGTACAAACATCTCATTCTAAAACTTTGATGATCATGAAGAATTTAAAAATAAAATCAATCGCAACACTGCTTATCATCTTTTTTCTCGGGTCTTGCAGTGACGATTTCCTGGATCTGGAGCCCCTGGACCAGGAGGTGACCAGCAACTTTTACCAGACCGAAGAACAGGCTTTCCAGGCATTGGTAGCCATTTATGACGCCCTCACCTACCAGTCAAGCGTACAGGCAGGATGGGCCCCGTTTCTTACGGTAGCAGATGCCTTGTCGGACGATGCCTTCGCCGGGGGCTCGGATGCAAACGACGGCATGGAGTTTAACCAGCTCAACAATCATGACATCCCCACTTCGAACCAGTTGGCTCATTCGCTATGGATCATGAATTACATTGGCGTTTACAGGGCCAACCTTTTCCTTGAAAGGATTGTGGAAATGGATGAGGTCAGCGAGGAATTCAAGACCAGGAGCATGGCCGAGGCCAAGTTCATGCGGGCTTATTTTTACCTGGAGCTGGTCCGCTTTTTTGAGAATATTCCTTTGCTTACCAAAACTTTAGCCGGACCATCCGAATATGCCCAGGAACAAAACAGCCCGGAAGAGGTGTATAACCAGATCGCACTTGACCTGGTGGAAGCCATAGGCGACCTGCCGGAATCTGTTCCAGCAGACGAGAGGGGAAGAATAACCAAGTGGGCTGCCCAAGGCTTGCTGGCGCGTACCTACCTGTTTTATAACGGAGTATATGGCGGCCAGTTGGCTGCAGGAGACATCACTGTAGACCAGGATTATGTACTGCAGGAGCTGGAAGACATGATTGCCAACAGCGGACTCGACCTGTTGGACAATTACGGCGATAACTTTAGCCTGGTCGGCGAGTTTGGCGTGGAGTCAGTGTTTGAGATTTCCCACGGCGATACACCGGAATGGTGGGATTGGAATTATCCCCAGGGCGGAAACGGCAACCTTGCAGCGCAAATGCAGGGCCCGCGGGTAAGCGGATCAAGCAATTGGGACCGCGGGTGGTCTTTTGCCCCGGTAAGCCACAAGCTTGCCATGGACCTCGAGGGCGACCCCAGGTTCGAACACACGATCCTGATGGAAGAAGAGATTGATGGTTCGCTTAGCAAGGGATTTCAGCATACGGGTTATTTCTCCAACAAATACAGTTCGGATGCCGAACATTGGGGTTCAGGTGGTCAGTTTGAACTGAACAGGACCGCCAACTTCAGGGTGATCCGCTTCTCTGATGTTTTGCTCATGGCGGCAGAGCTTGGAAGCCCCAATGCACAGGAATACCTCGACAGGGTAAGGGCAAGGGTTGGTCTCGACCCGGTGCCGGCAAATCACGAAAACATCATGAAAGAGAGAAGGCTTGAGCTGTCGCTGGAGGGCATTCGCTATTTCGATGTGCTTCGCCAGGGAGTAGACTACGCCAACCAGGAATTTACCCATTCAGGCATCAGGGGACCCAATTATGAAGGTGACCAGCAAATATTCGACGTCACTTTCAATCCTGCCACACGGGGATTTCTACCCATACCGCAGACCGAAATAGACCTTTCGGCTGGGCTTTTTATACAAAACCCTGGTTACTAAACATATTTAGGCCGGCGTGATGGTTCTTTTGCCGGGTATTCCAGTGAATGCCCGGTTTTAAGGCAGCTTACGTTTTTTTGGAAAGATATTTTAACCCCTGAAGAAAATGACACGTAAAACCTATACCGTATTTATTTCCCTGATCGTGGCACTGGGCGGCTTCCTGATGGGTTTCGACAGTGCAGTGATATCCGGGGCAACCCCCTTTTACAGGGAAACTTTCGGCCTGGACTCCGGTTCCATGCTGATCGGCTTCTCTGTGAGCTCGCTGATCCTTGGGGCCATCATAGGGAACATCAGTGCGGGAAAACTTGCAGACCGCTTTGGCCGCCGGCAAATCCTGATGGTGACCGCCGTGCTGTTCGGCAGCAGTGCAATACTTTCAGCACTTGCGCCCAATATCAACGTATTTTTGGTGGCACGCATCATCGGCGGGCTGGGTGTGGGCATGGCGCTCCTGATTGCCCCGATGTATATTGCCGAGGTGTCTCCCCGTAAACTTCGCGGAACCCTCGTAACCTTTAACCAGCTCAACATTGTCGTGGGCATTTCCATTGCCTATTTTTCAAACTATTATTTTCAGCAAACCATTGCTGACCCTGATCTGAAATGGCGCATCATGCTGGGCGTGGAAGCAGCACCCGCAATCATATACCTGGCCTTGCTGTTTTTCGTTCCGCGAAGCCCCCGCTGGCTGATGCAAAAAGGAAAGCAGGAGGAAGCCCTCCAGGTATTGGAACGCGTAAACGGAAAAGAACAGGCAATGATCATTTTCAAGGAGATCGATCAAAGCCTGAGAGAGGATATCAACAAAAAAAAGGCCCGTTTTTCGGAAGTGTTCTCCTCCCGCATGAAAACCGTGCTGATCATTGGCTTTGGCATCGCATTTTTCCAGCAGATCACCGGAATCAATGCGATATTCTATTATGCACCGATGATCTTTGAAATGGCCGGCGGAGGCCAGGATGCCGCCTTCATGCAAGCGGCCATCCTGGGGGTGACCAATGTGGTGATGACCGTGGTGGCGCTGTTCCTCATCGACCGGCTGGGTCGGAAACCCTTGTTATACATAGGATCTGCCGGCATTTGCGTCTCCATGCTCATCGTCAGCTTTTCGTTCTTCAATGCCGCATACCACATTGACGACAGAAGCATGGAAAACCTTTTGGTAGAGGTGAATGAAATGGAACTCGACCCACACCATGTGGCCAACGTACATAAATTGCATGAGCTGAAAAGCGTGGTCTTTGAAAATGAAACGGCATTCTTCAGCCAGGTAAGGGAAAAAGTGGGACAAGATACCTATAATCGCCTGAAAGAAACCATCCTGGTGCATTCCATTACCATTAACGCCATTTCGGTACTGGTCGGATTGCTGCTGTTCGTGGCCTCTTTTGCCGTGTCTCTTGGCCCGGTGATGTGGGCCCTGCTCTCAGAGATATTCCCAAACAGGCTCCGCGGACTTGCCATCTCCATCATGGGTTTCTGGAATTCCATCGTCAGCTTCTCAGTAGCTACCGTGTTTCCCTGGCAGCTCGAATTCCTGGGATCCGGAACAACCTATTTTATCTATGCCGTTTTTGGCTTATTGACACTCCTTTTTGTCTGGCGACTGATCCCGGAAACAAAGGGTAAATCATTAGAAGAACTGGAATCCAAACTGATTAAATAGAAAAACATGACAAAAATGAAAAACATACTGCTGATTGCTCTCCTCTTTTTTGCAATCGGATGCAGTGACGGCGCAAAAAACAATGCAGATTCGCACGCTGAAGGCCCTTCGCATGTAGAAATGCGCAATACAGATGGGAAATACCGGCTATTTGTGAACGGGGAAGAATTCTTCGTGCAGGGTGCAGGTTGCGAATTCGGTCCTTGTCACCTGGTTGCAGCCCATGGGGGCAACTCATTCCGCACCTGGCGTACAGACAACAGCCAGCAATCCGGTCTTGAAGTGTTGGACGAGGCCCATGCAAATGGCCTGATGGTAATGATGGGGCTGGATGTGGCGCGTGAACGCCATGGTTTTGATTATGACGATGAGGAAGCGGTGGCGGCTCAGCTGGAACAACTCCGCAAGGAAGTGAAGGAGTTAAAAGACCATCCGGCTTTATTGGGATGGGGCATTGGCAATGAGCTCAACCTGCGCTATACGAATAAAAGGGTATGGGATGCGGTAAACGACATTGCCCGCATGATCAAGGAGGTTGACGGCAACCATGTAACCACCACGATGCTTGCCGGGATTGGCCCGGATGAGGTGGCTTACATTGCCGAAAATTGTCCGGACCTGGACTTCCTTTCCATCCAGTTTTATGGAGACATTGTCAATTTGCCCCAGCGATTGAAAGAGGCCAATTATGACGGCCCTTACCTGGTCACCGAGTGGGGTGCCACCGGACACTGGGAGGTTCCTCAGACCGAATGGGGTTCTCCCATCGAACAGACCTCGACCGAAAAAGCGGCAGCCATCAAAGAACGGTACCAAGAGATCATTCTGGGTGATGAAGAGAACTGCATGGGCTCTTATGTCTTTCTCTGGGGGCAGAAGCAGGAGCGAACACCCTCCTGGTATGGTTTGTTTACCGAGGATGGCGAAAAAACGGAAGCCATCAACGTGATGGAGTATGTGTGGACGGGTGAATGGCCAGAACACCAGGCTCCAAAGGTTCATGACTTTACCATAGAGGGCAAGGGTGGCCGCTACGACAATGTCTACCTTTCTGCAGGAGAGGAATACCACGCACATTTCGATGCAAAGCACCCAGACAAACTATCCCTTACGGTAAGGGCGGAGATCATGCCAGAGCCCGAAGAGCTCAGCGACGGTGGAGATTATGAGCCCAGGCCGGAAACCATCGAAGGGTTGATCCTGTCGGCCAACAATTCACGAATAAGTTTCCAGGCGCCCGGGGGTGAAGGGGCATATCGCATCTTTCTTTATCTCACGGACGATCACAACCATGCCGCTACGGTTAACATACCCTTTTACGTGAAATAATTCTTCGATGAGACTTCTGTACATCACACTTTCATTCATGTTTGTAGTTTTGGTTGGAAGCTGTTCACAGCCTTCGCCGGAAGTGCAGGATAATGAGCACTTCCGGCGGGCTGACAGCTTGCTTCAACTACTGACGCTTGAAGAAAAGGCAGGTCAGATGACCAACGTAGGCCTCACAGCCATCACGCAGGGCCCCTTTTGGAACGACTTTGACACACTGTTGCTCGACACGGCAAAAATGAGGGATTTGCTGATCAACCAGCATGTGGGCTCCATCCAGAACAAAGGCGTATATCCTCCCTGCAGGGAAGAGTGGCATCGCATCATCAAAACCGTACAACAATTTGTGATGGAGCACTCCCGCCATCAGATCCCCGTACTTTTTGGCATGGATGCCGTACACGGAGCGCATTACACGGCTGGCTCAACGCTTTTCCCCCATCAGATTGGTTTGGCAGCAAGCTGGAACCCTGAGCTGGCAAGGGTTGTCGGCGAAGTGACTGCCTACGAGATGCGCGCTTCTTCGCAGCCCTGGAATTTCGCACCCGTCCTGGATGTAAGCATGCAGCCACTCTGGGGAAGGATTTTCGAAACCTTCGGGGAAGATACCCACATGCACAACATGATGGGCCGGGCTTTCATAGAAGGCCAGCAGGGGAGCTCCCTGGCTGACACGACGAGTGTGGCCACCTGCATCAAACATTTCGCCGGTTATGGAACGCCTTTCACAGGAAAGGACCGCTCGCCGGCCCTTATACCGGAACACTATCTGCGACAATACTACATCGAGCCTTTCCGGCACGCCATTGAAGCCGGAGCCATCACGGCCATGCTTAACTCCGGCACGGTCAACGGCATTCCGGGTCATGCCGACCATTACCTGATCACAGATGTGCTGAAGGGAGAACTCGGGTTAAAGGGTTTTGTCATCTCCGACTGGGAGGATGTCGGACGGCTGGCCAGCGTACATCGTGTGGCCAGTGATGCCAGGGATGCCGCACGCATTGCGGTGAACGCCGGCCTCGACATGAGCATGGTGCCTTACGACGCCAGCTTTGCCACCGACGTAGTGGACCTGGTTAATGCCGGAAAGATACCCATGAGCCGCATTGATGACGCAGTCCGCAGGATATTATACGTAAAATTTAAACTCGGCCTCTTTGACAACCCTTGGCACGACCCGGCAGGCTATACTGACTTTGGGTCGGAAGAGTTTGCCGAAAAAAGTTACCAGGCTGCCCTGGAGTCCATCACCCTGCTGAAGAACGACAACGGAACCTTACCCATCAGCAAGGACAATCCGAAAATATTGATCACCGGTCCAACTTCCAATGCGCTCACGGCCCTGAACGGCCCCTGGAGCAGAACATGGGCGGGCGACGACCCGAGCTACGACGATCCCGGGAAAAAGACCGTTCTTGAAGCGATGCAAGATGCCTTTGGTGCCGGACAGATCCTGCATACCCCGGGAACATCATACGAAGGAGAGGTGGAGAGCGAACAGCACCTGCTGCTAAAGGCAGACCGGGCCGACATGGTCATTGTCTGCCTGGGTGAAAGGCCGGCAACGGAAAAACCTTCCGACATCGATGAACTCGATTTGCCCCGGAACCAGCTCGACCTGGTAAAACGCCTGCATAAAAGCGGGAAACCCATTGTGCTGGTGCTGCTGCAAGGCAGGCCGCGCATCATCCGGGAAATCGAGCCCCTGGCCGATGCCATCATTCACGCATACTGGCCCGGGCATGAAGGTGGCCGGGCCCTGGCGAGCCTGATCAAGGGAGATGATAACTTCAGCGGAAAGTTGCCTTATACCTATCCCCGTTACAGCGGAGCACTGTATACCTACCAGCACAAGGTCAGTGACAAGCTCGACCACGAATTCGGGCTGGATGGCTTTAACCCCCAGTGGGAGTTCGGTCACGGACTAAGCTATACCACATTTGCGTATTCGGATCTCAGGCTTTCTGCCGACACCGTGTTCACGGACGAAGGATTTTCATTGGAAGTAAGTGTGACCAACACAGGCTCCCGGCCCGGCAAAGAGGTGGTACAGGTCTATCTTCGCGACCTGGTGGCCACGATCACCCCGGATGACAGGAAACTCGTCGCATTCGACAAAGTGCACCTCGAGGCAGGGGAAAGCAAAACCCTGGCCTTTGCGGTAAG
>Ga0207421_10008561_pt1 | contig 10581 bp, 4 predicted proteins | sample SodLakKL_010_SED_4_FD_187542 | JGI IMG/M metagenome (GOLD analysis project Ga0207421, IMG submission 187542) | Alkaline sediment microbial communities from Lake Tanatar, Kulunda Steppe, Russia - 8KL_010_SED (SPAdes) (version 2) | ecosystem: Environmental > Aquatic > Non-marine Saline and...
GTCGTTGATGAAACAGGCGGGAATCCGGTCAGCATTATCCGTTTGCTCCAGAAGCGCTACATAATCCTCAGGCAGGTCATAATCTGCAATGCCTGAGTGGTGCTTGTCAAGTACCTCCGACAAGTAAGTTCTGTGGCTGAAGTCTTCTCCATTGATGGCATACCCCCTGGCCGTTCCGAAAGAAAGACGCAATGAGCTGTTGGCATCAGGAAACACCGGGTTATTGGAGTTTTCACTGATCAGGCGCACATACTCCTTGTGATGAGTGCCATACTGGTTCCGAAGCCGTTGCCGTTCCGGGAAAACCAGGTCACGGTTCACAAAATAGAACCCCAGGTTAAGCTGGAAAACAGGATCTTGCTCCAGCACTTCTCCATCCTCAACCGTAAAATCATCAAGGAACTGGTAAATGCTTTCTTCCGAGCGGAAAACGGACTCCGCAAAGATGTCGCTGATATACTGGTCATGGTCGTCGTACTGAGCCAGCCTCTCACGCACCGCCCTTGTTTTGTAGGAATCCGGGATGTTCTGGTCATAATGGCGGACCATGGCCGTCAGGATCTCCTTTTCCAGATCCAGGTCATGGTTGTCAAAAAAGTCTTCTGTCATCCCCCTGATCCTGTAGGCCTCCCGCTGAAGGTCTCCTTCATCGAGCCGGCCGGCCTCGGCATAACGCGTGGCCATGGCACCCAGCCTGTCGAACAGGGCCACAAAAGCCGTAAATTCCGCCCCGCCGATCCCGGCCTCCATGATATGGGCCTGGATCATCTCAAGCGTATCCAGCTCTTTCACAATGCCTGTTATGGCCTCCAGTGTTTCATGGTAGGATGCGGCTTCTTTTTTACACAACCCTTCGGGGAATGTCTGCTCAAACCGCTGCTTCCGCTCTACCAGCCCGAGGTTATGAATCCCTTCACGCTCTCCCCTCCAGCGCAGAAGATGGTTTGACGCACTGGCATGCAGATTGGTGTACTTCACCCAGATATCTTCATCCGCGGCCATGGCCTCTTCCATGATCCGGACCTTTTCGCCCCTGATGTTGATGGAGTGATAATGGGTGACCTCAGCCAGTTGCCTGACAGCCTCCGAGGTCAGAAATTGCTTGGTGGTTCCGGGAAACCCGAATACCATGGTAAAATCCCCCTCATTCACACCCTCAGTAGAGATCGAAAGGTGCTTCCGCGGATAAACAGGGAGGTCCAGGTCTTCATGATACACCCTTAAAATGGCAAAATCGGCCGATTGACGCGGCCACTGCCAATTGTCGCGGTTTCCGCCGAATTTACCGATCTCCATGGGCGGCACAGCCACCAGCCTGACATCATTGTACACCCGGTATATTTCCATAAAATACTGGTTACCGGAAAAATAACTCCTGATATTTACGAAATATTTCCCGTCTTCCCCGTGTTCCGCCGCAAGTTGGCGGCCACGTTCATTCATGATATTATTCTGCTGCCTGGCAGGGATCGTGTCAAAACCCGCCGTGATCACATCGGTCACATCCTCAATCCTGACCAGCCTGGACACACTCAGCCCCCCGGCCGGGAGCTCCTGCTCCGCTGATTCGGCCAGAAACCCATCGCGAATGTAATTATCGGAAGGGCTGCTGTGCTGCTGGATATAGCGCAGCGCCAGGTGATGGTTGGTCAGTATCAGGCCGCTTTCGCCGATGAAAGCCGCGGAACCGAAAAACGATACCGGGTTGTCTGTGGGGCCCATTCCGAGCACCGCGTCATGAATACTGGGTTGATCCTCATTATAAACATCAGATTCGGATAACATGAATCCTGCCCTGCGCATATTCTCAAGGGTCACCTCATCAAGTTCGGAAGGCATCCACATGCCCTCGTCTGCCTGCAGAAAAAAAATACCGGTAAAAAACAGGATGATCGTCAGATGTAGTTTTCGCATTTGTTGGTAGTCGGTTTTGAAATTTGCTGCCCGTCCGGGATCAGAATACCCCTAACCCGCAAAAGACCAAAGGCAGGTACCTTCAGTTGGCCCCGGGCAATTCATATTAATTCGTTCAGTCTATTCAACTTTATTGGTCCTGTGTCCTCTACTTTATTGGTTCAACGTATTCAACATATACTGGTAATGGGCGGCCAGTTCTCCGCCTGCGCGGTTCGCTTTTCGCTGAAGGTCATTGAGAATGATTTCATTGTGATGATAAAGTGCCGGCATCAGGGCATTTTCCACCGCTTCATACTCGTCCTGGTTGTCCATGATATGCCTGATCTGCTTCACCGCCTCCAGCTGCACATTCTGCACCGAACGGCTTACGCGGCGCCCATGGTCAGTAAACACTATGGTGGTCAGGTCTTCCAGGTATGCATGGATGGTGTAGGGATCATCCGACAAGGAAGCCGATTCTCTTATGTGCAGGAATTTATCACGTGAGAACAGGTTTTCCACCGTTGACCGCTGCACGGCAAGAATCTCCGATTCATTGCTTCCGATCCTTGTGGAAATATCCACAGGATCCATCCAGTCAAACAGGGTGAACAACTCCTCAAGGATGAACTCCACGGCATCGCGCTGCCGCTGCTTTTCAACGGGACGGTACAGGCTGCCATCAGCTCCATACACCCCCTCAAACTGATACACACCGCCAATCTGGGCAGCAGCGTGGCGCAGATAATGCCCGTACTGCCGCATCAGGGCATCGTGCATGGAGCTGAGCGGGCGGTAATCTCCACCATCCACCTCCATCCAGTCCACCATATTCGCAAGGATCAGGCGCGCATTGTCCGCGCCGTATCTGCCGGCTTTCACCACATCGTCACCCAGTGCATCCGACTGCGAAGCGGGATCGGAAAAAGAGCGGTTGCGCCGGAACCAGTAAACCGGGTCATGACTGACTTCTTCAATCCAGCTTTGGAGCACCGGCAATTCCTCAAAGGGGTCAGCGGCTTCGGGGATGGGCTTATACCCATACTTGATGGCAAACATATCATATGGGCCCATGATGGGCGGGGTGAAAAGCACCCCTTCGTCGCCCGGCTGGGCAATGTAATTGTTGCGGGCATAGTCCATGATGGACGCACAGCTCCCGTGCGCCTGCGTAAAGGTGGCAGACCTCAGGGAATCAACCGGGAAGGCGTAGTGCGAGCGGAAATTGTGTACCAGGCCAAGGGTATGACCCACTTCGTGGGCAATGGCATACCGGATGGCGGGTCCCATCACTTCGTCAGCCACCCGGGCGCCCCTTGCCCCCTGGTTGGCCGCAGCGGTTTGCACAAACAGCCACTCATAAAGCTTTTCGGTCACATTGGAATACCAGGCCACATCAGCCTGGATGATCTCCCCCGAACGGGGGTCGATCCACCGCTGACCCTCGGCATTGGCCGAAGCAGTGGTGATATAAAGAACAGTGTTGGTAAGGATGTCGTCCGGATCAAAATCCGGGTCATCCGGAAAATCTTTTGCCACAATGGCGTTTTTAAACCCGATGGCCTCAAAAGCCAGTTGCCAGTCTTCCACACCGGCCCTAACATAGGGGAGCCATTTTTCAGGGAAAGCATCATCAATATAAAACACAATGGGATTGACCGGTTCAACCAGTTCACCCCTTCGGTAAGCCTCCATATCCTCTTCCGCGGGTTGGATGTCGAAGCGGTAGATATAGGCAAAACGCTCCACACTGAGCTGATCAGAATCGAAGCGCCGCTGCCCGTCGTTGAAGTAGCCGACCCGGGGGTCATTCAGCCTGGGCTGCATGGGTTGCTCCGGCAGCAAAAGCAGCGAGCGCTGCATGATGGCCAGAAAAGGCTCCCTGCCGCGGAACCCCAGGCGGGTTTTAATTTCTATGTTTTTCTCAAAAGCCCTGACGTCAAGAAAGCTGGTCAGGGCAGGATTCAGCGTGCCCGGCCTTGCCCTGTCGGCAAACGGTGAAACCGGATTGACCGGCTCATTCAGAAAACCGGTAAGATCAATGACCACACTGTTTTCTGTGCGATGCTGAATGGTAAACGCATCAATCACCGGGACAAGGTTGTTGCGATCCACTGCCTTTTTTACCGGGTCATCTTCATCGGCGCGTTCATTGGACACCAGCTGATGCAAATACACCTGTTTGTCATCGGCCGTGAAACGGATCAGCAAAGGGTTATGACGCATCTGCCCGGCCGCCACATGACGCCGGTTGCTGCTCAGCTCAGAAGCCCTCACCCCCAGCAGCAAGTCCCGCCCCATAATGGAATCAGGAATCTCAAAATAAATCTTTTTCTCACTGTAGTGCACGGTGATAAACCCCTCAGCAGACTCGCGGATCTCTTCCTGCAAGCGCTCCGGGAACTGGTCATTCTGCCCGGATAAAGCAAAGGAGGAAAGGGTCAACCCCATCAACAACAGCAGCAAAAACAGCAGATGATTTGTTTTCATACCCAAAATTTGATTTTTAAAGAGCTCCCCACCATGGTCGAAACCACCATGGCGGGGAGCCTCAGGGCACGGAATTCATTCCCGGGACCCTTGTTTACTCATTAAAACGGGATATAAAGAAGCCTTAGTGTGTAAGTATCTCCGTCCCTTTCAGTATAATACTGAGGTTCCATTTCAAAGTCAGGATCAGACACCGTAAATACCACGTCAAACTCAATGTCGCCGGTGGCCGCATTGAAGGTACCTTCACTTCTTTCAACTTCTACCTCCACAACAGTCACATTGCTTGATTCCCAGATCTTACCCTGGGTCTCCCTGGAGTCGGGGTGCCATGCCCTGTAGGTATTGCCATCTTCGTCATCAATACGCTCATTCCAGTCAAAACCTTCCCTGATTTTGTAAACCGGGATTGTTTGCTCGGGAATAATGATGGTTCCTTCTGATGCACCTGCTTCAGTAGCCACAAAGCGGATCCAGCCGTCGTCACCTGACGATACGTAGTTCCTCATATACCTGGCGTCGTTGTCAAGGAAACGGGTAAGGCCAAGCAGGTCATTGCCGCCATTGATCTCCCAGCGGGTTTGCGACTCTGCATTAACCCCGGGCCAGCCCACTTGCTTATGGAAAATATTGATCACCTCTTTCCACTGGTTCTGGTTGCCTTCCGCATAGTAGAAATGATGTGATCCGGACAATACAGACCAATCCTGATTTTCAGAATTCCAGTAATACCTTCTGATCCGGTGTGCCGGCAGGTCAGTTCTGTAGGCCAGTGAAGGGCCGGAAGCAAAGAAGAAATTGAACTCAGTGTCTTCATTGAACCATGTGGACAAGTCAACCACGGGGTCAACCACATTCACGCTTACCGTATTGGCTGTTTCGCTCACTGCATAAGTAGTTACCAGCGGATCGGCAAAACCAATTTCAAATGTTTTGTCAACGCCAAGGTCGTGGGTGTTTTTCAGCTGAATGGTAAAGCTGGCGCTTGTTTCATTGGCCGGCAACATAAGCTGATTGTCGGCTTCAAGCCCGGTCACTTCGTAGTCCACATCTTCGGTCAGCGTGCCGTCAGACAGGTCAATGGTAATGGGCAGTTCCTCGCCAACGGGCTGACTGATACCGACGGTAATTTCCTGCGAACGTTCCAGGTAAGGGTTCGATACCACACTTTCAATGGTAAAGGACACTTCCGGCGCATCCGACGGAGGTGTCTTGTTGTCCAGAATGGTAATGGTCGCCTGCTGTGCTTCCATAGACACGTCATAATCTTCCGTTGGTTCCAGGTTCAGGATCAGGGTCTCATCTTCCCCGATGGTTACATCATTGATGGGGTTGATGAAAATCACCGCCTGATTCTCACCGGCAGCCATGGTCACAGAACCATCCAGTTCCTCATAGTTCACTCCGGCCTGGGCCGTACCTGAAACAGTGTACTGCACCTGGTATGCTTCATTGATGGTTTGATCGGCACGTACCACGATCTGCAGAGAGGAAGTAGCATTCTCCATGATCTCTGCAGTCGTTTGTTCAAACGAAACCACAGGCGGCTCCGGATCGTCTTTTTCGCATGCGGTGAAGGCAAACGCCACGATTGCCATCACAAATAAGCTAAAAATCTTTTTCTTCATTTGATTGTGTTTTTGATTAAAAAAAATGTTGAATTGGGTAATTATTGATTGGGTATTATATCAATAGCCATCATTCTGGGTCATTTGATTGTTCAGCGAAACGGCCCTTTGCGGGATGGGCAGCACATAACGGTAATCACCGTAATCCAGGTTGCGGTTCATGGTGGCATTCACGTCATCACGCCGCACATCCCTTCCCTGCCTGGCAATGTCGAAAAACAGGTGGCCTTCCAGGGCCAGCTCCCGCCTTCGCTCCAGAAAGATTTCGTCACGGAGAGCTTCACCCGTGAGATTCACACCGGGGGCATCCGGGTTGGCACGCCTTCTGATCGTGTTCAGGTCAGCACGGGCCTGCACTTCATCCGGGTTTGGCAGGTTCACCGAGGCTTCCGCCCTGATCAGGTACATTTCCGCAAGCCTGATCACGGGTATAAAGCGGTCTTTGTTGCCGTCATATTCCGGATACTTCCTTGAAACCATGGCATTGTGCTCGTGGATGTAATAGTCAAGCCGGCGGTCATCTTCGCCGAAGAGGCTGAGCAAGTCGTTGCTGATCTCCATATAGTTGGTGGTACGGCCACTCCTTGTGCCCATGATTGAAGCCAGGGGCGCCCCGCTGCTGCGGCCCTCATTGTTGATAATCAACAGATCCTCGCCCGACGGGTCGTTCGATACAAAGCGTTCCACAAAAGTTTCATGAGGTTGCAGGGAAGTCCCGCCCGCGCTGATCACCTCAGAGGCATACTCCCTGGCGCTGCTCCAGTCTTCCATATAAAGGTACACCCGGGCCATCATTGCCTGCACACTGCGTTTGGAGAAATAGGCTGATGAATAATAGTTCATGGCGCCCGACGCATAGTGCTGCGCCAGCGAAGTACCAATGTGCTCCTCGGCAAATTTCAGGTCGTCCAGAATGCGGTTGTAATTCCGGTACAACGGATCGCGGCCGAAATGCTCATTGTAACCCAGAACCCGGTCAATAAAAGCCACGCCGGGGTGCTGGGCATTGCTTGAATAGTTATAAGGTCTTGCAAACCAACGGGTGAGGTCAAAGTGGGCCAGCGCACGAATGGCTTTGGCTTCGGCCAGGATCTGGTTGATCTCATCTTCTGTGGCATTTTCAATCTCAGGGGCATATTCAATGATGTTGTTCACACCCATGATCACCTCGTAGATCTGCCTGTACATATTGTCGGTATAATCATTTTCCGGGTCTTCCGAATGGTTGAACTCGTATGAGGGCATAAAATAAGCACTCATGGGGTTGGCGCTGTTAACGTTGTGCATCTTCAGGTTGCCGCCTTTGATGTCAGGCACCACCATCATGTTTCTCCCGTAGTAATTAGCGTCGCCCAGCATGTAGTAGGCGCCGCTTAATGCTTCAGCATTGCCTTTCACCGTACTGAAAAGCTGATCGTTGGAGATACGGGTCTGCTCATCCACATCCAGAAAATCACTGCATGCAAACAGCATCAACAGGGCGGCAACAGGCAAAAGCCTGAAGCGAAAACCGGTTTTGAAGTATTTTGAAATGTTCATTGTGGCAGGTATTTCTAGAAGTTAACTTTAAGTTCAAGTGCGTATGTCCTGGCCTGGGGCATGGGGTAACGGTATTCCGCAATACCATTGCGGCCGTCCCCTGAGCCCGCCAGGTAAAAAGTGTGAATATTGCTCACTGTCAGCCCGGCCGATACCGCCCTGGCCCTGATCCGCTCACTGACATGGCGCGGGAGGGTGTAATTCAGCGAGGCTGACCGCAGGTTGATGTTGGAGCGGTCGAACAGCCACCTGGAACTGTAATAGTCATAGGGAATGCTGTTTGATATCCGGGGTATGTCTGTCTCATCACCGGGCTGCTGCCAGCGGTCAAGGGTATTGACGCTCATGTTGAACAGGTTGAGCTGCCTGGTGTTTTCCGCATTCCTGGCGGCAAAGGGCAGGTAAAAATCCGCCCCGTACTCGTAGGTGAGCAGCACACTCAGGCTAAAGTTCTTGTACTGAAAGCTGTTGGTAAAACCACCAGAGAAATCCGGGTTGGATTTTCCGATCACCACGCGATTGTCAATATGGCGTGCCTCACTGTAGTTTTCTGTAATGCTGCCATCGGGCAGGTACCATTGAGGGTCTCCGGTCTGGGGGTTCACCCCTGCATACTCAAAACCCATGATCAAATTGGTGGACTCCCCCACGATCAGACCGGTATTGGTAAACACAATGTCCTGGTCGTTGGCCAGTTTGGTGAGTTCGTTCCGGTTGAAGGCAATATTGAAGTTGGGATTCCACTGCACCGGCCCCAGGCTCAGGTTATTCCCCCTGATGGTTGTTTCAAGCCCGGTATTGGTCATGTTGGCCGCATTCACGGAAATATTCCGCCAGCCGGTTTCGGGGGTTACGTCCATCGACATGATGGCATCCACATTCCAGTTCTTGTAGAACTCCACCTCCATGCGGAGCTTGTCAAATAAGTGGGCCGAAAAGCCCGCATTGAACTTGTAGGAAGACTGCCAGCCAAGGTCGGGATTGGGCGCCGTGTTGGGAGTCACCACCACAAGGCCGTTATACGCTGCGCTAGTGGAGTAATTGTACAGGCCCCTGGCTGCATAGGAACCGATGCGGGCATTCCCCGTTTTTCCGAAGGAGGTTTTGACCCTCAGGTAATTGACCACTTTATTGGTGGGCCAGAATTCTTCGTTGGACACATTCCAGGAGGCCCCTCCGGAGATGAAATTCTCCACCGAATGGTCCCCGCCGAAATAGGATGAGGCATCCCGGCGCAAGTTGACACTGCCGAAATACCTTCCGTCGTATTCATAATTCATGCGGCTGTAGCCCGACACCATGGCACTGCGGTTCACATAGGAAGCAATGTCCTGCCGCTGGTCCGATCCAACCCCGGGCAGAATTACGATGGTGGAGATCAGGTCGCGGTCGGTCACGGTGGTCCGGGTGGTGTTGTCTTCCCTCACCTGCACACCCAGGGTGCCCGAAACCCTGTGCAAGTTGATTTCCCGGCTGTAATCTGCCTGGGTATAGGCCGTCCAGTTGAAGTTATCCCTGCGCTGTTCCCTGATAAACCCATTGTCGCGCAGGCCCGAGCGGTTCTCCGCCGAACGGTAACGGAAGTTCTTGGAGTTGGTGTAGTCGAGTCCGAAGTTTCCTTTCCAGGTCAGGTTGTCGGTAATGCCGGCAGTCAGCTCCAGGCTGTTGTTGGTATAAAAACGCTCGGCATTATTGATGTTCTGCTCGATCTCCGCCAGCGGATGAGCAATCCCGTCCATCAGGGTGTAGTTGCCCCTTTCATCGCGCAGCGGGATGTTGGGCCGGAAATTATACGTGGCAAAGCCCGAGTAGGCATCCCGCTCGAAGCTGGAGATCCCCCCGTTGTAAGTCAGCCGCACATTGTCAAAGAGCTCCGTTGACACATTGAAACGGGAAGTAATATTCGTAAAATCATTTCCTTTACTGGTGGTCTGGTTGTTCTGCAATCCGAAAGACAGGCGGAAAGTGGTCCCGCCAGCTCCTCCTGAAACACTCAGGTTGGTCCGGTGCGAAACCGCAGTTTTCAGCGTCTGGTCGCGCCAGTTGGTATATACATCCTGGTTGCTGATGGCATTGTTGGCTTCCTCAGGCGACAACCCGTTGGCCATATGGTATTCTGTCAGCAACTCCACATACTGGTCAGTGTTCAGGTATTCCATCAGGTTGATGGGCTGCTCCACCAGCATCCGCTGCGTCAGGGAGATCCGGGTAGCTCCCCGCTGCCCCCGCTTGGTGGTGATCAGGATCACCCCGTTGGCCGCATTGGCCCCGTAAATGGCTGTGGCTGAAGCATCTTTCAGTACCGTGATGGTCTCAATGTCTTCCGGGTTGACAAAGGTCAGCGGGTTCACCACGGTTTCCGCGGCCTGGCCCACCCCCGACTGCACATTGGGGTCTGAGATATCGACCAGCGGCACCCCGTCAAGCACATACAACGGCTCACCGGAAGCCACAAAGCTGCCGGAACCGATTTCAGGCAAACTGTTCTCACCACGGATCCTCACCCTGATCGGGGCGGTGGGGTCACCCGAGGCCGACTCCACGGTCACCCCGGCGATCTGCCCTTCCAGCATCTGGTCGGCCGAAGTGGCCACACTAATCCTGGAAAGGTCGTCCATCTTTACCTGTTCCACACTTCCCACCACAGTTTCGCGCGACTGCACGCTACCATAGCCCATTACCACCACCTCATCAAGCAGGCTGGCAGCCGTTTCAAGTTCAATCACAAAATGGCGCTCCCCTCCCACTTTCACAGTCTGACTCTCATATCCCATGAAAGAGAAAATCAGGGAAGCATCTTCAGAGGTCACCGTAATTTCAAAGTTCCCGTCGATATCCGTCATCACCCCGTTGGAAGTGCCCTCTTCAAGTACAGTGGCCCCGGGAAGGGTTTCCTCCTCCACGGCACTCTTCACGGTACCGGTAACGGTCACCTGGGCATGCACCCCCAGGCCGGCAAGGAAAAGCAAGGCAAAAAGAATATTTATTTTCATGTTCAAAACAGCGTGTTATGTGATTTATTCAATTT
>Ga0207421_10008564_pt1 | contig 10577 bp, 11 predicted proteins | sample SodLakKL_010_SED_4_FD_187542 | JGI IMG/M metagenome (GOLD analysis project Ga0207421, IMG submission 187542) | Alkaline sediment microbial communities from Lake Tanatar, Kulunda Steppe, Russia - 8KL_010_SED (SPAdes) (version 2) | ecosystem: Environmental > Aquatic > Non-marine Saline and...
GTGTTTCGAATCAACAATCCGACATAGTTCGTTCCTGTGACTCAGAATCGCCCCGGTATTCAGAAACACATCAGATATGATATGAGATCTTGCTCACGATGTTCCTCTGAATTAGATTATTTTCCAGCAAGGATTTATGCCGCACCAAGCTAACAATCTCATATGAACGAATGTCCAAATACTCACAATTCGAGTTTCAGGACGCTATTCGCCCGAATAACGAGCGAGTAGACGAAGAGTACACAGCTCCGCTAAAGTACGAGAACCATCCGAACGAAGAATCCTACGGGCCCATCCGGTTACGCGGGATCGAAATTGAATACTCAACTCCGGTTGAGTCCGTCGAAACATTACACAGCAAGAAACACTTAGCTGCCCAACTCCATCAGCGGAACCGGGCCAAGTGGGCTGACCTCGATCATCCTAACGACGGATCAACGCTTTATAGCCTAGCCGTGCTTAAGGTCGCGGAGGCGGTTCTCGATGAAGAAAGCCTCGAACTCCCATCGTCATCAATACTCAACCGACGTCTCAAAGTCGCATTTCTCGAAAAATGCCGGTGTGTGTCAAATCAAAGCCAGTACTACAGGCATCTACAAAATAGTCCCGCGGTCTGTGAAGCCCTTGGGTATGATACCCCACAGGCGCTTCCGAGTTACAGCACCGTCAGCAATCTTCACTCGGAGACCCTGCCTGAAGCCTTCGACGAAGAGCAAGGGTTCGAAGTAGCGTTCGAAAACGCGGCTGTGCGCGCGGCGTACGCAGCGTATCGAAACGGTCTCGTGCCTCCGGAATCAGTCCGAGAAGCGTACGGACTGAACGCGTTAACCCCGACGTTCTCGGAGAAGACGCTTACGCGGGCTGATGAGCGTGAAGCACTCCGTAACTGGGTTCGATTGTTGAAGCGAGAGACACTCGATCCGCTAACATTCGGACGGGACGACCCACAGTTCACCGTGTTTAATTTCATCGGCTTGGTTGCGGCTTCGGCACGTGACGGCGCTGGTTTAGAAACTGCGGCCGACGTCGCCTTGTGGGATTACGATTACGAACAAGTCCCGAAGGGGACTGCCCTCCCGAAATACATCGCAAACGAACTCCCCGAGTCGACGCGATTCGATTCGTACACCGATACAGATGTGCCGACGGTCGATGAGCAGTTCACAGAGGTCCATCAGCAGACGCTGAGCGTAGCAAACGACATGGGGTTCTTCACCGACCCGGTTCCGATCGCATCAGATCTCCTTGAAATCGAGTGGACCGGTGGTGAAGCACCGACCATTAGCCGGTACGGGAAACGGATGAACGATGTTACCGAGGAGTGGACGTTCTCGATCGTCAGCATCATCGACAACGAGAATCGGTTCACCCTTGGAGTCAGGCTCCTCGAAGAGAAGTCCGAGTACCCCGGTAGCGTGAGAGACATCCTGTCTGGACCAACTCAACTCTTGGACGTCGAGATGATGCTGGCAGATGCAGGGATGGTTCCCGGTGAACTCCTTGGTGTTGCCCGGCGCGTCGCTGATGGAGACTGGATAGTTAGCGCACCCGATAGACCCCCAGTCAAGACGCTCAAAGGACTCACACCGAAAGGATACGTCGGGTACGCTGAGGGAGTGAAGGCGGGGACAGTCCCGAAACCGAATTTGGTGGTGTATCCGAAGGAGGCGACAAACCCGGACGTAATTGAGGTTACCGCTGCCGAGATCGAGAACCCGGAGATCGATGAGGAGACAATCAAGACGTACCAAAACCCCGAGGAAACTGAGTTACAGACACGTACCCTGGATGACTGGGAGAGAGATTCCGACGCGGACGATTCTTCGGACTCCTCGCTCACGAGTGCGTTTCCTCTCCCGTCATTCCGGGGAGAATTCTCGGATCCTGCAGGAATGAAGGGCGTTGGGGTGATGGACACCCACGTCGCGTTCTTCACGGGCCGGGAACTGCCAGATCGGTCAGCGAACGGGGTTCGTGCTGATTACTTCCAGCGGTGGGCGATTGAGGAGTCGATCAACCAGGTTTCGAACGACTTCATGCCCGCATTAGGCGGTTCCAACCCGAAGATTCGCCGGTACGGCATCAACGCCGCTGTCCTCTTCCAGAACTGGCACACCATGATCAATCGGGCTCGGTCGCCAGAACTCGGATACCGGCTGGACGTAACTCACTCGGAACTGCTTAAAGCGATTCAGGACGTGGCCTTCTCGTAAACACTCACCCATCGGATGCTTCCGGAATGAGGATCACCGGAAACACGATTTATGAACACGACGAGCATGGCGAGTTGCTTGTCACCGACGTATACCACGTCTTCGGCGAGTACGACCTTGGCACTGGTAGTGGCGAGTTTCACTCGCGTGTTGTTCGATGCACCCCGAACTGGGATGACAACAGCCCGATGCCGGGAAGTGTGCGAGTGACAGCACCTCACGACTTCCGAGAGCAACTGGGTGACCAGGTCCGTGCGTTCAAGCCCTCAACCCCCGGCTCAAGTGGACGACGGGTAGAGCGCCTCACGCAGGTGTTTATTAACTGTCAGACGTAATGCCGTGATATTATGCAACACGCGTTTCGGGTCGGGCAACAATACCGCGACACTGGGAGTTACCGCGACTCGGACGACCAGTTCCTGCGGTGGATTCGCGGCCCGCTCGACACTGGCATCAAAAACACTGGCGGGATCCGTGATCTTAGCGCCAGCCGGTCTGAGATGCCCGCAGCGCTCGTGCTCGTCTCCAACGATAACGGCATTTCCCAGCACGACGACCCGTGGGAGGACACGCTCGCCGTCAACGCCGGGTACATCAGTTACTGGGGCGACGCGAAGGCCTCGAACCCCTACGAGGAGTCCGCGCAGAATCAGAAGATCAAGGCCGCCTTCGACAACGCCGCGGCCAGTCGGCGTGAGGACGTCCCGCCCGTCCTCGTTTTCCGCAAACCCGAATCAGGGGTCGTCGAGTTCTGCGGGCTCTGCGTTCCCGACCACTTTGAAGTCCACGCGTACCAGGCCGATAACGGGACACAGATCCCGAATTACCAGTTCCACTTCTCGATACTCAACACTAACGCCGTCCCCGTCACGTGGCTGCACGACCGCGCCCAGCAGAACGACGACAGCGAGGCACCGGACGTTTGGCGGGACTGGGTCCAGACCGGGGAGGTTGCTCAGTGGCCGACCGGCGAACCGCTCGATTCGAGCGGTCGGATTCGCCGCTACGAAACGTCCGAAATCACCGTGAGCGACGCCTTCCGTGCAGACACACTCGATCGCTATGACCACGCGTGTTCCCTGACCGGTATTCGAGAAGATGAGCTGTTGGATCTCGCGCACATCCTGCCACGGAGTCAACATCCCGATCTCGCCGAACATCCGGAGAACGTCCTTGTGTTGAACTCACTGCACCACCGCGCGTTCGACGCTGCGCTGTTCACTATCGACAGCGACTACCGCATCCGTGCCAGCCCGTCATTCGACCCTGCTCATCCGTTCCTGCGGGAAACAATCCTCGATCGGCACGGCGACCAACTCGCATTCCCCCCTGATGCACAGGTACGTCCGACATTCCTTGAAGAACTCAACACCGGACTCTCATGGCTCTAGTTTGCTCGTCTGGTTACCGCAGGCACACAGGCTTCAGCTCGTTCCCGCTCGACACGGTCAGGAACAGGTTCTTGTATTATCATCTCCGGAGTTAAGGTAAGAAGTATCCGGAGGTACACCTGGTGACGTTTCAAGAACGACTCCGCTCGATAGAAGATCGGTATGACATAGATGAGAGCGAACACGCACGGGAACTTGGCCGTGCCGTCGCTCATCTCCATGACTGATACTGCTAATCGTCTACCAGCGAATCGACGTAGTCTTCCAGTGTGTCATACACGTGGCCGAACTCGGGGAGGTCTGCAACCAAATCTGGAAGCGTGTTCTGCCAGCCGTCACGGATTTCATCCCGTTTCTCTCCGGGGAGCCCGTCTCGAAGGTCGATGTCCAGACCGTCGTGGGTACACTTCCGCGTGAATGCCGGAAGAATGACCGAGTCATCAACGTCGGCCTCCGTAAGCATCCGATACAGGTCGTAGTAGTCACGCGCCTGTGATCGCTGATAGAGCGCTCGTAACTTCTCCGCGAAAATTTCCTCCAAGCTGTACGCGGTCAACTCGAATTCGGGGACATCCTCGTAGCTGTGACGATGGTCCGCCGAAGCAAACGCCACGTATTCATCGATCATCACGTCCAGACTCGTCGTGTTCTTGTGGCCGAGCACAGCGTCATACTGGATATCGATATCAACGTAGTGCGTCGGATACGCTTCTTTCTGCAGTTCGCGGTGTTTGGTCACCTCGAAGTCGATACCGGAGGCTATGGTCGCGTCTTCCAATGTGCTTTGCAACTCCGCTTCGCTTCCGTGATACCCTCCCTCGACACCAAAATCAAGGTCTTCCGAGTAGCGCCACGTCTCCGGGAAGTACAACTTGCTGAGCGCAGTGCCGCCCTTGAACAGCAGGTTGTCACCGTAAGGACTTGTGTAGATGGCCCACAGAATCCACGAATTGACGTAGTTCTTCTCCGCGTAGCCAAGTCGAACATCCAGCTCTCTGGCCAGCCGTCGGAGTTGCGCTTCGGAAATCATGAGAAGTCACCAGGGAGGAACGATTCGGGGCCGACGTTCAGACGGAGTTGGTACTTGCTGTCGTGGGTACCCTTCGCTTCTCTCGTCGGATCGAGCAGCGGGTACCCGGTCGTGAAGTTTTCGACGAGGTCTCGGTACTCCGGAAGTTCGATGTCCAACTGGTCAGCGAGATACACGAGTCGTTTTGTTGCGGCACCGTTCCCAACCCGCCGCAGGTACTCGACGACTCGGTCCCACGAACAGCGCGTGTCGACAGCGTTCTGCATTGCCTTCGCAACCTCGCTGATACCCCCGCAAAACTCCGGATGGTCGGCGCAATCAACTAGCGTCTTTTCGATACTCGACATATTCACTTGGTTTGACCCGACCGCAGTCGGTTGATACCCGAAGAATTTCTGCTCAGTGACCGTCACTGGACGGTACGTGACCCCGTGGATTTCACGTTCCTGGGTGCGCTCTGTCGTCACGACATACACCGTGCGGGACATCTGCTCCGTCAGCCCGTGGTGATTCAACGCACTCCAGTACCCGATGTACATCGGCTCCACAAGTGCTGACGCAATCACGAACTCGTGTTCGGTATACACAGCATTCACACCGGCAGCGAGCGGCAAAATGAGGTACTTCCCGTGCGCGATCCGCTCAAGCCACCCTTTCTCCTTGAGCGCATATGCCATGTCCTTGGCCGACTTCCGCTGGATGTCGAGGACGTCCGCGATGTCACTAATACTGATGACCTGTCGGTTCTCACTTGCGAGCCGTGACAGTGCCTGCGACTCACGCGTCGACAGGCTCTTCCGTTGAGTCTCTTCGTCGTTTGTTGACTCCATAGCCGCTCAGCGTACATAGACTCTAAATCCAGCGCCTATAAAGGTAGTCGTTAAGAGTTAGTTCGGAGAAAGTCAGTTCCTCGGCCGCTCAGCATACACAGAATCTAAATCAATCCCCATTCGACACCGATACAAATTCAGACGCCACCTACCTCTGTCTCAGCTCAACCGTGAGATCGCCCATCCCGCTCGTTCACGAACTGTCTCATCCAAATCATTCTCTTTCACTTCCTCAAGCGTCTCGATAGGCACGCCTACGTTCGCATTCCCGATCAGCGTGCACACATTCGCCCGGACTGCCGGACTCGGATCCTGCAACGCAGTTTCCAACTGGTCCTGCTGGGCTCGAATCGCGGCCGGATCCGCTTCACCTGCTCGCTGGAGTGCAATCGACGCGTTCACACGCGCCTGAATATTGTTATCCTCAAGCCGCGCAACGATCTGATCAGCGTACTCAATCACGACCGCTGGGTGTTCCTGCGCGAGATCGCCGAGCAATCCAACCGCATTGTTTCGAACGCGTTTCGCGTCAGCGTCCAGTACCGCCACCAACTCGTTCACGATGGGTTCTGCGGCATCCGGGTAGTTCGACGCGATCTTCCCGAGCGCCGCTAACGCATTCGTCTGTATCGTCTCATCCGCACTCTGCATCGCCTCTATCAAGGCGTCAATCGTGGGGAACACTTCTTCAGGATGCGCTTCCGCGACGCAGGAGAGTGCGTACACCGCGTAGCTCTGTGTTGCCTGCGCTTCTGCCGTCGCTGCCGCTTCCAAGGCAGGGACGGCGTCGAGAACGCTCGCCGGGTCAGCTTCCGCTAACTCCATCAAGCAGCGCGTCGCAGCTGCCTGGTACATTGAGTCCTGACTCGCGTACACCGCCAGATCACCAACGTGCTCTTTCAACACTGCTAGGTCGTCCGCCGCGGCTTCATGTAGTGCCTGGAGCGCCGCTCGGTCAAGCGCGGACGGCTCGTCGCCCAGTAACGCGAACGTCCCATTGACAGCGACCTCGCGGGCGTCCGCCCGGTGTTTCACTGCGCCCATCGCCAGGCGGAGCGCTTCACGGCGGTCCACATTCGCCGCGTCCGCTGCCGCATCAGACAGCATCGTTTGGAGCGTATCTTCGTCCACCGACGCAGGATCCTCTTCGAGCTGTTTTCGAACCGCCGCGAACGCAGCCCCAGCTAACGGGTCAGCGAGGCGCTCATACGAGACAGGATGTAACGCCGAAATCTCGGGGAGCCGAACGGAGAACTTCTCGTCACCTCCCACGGTTTCGAACCAGAACGCTGGCGGGCCTTTCAACGGGGTCATCGATGGGCGCTCCGGCTCAAAATGCGTGACCAGATGCGTCTTCTGTTCACCGTCCGTCTGGTGGGTGAGCTCGAACACGTATCCCTCTTCAAGGACGTCTCGAACTGCGTCACCGGATTCAAACCCGCCATCCGGAGCCAGGTCCGTCGAGGGCGGTGCTGACAGCCCGAGTTCCCCTTGCCGGACGTGTTCGACGAAGTCCCACGCGTGGTAGTGCTTCCAGCCATCGACGTGCCCCAAATCGAGATCATCGACAGTGATGTACCCCTCCGCATCTGGGAACAACTCCGCGAGAATGCGGAGGCGTTCTTCACGTTCAGGCCACCACTCGTAGTACCCAAACTCATCCTGTACGCCGAGCGCATCAATATTCCCGTCACGCTGCCGAATCGACTCTACTGTGCCGGGGATGTCTGCTTCCTCAACGAGGTCCTGATTCCCGATAGCCCAGACTTCATGACCGGCCTCGTGCGCCCAGTACCGCACCCACTCCAGCGGCACCGCTTCCCGCTGGGGATGCGGATTCACATCTACCGTCCAGTCCCGGTCGAACGCCAACACGTACATCACGCCACCTCCACGAGTTGCGCTGTCAAGGTTTCGAGCTCGTCGGTCTCGTCGATAGTACTCAGCCACCGATTCGGAAGCTGTGACGCTCCGAACCGCGCGCCAGCGACTGCGCCAGCAATCGCCCCAATCGTATCGGTATCTCCGCCGCGATTGACCGCCGTCACAATCGCGTCCTCAGCACTGTCCGCGACGAGGGCATCGTGGAGTGCCGTCTGCAGCGAATGTACGACGTACCCTGACGTTTCCAGCGTGCCGGGTGAGTCACCACGAGCGAGTGGTTCGAGCGCCGTCACAAGCTCGCCAGGCGCGTCCGCACCGACGTAATCAAGCGCATCCTGCAACGGTGCGTCCGCATCGTCGAGCAGGCCAGCCACTGTGAGATTCAGGACAGCGCAGCCTTCAGTACACCGCGGGTCAGCGTGCGTAATCTGCGAGGACTGCCGACTCACTTCGGCAAGTCGGTCCCACTCCGTCGCGTACGGGATAGCGAGCGGCGGACACCGCATTACACTCCCGTTCCCCGCGTTCTGCCCTTCCGGACTGTTCTCCCACACGTGCTGACCTGCTTCATCCCACGTGTCGCCGTGTTTGAGCCGGGTGAGCGACCGCCTTGTCATTCCTCCAATATCGAACGGGCCACTGTCGTACCACGCGACGAACCGCTCAGCGACATCCGCCGGATCGAACGCTTGGTGTTCGACGAAACTCCGAGCAATACACAGCGCCTGTTCGGTGTCATCCGTGATCGTCCCAGCCGGCTGGTTCCACGTGCCGTGCCCGACCATCTCGTCAAGCCGTCCGTGCTCAGCGGAGATCTCCGACGCTGACGTAAACTCGATTGGCCGGCCAAGCGCATCCCCACACGCTAATCCAAGTAACGCACCACGCGCCCGATCCAAATCCATACGTCACCAACGACTACCGCTGCGAAAAATGTAGGGTCGCAGCCACTCGCCAGGTTTCGTTCCGGTACGGAGGTTCTCCCGGTACGCGGCCCACCTTGATACATCTCCACTCGTTCCTCTTCCGTCATCGTATCGTGTTCGTCCGCATCGTAGAACGGGAGTTCCTCTTTTTCCGGCATTGCCATCACCTGCCCGAGCGGATAGAGTTGCTCGTAGTAATTCTCCAGCACCCAGTCTTCGCTGTGTTCGTCAAGGGCTTTCTGAATGTACGGGGCAGCTTCCGGGTACTCGTCGGCGAGTGTCTCAGTCATTGGGAGTCGTGTGGTGGTAGCGTTGTGTGGTTCCGTGGGTCTCTGAGTACGGCCAGGCGTCAGCGAATTCGGCGAATGAGTTGTTCTGGCTGTCACTGTTCCACTTCCAGTTCCACTCCGCGTGTATGGCTCACCCCTTTGAATATCACGCGGCAGGTAACGAGTATGAACACATCTCAACGACAATCACCCGTGGAGTTACCGGAACTGGATACCGGACTCACGCTCGTGGACGTGGGTTCGGATCTCGGCGTAACCCCAGTCCAGTCGTTACTGCTTGACCGCGTGTTCGCCGGGGACGGCGACGCGTACTGGGTTGACGCGGCCGGCACGGCACAGACCACACGGCTTCGTGAACTCGCCCCCGACAAGCGGTACCTTCACCGGGTACACGTCGCTCGCGGGTTCACCGCGTATCAACAAACGTCGCTGCTTGACCGGCTCACCGGAGACCACGTCACGACCCCGAGCGTCGTGGTTGCGACCGGGATCGACCGGTTGTATCGAGACACCGACGTGCCGACGACTCGCGCGCAGGAGTTACTCGTCCGAGCGATCGCCGCGCTCGCACGCGTTGCGCGTGTTCATGACGTCCCGGTCGTCGTGACACGATCGCGTGCCGACGAGTTCACGCGACCGCTCGTGAATGCGGCGCAGACGCATCTCCAGTGTGAGGACACGCAGTTCGGGCCGCGATTCACCGACGCGGCCGGCGACGTCGAGACGCTCGTGTATCACTTTGGCGACGGGTGGGTGCAGACGACGCTCGCGTACTGGCAGGAAGTACTCACCCATCGAGCACGGATGCACGACGCGTCGGTCGTAGGTGAAGAGGCGACGTCGGGGGGCGTCTGATGGGGCGAACTAACCCGACATACCGCGACACGCTGCGCGCGATCGAGGACCGCTGGGGGCCGTACCGCCGGACGCTGCGCCGCCGCGATCAACCGCGATTCGACCAGCTGTTCGTCTACGCCCGCACCCACGCCGACGCGGCCGGGATGTTGAATCACGACGACCGGTTCGCACCTCTGCTCGTGAGTATCGCCCTCGAGCAGGAACGCCGGATCGACGAACTCGAAGCCCACATCACCGAACTCGAAGACTCCACCAGTCCCGATTGTGCTGACCGTTGACTCCCACTCCTCTGGTGACGTCGTTCACTGGGAACTTACAGACACCGGGGTCACCCGCACGGTCCACGGCGAGTACACGCCGACGCTGTTCGTCGGTGACGCAGTCCGCGATTTGTACGGGCGGCGCGGCGGCCCGACCCCAACACCACCGGACCGTGACGGCCTGTCCGACTCGCTCACCGAGCTTCAAGCGTTCCTCACCGGGCAAGACGCAGTTGTCGACATACAGTGTGAAGCCCACCGGCAGACGTTTCGAACGGACCCGCGGCTGCTTCTCCGGATCGACGCGGCCAGCGTAGACGCCGTGCGACGCATTGCACAGCGCGTTCAGCAGTTCAACGGCCCGGCCGAGTACACGTGTTACAACGTTGATCTGACGCCGCAGTTCCGGTACTGCCTCGAAACCACCACACCGGCGAGCCCAGACCGGTCCGTCCGGTCACTCCGTACACTCACGCTCTCGATCCCACCGCACAAAGCAGGACCCGACGCCCTGTCACACCTCACGATCGACGGTGACGCCGCCGGGCCCACACCCGAAGCCGCCGTCACCGCTGTCGCTCGTGCCGTCCGCGAGCGCGACCCTGACATCATCGTCGTGTCCACGGCGAAGCTCGTCCCGGTCCTGTTCGACGCCGCCGACACGCACGACGTACCGAACTTTGAACTCGGCCGCGCCCCCGGGTACACGAAACTCGCCGGGGAATCCACGTACACGAGTTACGGGCAAGTCGGGCACTCCCCGGCCCGGTACACGATCCCCGGCCGCGTCGTGATCGACGAGTCGAACACGTTCTTCTACCACGAAGCCGGGCTGTCCGGCTGCCTCGATCTCGTGAACCGTGCCGGACTCCCGCTCGAAGAACTCAGCTGGGCG
>Ga0207421_10008565_pt1 | contig 10577 bp, 9 predicted proteins | sample SodLakKL_010_SED_4_FD_187542 | JGI IMG/M metagenome (GOLD analysis project Ga0207421, IMG submission 187542) | Alkaline sediment microbial communities from Lake Tanatar, Kulunda Steppe, Russia - 8KL_010_SED (SPAdes) (version 2) | ecosystem: Environmental > Aquatic > Non-marine Saline and...
CCACCGACCTCTGACTCCCCGACCTGCTGTCCGGGCGGCGGGCCGCCCAGGCTCGGCACCAGCCAGGACAGCTCCCGGCGGCTGCGCCCGAGGAGCTCCGAGAGCCGTGCCTCCTCGACGTCACGCGCCAACTGACGGACCATCTCGGCGATCGGAGCGAACGGAGGACTCGTGCTCCCGACGCTGACCCCGTGACCGACGAGCACCCGGTCGCCTGCAGCACGTGCCTGGTCGCAGAGCACGGAGAGCAGCCGCGACTTACCGATCCCCGCTTCGCCGGTGACCAGGACCAGCTGTGGCGTACCGGCCCGGGCGGTGTCGAGGCAGGCGCCAAGACCCCGGAGCTCACGGCTACGGCTGACCAGGTCCGGGCTGCTGATCCGTCGCCACATGGAACGCATGGTGCCAGGTCGGTCGCGACCTCAAGGAGAACCTCGTCGAACAACGTGATCCGAAGCGTTGACCACGCCGCACTCGCCCGCTTCCACGGAACGGCCGAACGGCGTGCGGGAACAGCTGGGGGTTCGCAACCCGGTCGAGCTGATCCGCCGCCCGGCACGCCCGGCCGAGTCGGCCACTGTGACCCTGACCGTCGTCGTGCCATAGGGCCCTCGGCATCGCGAGGTGTGGGTGGCCTACCGGTTCGGCAGAACGGTGAGGATGTCCGGCGGCTGGGCCACCGCTGGGCGGGCCTGTTCTGCAGGTCTTCGCCCTCTCCGGGCGATCGCCAGGGGGAACGCGCGAGGGGTGACGTCAAGCGGGGTTGGTGTTGTGGATGAGCGTGTCGGACAGGTGAGCCCGCAGGATGAGGTCGAAGCGGGCGGGATCGTCGTCGCGGAGGCAGTCGAGGAGGTGCTGGTGTTCATCGATGATGTGGTCGCTGCGGCTGCGCATGGCATCTTGGTGGGCGAAGAGCATCTGACGTTGCCGGTTGGCCAACCGTTCGCCGAGGTCGATGAGGTAGGGGTTGCCGCCGACCGTCAGGAAGGCACCGTGGAACTCCATGGAGAGCTCGACGAACCGCCGCATGTCGCCGGCTGCGAGCACCTCCCGTTGCTCCTGGATCGCCGGACGTAGATCGACCGCGAGCCGGGCACGAACCTCCGATGTGGCACGCGTCACGCCGCTGGTCTCCAGCACGACCCTGGCGTCGACGATGTCCGCAACGTCCTCGGAGGTGAGGCCCCTGACCAGGGCACCACTCTTCGGGTAGATGCGGATCCACCCTTCGTCCTGGAGCCGGGTGAGGGCGGTCCTGACCGGTGTCCGGCTCATGCCGAGCTGCGCGGCGAGCTGGCTCTCGCTGAGCATCGACTCGCCCGGGAACGTTCCGTCGATGATCGCCTGACGGATGTAGGCGAGCGCCCGGTCCGCGCTGCTCTCGGTCTGCTTCTCGGGTCCGCTCACTATCGGCCTCTCGCGTCGGACAGCAGGGCTCGGGATCGTCGGCCGAGCGCTGCCGGGCTCGCGCTCCCCACGCGCACGCCACGGCTCGGTGCAGAACTGTAGGATACAAGTTGTATCCTAGCTGGCCATCCTTCGCTCTCATCGCCGACTCCCCGCCAACGAGGTGTCATGTCCCGCCGTCTGATCGCCCCGAGTGTGGCGCTGCTGGTCGCGCTCGTGCTCCTCGTCGTCGCCTTCGCCGGCGATGACTCCCCCGTGCTGGTCGACACCTCACGTGCCGATGCGTCGTCGCTCGAGGACGACCGTCCCAGCAGCGAGCGGATGGCGTCGCTGCGCGTCGAGCCGGACGCCGGCCTGTCGGTCGGTGACCCGGATGCGCCGATGGTCATGGTGGCCTTCGAGTCCTTCGGGTGCCTGTGGTGCGGGGTGTTCCACCGCGAGACCCTGCCGGTGGTGCTGGAGGACTGGGTCGACACCGGCCGCCTGCGCATCGAGACGCGACTGCTGCCCTACGAACCGCGCGCCGTGCCGGGTGCGAGGATCGCCGTGGCGGCCGCACAGCAGGACCTGTACTGGGAGCTCGCCGAGCACCTCTACCCGTTCATCGCCGGCACCGACGCGCCGCCGATGGGGCGCGAGCTGACCCCCGCCGAGCTCGCGGCCTACCAGGTCCGCCAGAGCGAGGCAGCGCTGGTCGAACAGTCCGAGCTCGTCGCCGAGCAGATCGGCCTCGACATGGACCGACTGCGCTCGGACCTGGCCGAGCAGGCCACCGCCGAGACCGTCGAGCACGACCAGCAGCTCGCGTGGGAGCTGGGCTTCACGGGCACGCCGGCGTTCGTCGTCAACGGCGTCCCGCAGGGTGGCTACTCCGGGCCCGAGCGCTTCTCCGCGTTCCTGCAGGCCGTCTACGACGCCTCGGAGGGCTGAGCCGATGGCCGGTCTTGGACTCGAGGTCGGCTTCGTCGCCGCGTTCGCCGGTGGGCTACTCGCGCTGCTGAGCCCCTGCGGCGCGCTGCTCCTTCCCTCGTTCTTCGCCTACGCCTTCGACCGTCGGGGGCGGCTGCTCGCGTGCACCGGGATCTTCTACCTCGGTCTGGTCACCACGCTGGTTCCGCTCGGTGTCTCGGCGTCGGTCGCGACACGGTTCGTGCGCACCCAGCAGGACACGGTCCTGACCGTGGCAGGCATCGCGGTGATCGTGCTGGGCGTGCTGATGCTGACCGGCTCGGGGCTCAAGCTGCTACCCGATCGTCTGCGTGCCGGCGAGAGTGGGCAGTCGACCTCCGGCACGGTCTACCTGTTGGGGCTGGTGTACGGGATCACCGGGTTCTGCACCGGCCCGATCCTGGGCAGCATCCTGGTCATCGCCGCGGTCGGCGGCCGTCCCGCGCAAGGCGGCGCACTGCTGGCGGTGTACGCGCTGGGCATGGTGGTCCCCCTCGCGCTGCTGTCGCTGGTGTGGGAGCGCATCGGTGCGGGAGCGATGCGGTGGCTGCGTGGACGGGAGGTCGCGATCGGCCGGTGGCGGGTCCACTCGACCTCGCTGATCACCGGCGTGCTCCTGATCGGGGTGGGGATCGCCCTGATCACCGGCAGCGGGACCCTCGAGTCGAGCGACCTCGCACTGGTGGGGGCACGCGCCGAGGAGCTGGTCCAGACGATCGGGCGACGCATCCCCGACAGGCTGCTGGCGCTGCTGGGCGTGGCGGTGGCAGGTGCCTGGTTCCTACGCAGGTGGCGTACCGGGGAACCTGAGAAACTGGCGTCAGAGCCCAGCAAGAAGTGACCCTGAGAACGTGTTCGAGAGGGGGTCATGGGCTTGGGTTGGTCTGCCAGGGTGGGCGGCCGAGAGCGGGGGCGAGCCGGCGGAGCATGCGGGCGATCATGGCCCACTTGATCATCGCCTCCGAGGTGGCCGGGAGCCGTTCGTAGTCGTGGGCGAGCCGGCGGTGGCGTACCAGCCACGCGAAGGTGCGTTCCACCACCCACCGGCGGGACAGCACCGCGAACCCCTTCTGCCCGCCGGGCTTGGGCACGATCTCGACCGCGAGACGTAGCGCCCGACGGGCGAAAGCGAGCAGCTTTCCGGCATAGCCGCCGTCGGCGAACACGGTGACCACCGAGGGCATCACCATCTTCAAGCGGCCCAGCACCTGATGTGCGGCCGTTGACCCGCTTCCCGGCGTCATAGCCACGGGTTGGCCCACCAACGGTGTCGGCACCCTTGACCGATTGGGCGTCGATGATCCCCGCCGAGGCCATCGGATCACGCCCAGCGCGGTCACGGACCTGATCACACAACCGGTCATGGATCTGATCGACGGTCCCGTCATCACGCCACCGCTTGAAATACCAGTACACGGCCTGCCACGGCGGGAAGTCGCGCGGCAACATCCGCCACGCACACCCGGTACGCAGCACATACAGGATCGCGTTCACGATCTCCCGGCGGGGATGTTTCTCCGGCCGGCCACCCGTCGACGGCGGCGGCAACAACGGCTCGATCACCGCCCACTGCTCATCGCTCAGATCGGTCGGATACCGCTGACGATCCTGCTCGGAACCCTGGCCCGTGTCACACCACGATCACGACAACAACCAACCACCCCGAGCGTACCCACCCTCTCAAACACGTTCTGAGACGTCGAGGCACCTGAGGCGACGGGGTGGTCAATCGAAAGACGCCCGGTCGTCATGGCCCGTCCCTGGCGGCGGCCGCCGTGACACTCGCCCGCTGGCCCGCCGGCTCGACCGCGCATCCATAGCCGTCCGCCCGTTCCTGATTCGCGCCCTCCGCTACGGTCCTCGCGGCGAAGGACCGCGATCGCACTCGACTGCGGGCCTTCGGGGCCAAGGACCGCATTGCCGGTGCGCGCTGACGGCATGGCTGAGTAGCGGCGGCGGGTGTCCTGCCGAGGTTGCGGTGGTCAGGCGATCACGCCCGTTGACGGGTCGCACGCCGAGCTGGCAGGGCTCGGTTCGGCGGACGAGCGCGGCAGATATCGCACTCCGGGGTCGGGTGGTCGGCTCGTCGCGGCCCGTGGGTTGAGCCGCGACGAGCTCTGCCCGAAGGCAGTACCCCAGCCGATATCGGCCGGCCGACCCGGCTGGGGCCGACCGTTTCAGGTTCGCTGGCGTGGACGACGACGGTTGGCGCGAGTGCGACTGTTCGGACATGGCCGACGGTTGGTCGCCTACAGCCCGGCCGAGGCCGGCGTGCGGCGCGTAGGCTCCGGGTCACCACTCTGAGGGGGAATCGTGACCGATCAGCCGTCGGGCGAGGCGCACACCGACGAGGACCTGTTGGAGCTGCTCGGGTCGATGGCGCTGGAGCTGGCCGAGCCCGACGAGCTGCAGGAGACCATGCAACGTGTGGTCGATCTCGCCGAAGAGGTGTTGGAGCGCTGTGATGGGGTGAGCCTGATGCTGATCGGCAGAGGCGGCAGGATCGAGACGCCTGCGTCGTCGTCGCAGGCCGCCTACGACAGCGACATGGCCCAGTACGAGACCGGTGAAGGTCCGTGCCTGGACGCGATCAGAGATGAACGCACCATCGTCATGAACGACCTCGAAGATGACGAGCGGTGGCCCGCCTACCGCGCCAAGGCCCTCGAGCTCGGGGTGCGTTCGATGCTGAGCGTCCGGCTGTTCGCCAATGAGGACAGCATGGGCGCTCTCGATCTGTACTCCAAGCAGCCCGACGCGTTCGACCAACGTTCCCGGGCCATCGCCCAGGTGTTCGCGACCCACGCCTCGATCGCCGTCAAGGCGGCGTTGACCGTCGCGGGGCTCGAAACGGTGATCAGCTCGCGGGATGTGATCGGGCAGGCCAAAGGCATCATCATGGCGCGTCGCAGGGTCACCGCCGACATGGCCTTCGAGCTGCTGCGAACCCTGTCACAGGAACGCAACCGGCCCGTGCGCGACCTCGCACGCGAGATCACCGAAACCGGCGAGATGCCCTGACCGGTCCCGTCCCGGACCCATGAGGGTGATCTTCGAACCAACCCTCATGAGGCTGGGGCGGCGTGATCAGCGTTCGTGCTGGTGTTGCACGATCCGCCTGGCGACGTCGCGCAGCTTGGTGTCCATCCGGTTCGAGGCGTCGCGCAACACCTCGAACGCCTGCTCGTCGTCGACACCGCTGCGGGTCATGATGATGCCCTTGGCCTGGCCGATGATGTCGCGGGTCTCGATCGCCTCGATCAGCTGTTCCTGACGCTGTGCCGCGCGTAACGCGACCGCGGCATGGGCCGCGAAGATCGACGCGACACTGTGATCGTCGTCATCGAAGGCGTCGGTGGCCTCGGCATACAGGTTGAGCGCTCCCATGGTGTCGTGCTCGGTGAACAGGCGCATCGCCAGCGCGCTGTGCACCCCGGTGCGCTCCACCACCCGGGTGGAGAACCGCGGCCAGCGATCCTCCGCCGCGAGATCGCCGGTCTCGAACACCTCGTGTTCACGGATCGCATCCGTGCACGGCCCCTCACCGGTGGCGTTCTGGATCTCGTCGATGGTCTCCGGGATCCGGTCGTTCTGGGCCGGGGTCTCGATGTGGCCGTTGACCACCAACGACAGCCCCGCATGATCACACCCATCGATGGTCTCCACCGCCAGATCGACCATCCGCTGCAAGGTCTGCTGCACATCACCGGCACCCACCAACTCGCGGGCCACCTGTGCCAACTGCTGAGCCAGTTCGTGATCCTCACCGCTGACCATGAGGCCGACTCCTGTCCCCCGGGGGCCGCGACGGTAACCATTCCCTACGGTCGCTCGACCCGCCCGCCTGGCGGGCCGGCCATGGACCTGACCCGACGGTGAGCTGAGCAGACGACGACCACACACGTTCAGCCGGCCGAGGCGACGTGGGCGTTGTCGAGGAGTTTGGCGGCGACGTCCCGGAGCTTGAGGTTGGTGGTCTGTGACTCGGCGCGGAGCATGGCGAACGCTGCCTCGGCATCGATGCCGTGGCGGGCGATGAGCAGCCCCTTGGCCTGTCCGATCAGGTCGCGGCTGGCGATCGCTGCTTCGAGTTGGGCGGCCAGATCGTGTTGCGCGCGAAGCCGGTTGGCGTGCAGGACGTAACCGGCACCCATGGCGGTGACGATCTCGGCCGCCTCGAGGTCAGCCTCACTCCAGGGCCCCGGGGCCCGGCGGTAGAGGTTCAGCACCCCGATGGTCTCGCCGCAGGCATGCATGGGCACGCCGATGACGGCCCGGAAACCGAGCTCGAGTGCCCGTCCGCGATAGGCGGGCCACCGGTCGGTGGCCGCCAGATCCTCGACGACCACCAGCTCACGGGTCGTGAACGCCGCATGGCAGGCACCGGTCTCGATGCGGTCCTGGAGCGACTCCATCTCGACGACCCAGGGATCCGACGCAGCGGCAAAGCTCAAACCGCTTTGGCCCGCGAGCATCACCCCGGCACCCTGCGAGCCGGTGATCACGATGGCATGGTCGGTCAACCGGTGAAGCAGATCGTCGAGGTCGTAAGGGTTGAGGATCGTGCTGGTGAACTCACGGATGGCAACAAGCAGATCAGACGACGGCATGTGAAACCAGACGACAACTCCACGAACGTCCGCTGGACCCTCAACGTCGCCCGAGGAACGTCCAGTGTGGACCCCGCAGCGCCAGCGCGCCAAACCTGGTCCGCTCCACGCCTGACCGGCTGGCTTGGGAGGCCGGCGATGTCCGGGCGCGATGCGGTGGGGCTGTGGGGTCTAGCGCTGGTTGGGTTCGATCTCGAAGCTCAGCATCTGCTGGCAGGTCTGGTAGGTGTCGACGAGTTGTTCGCAGCTCTGGGCCCCGAGGAACAGGGTGCCGATGTCGTAGCGGTAGCTGCTCTGATCGGCGAGCTCGGAGAGCCGGTCGCCGACCTGCACCGCGACCTCGACATGGGTGCCGGGGAAACGTTCGGTGACCGCGGCGATCTCCTCCTCGCTGGGCACCCGGTGCACGGTCCCATCGTCCATCTCTCCGGTCCACAGGAAGCATTTCGTCGCGACCGCGAAGCTCCCGCGCCGGTCGGGCAGGCGTGGACGTGAACCGAACGCGATGTCGAGGGCGACCTCGTGGTTGGACATGCCATCGACCTTGGTGAACAGATCCGGAGGCGACTGCGAGATCCGGGTGTTGACCTCCACCAACCACAGCTGGTCGTGGTCCTGGTCGTACATGAACTCGATGTTCCAGGCCGCGTCGTCGTAGCCGAGGTGGCGCAGATGACGCTCACACGGGTCGATCATCTGTTGCTGCACCTTTTCGGGCAGGCTGGTGGCCGGGTACTCGTAGCGCGAGAAATGGCGACCGTGTTCGTCCTTGGGCGAGTCGATCACCCCGTGCACCGCGAACTCACCCTCGAACATGGTGCCCTCGACAGTGGCCTGGTCGCCGGAGATGATCTGTTCGGCCAGGCAGCTGTTGCCCGAGTCAGGGCCGATGTAGTTGGGCAGCTCGATCATCTCGAGCACCTCGTTGAACGGATCACCGAACGCGGTGATGCCCTCACGAATCTTGCCGAGTGCCTCGTAGAAGTCCTCGGCGGACTCGACCAGGAATCCCAGCTGTGAGGAATGGGCCTTCACCGGCTTGACCCAGAACGGGTACTCGAGGTCGATCGCCTCCAGTGCGTCGTCGGCGAACGGATCGAACCCCGCGAACGCGGGCACCACCACCGCTGCGAGCTCCGGACCAGGCAGCCCACGCTCACGGCACAGCAGCGCCGCCAGAACCCTGATCGGGAAGTCTCAGTGGGCGATGATCGCATCCACCGACCCCTCAGTGGCATCGAATCGAGCTGGGTCCGGGCGGAATCGAGCAGATCGTTGAAACGGTGTTCGGGGCGGGTCACCACCTCAGGCGCCAACAGCTGGTGGAACACCAGGCTGCTGGCGGTGGTGATCGCCTCGAGTTGGTCGCGCTGGAATTCGTCCTACCCGATCACGAACACATGGCTCACGAGCCGGTCCATCGATAACCCTTCCGCGCCCTCGCCTGGTGATGCGCAGAGGAATCGGGCGTGCCCCTCGATAGGCAACGGTGACCCATGATTCCGCAAGCGGTCGGCCGACACCCTGGTCGCCCGATACTCCGCCAGGTCCACCCACATGGCAGAGCTCGCCCAGCTGCCCGCTTGGCGCACGACCCACTAACGGTGCGTGGTGCTGCTGGCGTTGTGTGTGAACAGTTCTTACCGTGTCGCGGTGGTCGAGAAGCAGCCCTCGCCACCGCCCCACGTGGGCGCCCGCGGGGGCTTTTGTGGTCTGGTCGCGGGCGTCTTCGACGAGCCTCGAGGAACCCGTGACCCGTGACGTTTCCACCCTGCATCGGCGCTACGAGCTTCGTGACGGGCTTGACTCGATGACCTCCGCGGAGCTGCTGGAGGCCACCCGGCGGGCACTGTTGACGATCTACACCCCACAGCAGACCGCGGTCTGGCTCAACGTGCATGCCTCGGGTGACCCGATCGTGGTCGCACGCAAGGCGTTGCGACTCGGCGGGTTCGACCTCGCGGTCGAGGCGGCTACCGGTCTGGCCGACCGTGGCCAACCGCGGCGTTCAGGTGCCGAACGCACCGAGCTCGTGCACCTCGATCAACGACCCGACACGCTCAGCCCGGATGTGGCCTCTGAGCATGTCGCTCTGGAGGTCCAGAAGCTGGTGACGGCAGCGGTTCGCGCCCTGCTCACCTGCCAGGAGCCAACAGAGATCCACGAGGTGTTGCTCGAGGTCGTGGGACGGTTGGGAGGCGAGGTCCTGCAGGCAGGCGATGCCACGACCAGCGCTATCGACATCGATCTGTCGCTCGGGTTGGAAACACCGCTGCTGGCGACCCCCGATCCGCGACGTCCCGAACTCGCCGAGCACCTGCGGGCACACCTGCCCCGACTCGTCGACGACGCCCGTCAGGCACTGGAACATCTGGCTCGGACCGAGCAGCTGGCGACAGCCGCCGAACGGGACCAGCTCACGGGGCTGCTCAACCGTCGGGCCTACGAACGGCTCGCCGGACGTGTCTCGACGGGCGACGTGCTCGTCGTTGTGGACCTCGATGGGTTCAAGCAGGTCAACGACACCCACGGGCACCTCGCGGGCGATGAGGTCCTGCGCATCTTCGGTGCGGTGCTCCAAGCACAGCTGCGCATCTCCGAACAGGCGGTACGTCTCGGGGGCGATGAGTTCTTGATCGTGCTCAACCAGCCCGACACCGATGCCGCGCCACGGCTACTCGAGCGGCTGCAAGCCGCCTGGAAGCAACGCCGACCGCTGCCCGTGAATTTTTCCACCGGCATCGCCCCGGTCACCAGCAGCATCGACGCGGCCCTCCAAGCCGCAGACCAGCGCCTCTACCAACACAAACGCACCTGACCGGGCGTCCACCGACCAAGCTCGCCACCACGATGATCGGCTGGTGCCGGGTGACCAGCCTGTCCCGAACGGGCTCAGGGCAGGCGGCGCTGTGCGATCAACCGCTCGGCGACCACGTTGAGCTTGATGTTGCGCTGCTGCAAGGTGTTCGCAGCAGGTCGAACGCTGCGGCGCCATCGACGTGGGCGGCCAAGACCTCCCCGAGGGGACCGCACCGTCATCGGACGCCGCTGGTGGGTGACCGCAGAGGTTCAGGGCCCCGATCCGGTCCGAACGGACCTCGCATAGATACCGCCGGTACGACAGCGTCGAGCGCGACATGCAGACACGCCCCTCACCGGATTCGACCTGGGCGCGATCGAGGGCTACCGCCAGCGGGTCGGTGGCCACCGGTGTGGTCGCGCCCGAGGGGTGCACCAGCATCACATCCGCAAGATCACAACCCGCCATCAGCTCGATGCTCAGATCGACCACCAGCTGCAACGTCTCGTCGACTCCCTGACGCGACGCCAGCTTGCGCAACGAGGTCGCGAACTGCCGGGGCCCAGCCGGCGCAGCAGCAGTCGTCGGACCGACAGAGAGATCCATGTCGAACCATCGTTCGAACGCGAGCCCATCAGCAGCGTCATCTGCCGCGAACCCGCACCGCGATCATGCTCGGTCCCCGGTGGGTTGAGGATGCGCGTGTGGTCCCAGTGCCTGTGGTGGCCCGGGGTGCGTCATGCGGCGGGGAGGGAGAGACGCCCCGAAGCACGCTTCACGAGGGAGGGTGTGCACCACCCGGGCCACGGCGA
>Ga0207421_10008566_pt1 | contig 10576 bp, 6 predicted proteins | sample SodLakKL_010_SED_4_FD_187542 | JGI IMG/M metagenome (GOLD analysis project Ga0207421, IMG submission 187542) | Alkaline sediment microbial communities from Lake Tanatar, Kulunda Steppe, Russia - 8KL_010_SED (SPAdes) (version 2) | ecosystem: Environmental > Aquatic > Non-marine Saline and...
GCCGTGGTTCGCTACGTAGATTCCAAGGGCTTTCTTCGCTTCGAGAAGGTGGGCGGAGTGCTTGACTCCCTACTGGTCGGACGCAAGGTAGCCGTGGGTGACGTCCCCGGCATTATCGGGGTCAAGCCAGGACACTACCAGACGCCCGACGAAAAGCGAAGGGTCACGGGATCGGAAGATCTCTATATCGACGTCGGGGCCGATGATGCAGAGGGTGTCCGTGCTCTCGGGATAGACATCGGTACGACGGTGACATACATGGACGAAATGACCATCATGGCGGATGGGAATCGCTTTGCCGGCGCTGGACTGGACGATCGAGCCGGCTGTGCCATCCTTTGGGAGGCGTTCGAACGCCTATCCGACGGGGATTTCGGCGGTGAATTCTACGCCGTGTTTACGGCGCAAGAAGAGGTCGGGCTAAGGGGGGCCGGTGTCGCAGCAACCCGGGTCGCGCCCGACTTTGCCATCGCGCTCGACACCATTCCCTGCGGAGGCACTCCCGATATCCGACCCGAGCAGCTACATACGGATATCGGGAAGGGCCCGGTGTTCGCCCTGGTGAGCGGTCGGCGCGGGCAATTCGCGGCCCATCCGAGGCTTCGTGAACACCTGGTGTCGGCGGCGGAGAAAGCGAACGCACCCTTCCAGCCCATGGTGTTCGCCGGGGGCAACAACGATGCATCTTCCATGCAGCTCGCCGGTCAAGGAGTCGCGGCAGCCTCCGTTACACTGCCTAGAAGATACTCCCATTCGCCCGTGGAAATGGGCGATTTCCGGGATATGGTGGCGGCCACCGAGATCCTCACCACCGTCGTTCGCGACATGGAGCAATACGACGACTTCCGCTTCGTGTAGTCGGCTCAAAGTGGCCACAATCGAATCGGGCGGCCCCGTCTACCGCGGATCCGCCCGATTCGATTCAATTGCCTCATCTTTACCGATCATCGCGGGCGCAATCGGCACAACGCCCCAAGAGGTGAATCTCTATCCGATCAACCTCGATGCGATCCTCGTCTTCACGAATACGTCGCAACAACGCCCTGAGGTCATCTCCTGCAGGCGGCTCGATATCAGCCACGCAACCACAGTCGCGACACAGGTGGTGCACATGACTCTCCGTGGTGAAATCGTAGCGGTAATTTCCCCGGTCACCGATTACGAATTTGCTCACCAGCCCGGCCTTCTCAAAAGCATCCAGGCTCTTGTAAATCGTGTTCAGGCTGATGCTTGGAAAATCCCGCCGGACCGCATTATAGATTTCCTCGGCCGTGGGATGGGCAGTGGAACTACGAATGTGATCCAGTACGGCCATCCTCTGCGGCGTGACCCGCATGTGCCGGTCACGCAGTAGCTGCTCTGTGGTTGTGCGCGCCATCATATCACCATCCCCTTAAGTACTATACCATAACACGTCTACCCGGAACTTAGGAGTGCGACGCCCACAACCACGGCCCACATGGCACCGGTGCTAAAGCTCTCGGTGGCAGAACCACCAATCGAAACACTCGTACTCCTCTTTGCGCTGTCTCGCCGTATCGACATCTTGTGCCGGGGGAATGATCACGCGATCACCGATCAATTCGTTGTTCGGCCAATCGGCAGGTGTCGCCACCCCCTCGGCATCGACAGTCTGAAGCGCCTTGATCATACGCAGGATCTCGTCGAAGTTCCGGCCCATCTCCTGCGGATAGTACAGAATCGCGCGGATGATTCCCTTCGGGTCGATTACAAAAACGGCGCGCACCGTGTTGTTGCCCTTGCCCGGGTGGACCATGCCAAGGCGCTTGCCCACGGTACCATCATCCGCGATGATCGGAAACTCAATTTCTACGTCGAGGTTTTCCTTTATCCATTCTTCCCACTTGATGTGTGCGAATACCTGGTCGATACTCAGCCCGATCAGCTCGGTATTGAGGGCGCGAAATTCTTCGAATCGATTCTGGAATGCAACGAACTCCGTGGTGCACACCGGGGTGAAATCCGCCGGGTGGCTAAACAATACGACCCACTTTCCCGAGTAATCCTTCGGCAGATCCTTTACTCCCCGCGTCGTTTGGACGTTCATTTCGGGCAACCGTTCACCGATCAGCGGCATTCTTTCTTCCATATGTAACCAACTCCATCCATGTAGTGTATGGTTCGTGCGAAGGTCGCCGCGATTACCACGACGACCTTCTAGGAATGATTATCACATACTATCTTTCACCCGTCAACTACGGCTAGGGAGCATCTGCATCTGCAATCCTCTTGATGGTGTGCATCATGACCCGGGCACCGGCTACAAGTTGTTCGGGAGCCGTATACTCCTCGGGACTGTGGCTAATACCGCGATGGCTGGGCACGAAGATCATGGCCGTGGGCAAAAACGGTGTGAAGCTCTGGGCATCATGCCCCGCCCCGCTGGGCATTGATGTGCCTTTCACCCCAACATCCTCCACGGCGTGATGGATATGGGACATAAGTTCCTCGTCGAGAAATACCCCGTCCTTTTCGTAGACGGTCCGCATAACGGAATCGGGTACATTCTCGTCCAGCCAGTCGTCGAGTCGATCGCGAACGCGGGCCATATCCTCGGCCACGAGGGAGCGTAGTTCCACGGTGAAACGACAGTGGCCGGGAATGATGTTCATTGCCCCGGGCTTGATCGCGACGTCCCCGATCGTTGCTACCATCTCATCGGATCGTGCCCGTGCCCACTCGGGCAGCAGGCCGAAAACCGGGGATGCGGCTACCAGGGCATCCTTGCGCACAGCCATGGGCGTCGTACCCGCGTGATTGGCGTGGCCCTCCACCTCGATGACGTAACGATATATGCCCACAATGCCGGTGACGACGCCGATATCGATGCCCCGCCGCTCCAGTGTTCCCCCCTGCTCCACATGCATCTCGAGGTAACCCCGCAACGTCGACGGATCACGACGGGCTTCGTCGATGTTATCCGGATCCCAGCCTACCCTCGCGAAGGAGTCTGCAAGAGAGGGGGCACCCTCGGCCTTGCTGCCGTAGAGCTCCTCACGAGCAGCCGTTCCCATCATCGCCCGACTTCCAAAGGTTCCAGCGAAATGATGTCCTTCTTCATCGGTGAAATCGATCACTTCGAGATTCCAGGGGAGCGCGGTACCAGATTCGGCCAGGGTACGTGCGCATTCCAATCCGGCCACGATGCCCAGGGCACCATCATATTTTCCTCCCTGGGGTACGGTATCCAGGTGCGAGCCAATGATCAACGTCTTCCCTTCGGGATCTCGTCCCTCGAGACGCCCGATGACGTTTCCGGCAGCATCCACGCGCGTCTTCAACCCCGCTTCCTCCATCTTATCGAGGAGCCACTCGCGCGCCCGCATGTCGGCATCGTCCAGGGCCAACCTGGTGACTCCCTGGCCCTCGTGATAGCCGATCTTGCCGAGTTCTTCCAGGTCCGCCAAGAAGCGTTTCGCGTCGATCTTCACGGCGTCACCATCCTCCCAAATCCCTCTTCGCCAACGACTTTGCCTTCCTGAAAGATGATCTCTCCGCGTAGGACGGTCATGACCGGTTCCCCGACCACTTCACGGCCATCATAAAGCCTCGCCGCTTTCCGCGCCTTGGTGTGCATCTTCTCTCGATCGAAGCGGTGAACCGCATCGACATCCACCACGACCAGGTCGGCATCCGCGCCCGGGGCGAGACAGCCTTTCCGCGGCCAGAGACCGAATTCACGGGCTGCAGACTCGCTCAATAACCAGGCGAGTTCCGAGAGCGTCAGGCGCCCGGCATTCACCGCATCCAAAAACAGGGGCAACGTTGTTTCCAGTCCCACTGCCCCTGCAGGACATGTCCAGATGTCCTCCCATCCCGCCTCTTTCTCCTCCACGAGGAAGGGGCCGTGGTCGGAACCCACGAAGTCGATGATCCCCTCATCTATGGCATCCCAAAGCGACTCCACCTCGTCCAGTGGACGGATGGGCGGGTTGATCTTCGCATAAGGCCCGAGGGGCTCGACATCTTCACGACTGAGGAACAAGTAGTGCGGACAGGTCTCGATCGTAACGTCATATCCGCGGTGTCGTGCATCCTCGAGGTACTCGGCAACCGTACCACCACTGATATGGGCAATGATAAGGCGAGTACCGGCCGCGCGTGCCATTTCCATCGCGCCCGCAGCGCTGACGATCTCCGATAGAATCGGGCGCGAATCGAGGTGTGCCAGGATGTCCCCGCGTCCTTCGGCTTTCATCTGCTCTATGTAGAAGTTCACCATCGAATCCGACTCGGCGTGAATAATCTCGGGCAGACCCGTCGCCGCCACGGATTTCATGACCTCGTACAATGCTCCGTCCGTGGTTGCCGTGAGGCCTTCAAATTCGCGTTCTCTTCCCGGGGGTGCGCCATGTAAAAAGGTCTTGAAGCCGACGACCCCCGCCTCGGCCAGCTCCGCAATGGCGCCGAGATTCGCTTCTCCGGCTGCACCGAGAAATGCATAGTCGACATACGCACCCGGAGCACAGGCAGCACGACGGCGCGCGAGTATCTCGGCCGTACTGACCGCTGGGACGGAAATGGGATGTTCGATGATCGTCGTGACGCCACCCGCCGCAGCCGCCCGTGTCCCCGTGGCAAAGTCCTCTCGATCGGGATTGCCTGGGTAACGAATGTGGACGTGACTATCGACCAAGCCCGGCAGGATATAGCGACCTTCAACATCCACCGTTCGCTCAGCCGATACCGGGATCCCATCGCCGATACCCACGATGCGACCCTCGCTGATGGCGACATCTGCCCGGTATTCCTTCTCCGAGTCGACAACCACGCCTCCTCGAAGCAATAGATCCACGCTCATACTCCACCTTCCCCTCGCATATATCGGTCATGAAACACTATCCTCTTACTACCTACTGCATGTATTGGTTGTAACCACGCCACTCTCCTCCAAGGGGGAATGGGAACCTTTATGTCGAAGAATCGTCCTGAGGTAAAAGGAAGCGAGATCACACCCAGCGGCGCCAAGAGAAAATGGGAGGATTATCATTGAAGCGCTCGTCCCTCGTGGCCCTCATCCTGGCCATCATCTTACTTTTTCCGACGGTCGCGCTCGCCCAAGAGCCCGCGAACCTCATCCGTACCTGGCCAACAGATGAACGGGTGGTCGCCCTCACCTTCGACGCGGGTTCGGACATGGGCGTCTCCGACGAGATCCTCTCGACGCTGGACGAATACAGGGTCGGCGCCAGTTTCTTCTTTACCGGGCAATGGATCGAACGTTATCCCGAGGCCGCTCGTCGCATTGCCGCGACGGATCACACCATCGGGAATCACAGCTTTAGCCATCCCGATATGCGGGAACTATCCGACGAACAGGTCCGAGAAGAACTCGCACGCACAGAGGAGATCGCACAACGCGAAATGGACCAGGGTCTTCGACCATTCTTTCGTCCGCCTTATGGCGGCTACAATGACGACCTGCTTCGCATGCTGGCCGCGGAAGGCTACGATTATTGCGTGATGTGGACAGTCGATACCCTGGACTGGGATGATGCTTCCGCACAAACCATGCTGTCCCGTGTCCAAGATGTGCTTCGACCGGGTGCCATCATCCTGATGCACGTGGGCTCCGGCACCGCGACGGCAGAGGCTCTACCCTTGATCCTGGATCATCTTCAAGAGCAGGGTTATAGGCCGATCACGCTGCAGGAGATGGCTGAGCAGGAAAGTGAAGGCAGGGTATACCAGGTGCAACCGGGTGATACGCTTTACGGCATCGCTTTGGAGACTGGCGTAGACGCCGAGGATATCGCCCGGGCCAACAATCTCAACGATCCCTTCGTCATCCAGGTCGGACAGACCCTGATCATCCCCGGCGCACAACCGGACGAACCCGCGGAAGACCCCGCTGAAGAAGAGCCCGCGGAACGTATCGAAACACCGGAAGAGTCCACCGAACAAGAGGAAAGAGAACCCGAACCAGATCCCGTAGAGCCCCCACCAGAAGAGGAAATAGCCGAGCCCGGAGCCCCCGAAGAATCCGAGCAGGACTATCCCTGGTGGTCTTTCCCGTTTCGCATGCTCGGTATTCTATGGCGCGCATTTTGGGCCCTGGCATCCGAGGGCATCCAACTGCTCGTCGACTTCATCCGACGCTAGATTTCTATACCCCCAGATTCTTTAGGTGTCGCACAACGATGCTGGTACCAGATCGGCATCGGACTTCCCCCCGCACCAATACGGGATACGGGGAAGGTGGGAAGAAGAAGTGCCCATATTGCCCGTAGACGTCCGGGAAAACCACCCCATCCACCAGGCCCGTTTCGTCTTCGAGACAGAAGAATACAATCGTGCGTCCCCGTTTAGTCGGCGGCCGATGGGGAGACAATATTGTACCTGCCACTGTCACCGTTTTTCCATCCGGGATAGAGCGGACCTCTCGGGTACTCAACACATCCCTCTCTAGCAAGGTACTTCGCAATAACGCCATGCGGTTGCCACCGATTTCGATACCCAGGATCCTCCTCTCCCAATCGATTCGCTCCCCACGGGAAAAGTCTCGAACGCCCGCATGCCCTCCCCGCGATTCCGAACCACCCGCCAGGCTCCAAAGAAGGGCTCGCCTATTGGATTCCAATGAGTCGAAGGCACCACATAGCACGAGGTTCTCCATAAGGTCTTTGGGCGGACGCACCCGTCGCCGGAAATCATGGGCCGAGACAAATGGGGATTCTTCCCGTTCGCGGAGGATGCGCTCTATCAGCGCAGCACGCATTCCCCGCACCCGTGCGAGGGATACACGGATATTCTTCCCCTCCTCGACGTGAAAACGCGATTCACTGGTATTTACGTCCACCGGGAGAATTTTTGCACCACGACGCCTCGCCTCGATACAGAGGGTATTGAGTGGGTAATATCCCATCGGGTAATTGCTGAGCAGCGCTGCAAAAAAGTGCGCCGGGTAATGCTGCGCCAGGTACGCCGTCTTATAGGCAGTCATTCCAAAAGATGCCGCGTGGGCTTCACAAAAGCCATAAGAAGCATAACCCCTGACGGATGAGTAGATCGCTTCGGCCTTCTCGCGCGCCACTCCACGCTGCTCGGCGCGATCCACGAAAAGTCGTCCCAATGCCTCCATTTCTTCGTCCGCGTGCGAACGACTCATCACGCGCCGGAGCCGATCCGCTTCCCCGGGTCGAAAGCCGGCTATGGCCACCGCGATCTCGATCACCTGCTCCTGGAACAATATCACTCCATAGGTTTTTGCAAGAATCGGCTCCAGATCGGGATGGGGATACGCAATATTCTCGCGACCATGGCGGCGAGCGATGTATGGTTCAACCATGTTGCCCTGTATGGGGCCCGGGCGGATAAGAGCCACCGATGCAATAATATCTTCCATGCGTTCTGCACCCAGCCGCGATTGCAATGCCCGCTGTGCCGGGCTCTCCAGCTGAAACACGCCAATGCTTTCCCCGCGGCGCAACATGGAAAACGTCTCCGCGTCATCCTCGGGAATCGCATGATCCTCAAAGCCCGCATCGCCCTCGCGAATGGTAGATACCGCATCATCGACGGCGGAGAGCATCCGAAGGGAGAGCAAATCGAGTTTGACCAGCCCAAGGTCTTCGACGCCTTCCTTGTCGAACTGGCAAATCCACTCTCCCTTTGCGGACCGTTGAAGTGGAGTCACATCCTGTAGCGGTCCATTGCAAATGACCAGTCCCCCGCAGTGGGTGGCAATATGTCGTGGAAACCCCCCGATCTGCCCAACAATGGCAAAGAAGCGTTCGTAGCCCATCCACCCCCGGGCTCGATCGCGCAGCTCCGGCAGCGTAGCGATCATCTTCCTTACATCCCCCGCACCACTTCCCCGGGGTAATCGCTCCACCAGCGCACTTATATCATCGGCGGAAAACGCCATCGCTTTTCCCAACTCTCGCACGGCTGAGCGTGCCCGGAAGGTATTAAACGTGGCCACCGCGGCCACGCGATCCCCTCCGTATTGCTCGCGCACATATCGCGCCACATGATCCCGATAGCGGGCATCGAAGTCGACATCAATATCCGGTTTCTCGCCCCGCTCGGGACTCATGAAACGCTCGAATAGAAGGCCTCGATCGAGGGCATCCACCTCGGTGATACCGAGGCAATAGGCCACCGCAGAATCAGCGGCCGAACCCCGCCCTGAGTAACGGATGCCCTGGGTCCGGGCAAAACCGACGACATCATCCACCAAGAGGAAGTAATCCGCGTAACCCATTGAGATGATCACGTCCAGCTCCCGCTCTAGCCGTTCCCGCACCTTTCTGCCCACAGATCCGTAGCGTCTTCGCGCTCCACGGTAAACCAGGTACCGTAGCTGCTGAATGGCATCTCGTCTTCCCGGGGGGTCGAAAGTGGGGTGGCGTTGTACCCCAAGATCCAGTGCGGGCTTACAGGCATCGGCGATTCTCCTCGCATTCTCCAGGGCTTCCGGTACATGTCGAAAATGATATGCCATGGTGCGAGGAGACTTCAGGTAATTCTCGGCGTTGAGGTGGCGCTCGGGGGAAGTATCCGAAAGCGTCGTTCCCGTTCGTATACAGGTGAGAAGGTCGTGGACCGGGAAGTCCGCTTTCCGGGCATAATGGACATCAGCAGTCGCCACCAGGGGAACCCCGAGGCGTTTCCCGAGGGCAACCATGCTGCGGTGCAATGCGATATCCCCTGGAAGCGAAGGGGGCTGTAGCTCGAGGAAGAAAGCGTCTCCCAGGGCTTCCCGATACCATCGGGCGATGCGCTCGGCTTCCTCGAGATTCCCGCGGAGGATGTAGCTCGGGATTGCACCACGACGACATCCCGAAAGCGTGAACAGATCGTGCCCCGCACCTTCTAATGCATCCGGATCCAGCCTGGGGTGACCACGCACTCCCCTCCCATGCCCCCGGCTAATCAGTCGACACATGCGCGCATAACCCGCGGGATTTCTGGATAAAAGTGTCAGGTGCGTCCCATCTTCGAGGGTAATCTCCACGCCCTGTATCGCCTTGATCCCATACTTCGCCGATGTTTGCACAAACTCGACGGCACCGCTCACATTGTCGTGGTCGGTTAAAGCCAGGGCATCCATACCATGGGAAGCCGCACGGCGAACCAGATCCCCGATGGAACTACCTCCATCGAGGAAGGAATACGGCGAGTGACAATGCAGGTGCACGAATGTCACGATGTATTCCTCCTCAATCGCAAAGCAGGCTAGTCGTAAATCCTATAAAGAACCCACGGACCCGCTCCGTTGATCTCCCGATACACCTCGACGAACCCCCCGGGCACCATGTGCAGGCGAAAAAAGACCTTTTCCCTCTCGCCGGACCACCAGCAGCCCACGTCTCTCCAGGAGTCCGCCACCTCGGCCACGCTTCGCCATCTACCCTCTAGGTATAGCGCCTCCGGGAACCCATCACTGTGCGTGCGAACGGGGATTTCCTTTCGCGGAAGATGACCCAAGGACTTCACCCCCACCTAAGGGGATCCCACTGGGCGAGCATCCGCTCGCGGCGACTCACGGCAAGTTGCTCCCCCCAGAAAGCGGCGTGGCCCGAATACCGGAAAACCAGGTCTTTCATGGTCTTTTCGACCGTTTCCCTATCCCCGGAGGTGCGCTGCTGTAAAAAGGAAACCTGAGAAAGCTGCGGGGATTGAAGACGAGAGATTTCGATGCGATAGCGCAAGGGACCGGGAATGTCAGATGTTTCCCAAAGCCGTAATAAGGTAAATTCCAACGCATGCCGATCACTTCTAGGTCGGGAGAATTCCCGTTTTCTCTTGGACCATCCGCATCCTCGTTCCAAAAACCATAACTCCACCTGCCCCGCGGCAAGGCGCTCTTGCAACATCTCCTTCGCCAAAACCCAGATATCTTTGCACAACGCCTTTTGCACACCCTCCCGGGACCATCCCCCCACCTCGCGCTCGCGGTATAATCGTGGTGGTGGATAATTGGTGTTCACCACCGCCCCATCTTCACCCCGGGAAAGTCCACTCAACGTTTGCGCCCACCCGGGGCCGATCCGTTCCTGCAGGGCGAGCAGTGAAACGTCGCCGATCTCGCCAAAACGGGAAATGCCCAATCGCGAGAGGCACTGCACCACGTGTCGCGGTAGTCGCCCGAGGCGGGACAGGGGCAATGAAGCCAGCGCATAACCCCCATCACCCGGGGGGATAATCGCCGCACTACACCATCTGCCCGAAACGATTTGCCACCCTTCTCCACGATGCCTCGCCTCGTTGAGAGCGATTTCTGCGAGGTATTTCCCCGGCCCTCGGCCGAGAAATACCCGGTGAACTAGATCCCCGGTGAGACCGCGCAACAATCTTTGCAAAAAGCACAACAGGGTGATGGAATCTCCAATGCCCACGAATACCCGGTGCGGGTGGTACACCTCCACATCGGGCGAGAGACGAACGGCCGCCCGGGCCAACCGCTCCACCTCGGGTCCATAAGACCGGGTATCTAGGGCAGCGAAATGCGCATCTGGCAATCGCACCCTGGCTTGCGTCATGGACATCCCCGGGCGGACCCCCCCTTCACTGGCCTCTCGACAGGCATCGACTACTCGTCCCGATCGGG